>WNGG01001626.1_pt1 | contig 25408 bp, 21 predicted proteins | sample 5400661 | NCBI WGS metagenome assembly WNGG01 (sample SAMN13153372, study PRJNA577476) | soil metagenome | isolation source: 100 cm soil or saprolite under Garry oak tree replicate 1 | place: USA:California | collected 2016-06-15
AGCCGTAGCCGCCGGTGAGCAGGCAGCCGCCGACGACCGCGGCGATGATGTAGACGAACTCGTTGCCGACGCCCTGGCCGGACTGGATCGTGTTGAACTGGAACAGGGTGTGCATGCCGGTGAACCAGGCCATGAAGCCCACCGCCATGAACAGGCCGATCTTCATCCTGGCCACCGGCACGCCGACGGCCCGGGCGGACGGCGCGGAGCCGCCGACCGAGAAGATCCAGTTACCGATATGGGTGCGGAGCAGGATCCAGGTCGCGATCAGGACGAAGACGATCCAGTAGATGACCGTGACCCGGACGTTCACCCCGCCGACGGTGAAGCTGGAGGAGAACACCTTCTGCGCGGAGCTGAAGCCCTGCAGGGTGGCGATGTCCGGGCTGGCCACCTGGTTGGTGATGGTCTGGGTCAGGGCCAGGTTCAGCCCCTGCAGCATGAAGAACGTGCCCAGGGTGACCAGGAAGCTCGGGATGCCGGTCCTGACCACGATCCAGCCGTTGATGAAGCCGATCAGCAGGGACAGGGCCAGCGCGACGATGACCCCGACCCACACGTTGGTGGTGAACTCGTAGCTGAACAGCGAGGCGCACAGCGACGAGCTGGTCACCGCGACGCCGGCCGACAGGTCGAACTCGCCGCCGATCATCAGCAGCGCCACCGGCGTGGCCATCAGGCCGTAGGTGGAGGTGACGTACAGGGTGGTCGAGAACGAGTTGGCGTAGCGGAATGGCGTCGCGATCGCGAAGAAGAAGACGTAGATGACGATGGCACCGGCGATCGCGCCTGCCTCGGGACGGGCGAGCAGCCGGGCCAGGGTGGACTTGCGCCCCACCCGCTCGTCGGCTCTGGGCGGCGGGGCGACCGGTGCTTCAGCGGTCTGAGTCATGAAAAACCTTTTCCTTTCAGAGGGGAGCGGGGCGGGGAAGCCCCCGCCGGGGGCCCCGGGGGCACGGGGGGCGGATAGCCCCCCGTGCGGGGGCCCGGGGGGTACGGGGGGGCGGGCAGCCCCCCGTACCGGGGGGTCACCGGGGGGTCGTCCCCCGGGGGAAATTCAGCGGTTGCCCACCGCTGCGTACTGGGCCACCTTGGCGACGTTGCTCGCGTCGATGAAGGCCGGGCCGGTCAGCACGGACAGCCCGCCGCCCAGGACGTTGCCGTTGGTCAGGTACAGCCACAGGGAGTCGACCGACTCATACCCCTCCAGGTACGGCTGCTGGTCCACGGCCCACTGCACCGCGCCGGACTTGATCTTGGAGATCTCGACGGCGTTGGTGTCGAAGGTGTAGAGCTTGGCGCTGCTCTTGGCGGAGGAGATCGCCTGGATGGCGACGAGGGCGACCGGCGCGCCCAGGGTGATGACCGCGTCGATCGTCTTGTCCTGGGTCAGCTTGGCCGTCATGGACGACAGCATGGCGGCGTTGTCGGTGCCGTTCACGTAGACCTTGCTCATCGTGGTCGCGGAGCCCAGGCCCTTCAGCACGCCCGCGCACCGGGCCTCCAGCTGGACCTGGCCGGTGGCCTGCAGGACGCACAGCACGTGCTTGGCGCCCGCCGCGGCGAGCCGCTTGCCCGCCGCGAGGCCCGCGAGGCTCTCGTCCTGGCCGAAGTACTCCATCCCGCCGCACTGCTGCCAGTTGGCCACGCCCGCGTTGAACATGACCACCGGGATCCCGGACGACACGGCCTTCTTGATGGTCGGGCAGATGGCCGCCGGGGCCGGGTCGGTGACCGCGATGCCGTCGACCTTGCTGTTGATCGCGTCCTGGATCAGCGCGGCCTGCTTGGTGGGATCGTCGCTGTTGGAGTACCTGAGCGTGATGTTGTCCTTGGCCGCCGCGGCCAGGGCGCCGTGCCGGATGATGTCCCAGAACGTGTCGCCCACCGCGGCGTGGGTGATCATGGCGATCGTGTAGCGCTTGGTGTTGGCGTGGCCGGCCGCCACGCTGGTGCCGCCCTGCGCGGCCTTCTTGCCTCCGGTCGCCGAGCAGGCGGCCAGGACGAGCGGAAGGATCATGAACAGAGCGATGCCGATGGCCCGCTTTCTGGATCTGAGCATCTGCGATACCTCCGTGTGAGGATGATGTGCCTGTTTGTTATGTGCGGGGTGGACCTGCCCGGGGAGTCCCGGTCAGGTGGCGGTCGGGAAATGCATGTGCGTACGGTGGTGCTCTTGGTATTCGTTGTCGGGCCAGCGGCTGGTGATGGCCTTGGCCCGGGTGTAGAAGCGGATGCCTTCCGGGCCGTGCACGTGGGTGTCGCCGAACAGCGAGTCCTTCCATCCGCCGAAGGAGTAGAAGGCCATCGGCACCGGGATCGGGACGTTGATGCCGATCATCCCGACCTGGACGTTGCGCTGGAACTTCTTCGCCGCCTGGCCGCTGGAGGTGAAGATCGCGGTGCCGTTGCCGTAGGGGTTCGCGTTGATGATGTCGATGGCCTCGGCGAAGGTCCCGGCGCGCAGGACGACCAGCACCGGGCCGAAGATCTCGTCGGTGTAGATGTCCATGTCGGTGGTGACCCGGTCGAACAGGCACGGGCCGACGAAGAAGCCGTCCTCGTGCCCGTCCACGACCAGGCCGCGGCCGTCCACCACCAGCGTGGCGCCCGCCTGCTCGCCGCGGTCGACGTAGCCGACGATGCGGTCCAGGGCCTGCGGCGTGACGACCGGGCCCATCTCCGAGGCCTTGTCCCGGCCCGGGCCGACCTTGGTGTCCTCGGCCTTCTCCTTCAGCTTCGCGACCAGGGCGTCGCCCGCGTCGCCCACGGCGACCACCGCGGAGATCGCCATGCACCGCTGGCCCGCCGACCCGTAGCCCGCCGCCGTGATGTGGTTGGCGGCGAACTCCATGTCCGCGTCGGGCAGCACGACGGCGTGGTTTTTCGCGCCGCCGAGGGCCTGCACGCGCTTGCCGTTATCGGACGCCCGCTGGTGCACGTACCTGGCGATCGGCGTCGAGCCGACGAACGACACCGCCGCGATGCCGGGGTGGTCCAGGATGGCGTCGACGGCCACCTTGTCCCCGTGCACCACGTTGAAGACGCCCTCGGGCAGCCCGGCGTCGGCGTACAGGTGGGCGATGAAGTTCGACACGGACGGGTCACGCTCGCTCGGCTTGAGGATGAAGGTGTTGCCGGCGGCGATCGCGAGGGGGTGCATCCACATGGGCACCATGGCCGGGAAGTTGAACGGCGTGATCCCCGCGCAGACCCCGAGCGGCTGGCGGAACGAGTACGCGTCCACGTCGGTGGAGACCTGCTCGGAGTACTCGCCCTTGAGCAGGCTCGGGATGCCGCACGCGTACTCCACCACCTCCAGGCCGCGGATGACCTCGCCCTTGGCGTCGGAGACGACCTTGCCGTGCTCGTCGGCGACGAGCACCGACAGCTCGTCCAGGTGCCGCTCGATGAGGTCGCGCAGGGCGAACATGATGCGCGCCCGGCGGATCAGCGACACGTCGCGCCATGCGTCGAACGCCTTGGCCGCCGCGGCCACCGCGGCCTCGACGTCGGCCGGCTCGGCCAGCGCTACCTGGGCCTGCTGTTCGCCGGTGGCGGGGTTCCAGACCGGCCCGTACCGGGTCGACGCCCCGGTCGTCTCCACGCCGGCAATCCAGTGCGGGATAGTCCGCAGCTGGATAGCCCCATCCTGGGTATTACGGTTCTGGGTAGTACGCATCCGTAGTTTCAACCCCTTCTACAGGTACAGTCGCTGGTCGCGCTTGGCCGCCTGGTAGGCCGCGCGGGCCTGCTGCGTGCTCTCCAGCGCGGAGGTTTCCGACACGGGCACGTCCCACCAGCTCTGCGACGACGGGACCGGGGCGAGCGGGTCGGTCTCGATGTACACGACGGTGGTCCGGGCCGACGCCCTGGCCTGCTCCAGGGCCGCGGCGAATTCCTTGACCGTCGCGGTCCGCAGCACGTCGGCGCCGAGGCTGGCCGCGTTCGCGGCCAGGTCGACGGGCAGGACGTCGCCGTCAAGCAGCCCGGTGGCCGGGTTGCGGTAGCGGTAGCGGGTGCCGAACCGCTGCGAGCCGAGCGAGGAGGACAGCGAGCCGATGGAGCCGAAGCCGCGGTTGTCGACCAGGATGATGGTCAGCTTGATGCCCTCGGCGACTGCCGTGACGATCTCCTGGGCCATCATCAGGTACGACCCGTCGCCGACGAGCACGAAGACCTCGCGCTCCGGGGCGGCCAGCTTGGCGCCCAGGCCGCCGGCGATCTCGTAGCCCATGCAGGAGTAGCCGTACTCGACGTGGTACTGCTTCGGGTCGCGGGCGCGCCACAGCATCTGCAGGTCCCCGGGCATGCTGCCGGCCGCCTGCACCACCACGTCGCGCTCGGCCATGAACTCGTTCAGCGTGCCGAGGATCTCGGTCTGCGCGGGAAGCGGCTGGTGCCCCAGGTGGTACGCGTGCTCCACCACCTGCCGCCAGCCGGCGTTCGCGCGCTCGATCGCGGCGGCGTACCCGGGCTCGACCCGGTAGCCGCCCAGCGCCCCGGTCAGCGCGGCCAGCCCGGCCCGCGCGTCGGCGACCAGGGCGACGCCCGCGTGCTTGCCCGCGTCGAACGCCGCGACGTTGAGGTTGACGAACCGCACGTCCGGGTGCTGGAAGGCGGTGCGCGATGCGGTGGTGAAGTCGCTGTAGCGGGTGCCGATGCCCAGGACGACGTCGGCCTCGCGGGCCAGCGCGTTGGCCACCGGCGAGCCGGTGGCGCCGACGCCGCCGACGGCGCACGGGTGGTCCCAGGCCAGCGCGCCCTTGCCCGCCTGGGTGTCGGACACCGGGATGCCGGTGGCCGCGGCGAAGCGGAGCAGTTCCTGGCTGGCCTCGGAGTAGATGACGCCGCCGCCCGCGATGACGAGCGGCCGGCGCGCGGCGCGGAGCACGGCGACAGCGCGGTCCAGCGCGGCGGGCTCGGGCAGTGACCGGGGCACGTACCAGGTCCGTTCGGTAAAAAGATCTTGCGGCCAATCGTAGGCCTCGGCCTGCACGTCCTGCGGGAGGGCCAGCGTCACCGCGCCGGTGGCGGCCGGGTCGGTGAGCACGCGCATCGCGGCCAGCAGCGCCGACGGCAGCTGCTCGGGCCGGCTGATCCGGTCCCAGAACCGCGACACCGGCTTGAACGCGTCGTTGACGCTCACGTCGAAAGACCGCGGGTCCTCCAGCTCCTGCAGCACCGGGCTGGCGGCCCGGGTGGCGAAGAAGTCGCTGGGCAGCAGCAGGACCGGGATGCGGTTGATGGTGGCGAGGGCGGCTCCGGTCACCATGTTGGTGGAGCCGGGGCCGATCGAGGCGGTGCAGGCGAAGGCCTGCAGCCGGTTCCTCATCCGGGCGAAGCCGACCGAGGCGTGCACCATGGCCTGCTCGTTGCGGGCCAGGTAGTAGCGCAGGTCCGCCTCGCCCGTCTGGTGGGCCTGGAGCAGCGCCTGGCCGACGCCGGCCACGTTGCCGTGGCCGAAGATGCCGAAGCAGCCCGCGATGAGCCGCTGCCGCACGCCGTCGCGCTCGCTGTACTGGTTCGCCAGGAAGCGGACCAGGGCCTGGGCCACGGTGAGGCGCACGGTCATCTCTCCTTTTCCGCGGCTGACGTCTCAGCCGCGGAGGTCAGCGGCAGCCGCGGGTCGATGTCCTGGCCGGCCCAGGTGCGGCGGATCCAGGCGTGGGCCGGGTCATCGCAGAAGCGCCAGGCCCGCATCGCCGCCGGGCCGGCCATGACGTTGAGGTAGTACAGGTCGTAGCCGGGCGGGGCCATCGAGGGCCCGTGCCAGCCGTGCGGGATGAGCACCACGTCGCCGGCGCGGACCTCGGCCAGCACGTCGACGGGGCGGCCGGGCGTGCCGTAGACCCGCTGGTAGGCCAGGCCCGGGGTGTCGAAGTAGTAGATCTCCTCGAGTTCGGCCTCGTCCGCGCGCGTCTCGTCGTGCTTGTGCGGCGGGTAGGAGGACCAGTTCCCGCCCGGCGTGAGCACCTCGACCGCGATGAGCTTGTCGCAGTCGAACGCCTCGGGCGAGCAGAAGTTGTTGACCTGCCGGCTGGCCTGGCCGGCCCCGCGCAGTTCCACCGGCACGTCTTCGGCCGGGCCGTAGCGGGGTTCCAGCCGGTTCGCGCACCGGGCGGAGGGGATGGCGAACGTGCCGCCGTCGGGCGACGTCACCGTGACGGTGGCGTCGCGCGGCGCGTAGCAGAAGTCGCTGATCCGGGAGAACACGCTGCGGCGGCCTTGCAGCTCGAAGGTCGTGCTGTCGCACGTAACCGTGGCCGACCCGGCCAGCGGCAGGACCAGGATCTCGTCCTCGCCGGTGGGCCAGGTGTGCGTCCCCCCGGCCGGCAGGGTCAGCACCTTGAGGCCGCTGTACGTCCAGCCGGCCTGCTCGGGGGTTACCACCAGGGAGAAGGCGTCGTCTCCGCTGGTGCCCCGGGCGATGAAGAGCTTGTCGTCCATGGTGTCACCCACGCATCAGGCTGACGGCGGTATCGACCGCGCCGGCCACGTCGTCGTCGGGCGGGAAGAGCAGCGTCCGGCCCACCACGAGCCCGTGCACGGACGGCATCTGCAGCGCCTTGTGCCAGCGGTCGAAGGCGGCGTTCTGGTCGGCGCTGACCTCGCCGCCGAGCAGCAGGGCGGGCAGGGTGGAGGCGGCAAGCACCCGTTCCATGTCGTCCACGACCGGAACCTTGAGCCAGGTGTAGGCGGACGTGTTGCCCAGGCCCGAGGCGACCACGATGGACCGGATCACCGCCTCGGGTGACAGGTCGTTGCGCACCCGGCCGTCGACCTGGTGCGAGATGAACGGCTCGACCATCGCCATCAGGGCGTGCGACGCGAGGTCGCTGACCGCCCGGGCGCAGGCCTCCATGGTGGCGGCGGTGGCGGGATCGTTCGGGTCGATGCGGAACAGCATCTTGCCGCCGTCGAACCCCATCCGGGCGATCGTCGCGGCATCGTACCCGGTGAACCTGTCGTCGATCTCGAAGACCGTTCCGGCCAGGCCGCCGCGGTTCATCGAGCCGATGACCACCTTGTCGTCGAGCGCGCCGAGCAGCAGCAGGTCCTCGATGATGTCCGCGGTGCCGAGCACGCCGTCGACGCCGGGCCGGGACAGCGCGACCGACATCCGCTGCAGCAAGTCCGCCCGGTCGGACATGGCCATCGGCTTGTCCCCGACCCGCAGCGCGCCGCGCGCCGGGTGGTCGGCGGCGATGATGAACAGCTGGTTGTCCGCGCCGAGCAGTTCCGCGCGGCGCCGGCGGCGCGCGGCGGCCTCGGCGATGGCCTGCGGGCGGCGCGTGCGCGTCTCCAAGATGGCCTTGAGCTGGTCACGCACTGGTAGCCTCCCGTGGTCCCTCCGCCAGGAGCCCGTCCACCTCGGCCGCCGTCGGCATGGCGTCCGAGCAGGCGAGCCGCGACGCCACGATGGCCCCGGCGGCGTTCGCGAAGCGCATCACGCGCTCGATGTCCCAGCCGGCCAGCAGCCCGTGGCACAGCGCCCCGCCGAACGCGTCGCCGGCGCCGAGGCCGTTCAGGACGTTGACCGGCACCGGCGGTACCTCGGTCGCGGTTTTGCCGTCATGCGCAAGCACCCCCTTGGGGCCCTGCTTGACGACGGCCAGGCCGACGCCGAACTCGTGCAGCGCCTGCGCCGCGGCCAGGGGCTCCCGCTCCCCCACCGCCGTCTCGCACTCGTCCAGATTGCCCACCGCGACCGTCACGTGCGGCAGCGCGTGGCGCACCCAGCGGCGGGCCTCCTCGCGGGACGGCCAGAACATCGGCCGGTAGTCCAGGTCCAGGACGGTGATGTCCTTCTTGGCGCGCGCCTCAAGCGCGGCCAGGGTGGCGGTGCGGCTCGGCTCCTGCGACAGCCCGGTGACCGTCACCCAGAACACGCCCGCCGCGCGGATCGCGTCCAGGTCCAGCTCCTCGCGGTAGATCTCCAGGTCCGGCGCCTTCGGCCAGCGGTAGAAGTACAGCGGGAAGTCATCCGGCGGGAAGATCTCGCAGAACGTCACCGGCGTGGGCAGGTGGGGGACGGCGGTGACGTACCGGTCGTCGACGCCGTAGCCGCGCAGCGCCTGGTGCAGGAACCGGCCGAACGGGTCCTCGCCGGTGCGCGTGATGACCGCCGTGCGCCGCCCGTACCTGGCCGCCGCGACCGCCACGTTGGACGCGCTGCCGCCGAGGTACTTGCCGAAGCTCTCCACCTCATCGAGCCCCACGCCGACCTGCTGCGGATACAGGTCCACCCCGATCCGGCCCATGGTGAGCACCTCGAACCCGTGGCCGGAGGGTCGCACGTGCATCAGGTCTGACTCCCTTTCCCGGAGGTTCGCGCAGGAAGCGGTATTGCTAACGTTTTACGCCCGCGTTTCGGTCAGGTCAAGAGTATGTCTTGACATATTTACGTCCTCATCTGCTAGCAATCGAGCGAGGTGATGACATAATGGGATGAGATCGTTATCGGATCGGATTGACCGCCGCGAGAGAGCTGTCCGTGAACCGTGCCGCCATGCCCATCCGGGTCGACCGGAGCAGCCCGGTCCCGCTGTACTTCCAGGTGGCACAGCACCTGGAACACATGATCGAGTCCGGCGAACTGCCGATGGGGACGCGGCTCGAGAACGAAACCGACCTGGCCGAGGGGCTCGGCTTGTCCCGGCAGACGATGCGACGGGCGATCGAGTACCTCGTCGGCCGCGGCCTGCTGGTCCGCAAGCGCGGGATCGGGACGCAGGTCGTGCACGCGAAGGTCACCCGCGACGTCGAGCTGACCAGCCTCTACGACGACCTGGCCAAGACCCGCCGGGCGCCGTCCACCACGGTGGTCAGCTTCCGGACCGAGGCGGCGCCCGACGCCCTCGCGGTCACGCTCGGCATCCCCGCCGGGACGCCGGTGTACGTCTTCGAGCGGCTGCGCTATGCCGACGCCGAGCCGCTCGCGCTGATGCGCAACCACGTCCCGGCGGACCTGATGCGCCTCACCCCGGCGGACCTGGAGGGAGGAGGGCTCTACAACCTGTTCCGGGCGAACGGCATCAGCATGCGGATCGCCAAGCAGGCCATCGGGGCGCGGACCGCGACCGCAGCCGAGGCCCGCGCGCTCGGCGAGCGGCGGGGAGCGCCGCTGCTGACCATGGAACGTTCGGCCTACGACGAACAGGGACGGGCGGTGGAGCACGGTCGCCACGTCTACCGCGCGTCGCGGTACAGCTTCGACCTCACCCTGACCGCCTGGTGAGCACTGGCCGCCTGGTGAGCACTGGCCGCCTGGTGAGCACTGGCCGCCTGGTGAGCCACGTCACTGCCGGGCCGCTGCGCCGCCGTGTCTTACCGGTTCTGACCTGGGCTAAGACGGCTTAGGCCGGTGACGTTCGGCTTAGCTGGGCCTAAGCCCGGCTGACGGCCGAAGATAGGGCATTCGTCCGATGTGGGGGGTGGGGCCTTACCGCGAATCTTGAGGATGTAGGGAGCCAGACGAGGTTCCCGGGCCGAGGAGGAACCATGCATCCCGAGTTTCTGCGGGAACTGAACGCCCAGCGCGGCCGCGAGCTGCGGGCGCGGGCGCAGCAGGCCAGGCTCGCCCGGATGGCGATCCGGAGCCGCCGCGGGCGCGCCGCGGCGGACGAGGCGGCCGTCGTCGTCCTGCCCGCCATCCCTGACTACGTGGACGGATCGTTCCGTAGTGAGCCGGCCGGGCACCAGGCGGCCAGCGAGAGGGGCCAGGCGCCCGTCGCGCATCACGCTGCCTGAGGCGACGGTGAACGCCCTATCCATCGCCGGCGACCTTTCCGGAATGTCAGACCCTCGTGGGATGCTGACTCCAGAGATGAGCGGGCGAGCCTCCAGTCCTGTCCTGGTCGGGCGGGACGAGCAGATGGCCGCCCTGGAAGCCGCTTTCGCGAGCGTGCGCCAGGGCGGTCCGTCTGCCGTACTGCTGGGCGGGGAAGCGGGCGTAGGTAAATCTAGGCTGGTCAGCGAGTTCGGCCGGACCGCGGCGCTGGCGGGCGCCCGGGTGCTGACCGGCGGCTGCCTGGCGCTGGGCACCGACGGGCTGCCGTTCGCGCCGTTCACCGCGGTGCTGCGTGACCTGGTGCACGAGATGGGCGCAGACGCGGTGGCCTCGATGCTGCCCGGCCGGACCACGCGGGGGCTGGCCCGGTTGCTGCCCGAGCTCGGCGAGCCGGACACCAGCGGTGACCCGGCCGAGGCCAGGGCGCGGCTGTTCGAGGAGGTGCTCAGCGCGCTGGACCACCTGACCAGGCACTCGCCGGTGGTCCTGGTGATCGAGGACGCGCACTGGGCCGACCGGTCGAGCCGGGACCTGCTGACGTTCCTGATCGGCAACCAGCGCGCCCTCAGCGGGCTGCTCGTCGTGGTCACGTTCCGCTCCGACGAGCTGCACCGCACCCATCCGCTGCGGCCGCTGCTGGCCGCGCTGGACCGGATCGCCTGGGTGGAGCGGATCGAGCTGCCCCGGCTGGCCAGGCACGATACCGATGAGCTGGTCGTCCGCATCCTCGGCCGCCAGCCGGCCGGCGACCTGGCCGACGCGTTGTACCACCGCTCCGAGGGCAACCCGCTCTTCGTCGAGGCCCTGCTCTGCTGTGACGGCGAGCTGAGCGAGGAACTGCCGGAATCCCTCCGCGACCTGGTGCTCGAGAGCGTCCGCAGGCTGCCGGAAGACACCCAGGAGATGCTGCGGGTCGCCAGCGCCGGCGGCGAGACGACCGGGCACGCGCTGCTCGGCGCGGTGGCCGGCCTGGACGACGCGGCGCTGACCCGCGCGGTCCGGCCCGCGGTGCTCGCCAACGTGCTGCACCCCCGGGGTGACGGCTACGCGTTCCGGCACGAGCTGATCCGCGAGGCGGTGCACGAGGACCTGCTGCCCGGTGAGCACGGCCGCCTGCACAGCCGCTTCGCCGAGGCCATCGACGCCGACCCGGCGCTGGTTCCGCCCGGCCGGGCCGCCATCGAGATGGCGCATCACTGGCACTCGGCGCACGACTCGACCTGGGCGCTGATCGGCGCCTGGCGGGCGGCGGCGCAGGCGGGCCGGGCGGTCGCGGCCGCCGAGCGGCTCTCGCTGCTGGCCCGTGTGCTCGAACTGTGGGATCAGGTGCCGGACGCCGCCGAGCGGATCGGCGCGGACCACACCCAGGTCCTGGACGAGGCCATCGCGGCGGCGCACGACGCCGGGGAGTTCGAGCGCGGCATCGCGCTGGCGACGTCGGCGCTGCGGGAACTCGACCCGGCCGCCGAACCGGTCCGGGTGGCCAGGCTGCTCGGCCGCCGCGGCCACTTCCGGATGAAGCTGGGCCGCAAGGACTACGCCCGGGATCTGGAAGACGCCCTGGAGCACGTGCCCGCGGACGTGTCGCCGCTGACCCGGGTGGAGATCCTGCTCGCGCTGGCCCACTGCCCGCCCCAGATCACCAACGAGCGGTCCTACGCCGAGGAGGCCCTGGCGCTCGCGCGCCAGGGCGGCGACGAGGCCAGCGAGGCGAACGCGCTGCTGACGCTGGCCATGTTCAACGCCGACCCAGGCCAGCAGGCCGCCTCGGACAGCGGTCCGCTCGAGCTGATCGCGCAGGCCCGCGACATGGCCGAGCGCCGGGGGGCCGACGAAGCGCTGCTGCACGCGGCGGTCAACGAATCCCACCTGCTCGAGGGCGCCGGGGAGCACGAACGCGCCGCAGAGGCGGCCCGCCGCGCCACCGCGAGCGCGGACGCTCAGCTGCTGTCCCGCACCTCGGGCAGCGTGCTCGCCATCAACCAGGCCGAACCGCTGTTCGCGCTCGGCCGCTGGGACGAGGCCCTGGCCATCGCCACCGGGGCCACGGACCGCTACCTCGCCCCCGGGCCGCTGAACCGGGCCCTGCTGCACGTCATCACCGGCTCCATCATCCTGGCCCGGGGGGACCTGGCCGCGGCGGCGCAGAACGTGCTGACGGCCCGCGACGCGCTGCGTTCGGCCCGCTACGAGGACCAGCACCAGCTTCCGCTGGCCCGGCTGGAGATCGGGTTCACGCTGGCCCAGGACGGCCCGGCCGCCGCGCTCTCTGCCGCCTCGCAGGTCATGGACCGCTTCGAGCTGTCCGGCAGCAGCCCGCGGTACGCCTGGCCGGTCGTGGTGGCCGGGGCCGGCGCGGTGCTGGCCGCCGCCCGGCTGGCCGGGGCTTCCCGCGACGAGCGGCTCGGCGCCGACGCCGCCGCGATCGCCGAGCGGCTGCGCACGGTCGCGGAGAAGCTGGAGACGTTCGGCCCCGCCCAGCGGGCCAGCCAGCTGACCTTCGCGGCGGCCGACGCGGACGCCGCCCGCCTGCTCGCGGCCTCCCCCGGCGCCGACCGGGCCGACGGAGCCGACGGCGAGGCCGCGGGGAACAGTGGCAGCGAGGCCGCGGGGCTGCTCGCCGGCTGGGATCAGGCCGCCGCCGCGTGGGCCGGCCTGAGCGAGCCGTATCCCCTCGGCGAGACGCTGCTGCGCGCGGCGGAGGCCGCGCTGGCCTGCGGCGACCGGGACGGCGCGGCGGAGCGGCTGCAGCGCGCGGCCCTGCTGGCGGCCGGGCTCGCGGCGCACCCGCTCGGCGAGCAGATCGCGATCCTCGCGCGGCGCGCCAGGATCCGGCTGGCCCGCGACGAGGCGCCCGCCGGCGCTGGGCCGGGCAGCGCTGGGCCGGGCGGCGCTGTCCCCGGCGGCCCGGGTTACGGTGACGGCGCGCTGAGCCTGACCGAACGCGAGCTCGAGGTGCTCCGCCTGGTCGCGGCCGGGCGCAGCAACCGGGAGATCGCCGCCGAGCTGTTCATCTCGCCCAAGACGGCCAGTGTGCACGTATCCAACATCCTGGGCAAGCTGGGCGTGGCCAGCCGCGGCGAGGCCGCGGCCAAGGCGCACACCCTGCGCCTCTTCGACCCCACGATCACCGGGTAGGACGTTGCTGAGCCCGGGCCGACCATGATCGTGGATCGTTATACCTGCCATGGCAGGTATAACGATCCACGATCGCGATGCCGCTGGGTTAGCCGGCGCCGTTGGCGGCCTGGATTTCGTGGACGTTCATGTTGCGGGCCCAGTTGGCCGGGTTGAGGTCGGCGCCGGGGACCGGGGCGCAGTTGGCCGGGGGCGGGCCGTTGACCACGCCGACGACCCAGCAGGCGTGCCAGGTCAGCGTGGCGGTGATGGTCCACTGACCGGGCTGGCGGAAGGTGACGCCGCAGTCGGCCGTGCCGTTCGCGCCGGTGCTGGCCACCGCCCGCGGGTTGCGGACCATCATGGCCGAACCCAGGTACCCGCAGCCGCCGGTATCCAGCCGGGCCGCGTTGTCGTTGGTGGAAAGCTGCAGCGGCGTCGCCTCCACCCACACCGTGGCGGCCTGGTTGCCGAGCCGGGCGTTGTCGGTCACGTACGGCAGGCCGCCGGGCCCGAACTCGGGCCGGAAGCTCAGCGTCACCCGGGCGAACGTGGGCAGGTTGGAGAAGCTGTTCCCGTTCTTCGGGCTCAGCTTCATCTGGCCGGCGCCCGGGACGTTCATCTTGGCCAGGGCGAGCTGGGCCAGCGTCTCCGGCGGTATCGGGATGCCGGGCAGCGGCGCGCCGGGCACGTCCCAGAAGAACAGCGGCTGGTTCAGGCACTCCTTCACCTGGGCCTGGGTGTCGTTCGGGTTGACCGGCAGCTCGTACCACGTCCCGGCCGGCATCGGGTTGGCGTTGACCAGTTGCTTGGCCTCCTGGAAGGCGTGCTGCCCGTCGAACAGCGCGCCCGGGCCCGGATCGGTGTTGCCGTAGAAGTCGATGACGACCTGGCTGCCGGTGTGCGCGTCGCCCTGCGGAATCCACAGGCAGGGCGGCGGGGTGATGTTGACGACCATGTTGTGCGCGCCCGGCGAGTAGTTCTTCCCGCCGAACTGGACCATGTTCTCGAGCTGGATCTCGCAGCTGCTGCCGGTCGAGCAGGTGACCGACGAGCTCCCGTCGGCCGCGCTGGCCGGGGCGGCGGCCGCGAGGGCGGGCAGCAGGCCGGCCAGCGCGGCGAGAACGGCTAGGCGTGTGGAGGAGAAGGGGGATCTCACGGCTTGCACTCCTTGGCCCGCGGATAGTAGACGAGCGGATAGTTCGAGACCACCTGCCACTGGCCGGCCGGGGTTCGCGCCAGCTGGTCGGTGTACCGGTAGTAGTTGGCGTCGGACGGCGACTGGCCCGGCAGGACCGCCCCCGTGCCGAGGTTCGTGTTGACGGCGCGGGAGTTGTCGAAGCAGGCCGAGACGTCCACGTCGGCGCGGACGGCCGGGTCGCGGATCACCGTCATGTCGAAGATCCTGATCGTGCCCCGGAACGATTCCGTCGTCACGTCGGAACGCGACAGTACCCCCCTGACCTGCAGCTCCATCGTCTGGCTGACGTAGGAGGTCCAGTCCTGCGCCTTCCCGCCGGTGTACTCGGCGTACAGGAAGGCCAGCTCGTAGTCCTTGTCGGCCAGCACGGCCCGGGCCAGGGCGGCGTTCCTCGGCAGCCAGCTGGTCATGACGACGTGCGCGTTGCCGCCGAACGGGGGCATGATCACCGAACCGGGTCCGGACGACTGCGCCATCGGCGTCGCGGGGGCGGTGGACGCCGGGCCGCCCGGGTTGAACGCGGGCGGCGGCGCCGAGCTGCAGCCCGCCAGCGCGAGGCACGCGGCGGCGAGGCAGGCGACCGGGAGGCAGGCGACCGGGAGGCAGGCGGCGGGGCGGCGCGCGCGGGCGGCAAGCCGGGCGGGGATGCGTTTCATGCGGCTGACGTCCTCCAGGACGGGAGGAGCTCGTCGATGAGCGCCTCGGTTTCCGGTGCCATCCGCGGCATCACCTCGTCCAGCGCGACCCGGGCGGAGATCTCGCCGACCACCGCGCGGAGCACGTGCTCCTGGCCGGTGGCGTGCGCGGCGGTCAGCAGGTCGCGCCAGAGGATCTCGTCGTTGAACGCGAGCCGCAGGCCGGCCCGCGCCGCCTGGCTGGCCCCGTCCGCGTCGCCCGCGGCCAGCCGCAGCGCGGACAGCCGGTGCGCGGCGTCGGCCACTGCCGCGGTGACCTCGTACTCGATCTCGTCCGTGGCCAGCCACGCGTACCTGGCCGGATCGCGCCCGTCGAGGAACTGGCCGCGGACCAGGGTCAGCGCGCGCTCCAGGTAGCCCGCCTCGGCGGCCGGTTCTGACGCCGCCGCGGCCTGGCTGGCCTGCATGAACAGGGCGCGGAAGACCTGCCAGTCGATCCTGGCGCCGGGGCCGAGGCGGAGCCGGCCCGAGGCGTCGGTGAGCAGGTTGGGCTGGCCGCCGGCGTCCGTGCCCAGCCAGGAGTGCACCCGGGACAGCGCCGCGTCGCGCACCTCAGGGGATACCCCGCGCGGCCAGACCGCGCCGGCCAGCACGTTGGCGTGCACGCCGTCGGGGTGCGCGGCCAGGTACACGACGAGTTCGGTGGCCAGGGCGAGCCGGTCCGGCTCGAGCGGGCCCGGCGCCTGGACGGCTACCTGCCCGAGCAGCCCGATCTCGACCGGCATCGCCGTGCCGGGCACCAGGTGAGCGGCGGGCGCCGCCCCCGCGGCCGACAGGGCGGCCAGCGGGGCGTCCGCGTCCGCGGCGGTGCCGCGGAACAGCTTGACCATCGCCGCGTACTGCTCCGGCGGCAGCAGCTGGGCGTCCAGCTCGAAGCCGAGCACGGCGGCCTGCAGCCGCCCCTCAGGCGACAGGTCCCAGGTCCAGGTCGCGCCGCGGACGTCGCCCGCGATCACGTAGCCGGCCGCCATCCGGTACCGGCTCCTGGCCAGCGCCAGCAGCCGCTCCGCCTGGGCCTGCGTCGGCGGCACGCCCATGATCAGGTAGTGCGGCGCCCACATGGCGGCGTCAGCACCCTGGGCCCGGCCGGTCAGCACCGAGTCGAGGCCGGCCGACGCCATCGCGTCCCTGATCTCGGCGGCGCGTTTCTCCAGCTCGGGCAGGGCCTCGTCGAGGGTGCGGACCACCCGTACCCGTTCGGGAGAAATCTCCGCGAGTCCGTCGCCGAAACCGATGAGCATGACCTGCATCTGATCGGACCACCGGTTCGTCACCAGCTCGACGGCGAGCGCCGACAGGGCGGCCTGCACCACCTGGCGCGGCCCGCGGACCGCGATCAGCCCGTGCGCCACCTCCAGGTCCACCAGGATCCGGCCGGTCTCGTTGGTGCCGAGCGACACCAGGCCCGGGTACGGCGCCAGGGCGGCCGGCGCCCTGCCCATCTCCAGGCCGGTCTCCGGCGCGTCGAGGCCGGCGATGGCCGCGTACGGCAGCCGCCACAGCTGGCCGCCGTCGGCGGCCTGCCACGGGTGCGGCGGGTTCGGGTCGGGCGGGGCGATCCACAGGTCCAGGTTCTGGTGGCCCAGATGGGCCGCGAACACCGTCGGCGGCGTCCGGTCCCGGGCGGCGAGCTGCCGGGACAGGTAGCGCAGGCCGGTGTCGAGCATCCGCACCGCGGGGTCGTCCGCGCCGAGCCGCAGCGCGGTCTCGGCCAGCGCCGCGTCGGGGTCGGGACCGGCGATCCGGCGGCCGAACGCCCGCCGCCACAGCTGCTCCCGCCGCCGCCGGCCGAGCGCGGCCAGCACCCCGGCGGCCAGCAGCGAGGCCGCGGACAGCTCGTAGGGCCAGGCCAGGGTCTGCCCGGCGGCCGCGGCCGGCGCCGCGAAGATCCCATTATCCCGAACGGACCCGGCGGGGGCCTGGACGACGGGCAGCTCGGCGTCTGGGCCGGCGCCCTGCCTGCCGCTGGGCCCGCCGCTGGGCCCGCCGCCCGGCCCGGCGGAATGCGTGGTGAGGCCGAGCTCGCCTGCCAGCCTGGGCGTGACCGCGTGGATGCCCGGGCCGTGCGCGTCCTTGGGCATCAGCAGCACCCAGCCCGGCCTGATCAGGCTGGCGATGGTGAGCTTGGATCCGTCCGGCTGGACGCGCTCCTTATTCAGCTCGAAGATCTCCCGGTAGCGGCGGCCGTCGCCGAGGTGGTTGTGCGCGATCTCCCACAGCGACTCGTGGAACCGGCCGACCGGCGGCTTGACCAGGTACGCCTTGTCGGCGTTGGGGGCCGCGTGCGCGTGCGCCGCCCCGGTCGCGACCGGGGCGCTCACCGGTATGGCCGGGGTGACCTGAGCGGATACCGAGTGGGCGGGGCGGGGCGGGCCGTGGCTGATGACCGCGGGCGTGAGCGCGGCGGCCGCGGTGAACAGCAGCAGCGCCGCGGTCACCAGCCGGTGCGCGGCGGACTGGGTGGCGCCGGACAGCGGGACCCGCGGCCGGGTCCCGGTGTGGCTGACCGCGGCCTTGATCTCGACCAGCACGCACCACACCAGCTGGATCCAGGCCAGCCAGACGATCACCGACAGGATGCGCAGGATCGCGGTGATGTCGAGCTGGCTGGTCAGCGCGCTCAGCTTCGGCAACGTATGCGGCAGCGGCAGGCCCACCACGGTGACGAGCGCGATCGGCACCCCGATGGTCAGCGCGGTGAGCAGGATGATGGCGGCGATGCCGGCCAGCACGTCGCCCGGCGTCCGGCGCCTGATCCGGACCGGCTGCCGCAACCCGGGAATCGGCGGCGCCATCAGCAGGCCACCCGGGCGTCAGCGGTGCCGCAGGCCAGGAAGGCCGTCTCCGACGCCGACACGTTGATGGTGCCGAACGGGTTGACCGGGATGAACGGGGTCATCGACACCTGCACCCGCACGGTCACGTCCGGGGCGCCTTGAAGGCCGGTGCCGATGGTGCAGCCTTGCATCGACGCCGTCACGCCGACTCCCTTCTGGTAGGTGGAGACGAGATCGCTGGCCGGGCCGGGCGTGTCGCACGCCCCGGCGGCGATCGCCACCTGGCCCTGCCTGAGCGTGGCCGGGTTGATGTCGTCGGCCGCGGCGCGGGCGGCCTGCTCGGCGATGTCCGCGGCCCGGGACTTGGCCACGATCACCTGGCCGCCGTCCACGATCAGGATCAGCAGCGCCAGCGTCACGAACGCGAAGATCACCACCCAGAGCGACACCGAGCCGCGGTCGTCCCGTAGCCGCATCATCAGCCCCTGTCCACGAAGGGGTCCAGCGGCGCGGCCGCGGTGTCGCCGAAGGTCTGGCTGACCGGGAAGCCGATGACGTGGAAGACCGCGAGGCTGGCCACGCACGACACGGTGACCTCGATGTCCTGCGCGCCGGCGAAGCCGGCCGGGCCCACCGGCGCGCCGTTGGCGAACAGCTTGACCGTGGTGGCCGGCGCGCCTGCTGTGCACACGCCGCCCAGGTCGGTTTGGGCCGCGGCCTGCGCGTTGGCCTGCGCGTCGGCGAAGGTGCGGGCCACTGACGCCGCCCGGACCGCGTCCCGGGTGGCCGAGCCCACCTTCCCGGTCAGGTTGAGCCACTGGCCGCCCGCGCTCACCAGCAGCAGGAGCAGCACGAGGGCGGGCGCCGCGACCACGAACTCGACCGCCATCGAGCCGCGGTCGCCCCTGCCTCGGTCAACACTGATGAGCTGCCTGAAGGATCTCATCCGCAGGCCGTCCCCTGGCTGGCCTGGGTGCGGAAGCATTCGATCGGGCCGCTGACGGTCTCGCTGATGGTCAGCGGCCAGATGCCGGTCAGCTTCCCGGTCACGGTGACCGAGACGGTGCCGCCACCGCCGCCTGCTGCCTGCGCGGTGACCCCGGAGATCAGGCTGGTATCCAGGCCCCGGTAGTAGCTGGTGGCCGCGTCCTGGGCCAGGGCCTGCCAGCCGCCCGGGTTCGCCGCCGCGTCCTCGCGGGCCACCAGGTCGCCCTGCTGCGCGGCGGCCAGCGCCGCGTGCCTGGCATCGAACCAGATGGCGAACTGGACGATGAGCAGGCTGGCGAAGATCAGCGCGGGCGCCAGGATGGCGAGCTCGACCGCGCTCGCGCCCCGGTCGCGGCCGCCCGCCGATGCCAGGCGCGCGCGAGTGAATATGCGCAGAGCCGCCAGGCGGCGTCGCAACCTGCCCCGTCTCACCGTCGCCTCCGGTAGTCCTGCCCGTCAGCCGCCGGCCGGGTTGGGCACGTTGGTGTTGGTGATGGCGGTGCCCTGCTTGTTGGCGAAGTTGACCACGATGACCAGGATCGCCACGGCCAGGCCGACCAGCACGGCGGTGATCACCGCGAGCTCGATGGCGGACGCGCCCCGGTCTTGGCCGGCCAGGGCGGACCGCAGCCTGGCCGTGTGTGCGAGCAGGAAAGTCCGCAGGTAGCGCGCCGTTTCGGCGCCGGGTGGCTGGAACGTGTTCATCGGGCTCCTCGTTGTCATGCCTGAAGCAGCAGGTGGACGGCTGGATACATGAGGAAGACCAGGAACGCCGCGGCCAGGACCATCTGGGCCAGCAGCATCGACTGTGACTTCTCCCCCGCCTGTCCCTCGAGATCGGCGAGCTCGCGGCGGCGCAGGCTGACCGCGCGCGCGGTCAGCGACTCCCTGACCTTGGCCCCGTCCTCGGCCACCAGGCTGAGCGCCGCCGACAGGTCCTTCAGCTCGCTCACCTGGACTTCCTCGCCGAGCACGCCCAGGGCCTGCCACGGCGTCTGCCCGGTGATCCGGGCGTTGGCCAGGGCGTCCCTGATCCGCCAGAACGCCCAGCCCTCGCCGATCTCGCTGGCCGCCATCAGCGCCTCGGGCACGCCCCGGCCGCCGGACAGGTTCATCGCGACCAGGTCCAGGAAGGCGCTGATGGCGTGCCTGAAGTCCCGCTGCCGCTTCTCCACCTGCTGCCTGAGCTCGATGTCGGGCAGGAAGAAGAAGATGGCGGCGAAGACCAGGCCGGCCCAGACCGGGACGATGACCGACAGGTGCACCCCCGCGAACCCGATCCCGGCCAGCACGATGGGCGGGAAGATCAGCCCGAACAGGGCCAGCAGGACCTTGGTGGCGAGGAAGTTCTCGAACGACTTGCCCACCAGGCTGAGGCTGGAGCGCAGCGAGCGGAACTCCCAGCCCTGTTCGGCGCAGAAGCGGGCCAGCGCGGCGCCGAGGCGCTTGCTCAGGGCGCTCTCGTTCCCGTCCCCCGGGTACCTGGCCGGCCTGAGCGCGGGCGGCCGGCCCGCGTCGAACGCGGCGATCCGCCGGGCCAGCCCGACCCGGCGCGGGATCAGCGCGTAGACGAGCACGAACAGGGCCAGGCCGGTGACGGCACCGACGACCAGGGCCGGGATCATGGGCTGCCTCCCGGGATCATGGGGTGCCTGCCCGGATCATGGGGTGCCTGCCCGGATCATGGGGTGCCTGCCCGGATCATGGAGTTGCCGGGCCGGATCATGCCGCGCCGGCCCGGATCATGGGCTGCCTCCCGGATCATGCCGAGCCTCCTCGCCAGGCGGCGACGGTCTCCGGTTCGGCCGCGGGCGCGGAGGGCTGGGCCGGGCCGGATCCAGTCGCCGCGGCCGCGCCGAGCAGCCGCTGCGGCATGTCGAACCTGGCCAGCTTGCGCAGCCACACGATGCCGAGCGCGTAGATGCCCACGATGACGGCCAGCACGAACTGCCCGAAGACGCTGTCGTAGGGCTGCAGGAAGCGGTGATCGAGCACGGCCAGGCCCACGGCCATGAGCACCGAGACCGCGATGACGATCTGCACGCTGCGCCGGGTGGACCGGCGGCTGGCGTTGACCTTGCGGCGCATGTCGAGTTCCTCGCGGACCGAGTCGGCCAGCGCGCCGAGCAGGTCGCGCAGGCCGGGGCCGCGCAGCCGGGAATTGATGATCAGCGCTGCGATGATCATGTCCGCGCTCGGGTCGTCGAGGTCCTCGGCGAACCGGCGCAGCGCCACGTGCATCGGCACGCGGGTGTGCAGCCGGTCCACCAGCCGCGCCAGCGGCTCGCGGATGGAGGCGTCGGCGACCCGGGTCGAGGCCGGGATGGCCTGCTCGAGCCCGACCGCGCCGGCGATCGTGTCGCGCAGCGACTCGGTCCACGTGGCCAGGCCCTCCAGCCGGGCCATGGCCCTGCGCTCGGACGCGGCGCCGCTCAGCGAGCGCCAGCTGAAGGCGAGCAGCGCCATGCCGATCCCGGCGACCACCCACCGGGTGATCAGCAGCGTCAGGATCCCGACGATGACCGCGACCCCGCCGCGGACGCTGAACACGTCCTTGACCAGGCGTTCCAGCGGGCCGGGACCGCTGCGCGCGGCCTTCGGCGGCAGGCCGCGGATGGCGGCGATGAGCAGGAAGATGCCCGCGCCGGCGAGGGCGCCGGCCAGGATCGCGAGCAGGGGGAACGCCGATGAGTTCACCGCCAGCCTCCCCTGCCCGGGTCATAGCCGAAGTCGGCCAGCTCGTCCAGGCAGGAGGCGGGCGCGTGCGGCACCGCCCGGCCGTCCCGGCTCGGCGCGAACACCTCGCTGGACAGCACCCGGCCGTCCACGCCTGTCACCTCCCGGACGCTGCTCACGAACCGGCGCAGCCGGCCGCCCTGGGCGTACTCGTTCCGCTTCTCCTGGAACACCACGAAGTCGATCGCGCCGGCGATCAGCATGTGGGTGGCGTCCACCGGCAGCCGTTCGGACGACTGGATGGCGTAGGTGGAGATGCGGTTGAACACCTCGAGCGAGGAGTTCGAGTGGATGGTGGACAGCGAGCCGTCGTTGCCCTGCGTCATCGCGTTCAGCATGGTAACGATCTCGTCGCCTAGGACCTCGCCGACGATGACCCGGCTCGGGTTCATCCGCAAGCTGCGGCGGACCAGGTCCGCCATGGAGATCGTGCCCTGGCCCTCGCTGTTCGGCAGCCGCTCCTCGAACGCCACCACGTTCGGGTGCAGCTCGGGGAAGTGGTCCAATCCCAGCTCGAGGGCGCGCTCCACGGTGACCAGCCGCTCCTCCGCCGGGATCTGGTTGGCCAGCGCGCGCAGCAGCGTCGTCTTCCCCGCGTTGGTGGCCCCGGCGATCATGATGTTCTTGCGCGCCGCCACCGCCGCGGCCAGGAACGAGCCCACGTCGGGCGAGATCGTGCCGTTGCCGACCAGGTCGGCGAGGAAGACCTTGCCCATCCGGGCGCGCCGGATGGAGATCGCCGGCCGCAGCGTCACGTCCATCACCGCGGACAGCCGGGAGCCGTCCGGGAGCCGCAGGTCGAGCTGCGGGTTGGCGGTGTCGAACGGGCGGCTGGACAGGCCGGAGTAGGCGGCCAGCACCTGGATCAGCTCGACCAGTTCCTCATCGCTTTCGGCGACCGGCTCACCGAGCACCTCGCTGCCGTCGGCGTAGCCGACGAAGACCCGGTCGCAGCCGTTGATGTCGATGTTCTCGATGTTCTGGTCTTCCAGCAGCGGCTGGAGCCGGCCCACGCCGAACAGCGCCGCGTGGATCGCCTCGGCGAGATCCTCTTCCTCCTGGGCGTTCAGCGGCGGGCGGCCGACCAGGATCTCGCTCCTGGCATGCTCCTCGAGCACCTGGGAAATGATCGCCCGGGCGAACTGGCGCTCGTCCTCCCCCGTCATCGGCGGCATCCCGGCCGCGGCGTCCAGCCGCCGCTGCTCGGCCAGCCGGTCGCCGACGTCGCCGCGCAGGCGCTTGACGAGTCCGTGGTCCATCTCGCGTCACCCCCCGCCGGACCGGCTCGGTCCGGCGGAGCCCGGCCCTTCCCACGGGACGGCGCCCCAGCCGGAGCCCTCGGGCTGCCCGGGCTGCCGGGGTTCGGACCGGACCGCCGGGTCCTGACCTGGGGAGGCGGCTGCGGGCGCGGCGGCTGCGGGCGCGGCCGACGTGAGCGGGGGCATCGGCGCCCGGGTGAAGAACGAGCCCTCACCTTGGCGGTCTGCTCCGTAGGCGTGCCGCGCCGCCCTCGGCTGGGCCTGCGCGGCCGCCTGGGTGCCATTGCGGGAGCCGGCCTGGGTCTGCGCGCGGGTCTGCGCCTGGTTTTGCGCCTGGGTTTGCGCCTGGGCCGGGCCGGCGGCTGGCGAGGCGGTGGCTTGATGCCGGCCGGACCGGCCGCCGAGGACGCGGTTGAACGTGGTCCGCGGCGCCACGGCGGAGACCGCCGGCGCCGGGGCGGAGACGGCCGGCGCCGGGAGGGTGACCGCGGCCAGGTCCGCCGGGCCGTTCGGCGCCCCGGCCGCGGCCGGGGCCAGCGGTGAGCCAGCCGATGCCGGGATGGGCGAAGGCAGGCCGGACGGCGGGAAGGCGGCGGGCTGGAGGCCGGTGTACCTGGCCGCCGCGGGCTGCGGGCCGACAGCTGGTGACCGGCCCGGCTGCGGGCCGCCGAACGGCGCCATGGCGGGCTGCGGGCCGGTTGACGGCGCCGCGGGCTGCGGGCCGGTCGATCGGCGCACGCCGGGGGGCGGCGCCGGCGCCGCGGTCATGGCGGACGGGCCGCCTGCGGACGGGCCCGCGGACGGGACGGCTGCGGACGGGTTGCCGATCGGCGGCAGGCCATGCACCAGCTGCCGCGCCACCTCCCTGGCCGTCTTGATCAGCATGGTGCGGTCCAGGTTGCCGCCCCACTCGCCGCTCAGCAGGTCAGCGCCCTTGGCGTCGTGGGCGATGCCGCCGAGCACGGTGGCCGGGGCGTTGGCCTGGCCGAGCACGTGCTGCACTTCGCCGAGCGCGGCCCGGAACTTCTTGTGGTCGGCGACGGCCACGACGCCCACCCCGAAATTCCGCCTGCCCCGGCTCTGGGCCGCGGCCGCGAAGGCGGCCGCCCGGTCGCGGAGCCTGATCACGTCGGCCACGTGCACCTTGGTCACGAGCACGACCGTGGTCGCCTCGGCAAGCAGGTCGTACAGCGGGCCGTCGGCGCCCAGGCGGCCGCAGTCGGCGATCACGTCGGCCTGCGGCAGCGACGCGAGCACCTTGCCGATCGGGCCCCAGAGCAGGCTCAGCCCGGCGCCCTGCTCCGCGTTGGTCACGCCGGCCAGCACGTCAAGGCCGCCGTGCAGCTTCTGCACGTGCTCCCAGACCTGCTGCGGCTGCATCCCGCGCCGGGCGACGACGGCCAGGCTGAGCACCCCGCGCCGCGGGTCGAGATGGCCGCCGCCGACGGCGGGGAAGCGGTAGACGAGATCCCCGCCCGCCGGGTCGCACTCGGCGAGCAGGACCGGACGCGGCCACACAGCGGCGAGCGCCAGTGCCGCCGTCGTGACACCTGGCGCTCCCTTGTCGGACGCGATCGCGATCAGCGCCATGATCACCCCGACCCGGCGCCGGGCGTCAGCGCGATGGCGACGTTGCCGGCCGAGGCGTAGCAGGCCAGGATGCCCGCATCGGCCGAGGAGACGGCGAGCGTGACCGCGGCGGTGGTGCCGTTGGTCGCGGTGGAGCCGGACACGCTGGCGATCGTGCCGGTCGCGATGGGCACGCCGGGGCTGACCGCCCCGCCGTTGCCGGCGCCGCCGTTGCCCGTCCCGCCGGCCGCGCCGTTGGCGGCACAGCCGCTGCTGCCGGTGCCGACCGGGAAGGCTTCCACGGTCTGGCCGATCAGCAGGCTGGCGGGCGCCTGGCCGGCCTTGAGGGAGAGCCCGACCTCGACCTTGCCCGCGGTCAGGTTGCTGGTGGCCGTCGTCATGGCCGGCGTGAGCAGGGTCCCGGCCGGTATCTGGACGGCGGCGAAGACGCCCGTCACCCGGTTCGCGAACTGCCACGCCACGTAGTTCACGCCGCTGTTGGAGGCGATCTCGACTTCCTTGATCGCCGCGGCCGGGATCTGCTGGCCCTGGCCCACTTCCTGGGTGATCTCCACGGCGCCCACCCGGTGCCCGGCGCTGATCACCAGGTAACCGGCCGCGACCGCGCCCAGCGCCACGAGCAGGACGGCCAGCGCGGCCAGCGCCGGCTTGCGCTCGCGCGGAGCGCTCGGCATCCGCCGTCCCCCAGGCGCCGTCGGTTCGGCCCACGAAGCCTGCTGGTCGGCCACCGCACCGCGCGGTAGCGTGCCCCGGTCGCTCACCATAAGATCGCGGTCTCCCGTGCCACGCGCGCCCGTGCCACCCCGGTGACCGCTGTCACCTTGATGAACCGTCACGCTATGTCGCTGCTATGTCGCCCCCAACCGTTCGGCCGAACATATCGTGACAAGCCTGACTTCCGACCCCCATATGAGAAATCCGTAATCACTCATGACCCGTACTGGCACGTAAGACGACAGTGAGTGACGGGCGGGCCAGGAGTCAGATTCACCTCATGAGAAACTAAGCCGGGTTGGTGCGGGTGGCATCGGCCGGGACGGGTGGGGGCCGTGGAGGCCGGCGGGGGGCGGCGATCGGGCGGCGTGGCCGGAGCGTGGGCCAGCGGGTGGCGGCGATCGGGCGGCGCGGCCGGCGGGTGGCGGCGATCGGGCGACGGGGCCGGAGCGTGCGCCGGCGGGGCCGGCGGGTGGCGGCGGGTGGGGTGTGTGGGCCCCTGACCCCGTCTATGGACACGTCCTTTTTTAATCTGAGTT
>WNGG01003903.1_pt1 | contig 25407 bp, 26 predicted proteins | sample 5400661 | NCBI WGS metagenome assembly WNGG01 (sample SAMN13153372, study PRJNA577476) | soil metagenome | isolation source: 100 cm soil or saprolite under Garry oak tree replicate 1 | place: USA:California | collected 2016-06-15
TCAGGAAGGTAAAAAACTGCACGTCGTTACTGAAGTGCTGCGCATTGAGCGCAATCCGGGATACCCGCTGGCCGCGCTTCAATTGCTGGATCAGTCGGACGAATGGCGCGGACTCATCTGGGAGCCCTCCGCGCCTCGCGTTAGTGCTTCGCCTTCCGAGGATCTGGATGATGACGAGGATGGGGACGAGGAGGACGAATAATTGACAAAGTGAAAGGTAACTAGTGATGTCGACGTCCCAGAGTACAAATAGCCCATCATGGAAAGATCGGCGCAGATATCCACGCTACTACGTCAGCGCGGGTCTGACGATGGCCATCGAAGACGCCAGTTTGAGGGAATCAATTGGGCTGGGCGAACCCGGCGACATTAGTCTTGGTGGAGTCCGTGTGTGCAATCTGCCCGCTTGTGAAAATGTCAAAGTGGGCGATCGCCTTGAGATGTTGCTGCTCGATCGAGAAGACGCGCTGTCATTGCATGGCGCGGTGGTCCATCACGGCACTCCGGACACTTTCGGAGTCGAGTTTGACAACCTGACTCCGTCGGAACAGCGAGCAGTGAACGCGGTGATCGAGCGTTTGTACCGAGTCGCGCGGGCAGAAGAGTGAGCAAGAAACTAGAAACCAAGGAAATAGCGGAGATTGCCGCGCGAGCCGTCATCGAAGCGTCCTGGCCGCCGGTGCGCGTCATTCTGCGCGTGATCTTCATCACGCTGATCGTCGCTGCGGCCCTCTGGGTTCTCTTCAAACTCACGACTGTAATTCTGCTTCTGGTTCTTTCCGTTTTCTTTGCCTATCTCGTTTCGCCGCTGGTCGAATTTTTGCGAAGCCCGCGCAGCATCGCGGGCCGCTCACTCGCAGTGCCGCGCGTCGTAGCGATCGTGATTGCGTATCTGCTCATTCTGGCGGGGGTGTTTGTCGGCTTCTATTTCCTGGTGCCCCAACTCAGCAACCAGTTTCCTGAATTTGCTCAGCAAGCCCAGAGCTATGGCAAGACGATCAGCGCCAAGACGCAAAGCTTGAATGAATACTTCAAACAACACCGTATGCCCGACAGTGTAGTCCGGGCGGTTAACAACGCTGTGCCGAGCATTATCGAAAAGGTTGGCGCATCCGCCAGCGTGGTCCTGACGAGCATAGCGGGATGGGTCGTCTATATTCCCTGGTTGGTGCTGATTCCCATTCTCAGTTTTTTTCTCTTGAAGGACGCTGACACTTTTCGCCGCTCGGCGCTGCACATGTTGCCGCGCGGCCGGTGGCGCTGGCGCGGTGACGAGTTTTTTCAGGACGTCAACAGCACGCTGGCCGCGTACACTCGCGCACAGCTCACCGCCTGCGTGTTCATCGGCGCAGTCTGCGCCGCGGGCTTCGCGCTGATCGGGCTGCCGAGCCCGCTGGTGCTTGGTCTGATCGCCGGACTCTTTGAATTCGTGCCGCTGGTCGGGCCGTTAACGATCGCCATCCTGGCAGCTTTGGTTGCGATTCTCCACTCAGGATTCGCTTCGGCCCTGGCGGTGCTGCTCTTCCTGGGAGTGCTGCGCATGCTTCAAGACTACTTCATCTATCCCCGTCTTATTGGTCATGGTATTCATCTTCACCCGCTGGCGGTGATCATGGCGATTCTTTGCGGCGCTGAACTGGCCGGCGTTGCGGGAATCTTCTTGGCGATTCCAATGGTGGCAGTGCTGACGGTGAGCTATCGCCACTGGCTGGAACACCGGGGCAGCGAAGGATTGGCCGACTTGCTGGAAGCGGACCTGGGAGACGCCTCTTCGGATGAATCGTATGTGGAAGGTTTGTCCAGTGACGAAACTCTGCCAATTGATTTGCAATCCGGCCCATCGTCCGTGATTGACCATCCAACGTCGCGCACGACACCGGAAGAAATGGCCCGCAAGCGTCCGGATCTCACGACCGGTGAATTGAAGTTGCCGGTGGAGGATTAAGCACACCGGCTCATTGCAAGGACAAAGTATGACGCAGGGCCGTCTCGATTTTGCTCAAGAGCCGAGAGCGCGGTCAATTTCATTCTCACGAACGGTGGCGAGATTGTCAGTCATCACGACGGAGTCCATCAAGATGCGCGTCTGTCTTCCCTCCTCGGAATTCAGCATCAAGGTTACACGACTCGCATGGCCGGCTCGCGACATGTTACTGGTAATCATCGCAACTATGCTTTGAGGAAGCCCGGTGTTTAGGTTGTCTGCTTGGATGAAAAGTGCTGGGCGGCGTTTCGCGGTCCGAAGATTTGAGTCAGGGAACAGCACGAGCACGACGTCGCCCGCTTAAAGGGCATCGTAGGCTCCCATTTCCGGTCGTTCCCAGTCTTCAGCGAATGCCCGCAAGCGAGCGCGTAGGCTGGCAGCCTGCGCTTCGTCAATCCCGCGCTCAGATAGGTTAACAGAGCCTTCGGGCAAGAAGGTCACGATGACGCGTGCTTCATCAACGTCGTCGGGTGTTTCGAGCAACTCGACTTTGCCATCGCGAAAGATGCCTTCCACTGTCTTTGGATTAGTTGACACTGTCTTTCTTATACCACCCAGGAACGAGTGCGGCAACCCAAACTGGTTGGCATCGATGCACCGGCATGCAAGAGAGCGTCAGGAGCTTTGATCTTGGTATAATACAACATCGTCGAACCTTGAGTTTTGGTCTTAAGAGGGAGGGAATTCTAAGACATGAATCTGCTAATTCAACGGGAAGATGCATACGATTTTCTTGACTGTTGGCGACAGGCAATCCATCGACGATCTTATCGGAGCAGGGTTAGGCCTTACGATGAGACCAAAGGAGCTCTGGTCTTTTCATTTGACATTGAAATGAAACCCTTCCTTGGTGACCACTGGGGTTGGAACCGTCCTGAGGCTAGGACTTACTTCTACCAAACTCCCACACTCATCGAGACGATTGCACAGATAATGCTGATTTTCCCTGATCGAGACGCAGGGGGTCGCGTCTTCATCAACAACAAACAGGCCTATTACCGTGATAATCTCTCGTCTCAAGAAAGGGAATTATGCGAACTCACTTGGCCGGAGGACATTGATATCGTAAGTGAGGTAAGGAACTCCTGGTTAGAATTACCGCGACGCTCTGTCCTAACGCTCCAGAACGTTAGATACCGAAGTCGAGCAGGAGCGGTGGAACTCAAGTAATCTGAACACTCGTTAAGTGAACCGATTAGTTGTGTAGCTTGAGCGACTTTGAGATTGAAAGAGAGACTCTTCCTCACGAGCGAGCTTCTGTAACGGAGCGTGGCTGTTCCATCAATTCAATAAAACGCAGAAAGTGATGCTCAGCGTCGTGTGGGCCGGGAGCAGCCTCGGGGTGGTATTGAACTGAGATGATTGGGAGTGACTTATGGCGCATCCCTTCCACACAGCGGTCGTTGAGGTTGATGTGCGTGACTTCGACTTCGGGCGGCAGGCTGTCAGCCAGGACCGCGAAGCCGTGATTGTGTGAAGTAATCTCGACGCCGCCTCCCCGCAGATCTTTCACCGGCTGATTCCCGCCACGATGTCCGAAGATGAGCTTGAAAGTCTGGCCACCAAAAGCCCGACCCAGCAACTGATGTCCGAAGCAGATGCCAAACGTCGGGACGCCTGACTGCGCGATGCGGCGCACCTCATCGACTTCTTTGTTCATCGAGGCCGGATCGCCCGGGCCATTAGAAAGGAATACTCCGTCGGGTTTCATCGCCAGCGCTTCATCCGCGGGAGTGGCAGCGGGAACAACCGTCGTGCGGCAACCCGCGCGGGACAATTCCCGCAACGAATTTCGCTTGACGCCGAAATCGTAGCAGACCACATGAAAGCGCTCTTTGCCTTCAGCCGGAACGTCATAAGGCTGCTTTGTCGTGACCACACTGGCCAACTCGCGATTTTCCATCGACGGCGAGTTGCGTGCTTTCCCAACCAAACTCTTTTCGTCCAGATCGATCGTTGAGATGCAGGCGCGCATCGCGCCTTTGTCGCGAATGTGGCGCACGAGCGCGCGCGTGTCGATGCCCTCAATCGCGACGATCTTCCACCGCTTTAAGTATTCATCGAGCTTCTCTTCAGCGCGCCAGTTTGAAGCAACGCGGCTGGCCTCGCGCACCACGAAACCCTCGACCCACGGCCGCGACGATTCAGCGTCAGCGCTGTTCACACCATAGTTGCCAATCAGCGGATAGGTCATGCAGACGATCTGGCCGGCGTACGAGGGATCAGTGAGCACTTCCTGATAGCCGGTCATCGACGTATTGAAAACCATCTCGCCGCAGGCTTCACCTTCGGCGGCCCACGAGCGACCGCGAAACGCGCGACCGTCTTCAAGGGCGAGTAATGCTGGTTTTGATCCTTTCACGTCGAGTACTAAAACCGCAAGCTAATCTCAAAAGTCAGCGAGTGCCTACTGCCTACTGCCTACTGCCTCCTGCCTACTGCTTCGCAGAAACTGTTGCGCTTCATTCAGCCAGCGCTTTTCCAAACGATACTTGTAAGCGGGAGCGCTCTTGACGGCGTTGATGCAGGCTTCCATCAGACTGGCTGCTTCGCTGCGGTGTCCCAGGCCGGCATGCGCGCGGCCCATCAAGTAAAGGCCTTCCGGATCTGACTCTCGGTGATCGAGGAAGCGCTCGAGCGCCGTGCGCGCGTCTTCAAACTGACCGGCGGCCAGGTAAGTCGCGCCCACTTCGCGCCAGATTTCATACTGCGAGTGCGACTGATCTCGCGCCACGACCTGCTCGAAATGTTTGATCGCATCCGCGAAGCGCTTCTGTTGCCGCGCGATACGGCCCAACTGATAATGGGCGTCGATCTCATCGGCATCGATCTGGATGGCCCGCTCGAAACGCTCGCGCGCGGCATCGAACTCGCCGCGCTGCTGGTGAATGAGTCCGAGGTTGTAGTGGGCCGACGCGTCAGCCGGATTGAGCGTTGACGCTTCCAGATTCTGTTTGAAAGAGGCCCGCGCGCGTTGATTGCGTGAGATTTCACTAAAATAACCGCGAAGCAAAAAGAACAACATTAATAACAGAAAAGGTGAAGCGAGTATTCTGATGAAAATCGGCATCAACAGCTTCACGGCCGGGAAAACGAAGATACCAGAGATCAGCACTACGATTAGCGAACGGATCCAGGACAAACGAAGCACGATTCGCAAACCCAGGGTCGCAAAGAAACCAAACAGCCCGAGTAGAATCATGAACGAGAGCGTGGCTGCCAGGAGTTTGGGAGTGAGCAGTTGGAGCTGCGCATCGTATTGCAGCAGCATTTGCGGCGGTACCTGGCTGCGTTGAGTTGTTAACCATCCGAAGAGTCTGGCCGCCAATGCTGGTTGAACGCCACTGAGAGTTCCAGCAATCGTAAGGATTGTGGCGATCACGCTCGAGGCCGTAAGCCCATAGAACATTGTCGAAGCAACAGCTGCATACTCCTGTTGCAGCAACAGTCGAAAACTAGCGCGTCGCTCAAAGATATTGATGAGAAAGAGTGCGAGCGGAGTAAAGATTAGCGCTATGAAAATCAAAGAGCCCGCGGACTGAAAGAGTGCGAGCACGATCCCCACGGTGCGGACAGGTCCAAACAAACGCCCGGCATAAAGAAATGTCAGGCAAAGAAAAAAACTTCCGAGGGTCAGTAGGGCGACGAGGCCTGCCGGCGCCATTGAAGCGCGATCACGCACTTGTCGCATCGCGCGCCCGGGCGCGTAAAAGACCATCAACAGCAGCCGTAACCAATCAAGCATTCCTGACTAAGACTCTCATGAGTGGTAGATCTGAAATCTCAGATCACGGATCTCAACTATCGATCCTCATTGTTGCTGGGGGTTTCCTGCAACTCAGGTTGATACGGGGATGGAGGCACCGCAGGCGAAACATTCTCGTGATGAATCACGCTGGCGCTGCCCAGTGGCCAGTAGCGGAACAGCGCCTTGCCGTAGATATATTTCTTCGGCACCAGTCCCCAGATGCGCGAGTCGCTCGAATTGTCGCGGTTGTCGCCCATCACGAAATAATAGTTGGGTCTTACGTAGATGGGCGGCTGGCTGCGATGCGATACGTTGAGCCGCGGGTCGAGATACTTCTCTTCGAGGTCTCGTCCGTTGATGCGCACGCTACCGTCGTGGACTTCTACTGTATCGCCCGGCAGGCCGATGACGCGTTTGATGTAACTCTTCGAAGGATCGTCGGGAAACCAGAAGACGACGATGTCGCCGCGCTCAATCTTCGGCGCCCAGCGATACTCGTCGTAATAGATGAGCTTGTTGACGAAGATGCGCTCGCCGTCGTGCAGGCGCGGCAGCATCGAGGTGCCTTCCACTTTGACCGGCTGCACGATGAAAACGACCATTAGCGCCGCAAGCATCAAAGCAAAAGCGAGATCGCGCAGGAGCAGCCGCCCTTCGGCCCAGAGATTTTCCCGCGCCGCCGCATGCGGCTTTTGCACTTGAATGTCTTTGTCGTCGTCGGCGTGGATGCCACCAAAGGGCGGTGATCGATGAACTTTCAGTCCCCACATAAGTCACTATTAGGAAAACGATTAATGCACGCTTATCAGTCAGGGAGGCGGCAACGCCTACCGCAATGTTTGAGGTTAACTTCCGCTTACGCGCTTGTCAAACAGACTGTAAAGCAAGTTTTTCCTCTAAGGGCAGGCGTCTTGCCCACGCGGCAAGTTAACAACTTACCCCACAATGGCGCCACATTAGTTGACAGCATTCGCCGCGGCTCTCTATCATCGCACCCTGCAGTCTATGGCGGTAGGATTTGTTCCTGATGCGGACGGCAAACGGAGGGCTTTGGCTGTGATCAAACTAGACATCATCAACCGCGTAGCGGACAAGACCGGCGTTCCCAAGCTGAAAGCCGAACAAGCGGTGGATGCTCTTTTTCATTCAATGAAAGAGGCACTCACGCGCGGCGAGCGAATCGAGTTGCGTGGCTTCGGCGTATTTGTTGTGAAGCCGCGGAAGCGAGGCGTCGGCCGCAATCCGCGCACCGGTGAAGAGGTCGCCATCCCTTCGGGAAAGACCATTCGCTTTAAGCCTGGCAAAGAGCTGCAGTCAAACGAGGACAGCGCACAGCCGGGCAATGAAACAAGTTCGACCGGGGCCGAAGGATAGATTAGTAACGAGAAGTGGAAGATTGCTTGAGGCTAGAGACTGATGCGGCGAGGCATCCAGACTCTGGCCTCAACTCTCTAAGCGACAACGCAATGTCAGAGTCAGTCCAGGCAATCCCGCCCTTTGCTGAAGCGCCGCCGGCGTTTTCCTACAGCCAGGCTTTGCGCCCGACCGTGGGCGAATGGATCCGGCACTCGCTGTTGTTTGTTATCACCGTCGGCTCGACGACTTTCGCGGGCATCTTCGTTGCCGCCCCGAATCTCGACACTTCGCTGCCCGAGCCGTCGACGTTGCTGAGCTATTTGCTTTACATTCCTCAATACTACTCGCAGACGGTAATCAATTATCTGTCTTTCGCGATTCTGAATCCCCACGTTCTTGAGCAGGGCCTAATATTTTCCGCGTCTCTGCTTACAATTCTTTTGTCCCACGAGATGGGACACTACATCGCTTGCCGGCGCTATGGCGTGAGCGCGACCTTGCCTTTCTTTATTCCCGCGCCGCCGTTGTTTATCGCCGGAACTTTTGGCGCGTTTATCAAGATCAGATCGCCGATACCGACACGACGTGCGCTGTTTGATATTGGACTGGCGGGACCCCTGGCGGGCTTCATTGCTTTGCTGCCGATTGCGGTGGCCGGAGTCCTGAGCATGGGCTTGCCAACGGCCGGCTCGGGCCATGACATCGTCTTCAACGATCCGCTGTTGCTGCGCCTGCTAGCTCGCGCTTTGGGTGTTCGGCTCGAGCCATATTCACCTACCAATCCTTACTACATGGCCGCCTGGATTGGGTTGTTGGTTACGAGCCTGAACCTGATGCCGGTGGGCCAGCTCGATGGTGGGCACGGCACGTTTGCGCTGTTCGGCGCGCATGCGCACCGTTGGATTGGCCGCATTGCATTTGTGTTGATGGCGGTGATTGCGGTGCTTGGTTGGTTTTGGCACGGCAGCCCCAGCGGTTTTCTCTACACAATTCTGCTCGCGATCATGTTGAAGGTGCGCCACCCGCAGCCGCAGGTGATGGAGCCGCTGGGGAACAAACGAATCCTGATTTCCTTGCTTACCCTGATCGTCTTCGCACTTTCGTTCTGGCCATTTCCAATTACGATCAGTTGATCACCACAAAGGCACGAAGTCACAAAGACAAGAAATTCTCAGTGGCTTCTGTCGCTTCTTCCCTTTGTGACTTCGTGTCTTTGTGGTGACACTAAACGTGTGGTGGAACTAAAGGGAAGTTGTGGCCGGAAGCAAGCCCTTGATCTCCCTGACCATACGCGCTACTTCATCCTGATCCGCAAGCGCGATCATGAAGAACTTGTAACCCTGATGAAAGCAAATGACTCCGTTGGCAAACAGCCAGACGCCATCGAGGAAAGGATTGCCGCCGAGCAGCCAGCTTATGGGCGCGCCGGTAATCGCGCCCGGAGAAACGATCTGCGCGAACATCGCCGCGCCGGCGGCGCAACTGAACGCACCAAGCAAAGGCGCGCCGACGTACTTGCTAATCTTGCGTTGAAATTCAATTCGCTCGCGCTCGGCTTCGCTTAGCTTGCCGGCCGCGATCAACTCTTCCTGTTTACGAAGATGGCCGTCGAACTTCTCGCTCGCTTTTTGCAAGCTCCAGACGGGAAGCGCCGAATGTGTGAGCCAGTGCGGATGCGAGCCGAGCAAGATCGCATCAAGACCGGGAAAAGCAGCGCCCATGCGTACTCCCAGGATCAGGGAAAAAGAAACTACCGCTGCCTTGCCCGGATTCTCTTTGACCCAATCTTTTGCTTTCACGATTCCCGCAGTCGCCGCGGCCGAAGCGCGCGTCGCGCGCACGCCTTTGCCAGCAATCTTCGACGCGCTGCTTACGCAGCTCTTCGCTTCATCAAAAACCTCGCCGGCTTTCTTGCCCGCATCACCGGCAGCACCGCGAATAAAGTCGCCGGCGTCTTTCGCGCGTCGTACGGCTTCGTCCTTTGCGCGCCCGGCAGTCTCGCGCAGTTGCTTTTCATCCGCGAGACGCTCAGCTTCGGCGCGTATTTGCCCGGCGCCGTTGGCTACCGTCTCGGCCCCGCGCTTGGCCGCCGCCCCCGCTACGCGCGCGCTTTCTTCGACCAGATCCCTAATCCCAAATTCTTCGTCAAGCTCACGCGCTTTGCGACGCGCCGCCCGGTGCAATTCGTCAAGCTTTTCCTTGTAGTCAGCCATCCGTTTGCCTCAACAGAACGAAACGTCAAACCACCTCATTGTACGTCTCCTGGGACTGAGGAGTTCGCTCTTGCTGGTTGTGCGCTGACCACGCAGTCGCGTCCCCGGCGCTTAGCTTCATAGAGCGCTGCATCTGCGCAAGCCAGGAGATCATGGGCAGTTTTACCGGAAACAGGAGATTGTGCAACGCCAAAACTCGCCGTCATGGAGCCTGCAGAAGGAATTGCGGCCACTTTGATCGCGACCCTCAGACGCTCGGCGACCTCCGCGCCAACCGCTAGATTGGTCTCGGTCAGGATCAAGGCGAATTCTTCTCCGCCAATGCGCGCGGCAAGGTCTATACCGCGTATTCCTTCCTGCAGAGTCTTTGCGACACACCTTATTGCTTCATCGCCAGCTTTATGACCATAGGTGTCATTGACGTTCTTGAAATGGTCAATGTCGAGCATCAAGAGGCAGAATGGATGACCGTACCTGAGGGTGCGCGCGACTTCACGTTCCAGTTGGCGCTCGAATCGACGGCGGTTCGCTAATCCGGTCAAGTGGTCCGTGAACGCCGCCTCTTCACACGTGTCAAGATAAGCCTTGAACTCCAGCAGGGTCCGAGCGCGTGCGAGCAACAGATCGAGGTCCATTGGATCAGTGATATAACCCAGTGCCCCCACCTCAGCGCCCAGGCGCCGATCGTTAGGTTCAAAGCGAGCGGCTGTTTGCAAGATGACCGGAATAAACCTTGTCTGCGGATTGCTGCGGATTCGCCGCGCCAGTTCATACCCGCCGATCTCTGGCATGACGACGTCTGCGATAACCAGATCTGGTTGATACGACTCAATGGCCGCAAGCGCCTCTGCACCGTTCGCCGCAGTGCGGACTGCATAACCTTGCATCCCTAAGGCAACCTGAAGCAATTTACGTTTGTCCGGATCGTCATCAACCACCAGCACGTTGGATTTCCCCAGGATAGACTGGCTGGTCTTATTCGCGAGGGAATCCAAAGATTGGTTCTGCGCCACTCCAGGCTTCATACTAAAGCATTCCTGTTGGGGAGTTTCAACTGAGGTAACTGGGGCCCATCCATTTTATAATTACACTTTTCCGTCTGGTCGGTCAACGCGTTGCATGGGCCGACGTTGTCTTGACGAGTTCGCCCCAAATGAGCGTTTTGCGCCAATGGAAAGACTAAAGTTGGGTTTTGCCCGGAGTTTATCGTCTGTTGGCGTTTCGGATTGCACAGTCTTTTCGACACGAAATTGCTTCCATTGTTGGATCGACACACAAAGGACATCTCCGTGCGCTTGAACGCCGAGCGCTGCGAAGGTACGATCTATTCTGATGAAAGAATAATGCTCGTAAGGCGTCGGGAAGCGGGAGCAATTGAAGGAAAATTTCAAATCTTGAGCTTTCAATGGCTTGGTGATTGATCGCGTTCTTATGAAGTGTCCAACCTGCAAGAAGCCCGTCGAGTGGAAAGACAATCCGTATCGCCCGTTTTGTTCTGAGCGCTGCAAACTGGTGGATCTTGGCCACTGGGTCAATGACGAGTATAGCGTGCCGGGTGAACGAGTCTCTGAACCGGCCGAGTCGCCCTCGACGCCGGCGGTTTCATCCAAAGAGGATTAGGCTCGTGCGCGAGTCGTGTAGAATAGCTTCGATATGCGAACGGAGCGATCAAAGTCTGGTCATGCGAAGCTGGTGTTGGTTCTAATTCTCAGCGGGTGCCTTTTGGCGCTGGTCGCGTGTCACAGGGGTTCAGCGAATGCCAATACAGAGACGCCGACTGTTTCTCGACCACCAGAAACAACCTATCCGATGCCTCCCGTGAAAGCGGCCCACCCTGATATGGGCTGGACGCTTACCAATGACCGACACATAAGATTGTCGGACTATCAGAACAAGGTTGTGGTGCTGGATTTTTATGCGACCTGGTGCGAACCGTGCCAGGACAGCATTCCACATCTCGTCGATCTGCAAAATCGTTACGGCTCACAAGGGTTGCAGATTATTGGGCTGAACGTTGGCGGTCAGGACGACTACGACAAAGTGCCGGAGTTCGCACGCGAGTTTCATATCCAATATCCGCTGGGCATTCCTGATCCTGATTTGGAGAACTTGTATATTAATGATAATGCCATTCCGCAGACGTTCGTCCTCGATCGCAACGGACAGCTCTTGAAACACTTTGTTGGTTACGATGACTCGATGGCGGAAGAATTGGAGCGGGCAATCCAGGCTTCGCTTGGCTCAAGTCAATCCGGACAACAATGATTCCGAACATGACTTTCAGTTGGTTATTTACTCTAGCTCCCGGGAGTAAGGAATGATCTGGGCAGACGCTGGAGAGCATTGGAAAAGCTTGCAAGTGACGCCCAAGCGCTCAATCAGCAGCGTGATTCCGATGCTCCGGGACTGATGAACAGTAAGGAAGGTCAATGAGGAGAGCGAAGATTCTGGCCACGCTTGGACCCGCGACCCGCGATTCGGCGGTCATCGAGTCGATGCTGGCGGCTGGCGTGAACGGCGTGCGCATAAATATGTCGCACGGTACGCAAGAAGAGAAAGTGGAAGACATTCGTATGGTTCGCGCCGCGGCAAGGAAATTGAATCATCCGCTGGCCGTGTTGGTCGATCTGTCGGGGCCAAAAATCCGCACCGGAGTCCTGAAAGATGCTCGTCCCGTCACGCTTAAATCCGACGCGCAATTCACGATCACCACCAGACGGGTAGAAGGCAACGCCAACGAAGTGTCGACAAACTATCCCGATCTGGCGCGCGTGGTTCAACCGGGCGCAAAGTTACTTTTGGATGATGGCGCCATCGCGCTCAACGTCGAGGCGACCACGAAGACCGATCTGATCTGCCGCGTGGTCAACGGCGGAATTTTGGGCGAGCGCAAGGGTATCAACCTGCCGGGCGTCTCGCTGCCTATCGCTTCGTTGACCGAGAAAGACCGGAGCGATTTGCAGTGGGCTGTCCAACAAAAAGCCAATTACATCGCCCTCTCGTTCGTTCGGAGTGCGGAAGATTGCGTCGAAGCGAAGAGTTTGATTCAGGAAGCCGGAAGCTGCGCGCCGCTGGTCGCGAAGATCGAAAAAGCCGAGGCCATCGATCATCTTGACGAGATCATCGCCGCCGCTGACGGCGTCATGGTCGCGCGCGGTGACCTCGGCGTCGAGACAAGCGTCGAACTCGTGCCCGTTTACCAGAAACAGATCATCGAAAAAGCGGTGCTTGCCGGAAAGATGGTCATCACGGCGACGCAGATGCTGCAATCGATGGTCTCGAGCCCGCGGCCCACGCGCGCGGAAGCATCAGACGTAGCGAACGCCGTCTGGGACGGCACCGACGCGGTAATGCTTTCGAACGAGACCGCCATGGGTCTTTATCCCGTTCCGTCAGTTGCGACGATGGCTCGCATCATTGATTCAGCCGAGTCGGGAAGACGGCCAGATTCCGAACGAGGCACGAAGTGGATTAGACGACAGTCAGGACGCGTCAGCCGCGCGTTGTGTGAGGCCGCGGTCTTTGCCGCTGAAGAGATGGGGACGCAGATCACCGCCGTGTTCACTCAATCAGGATTAATGGCGCGCCGGCTTTCATCGCTACGTCCCAACCAGCGCATTGTCGCGCTGACACATTCAATCGAAGTACAGAGCGAGCTGGCGCTGATTTGGGGAGTCGAGCCATTGATAACTACGCCGGCGGAATCAACAGAAGAAATGCTCAAGGCCGGAGAGCAGACTCTGTTGAAATCCGGGATTGTTCAGAAAGGCGACGTAATCGTGATGATGGCAGGGAGACTTTCCGGCCTCGGTCTTTCAAGTTCAGTCACCATCTACACCGTGGGCGGCGACGCACGCCCACTACAAACGTGAAGTTTCATTGGCAGATATCTGCCGGCGAGTTCTTTGACCTTTTGCGTCCGGCTGCGCTTGTCTTCTCGGCATTGCTTTCCACGTGGGTGCTGGCGAGCGCGCGTCGCCGGGGGTTCCGCTCTTATGTAGCTGCGGCGTGGGCGCTCGGAACGTTTTTCCTTCCGTTCGTAGTCCTGCCGCTCTACTTGATCGCGCGCAATTCAGCGAAGCGACGAGCGCGATCGATCCACCCGGAAAATCCGGAAACATCGCAACCTGCAGAGTCGTCAGCGCGGCCTGTCAAACTTAGATTTGTCGCGCCCGTTGTCTATGGCGTTTTGCTGCTGTCGCTCATCGGTCTCTATCTGTACCGGGATCGGAACAGCGTTGATGCGCACCTCGCGCGCGCGGCACAAGCGAAGGTGATGGGCCAAAGAGAAAAGACCATCCGCGAATACCGCGCCGCGTTGGCGCTGGAAGACAATCCGCATACACACAAGCTGCTGGGAATCGAACTGGCTGACGCTGGTCAGTGGAGCGAGGCACTTTCTGAATTTCGCGCTGCCGAACGAGGCGGTGAACCGGACGAGTCACTACCTTTTCGCCTCGGTCAGGCACTCGATGCAACGGGCCAATCTTCAGAAGCGGCAATTGAATACAGCAGGTTTCTCAACCGTCATCCGTGCACGCAGTCGCTTCCCGATAAGAGATGTGCAGAAGCAAGAAGAAGAACAATGGCAGCGCCTACAAATCAGCTTCCTTGAAACGATCACTGAGTACGCAGCACTTCGTGAATCGTCTCCTTCAGCGAACCTGCGGGTTTCGTGACGCCGGGCGCATGCTGCGGGTCGCGCCAGTTGTCGAGGATACCAACCTGATGCACGCATTGAAGGGTACACGTGGGCGCGCACCATTTTTCGGTACTGTATTCGCGCTCGAAGTCTTTCATTGTGTACTCTTCGAGCGGCGTGCCGGGATAGCCTCGCTGCTGCGAGCACCAGTGGACCAGCCCATTTTCACAGATGTACAAGTAGCGGGCGCCGGCGCGGCAGCGCCACTGGTAAGGTTGGCCCTCGGCGATGCTGTCCTGAAACCAGTTCAGGCGCGCGTGATCCCTGTTCCCTAGTTTCTTGACCTGCTGAAAAATACTCTTCTCTTTTTCGGTGAGCGGTTTCAGCGTCCCGTCATGATCGTGTATTACGCCGACCGTGGTTGAAAATCCCAGCTCAACCGCCCGTCGCGCGACGGCCAGTGCGTCTTCGGGATTTTTTATCCCACCCCCGATGACCGAGTTAATGTTGACATGAAAGTCGGCGTGCTCGGCCAGGTAGCGCAGTTTCTTATCGAGCACCCGAAGACTCTTTCGCGAAACTTCATCCGGGTCAACGTTGTCGATGCTAATCTGCAAAGAGTCGAGCCCGGCTTTATTGAGGCGTTTGATCCGCTCAGGAGTGAAGTAGTAACCGTTCGAGATCAATCCGGCGATCATTCCGCGGACACGTATGTGGTGAATGAGGTCGTCTAGTTGCGGGTGCATCATCGGCTCGCCGCCAGAAAGCGTCACGATCGACGTGCCAAGGTCAGCGAGCTTGTCGAGGCGCCGCTTCATCACGTCAAGCGACACTGGCGACGACGAATGGTCATACTCGTTGCAGTAGCCACACGCCAGATTGCAACGACGCATGGGAATGATGTGCGCCAGCACCGGGTGGCGCGTGGAGAGCAAGGCTCGGGTGATAAAACTCGCCTCGCGAACTTTCCATTTAAGAAAAGTGCTTCGTTTCATGTTAGTTGCGGGATCGACGAATCAGGGCGTTTGGCCCAAATTGAAACCGAAGAATAACGAGACACTGACCGAAAGGCAAGACGGCGTACGGGCAACCGCCTATTAACGAAACGACGAGGGCTCTGGTTTCGCTCCAGAGCCCCCGAAGTTCTTGGCTTGCTTTTGGGTCAGCCCTAGCCTTTGATGATCTTCACGTCCGGGTCGAGCTTGACGATGAATTCACTAGCCGACATCTTCACATTTCTTTCAGGGCTGCTGAGACGAATGGTGGTCGCGTCGTCGTTTTTCTCCACGACCTTCGATTGCACCGGCATACCACTCGAGTCAACCCAAATCTCAGCGTACTTGAAGCTCGCAGCGCCCTTGGGCACCAGTTTGAGGTGAATCGTGCTCACACCAAAGAGCGTCTCTTCGCGCACGTCCTGGAACGGCTCAAACTTGATCTGAAGCTGCGCCCGCGACATATTCATCATTTCCAGGAAGGCATTTGCCTCTGGCCTCTTTCCCGTGCGGCCCTTGATGGCGGTCCGGAGTCGAGGTCTGAACAACACGTACTCTCCGTTCGAGACCGCCAGGATCTCGTGCTGCGGGCTGCTCCACTCGATACGCAAGGAAGCGTTTCGTCCAGCGCCGGGCATATAGAGCACGACACCATTAAATTTTTCGGCGAGACCGATCTGGGGATTGTACTTCTCCATGCTGATGCCGGAGCGCAGCGACTTCAAACTTTGCCGATTGCGCTCCATTTTGCTCAGCACGGAACTGACCAGACCGGCACTCTGCCCGTGGGCGTCATTGGGGGAGCCGACGGCCAGCGCGGTCAGCAAAACCGCCGCTGCAAGGCCGAAGGTAACAAATCTCTTCATAAAAACTCCTTCGTATGATTTCAAACTCTGTCCCGCCAGTGCGGAAAAGCTCAGCAATTATAGGTGAACCCTAGCGTATGTCAACTTCATAGCCGACGATCTTACCGTCCTTGTCCCGCCTTGATCGTACATCGACAACCTGCGCGTTCGTCCGTCCGGTTAGGGCTCGGACGCGCTCTTCGATTTGAACTCGATCCTTTTCATTTTCAATCATTTCGGGACCCAGAATGACGGTTGAAACAACCTGAGTTTGATGCTCGGCTTGCACCCGTCGTCCGCCGTTCGCAAACCAGCTTTTTGGGGACAAAAAGATAAAAATTAGGATAACTACACAAAGCACGTCCCACTGCCACGTATTTCTCGCGTACGACCAAAGAAATGATTTTTTGATGATGCTGAGAATATAGTTCATCTTTTCCGACCGTCGACCCAGTGACCTGGCAATTCCCACACCGCAACGGGTACGAAGGCCCTGATAGATTCTAATCGCCTTGAAAACTGCTGTAAACGGAGGATCTCACATTTGTACGCTGACTGCGGGCTCCACAATGTGACCGTCACGCATTTGTACGATTCGTCGGCACATTGCTGCGGCTTCCGGATTGTGCGTGATCATGACAATAGTTTGATTGAAGCGGTAGTTGAGTTCCTGAAACATGTTTAGAACAATCGCTGAGTTCTCGGAGTCGAGGTTACCTGTGGGTTCGTCGGCAAGAACGATTGCGGGCCTAGTAACAACTGCACGCGCCAGAGCCACACGCTGTTGCTCGCCGCCCGATAGCTCGAGCGGTTTGTGGTGCAGCTTGTCTTCCAGCCGCAGCAGGCGCAGGACCTCACGGCGGCGCGTGGGATCACCAGCCGCTCCGTTGCCATGAATTCTCTCCGCCAGGCGCAGATTTCCTTCGGCTGTCAGAGTTGGGAAAAGATTAAAACGCTGAAAAACAAACCCGATCTTCCGCTTCGCCATCCACGATGATGCGGCCGGTGGTTGGAGTTAAGAGGCCTCCGAGCAGGTGAAGCATCGTAGATTTCCCGCAGCCTGAAGGTCCCATGATGGCGACGAATTCGCCTTCTTCTACTTCGAGCGATACACCGCGCAGCGCAGGCACATCTACTTTGCCCACGCGATAGGTTTTTACCAGGTTTTGCGCTTCTAGAATCGTTCTCATCAGAAAGCAGGATCCGATGGCTGCGCGTCACTCACTTGAATAGTTGGCTTTTCAGCGCGCACTCAGTATAACCCGTAGATGGATATTTGGCATCCGAACCGCCATCAATTATGGGTTTGAAGTGGGAGTGTCTTTGTGCGTATCGAGATCAACTTCGGGCAACTGCCATTTGTTCTCAAGCACGAAGGCTTCGGGTTTGTACTCGCGATCGATGATCACCGATTCCGGAGCCTGATAGGTAATGCTTACGGTGTAACGATCTTGTGGTCGAGTCAAGACGACGTGTGTCGGCAGACTTATTTGGGCGTTCTCGCCGAACAGTTTATCGTTGTCATAGGCAACATCAGTAACCATGAGGCCGTGATCATCGAAGGTCTGCAAGCGTGCGAGCCGAATTGATCCGACCCGGTCAAACCAAAAGCGACGGTGCAAATGAGCTTGACGCGAGCTGTTCAGCGAGAGCTCCTCCAGCAGATAATAGCCGCGCACCACGCGTGAACTCTTCTTCGCTCCCGGACGCGTGTCGGATTCTTCCTGAAAAAACTCGCTTTGCGAATAGATGAAGCCTTCATTGCCTGTTTGAGTGTCGCGAATCATCAACGCGTCAGTAAAATGCTGCGGGCGAAGGTTGGAAAGCGCGCTGACAGTTTCCTTTTCCCCCCTCCGCTGCTTTTTCTTTGGATCAGATCCATCTCCGTCCAGCTTCGCATAGACAGCGTTATTCGTGCCCTTCACGAAGCGGCGATATTTTTCCTCACCTTGCAAGATCGCAATCCTAAAATGTTCGCCATCCGAAGTCATCTGCGCGACAGGCGTGGCCACAACCGGCACCTGAATTACGAGATAGACTTTCCCTGGTCGCTGAATAGTAACGGTCCCGTCCGCCGAACGGTACTTGTCCGCTACGCCCGCTTCGGCGAAAGAGTTGTCTTCAAACTGAAGGTCGACCTTTCCGTGGATCGATTTTACTGAGGCGAGCCGGTTTATTTCGGCGTGGAGCTGACCCGTATTTGCTTCGACTAGCGGAGTCAGAAGCTGCGGTACTTCAACCTTTTTGTGAGTGCTGCAAGCGCTGATGGAAAGTAAGCCAAATGCGAACAGCACACAGAGTGCCTGCCGCAAGAGCGATTTCGTGGAACAGGGCAAGAAATTGAGCATCAACAAAGTGTTTTCGAGCGCACAACTAAACGCCAATGAGCGGAGCTTTGTCAAATCCGAATTGAAGCTAACAAAGAGACTTTTGGTTGTCAACGCAAAGCTTTTCACCTAATGACTCTCGCAGGTTGGAGCGCTCCTTGACACTCTTTCAGAGTGACCGCTATCATCCTCGTTTCCGTCTCCAGCGCGGGACTTCGCCTAGTGTCATATGTTTGAGTCGCTTTCGGACAAGCTAAAGCGGACGCTGAAAAACCTGCGTGGCGAAGGCGTGCTAACGAAGGAACACGTTGACGCGGCGCTGCGCGAGATCCGTCTGGCCCTGCTCGAGGCAGACGTTAATTACAAAGTCGCGAAAGACTTTATTTCCGCGGTTAAGGAAAAAGCCGAGGGCCAGCAAGTCTGGCAAGAGCTGAAACCGTCCGAGCAGGTCGTCAAGATTGTTTACGATGAACTAGTCGAACTCCTTGGCGGACAATCGTCGCGGCTGGTCTTTACCAAACAGATCCCGAACGTGGTCATGATTGTCGGCCTGCAAGGCTCAGGCAAGACCACTTCGACGGGAAAAATCGCGCGCTGGCTGGCGAACAATCAAGATCGGAAACCGCTTCTGTTGTCGGTTGACGTTTACCGGCCAGCGGCGCGCGAACAATTGAAGGTCATCGCGAAAGCGACAGGCCAACAGATCTTTGAACAACCGGAGACCAACGATCCCCTAACACTGGTACGCGAAGCTTACAAGCACGCCCAGCAGACCGGCTTCGATACGCTGATGATCGACACCGCCGGGCGCCTGCACATCGACGACGAGTTGATGGACGAGCTTGTCAGCATCAAGAGCGAGACCCATCCGGTCGAGATACTGTTCGTTGCCGATGCGATGACCGGCCAGGATGCCGTTCGGTCCGCGGAAGAGTTTCACCGGCGCGTCGGTATCACGGGTGTGATTCTGACAAAGATGGATGGCGACGCGCGGGGTGGCGCGGCGCTTTCCATCAAGCAGGTTACCCATCAACCGGTGAAGTTCGTCGGCGTCGGCGAAAAATATGACGCGCTCGAGCCCTTTTATCCGGACCGCGTGGCCCAGCGAATCCTGGGGATGGGCGATGTGCTGTCGCTGATCGAAGAAGTCCAGTCGAAGGTCGATCAATCTGAAGCAGAAGAGCAGCTTAAGAAACTTCAGCAAAACGAGTTCACGCTCGACGATTTTCGCTCACAACTTCGGCAGGTTAAGAAGCTTGGTTCTTTCTCAAAGATCATGAAGCTCCTGCCGGATCAACTGCTCGGGGGCATGGGGATGCCGCAGTTGAACGAAGAGCAGTCGAGTCGGATGGAGCAGGAGCTGAAGCGCACTGAAGCGATCATCGATTCGATGACCCGTGAGGAGCGCACGGATCACAAGATTCTGAACGCGAATCGCCGGCGCCGCATCGCGCGTGGGTCCGGGACAGTGGTGGCGGAAGTGAATCAGCTCATCAAGCAATACACCGAGATGCGGCAGATGATGCGGCAACTGTCGAGCTCTGGTCTCTTCGGCGGTGGTGGTTTGAAAGGCAAGATGATGCGGCGGATGGCGGGAATGTCCGGGCTGCCCGATCTCGGTGGAATGGCTGGTGGTAATGGCGACGAACTGCCCGCAGGTCCCTCGCGGAAGAAGCTGAAGAAGAAAAGAAAAAAGAGAAGACGATAAAAGAACAGTGACGAGTGATAAGTGACAAGGGATGAGTAACGAGAGGAGATAGCGCTTGTTATCAATTAGCTTAATGCGCACGGGCGCCAAGAAGAGACCTTCGTACCGAATTGTGGTGAAGGAAAAGCGGTCAAAGCGTGACGGCGCTTACCTGGAGAATCTGGGTACCTACAATCCAACGCGTGAGCCTGCCGAGATTCATTTGAAACTGGATCGAGTGCGTTACTGGATTGAGAAGGGCGCGCAGCCGACACTCACGGTGACTCGCTTGATCAAAGCCAGCGAGAAATCACAAGCCGCGTCGGCGTCAGCTTCTGCATAGTTGTTAGTCTGGCTCGAACTTTTCGACTCGTGACTTCTATGAAAGAGACCGTCGAACTGATCATTAAGGCGCTGGTTGACGACGATGCGGCCGTCGACGTGCGGGAAATCGAGCGCAACGGAACAACCTTGATCGAAGTGCGCGTTGCGCCGGAGGATGTCGGCAAGGTGATCGGCAGACAAGGTCGCACAGTGCGCGCGTTGCGTTCGCTGATGTATGCAGTGAGCGATAAGAGGAGACATCGCTTCGTCATCGAGGTTGTCGGATGAAAGATTCGTAGAGCAAGTTGATAGCTTGCCGCGACGCGCGTTTCGGAAGTTCATTGAATGAAAAAGGAGACGCGGAAATCAACGGAGCGCAACGAAGACGAACCGCTGATAGTTGTAGCCCGCGCGGTTAGAACGCGAGGTTTGAAAGGCGAAATCGTCGCCGATCTTTTGACAGATTTTCCGGATCGTTTCGATCGCCTCTCCCAGTTCCTCGCGGTCTCTCCGGATGGGCAGCGCAAGGATGTGCGACTCGAGGGTCACTGGTTTCAGAAAGATCGTATCATTCTTAAACTGATCGGGTACGACAGCATGGAGTCGGCAAGCTCCCTTGTTGGTTTTGAATTTGCGGTTCCTGAATCCGAACGCGTAAAGCTGGCTGAAGATGAATTCTACGATTGGGAGCTCGAGGGATGCAGCGTTGAGACTGTCACGGGCCAGCGGGTCGGGGCTGTAAAGAGCATCATGCGGACCGGCGGAGTTGATTTGCTGGTCGTCGGGGACGATAAGCAGCGGGATAGTTTGGTCCCCATAGTAGAGTCGATCCTGATTGAGGTTGATCCCGGGAAGAAGACGATCGTGATCGATCCTCCGCAGGGGTTATTGGAATTGTAAGTTTTGGTCTTCAAACTTTGACCTTTTTCAGCACCAAAGATCAAAGACCCAAGATCAAAGATCAGGGTTCATTGTGTTGCGCTTTGACATTATCACCATTTTTCCGGAGTTCTTTCGCGAAACTTTTGACTATGGGATTATCCGTCGCGCACGCGCGGCCGGGCTGGTTGAGATAGAGGCGCACGACCTGCGCGGCTGGACTACGGATAAACACCACGTTGTGGACGATCGACCTTTCGGCGGCGGCGACGGAATGGTGCTCAAGCCCGAACCGATCTTTGCCGCAGTCGAGCAGTTTGCGGGATCCACTCGACGGGAAGACTATGACGCGCAGACGCGCGTAATTCTTCTTTCACCGCAGGGCCGGGTATTGACTCATTCGCTGGTGGATGATCTTTCAAAGAACGCGAAGCATATCGTGCTGATTTGCGGCCGGTACGAAGGCGTCGACGAACGGGTTGCGGAAGCGCTGGTAACTGATGAAGTCTCGATCGGAGATTACATCCTTTCGGGCGGCGAGCCCGCAGCGATTGTTTTGCTTGATGCAGTTGTGCGTTTACTTCCGGGCGCGCTGGGCAGCGAGACGTCTGCGGTGAACGAGTCTTTCTCTGAAGGGTTGCTGGATTGTCCGCAGTACACGCGCCCTCCGGAATTCCGCGGGATGCGCGTGCCGGACGTCCTGTTGAGCGGCAATCACGGAGAGATCGCTCGCTGGCGCCGCGAAGCTGCGCTCGACAAAACGCGCCGCAAGCGGCCAGATCTGCTGAAATGATTTTTGATTTTAGATTTGCGATTTTAGATTTAGATAGTTTAGATCTGCGATCTCAAATTTGAGAACTTGCCTTTGGTTCTTAAGCGCATTGCGAATTAGCCAAAGACGGAGCCAAAGATCACAGATCGAAAATCACAAATCTAAAATCACAAATTATCGTAGTGGAGTTACTGACATGAACCGATTAGATAATGTTGAAAAGACGCAATTGCGTGAAAACATTCCAAACTTTCAGCCGGGTGACACCGTACGCGTTCACGTAAGGATCAAAGAATCAGAAACGAAGGAGCGCCTGCAGGCTTTCGAGGGTATCGTAATCGCTCGCAAACACGGCGGCGCGCGCGAAACGATTACCGTCCGCAAGACAAGCTTTGGTGTTGGCGTAGAAAGAATCTTTCCGCTGCACGCGACGATCGTCGATCACATAGACCTGGTGAAGAAGGGGCGCGTGCGCCGCGCGAAGCTTTATTATCTGCGCGGACTGCGCGGCAAGGCGGCGCGCATTCGCGAGCGCGATACTCGCGCCGCACGCAGCGGCGAGACTCAGACTGCCGCTTCTGGCAAGAACAAGTAGCCCTTTGGTCCTGGGTTGGCGCCTCGGTTAAGTCTTCGAGTTGTAATCACTGAAGTGCCAAAACCCCAAGACAGAAATCCTGGGAGCGTAATCCAAAGACCCAAGTTCCTGAACCCAAATCTTGCATATAGCCATAGACGCCCATTCAGTTGGCGCTCAACTGGCCGGGAACGAAAGTTACGCCATCAACCTGATCGAATCGCTGGCGCAGATCGATTCGGTCAACCGCTACACTCTGTACGTCACCAAACGCGAAGCAGTCGACCGCTTCGATAATCGCTGGCCCAATTTTTCCGTTCGCCTGACTCTGCCGCACACACCACTTGTGCGCATACCTTTGACGCTGAGCGCTGAGCTGCGCCGCAATCCCGTGGACGTGCTTCATGTCCAATTTACGGCGCCACCCTTCGCGCCCTGTCCGGTTGTAGTAAGCATTCATGACCTTTCTTTCGAACATCTGCCGCTCACTTTCAAACGAAGAAGCCGGATGCAACTGCGCCTGACCGTGCGCCAGTCGGCCCGTAAGGCCGCGCGGATTCTGACTCTTTCCGAAAGTGTGCGACAAGACATCATCGACACTTACGGCATCGCGCCTGAGCGAGTGACGACAATTCCTATAGCCGCGCCGGCCCACCTTCATCCAGTGACTGATGGGGAGGAAATACGACGCGTCCGACTTACGTACAAGATTGCCGGGGACTACATCCTGTCAGTCGGCTCGATTCAACCGCGGAAGAATTTAACTCGTCTCGTTGCTGCTTACGCACGCTTGCGCCGCAAACGCGCTGAGGCTAAGCTCCCCAAGCTCGTTATTGTTGGCAAGCAGGCCTGGCTTTACGATGAAACGCTTCGGGCGATTGAGGAGAGCGGCATCGGCGATCTAACCGTGCTTACCGGCTACGTCCCGGATGCCGACTTGTCGGCTCTTTATTCAGGGGCCGTTTGTTTTGTTTATCCGTCTTACTTCGAGGGATTTGGCTTGCCGCCGCTCGAGGCAATGCAGTGCGGCGCGCCGGTGATCGCGGGGAATCGCACCAGCCTGCCTGAGGTCGTGGGCGAGGCCGGATTGCTTGTTGATCCATTTGACGAGGCGGCTATCGCCTCGGCGATTGCTTGCTTGATCGATGATTCAGACCTTCGCGCTGAGCTTCGCGTCAAAGGCCTAAAGCGCGCTCGCATGTTCGATTGGCACGAAACCGCGCGGCGAACGTTATCAGTCTACCGACAAATTGTGGACAAGCCATAGTGGATCGATTTAGAGTAGATCACCGATTAAGATCTGGAACTGAGACCAACGCTGAATCGTCTTTTCAGTTGCGATGCGAATAGCCATTCTCGGAACACGGGGAGTGCCTGCCAGCTACGGTGGCTTTGAAACTTTTGCCGAACATCTCTCCACCAGACTGGTCGCGCGTGGCCACGACGTTACTGTCTATTGCCGCGCCCATTATGTCTCGCCCCGCGAGCTCGAGTATCACGGCGTGCGGCTGAAGGTCCTGCCCACCATCCGCCACAAATACTTCGACACGGTGGTTCATGCCTTTCTTTCCGCCTTGCACGCCGCGCCGCGCCGCTTCGATGCCGCCTTGATTTGCAACTGCGCCAATGCTCCCTTTGCGCCGTTGTTGAGATTTACCGGAACGCCGGTCGCGATCAACGTCGACGGTCTCGAGCACAAACGAAAAAAGTGGAACTGGATTGCACAAAAATACTATGTGCTTGCCGAACGCCTGGCCACAGTCCTGCCCAACAGAACCATCACCGATGCGCGCGTCATTCAAGACTATTACCTTGCTCGCTACCACGCGCCTTCGACGATGATTGCCTACGGCTCGGAGGTCGAACGGCGCCCGGATCGCGACACGGTGCGCAAGTGGCGCGTCGAGCCGAATCGTTATGTGCTGTATGTCTCTCGCCTGGAACCGGAAAACAACGCCCATCTGGTCATCGAAGCATTCAAGAAAGTGAGGACCGCGCACCGGCTCCTGATCGTCGGCGACGCGCCTTACGCGCACGACTACATCAGCGATCTCAAGACCCGAGCCCGCGGCGACAAGCGCATCATCTTCACCGGATTTGTTTTTGGTCAGGACTACCGCGCCTTGCAGCAAAACGCTTACTGCTACGTTCACGCCACCGAAGTCGGCGGCACGCATCCGGCGCTGCTCGACGCAATGGGTTTCGGCAACTGCGTGCTCACTCTCGCCGCGGCGGAAAATATCGAAGCAGTGGGTGACGCCGGTATCTTGTACGACGACGAAAAGGATCTCGCCTACAAACTCCAACGCGTCCTGCGCGACGGCTCATTGGTCCATTCCTACCGCAACCGCGCCCAGGCCCGCGCGCGCGAACACTATACCTGGGACCGCGTCGTCGATCAGTACGAACAACTCTTCGCCGAGATGGCCGGCGTGCCACTGCTCAAGCAGCAAAAAACCACTCCTGAGAATTCGAGTGCAATTAAAGAAACAGCATCGAACCTCAGATAGATTATAATCAGCAATAGACAAGCTGATAACGCCGAACCAGTTTGTGTGATATTCTGCCCGGCGTTGAAAACATTGCTTTGGCGCGGGAAGTTCTTCGTCAGGACGAAGCCCTCGTCAGTCCCTCTGGTTGCGGTTGCAACTTGACTAAGCGAAAGAGTGAACAGACTCTGCTCGCACAACTAAGCTTGCTCCTTAGCAACCTCATCCCCGCGAAGGAGAAAGAGTCGTGCTCTCACATCGTTCTCGACCCGTTCGCACTATTTCGCCATTAACAATTGAATCAAAATCCAGACGTGTATTAACGACGTTTCCTCGCGTGGTCACCGCTATTTTGTCGCTCGCGCTCCTCTTCCATCTGATTCTGCCGGGTAGAGTCACAGCAACTTTCGGAAGCAATGCCGTCAGACGGCCTGCAACGATAAGAATTACGAAAGTTGCTGACACAGACGATGGAATATGTGATACGGATTGCAGTTTGAGGGAAGCAATTGCCACTGCTAGTGATAACGACATAATCACGTTCGACGCGACAGCATTCAACACCTCGAATT
>WNGG01002093.1_pt1 | contig 25405 bp, 22 predicted proteins | sample 5400661 | NCBI WGS metagenome assembly WNGG01 (sample SAMN13153372, study PRJNA577476) | soil metagenome | isolation source: 100 cm soil or saprolite under Garry oak tree replicate 1 | place: USA:California | collected 2016-06-15
GAAGCGATGGACATCGATCGCGAAATTGCCAACATGCAGGGGGCGACCGCACTTCCACGTAAGAATGGAGAGTTGATCTTCTCCGAGCCCTGGGAAGGCCGTGTATTCGCTATGGCCATTGCCCTCCACGATGAGGGGACCTATCTCTGGGAGGAGTTTCGTCACCGGCTGATGGCGGAGGTCAACTTGGCTGACTGCAAGTCCGACCCTGCGCCGGACTACTACGAACTCTGGCTCGCTGCTTTCGAGCAGCTCCTGTTGAAGCAGGGGATCATGACCCGGGAGGAGTTTGAGCGCCGGAAAGCCGAGTTCGCGTCAGGCGCGAGGGAAGAAGTCTTCTGATTCAAAATGCCCTACTCTAGCGAATCATTCCCATTTTAGCCACTACCCCGCGTGCGGTATAATACCTGAAAGGCATTGAGACCGTCTAACTCTGGACAATAATGTAGGGGCGACCCCATAGGCGTTAACGTAAGGCTCATGGCGGACCATCATCACAAGGGCGACCACAAGGGGACACCAACCAGGGCCCGGCAGAAAGGTACAGCAGTGTCATGCTGAGCGAAGCGAAGCATCTCGCTGCCTGGCGAGCCAGACCCTTCGCTTCGCTCAGGGTGACACGTCTTGGCAAATTAAGTTAACGCTTATGGGGGCGACCCTTGCGGTCGCCCTGGAGGTGGACGCCCGGTCACCTATCGATTGACCTTGACAGTCCACCAACGGACAACGATGTTTCATCGAACTCGCGAAAGGCAGAAATATATTTTATGGCAGATACAACCGTCGAACGCCACAAGGTACAGGCGCCGTCAGCCACCGACCTTTACAACATTGATCATTTACTGAGCGAAGAAGAGCGCATGGTGCGCGATACCGTGCGCAAGTTCGTCAGTGAGCGCGTCTTGCCCATTATTGGCGAGCACTTTGAGACTGGCACCTTCCCACGCCACCTCATACCCGAGATTGCCAAACTTGGCTTGCTGGGCATGCATCTCGAAGGCTACGGCTGCGCCGGCTTGAGCGCCGTTTGCTACGGCCTGGCCTGCCAGGAACTTGAGGCGGGCGATAGCGGCCTGCGTTCCTTTGTATCTGTCCAGGGCTCGCTCGCCATGTTCCCCATCTATGCCTTTGGCTCGGAGGAGCAGAAGCAGCACTGGCTGCCGCGCATGGCAAGCGGAGAGGTAATTGGCTGCTTCGGGCTGACGGAACCTGATTTCGGCAGCGACCCCTCGGGCATGCGTACCACAGCACGTCGCGATGGTGACTTCTATGTGCTGAACGGCACAAAAATGTGGATCACGAACGGCGGAATTGCTGATCTGGCGGTCGTGTGGGCAAGGGCCGAGGAAGGCATCCGCGGCTTCCTGGTAGAGCGTGGTACGCCGGGCTTCACGACGAGCGATATCCACCAGAAACTCTCGCTGCGCGCCTCCGTTACCTCGGAACTGCATTTCGAAGATTGTCGCGTGCCTGCCGCCAATATGCTGCCCAATGTCCGTGGTCTGCGTGGGCCGCTTTCTTGCCTTGACGAGGCTCGCTACGGTATCGCCTGGGGCGCGACCGGCGCGGCCCGGGCCTGCTACGAAGTGGCCCTCGACTATGCCAAATCGCGCATCCAGTTCAATCGTCCCATCGCCAGCTTCCAACTGGTACAGCAGAAATTGGCAATCATGGCGACCGAATTGGTGAAAGCCCAGCTCCTCGCGTTACACCTTGGACGGTTGAAGGATGAAGGACTGCTTCACCCGGTACAGGTTTCCATCGCAAAGCGCAACAACGTGCGCGAGGCGCTCAAGACTGCGCGTGAAGCTCGCTCGATCCTTGGCGCCAACGGCATCACACTGGAGTACCCCATCAGCCGTCACATGAACAACCTGGAATCGGTCTTCACCTACGAGGGCACCGATGACATCCATACGCTGATCATCGGCCAGGCCATCACAGGGCAGAACGCTTTCTCCTGACGACAGTTCCTAAAATCATGAAATCAATGCTTTCACCGGCGAGCGCTTCTCGCGCATCAGCCAGACATAACTATCCTCCAGGCTTGGCTCCGTCGGCACTGCTGAGATGACCCCGTCCGGTTCTGAAAGCTCACCGACGACGCGATGTCAGGTGGTACTGCCTGGGCAGGGTGAGTTGCAGCTCGATGACCTGGTCTTGGCTGATGACCGTGGCGACTACTACCCCTGCCGCTATAGGCAGTATCAATTCCAGGCTCGCCGACAGTGTGCGGGCGGGGTTCGTGTGGAGATAGTGCAGGAGTCCTGCCAGCAGGGCGAAGCCGGCCATCACCAGCACAGGCGTCAGAATGACACGCCTGCCCATAAGCTGAACTTCGTACCGTAGTCGATCTAAGGACATGTTTCCTCCATATTGTATCGTTAATTCGATAGGCGAGGTTGGCGCGGCGCGTAGAACACGGCAAAAATGATGAACAGCACCGCCAGAAACAGCACGGTCGGGCTCGTCTGCCAGGCACTTGGATTGGCAAAATGCAGTAAAGGCGCGTGTCTTTCAATGTAGGGCGGCAATTCTTGCAGCGCTTCGAGTACAAGCGCGGCCATGATTGCAAACCACGAGCCTATCAACAGCGAGAGTGTCAGGGTGATCGATGACAGCAGCAGCATAGGCCCAAGCCACATCTGGAAGATTTCCCATAAGCTTCCGCCATGTGCGAGTGCAACGACGATGGAGGCCAACGCCGACAATGCGAAGTCATAGCCCAGCACCAGCAGCAGGCGGCAGAACATGACAATACGAATGGACGTTGGCGTTGAGAGTACTAATTCCTCTGCCAGGCCGTAGTCAGGAGTAAGCTGGAGCAGGTAATTGAAGAGCAGGCGCTGGTAGCGCGCGTATAACTCTGTGAGAGCCTGCCGGTCACCGTCGGCAATGTGCCTCAGTAACTGCCTATCATCACCAGTTGGCTTATCCAAACTGATCTCCTGCAGGGCCGTATACTCCAAGATCCGTTGCTTTCCTTCCCAGCATCGTACTGTACCTCTTCCTTACTATAGTGTTAGTAGCAAACGGAGACGAAAAGGTTCACAGAATAGTCAGTAATTTCTTATGAATATTTTCAGGGGCAGGGTCAAACGTAATACGCTTGTGTGCGGCGATTGTTTCAAAGGGACCATCTCGGATGTGCATGCCATTTTTCAACGTTCAGGAGGACCTTACGAAGGCATATCATGGTAGGGGCGGCCCTGTGACCACAAAGTAGATAAGTGCGGCGCAGTTTGCTCTTATAGTGATTCGGATATGAGGTTTGCTGCACAATCTCCTCATGTGCTCGGGAGACCGTCCAGATCATCCCCAAGCGGTTTCCCCAATGGAACCTGGGCGAGCATGTGGGTTCCTTGCCCTGGAGCGCTCTCGATCTGAAGCCTTCCATCCAGGCGGCTGACCCGCTCCTGCATCGAGCGCAGACCGAGATGACCCGGAAAAGAGCCCAGCGGATCAAACCCGACCCCATCGTCACCTACCTCCAGGATGACCGCGTTGGCAGTCCGGCGAAGGACCAGGGCCACCTTGCTCGCATGGGCATGCTTGACCGTGTTGTGCAACGCTTCCTGCGCGATCCGGTAGAGTTCCTGTTTGACCGTGAGCGGCAGGGCAAGCTCCTCGCACAGGTCCGTCTGGACGGTCATGTCATGACGTGCCTGGAGTGCTGCTCCCTGTTTGGCAAGGGCAGCGACCAGTCCCTCGCGTTCCAGCGATTCAGGGCGCAGTTCGAAGATCAAGGCGCGCATCTCGGCCAGCGCCGCCTCGGCCAGCGAGAGCAAGTCGTCGATCGACTCAGGCAGTTTCTGTGGATCGCGGTCGAGTTGAATGCGGGCGGTATGCAGGCCGAGCGCGATGCCATAAAGGGCCTGCGAGACCGAATCGTGCAGGTCGCGTGCCAACTTCTGACGTTCCTCCACTGCCGCCAATTCCTGCGCCTGTTCATAGAGCCGCGCATTGTCAATCGCAATCGCTGCCTGGTTGGCAATCGCCAGCGCGAGTGTCGCATGGCGCTCGGTAAAGGCCAGCGCTTGGCTTGAAGTCAACACCAGCATGCCGATCACCTGGTCTCTCAGCATGAGCGGGACAGCCATCCAGGCATGCACCTCCTGCAAGGCGGTTTCCTGCAGCTCCCCCATGGCCACACGGACGGCTTGGGCCAGGGGGGTCTCCTCACGGATATCCGGCACGATGATCGACTCACGGGAACGCAGGGTTTCCCAAATCAATCCCAGGTTCTTGACGGGAAAACGCAGCGGCAGCAGGTGCTCTGGCGCGACGGGGTTCCGGTTATCAAGGAACACCAGATCCTCCCCCTCTACGGTTAAGATCGAGGAACCCGTGTAATCGATGACGAGCTTGAGTTGCTCGAGGATCAGCCCCAACAACGGCTTCAGTTGCAGGGTGGAGGCCACCGTATGGGAGATGTCCAGCAGCGAGGAGAGTTCGCGGGTGCGCTCTGCCACGCGCTGTTCCAACTGCTCATAGGAGCGCTGCAAGTCTGCCGTCAATTGAACCGCATGTGCTGCCAGCCCGGCCTGGCGGGCCAGTTCGTCCAGCAAACGCCGATCTGCAGGCGTGAACGGCTCACCGGGCGTGCGTGGGGCAAGATGCAACTTACCAATGGCGTCTTTCTGGTAGACCAGGGGCAGGACCAGCGGCTCTCCCACAAGTTCTCCGGCACTTGCCGCAAGCCGGAAGGTGTCCTCCTGTTTCAACAGAATAGCCACATACGGCAACTTGAGCGCCTGCGCTACGGTGTTCACAATGGTCGACAACACTGCATCTGGAGCCAGCGTCGCCTCCAACCGCTGGCTCAACTGGGTGATGACGGAATAGGGTTCGTCGCGCTGACCGTAGAGCAGGCGGTTCACCCCTCGCTGCACCCAGGCGCGCACGGGTTGGAACAGCACGGCCACCAGCCCGGTTGCCACCAGCGAAATCACCAGATTCCCACTGCTGCCAATGAGTGCGCCCAGGGTTCCCACCACCAGCACGTACACTCCAACAACGCAGATGGAGAGGATGCCGTAGACCAACGTGCGATTGATGATGAGGTCGATATCCCACAGTCTGGAACGCACGATGGCGAAGCCGAGAGAAAGTGGGAGAAGAAGTAGGAGGAAATAGACAGCGGCACCAGCGATCACGGCAACAAGCGGGCCCGTCTGGGTGAGTACGGGAAAGAAAAGCGAGAGGGTCAGATTCACCAGGTACCCGCCCCAGCCCATGGAGATGCCATAGACCACCCACTTGGTCTGCTGACGTTGGGTGGGACTGGATACCCGCCGGTAGCGGTAGACCTGCACGGCGACGTAACTGCCAATCTGACCGAAAAAGATCAGGTCACTGAGCACCGGGGAGCGAGAGAACGGGTTAAAAGCAGAGAAAGGAAAGAAGGTATTCGCCTTGCTTGGGGTCTCGGGCTGGGCACTGTTCCGCAGCCGCCTCCTGTCCAGCTGGGTGGTGTGGCTGAGCTGGATCACCTCGGTCCTGGTGCTGGTGAGCGTCCCTGCGCTCTACGGGGGGGACCACCTGAGCGGGATCTACAGCGCCGACGGGCTGGTGGCCGAGGTCCTGGCCTTTCTGCCGCTGTACGTCTGGAGCCTTGCCGTGTCGATCGCCATCTTCCGCAAGCCAGCGACCGGGTAAGTCTCAGGACCTTCCCTTCAGTCTCGACGCGCGCGCTTTGGGCTGGCCCCACCTTTACCTTGCGTTTCGGTAATCTGGACATACCTGGCCAGGTCGAGGGTATCGATGACTACGAAGGAATAGCATCGCAGGCAGTGCCCATGCGAGTGGGGCGCCCGCCGCACCGTTCTGGTGACGTCAATCGAAGATCTGATCGCGATGAAGCGCACCAGTGGCCAGCCCAAGGACTGTAAATTGTAGAATTCTAAGTACAAGCTACCATGAATTCGTTCCAGCCCGAGCGGGAGGGAAAAGGAATAGAATGAGCTATCCTGAGAGAAAATCTCAGGAGACACACCGTCCATCCCGCACACACATTACACACAGGAGGTACAGTATGGCTGATCGCAAGTCGCTCCTCTTCTCAGCTGTTCTGCTGATAGCGGGGGAAGTTGTATATCAAGTGGCAGAGCTCTTCCATCAGGTCATTGATCGCCGCTTCTATCGCCGCAAGTATAATGCGACCCAGACGCTGGCTGCTTTCGGCGCTCGCTTGCAGCAGCGTGACGAGGTGGATCTGACGAAGCTCTCGGGTGATCTGCTGGCGGTCGTCCACCAAACGATGCAGCCTTCCCATGTCTCGCTTTGGTTGCGCCAAACTGCACCAGACAGACAACACCAGCTTACTCGGCTCAGCACTCCTCCTGCTCGCTAGAGATGGTGCGCGCAGGTCTAGGATATCACTCTGGAGCCTGGTCCAGAGCACGGGCCTGGCACCACCTTTGCGGGCTCGGCCCACACGGGCTTTCGGTCGATCGCTCATCCGTGTCGAGGCCTCGGACCCTCCGGTTCGCTTCGTGTATGACTGCCTGGACTACGGGGGCGCATACCGCTGATCGATACTGCTGGCAAGAGAAGGAGTGGGGACACGGCTGCGCTGTTAGCTGGAACGGCTCCAAGGGCCATGATGGATGCGCCTGGCTCACTACCTACACTGTGACAGCCCCGGCCCCAAGTCATTGCCGTAACTTGTAACCGCCCAGTTACCCGTCGTGGTGTCCTCTTGTAACGTCAGGCGGAGCTGGTAAGGCTGCTTGAGCTTTTGGCGGGTAATGCTATAAGTATAGCTTTGAGTATGAGTGCTATCATCTACGCTTGCGCTGCCGGGCACCTGGGTATAATTTGTGATGGGGCCGTAACAATTATCGTCATTTATTGCCAACTGCTTAAACTCTTCGGGGGTCATCTCCACGGTAATAGCGGCGCCAAGATCGCTATAGGCCTCGTCGTAATTGCGACTGGAGAGAGCCGCCAGAAAATCGGCCGCTGCTGCCGCTCCACCACTGGCAGTATTGGCTGCATTAATGAGGTTCACGGCAGCATATCCGATAGCACAGGCAAGCAGCCCACAAATGATGAAGATGGCGCCAAGCCAGAAGAGACGCCGCCTCCGATTTTTCAAGGTAGGAGCCTGGTGCCGCGGTCGTGCTACACGCCGTTCCGGAGGAGGCTGATCCACTCGGATCATGCCAGGAGGCCGCTGCGGGATCGCGCGATGCTTTCCCCTACCATTGACGGAGGCGGGTTCCGGGCTGACAAACCATTCCCTGGGTTCTTTACCTGAGTCTTGTCGTCCTTGCATGCTTTGTCCTCCTACCGGTGAAGACATGATCTTCTGAAGGGCTGCATTCTATTCGAACATGATAATTCCAGCGAGTTTCACATGAGCGCGCTGCAATTGTTCCTGTGCTTGCTTTGCCTCTGTGCGTGTCGTATGCCTCGTTGCAATGGTCAGAAAGGTCTGCTCCACCAGCGCACCGATTAACGATGCATCAGCACTGCTTAGCACGGGTGGACTATTAAAAATAACGATACCTGTATTGGCTTCTAGCTCTTCCACCAGGTGACGAATGTTACAAAGCACTTCTTCCAGCCTCGGTGAGAGCAAGAGAGCGCTTCCCTGCGCTTTTGCCGTGCCTGCACAGAGCAGGCGCAGAGCAGGGACAAAGGTCGTTTGCAAATACGAGTCTACTTTCTGTGGCGTAATCACCTCTTCTGCCAGTAGCTCACCCAAACCCGCGCTCTGACTCAGGCCAAAACGCTGCTGCAACCGGGGGTTTCTGATGTCTGCATCGACAAGGATAGTCGGGGTGCCGCTTTGAGCTGCCACAATAGCCAGATTTGCTGCCACTGCCGTATAGTCGGCATAAGCTATAGGCGTGGTAACGAGCAAGGTATGGTATAGCGGCGTAGATGATTCCTTTGTAGAATCATGATCCCAGGTTGAGCGGATATTTACGTATAACGTACGGTAAGACTCGCTAAAAGCACTGCCTGTATCATAGTCTGTGAGCAACGTAAATTGCTCATCCGGGGGAATACCCACGACAGAAGCTCCTTATTCAATGTGCCAGACGACACCCAAAGAGAGAAATCAAGTAACACTGGCTTTCCCCTTTGCCCGTTTCGCCCACTGTACTATAGACTTGGTTCTACTATTTTGTCAAGTCAAAAGCCTCCTTTATAGAACTTCGTTGGCTTGACAAAATGTAGGGACGAGGACGTGCTGGATAAATCCGCACTCTACAGCCCTCGCCCAGCTTGCCAGGCTCTCAACTACGCTGCAGGTGACTGTAGACGCTGCTTTGATTTAACCTGTGCCTTTGCTGGTGGCAACTCCCCGTAAATGGGAAGCTGGAGCAGGTCTGCCGCCTCTTCTTTGCCATAGATACGATCATCAAGGTAGTCGGCAAGGAACGTGAGCGCAATCCCAACAATGAGTGCTACCAGCAACAGTATGGCAAAGGTGGCCGCCTTTTCTGTAAAAGTGCCTGGCACTTTTACAGGATTTGTCGCGTCACTGATCACCCGCGCTGACACTGCCGGTTGTACATTCGTGTCAGATGAGGAATGCGCTGCATTGTTAGTGATCACATAGTCGAGAAACGTGCCGATATTGTTTGTGCTCACATCGCCGACGGCTTCCGCGATGGCCCATGCTCCTGCAGGGGTAGTCCATGTGACATTCACCGTCACCAGGCTGTGATCATTCGTAGCATTCAGTGCTGCGCCGATGGCAGCAGGATCCTGCCAGTTGCCAAGGTCGGGATTGGGTCCGTAGCGTTGTATGATCTGGCTCATATCGAGGCCTACCTGCTGCGAGACCTGCGTATCAAACTCTTTCGATGTCAGGATAGGTCCTTTCACAAGCGTGTCGGCCAACGCTTCCGAGACCGCGATGTTGTCGGCATAGCTGGGGTCTGTCCCCTTGGCGCTCGCCTGCAAACCAATCTGGTAGGTAATAGTGGATTGGTATTCTGATAACCCGCCAGGATGCCTGCCTACGTGATAGTATTCATAGCCAATATAGAGGACAACTACTCCCACAATGAGGGCCACCAACCATATGCGGCGCCAGATAATTGTCCAATAGGCTCGTAGTTCCATGATATAGTCGGACCTTTCGTCTTGTTACAACACTAATTCATTCGTTGGTGTGCGCAGTTCCTTTGGCTTCCTTTCGTTCATCTTGGCCTCGATGAATTGCAAAATGCGGCGATGGAAGCGCGGCATATCAAACTCCAACGCGTGGCTACGAATAGTCTGTGGTTCGTATCTACGTTCATCAAATGAGACTAGCGCTGTTGCCAGGCTATCCACGGTCTGCTCATAGAAAAATACCCCTGTAATCCCCTCCACGACCGAGGCCAGGGCGCCCCCGCTGCCATAGGCGATGACGGGTCGCCCGCAGGCCTGCGCCTCCAGCGGCGTGATGCCAAAATCCTCTTCTCCCGGGAACAGCAGCGCGCGGCAGCGCGCATAGTAATGCAGCATGTCCTGGTCAGAGAGCCTGCCCAGAAAACGGATGGTCGGGCCCGCCAGCCTCTTGAGACGCTCCAAATCGCGCCCGGCGCCAATGATTACCAGGGGCAGGCGCAGCCGGTTACACGCCTCTATTGCCAGGTCGATGCGCTTGTAGGGTATCAGGCGGCTGATAATGAGAAAATAATCTTCCACTTCTGTGGCCGGATCGAAGGAGAAGCGGCTTACCTCCACCGGCGGCGGAATCACCACGGCGTCTCGACGGTAATATTTCTGAATACGCTCGGCTACTATGGGCGAATTGGCAATGAAGTGATCAACCCGCATCGCGCTCACCTGGTCCCACACGCGTAATCCGGTAATTAGCAAAGGCAGAACGCGCCGTGCCATACCGCCTAATTGTTCGCGTTCCACGTACTCGCGGTAGTTCCAGCACCAGCGCATAGGCGTATGACAGTAGCAAATGTGCATTGTCCCGGGGCGAGTAATCACACCCTTGCCAAAGGCGCTTGAACTGCTGAGCACAAGCTCATAATCGCGCAGGTCCAGGCTCTCCATCGCAAACGGGTAGAAAGGCAGGTAAGGCTGGTGATGTCTCGTTACCAGGGGAAACTTTTGCATGAAAGAAGTGCGGATATCCATCTCCTTGAAAGCTGGATCAACGCGCTGCTGGTCATAAATGGAGGTGTAGATAGGCGCATCCGGGAATATTTGGTGAAAGGCCATGACGACGCGCTCTGCGCCTCCCATTTGATTGAGATAGTCATGAACTAGCGCTACTTTCATCAATATGCTCCTCGGCCGAATAGAACGGCCGGAATGGTGCGTAGGAGGACCTGGAAGTACAGCCGTAATGACCAGTTCTCTATATAGTAAAGGTCCATCAACACTCCTTCATCGAAGCTGATGTCGCTGCGTCCTCGTACCTGCCACAGCCCGGTGATGCCGGGTTTGATGGCCAGCCGCCCTTTTTGCCACTCCTCGTATTGCGCAACCTCGCTGGGAAGGGGCGGGCGCGGCCCTACCAGGCTCATCTCTCCGCGAATAACGTTGAAGAATTGGGGAGTTTCGTCAAAACTCCTGCGACGCAAGAATCTGCCCATGGGAGTGATGCGCGGATCGTCGCGTATCTTGAAGAGCGGCCCCTGGGCCTCATTCTGAGCCATCAAGGATGCCTTTAACTCATCTGACCCTTGGTACATGGTGCGGTATTTGTACATCTGGAATGGTTTGCCGTTCAGGCCTATGCGCGTTGTTTTGTAGATGGGCTTGCCGCGCGAATCGAGGCAGATCAGCAGCGCTATGCCCAGCCAGATGGGAGAGAAGGCTACCATCAGCACTGTCGCTACCACGATATCCACGACGCGTGTAATAGCGCGTTGTACCGAGTTGAGCGATACTTGCTTGATGCTGATCAGCGGTATGCCTTCAACTGCCTCCATATCGATGCGCGATAAGCTCAACTCATAGAGATCCGGCACGAGTTTGAAAGAGGCTCCCACGCGCTCGCACAGGCGCACCGTTCGGATGGACTGCTGGTGCAGGTGCGCAGGCAGAGCAATGATGACCTCGTCGATCTGCATCGAGCGGATCACCATGCCCAGGTCCTCCAGCGTCCCTAGCATTTTAAAGCGCCCGAAGTCGCTTGGCGGCTCATCCATATCGTGCAGGAAGCCAACAATAGAATAGCCCAGGCTGGGGTTCGCGGCTATATGCTGCATGATCATCTTGCCCAGTCGTCCTGAACCGACAACCAGCATCCGCGTCTCGGCAAACCCCACGCGATAAAGCCCACCCATGATTCCTGAGACGATCAAGCGTCCCATACAGAGTACAACGATGGCCATCAACCACACAAATGGTACCAGCAGGCGTGAGTTAGAAGGCGGCTGGAAAACAAAGTAATAGGTAATCAGGAATGCCATGCCCATCGTCGTTGAACTGGCAATCGTCCACACCTGGCGAAACCAGGTGCCGGTAAGCCGGATGTTATAAAGACCCCGCACGGCAAAAATTGCAATCAGGCCAACCACGATACCTATCTCGAGCGCTACAAAGCTGCTATAAGGCGCAAATACATCTTTCTCGTGCGGGCTGAGCGCTACTCCGCTCAAAATATTGCGAATAAAGTAGTGTAAATTAGTCTTATTAAAGAGCACTTTATAGCGGAGATAGTAAGCTGCAGAGAAAGCCAGGGTCACCAGCAGCGCGTCCAATAAGAGTATAGAGATAACCTCAATAATATGCCACTGGTGACGGTACGAGCGCCGCCGCGAGAGCACCTTCGTTATCTGCCCGGATGCTCCTCCCATCGTATCTACGCTTCCTGCTCGTTCCCTGGTAGTGCTGGTATTGCTTGTTTGTGACAGTTTGCCGCTATTCACGTTTAATTACATCCTACTAAACGAATGAGACACGTCGTGAGCGAAGTCGTGAGCTGTGCAGCGCTGCTGCCTGTTCGTACACGCCAACCGTTCGCTCTGCCATCGCTTGCGCAGAGAATCGCTGCGCCGCCACCGCTGCCATAGCGCGACATCGCTGGCGGAACGCTTGATCAGTTAACGCTTTGTAAAGCGCTTCTGCCATTGCTTCCACGCTATATGGTTCAACACACAACGCTATATCGCTTCCTGCTTCAGGCAGGCTAGAAACATTTGAAGTAACAACGGGAATCCCACAGGCCAGTGCCTCCACTACCGGCAGACCAAAGCCCTCGTAAAGCGATGGATACACAAAAGCAGAGGCCGCAGAATACCATAATTTCTGCTCGCTTTCGGCAACAAAGCCGGGGAAAATTACCTCCCCTTGCAGGCCGAGCTGTGCAATCTTCTCGTAAATCGCCTCGTAGAACCAGCCCTTTCCTCCCGCGAGTATAAGCTTTTCTGTCCGGGCGTACGCTCTGCGCAAATATGCATATGCTTCGATGAGCGTAGTAATATTCTTCCGTGGCTCCAACGTTCCCAGGTAAAGCAAGAAGTCCTCTGACAGACCATGTTTCTGGCGAAAGGCGTTGATCTCTTCCTCTGCTGCCATACTTGAAAAACGCTCATCGATGGATGAATAAACCGTCTGCAAGTGCCCGGCAGGGATGCCCACGAGTTCAATGGCATCTTGTTTCGTGCTCTCCGAGACGCTGATAATCATCGTCGCCCGCTGCAAACTACGTATGGTAAAGGTCCGGTGGTACAGCCGCTTTGCGCGCGTCAATACCTTCGGAAAGCGCAGGAACGCTAAATCGTGCAGTGTGACGACTCCTGCACTGGTGCGCGGTAGCAGTTCCGGGAGCACGTTGGCTGGCGAGTGCAAGACATCGATGTGTTTCTGGCGGATCAGTGATGGCAGAGTAAACTGCTCCCACGCAATCCTGGACGTCGGCTGCGCTTCTGGCCATGGAACAGGAACATAGGTAATCTGGGCATGTCGAGCCGCAAGGCGCTCTATCACATCTTGTCCATTGACAAACACAGTATATTCGTGCTTACCAGGCCATTTAGCTAGTGCTGTTAGCAAAGAACGTATATGGTGGCTGATGCCGCCATTTCGATAATTTTGACTGAATGATAACAACTGGGCATTGATACCTACGTGCATGTCCGCATGATCTCCTCATTCTGATAACGTGCCTGGAATTTGCAAGGTAACAAGCCTATGCTTTTTCGCCCCTTTGCCACTCCAGGTGGTTGTCTCGGAAAAGAGGATAAATCTCGCCGCGTGCGTAGAGTGTACTGAGCGCCGATTGTATGGTCGTATTGTATAGAACGTATTGTGAGAGTGTATTGATGGTTGCATTCTGTCGACTCGCAACGGCGCTCAAGATATCAGCACCCTGGCGAGGCTCTCCATCAGCAAGTGCTGCCCGTATATTATCTAGTATACTCTCAAGACGTGCGATGGTATATTCAATGGCCTGGCCGGCCTGTTCTGTTGAGGTATAAATCTCGCCATGTCCCGCAACTATATGCTTAAATACAGCAATTTGTGTTTTCAGCGTAGTAAGCGTCGTAAGTCCTGCCTGCACATCGCTATAGAACGGAATGCGATGCTTATCGAGAATCTCAGGCACCAGGAATGTATCACCGGCAAAGAGGGTATCGCCGAATGCAACTCCTACCTGTTCTGTGCTGTGTCCCGCCAGGGTCATGACCTGTAATGGAATGTAATCTACTTCCTGCTCGTTCCCTTGCAGGATGGTATCTGCCAGGCAAGGCTTTGCCAGCAGGAATTTGTGTTGCAGCTCGCGTGGCGGCTTTGCGCCGCTGAAAAGATAGAGCGGTTCCAGGATAGGGCCTGACATCACGGCAGCCTCGACACGAGTAGCATATACCTTCAGACCTGTCTGCTGTATGAGGTAATGCGCGCCGCCGAAGTGATCAGCGTGGGCATGAGTGACCAGTAATGCCGTAGGCGTGAGATCGAGCTTCTTCAACTGCTTGAGGATGTCGCGCCCGGCATCTTTGTCGAGGCCGCTGTCGATAATGAGGCAGCGCCCTTCATATGCAATAATGCCAATGTTAGCCCCGCCCTGTATGACCCATGTATTTTCACCTAGTGGTATAAGTTGCATTTCCTAAACGGAACCTCCTGCCATATGTCCTATCTCTTGCAAGCTTAGATAGCAAAGAGTATACTCATCCTCAGAGGTGCAGTATTTAGGCTTGCTCAAGAACGTTATGACCCGCGAAAGTGGATAGTACGTTGCGTTTTTCTCTGCATCGGTGTATTATAACCTAAAGTTCCGGTGACTGGTAGTGGCGCCATGCTACTATTTTAGAAAGAGCATCCCGAAGGTGGATGCCGGTATAACGCACAAATCGAGTGGGGGTACCCATCAGGGATACTCCACTGTACGGGAGAAGAGCGCGTTGGCCACCAAACAACTTCGTATCGACGTTGCGCAGCTAACAGATGTTGGTCGTAAGCGTGAACACAACGAAGATAATATGGCATATGTCATCCCGAAAGACCCGCAGGTGATGACAAAGAAAGGCGCGTTGTTCATTGTTGCCGATGGCATGGGCGGACATGCGGCAGGTGAAGTTGCGAGCGAGATCGCCGTAGACACGGTGAGCAACGTGTACTATCAGGATGACAGCGACGATGTGGCTGTTTCTTTGCTGCATGCGATTAAACGTGCAAATACGTCGATCCACCAGAGAGCCGCAGAGAACATGTCGCGTATTGGCATGGGGACAACATGCGTCACTGCCGTCCTGCGCGGCGATATGGCCTACATTGCCAACGTTGGTGACAGCCGTGCCTACATTATACGCAGTAGCCATGTTCGCCAGGTATCGCAAGATCACTCGTGGGTGGCCGAGCAGGTGCGTGCCGGAATATTAACAGAAGACCAGGCTCGTACGCATGCGCAAAGGAATGTGATCACCCGTTGCCTGGGCACGCAGGCAGATGTCGAGGTAGACGTTTTTGCTGAGTCCTTACAGGAAGGCGACTCTCTGGTACTCTGTACGGATGGCCTGTCTGGACTTGTGAGTGATGAAGACCTGCGGAGGATCGTCGACCAGTTTGTGCCCCAGGAAAGTGTCTATCACCTGGTCGAACGAGCAAACGAGAACGGTGGTCCCGATAATATCACCGCCATTGTTGTGCGTGTGCAGGAGGTTGGTCGCGAACAGCCCAATGGGCATCGCCCTGTTCCTGTTGGCGGATATTCATTTGGTACAGAGGCAAGGACAACGGGACCACTTGGCACGGTGCCGTTGACGTTCCCTATACAAGCCGGTAATAGCCGCAGCAGCCCCCTGCGTATTTCCAGTGGGCCACTGACAGCTTCTGATATCGATACTGCTCCACAGCCCGTCATACGTGCTCCACGTACCAGGCGTGGCCGCCTGTTCTATCCAACGCTGGGATTGATTATCCTGCTGCTCATAACAGCGGCAGGTGGAGCAGCTTATCTGCTCTTACACACTAATACTGGCCCTGATGTAACGCAGTCATTGCAACAGGCTCGGTCGCTGATCACCCGAGCCAAAAGCGAGGTGAGTACCAATCCCGCTCTGGCATTACAGCAGCTCGCCTCTGCTCAGAAGACATTGCAGGGCTTATTGAGCAGTCAATTGAGTGATACCCAACGCACCCAGGCTACTGGCCTGCTGCAAGGCGACCTTACGACCACGGCCAGGGCTGCCATCCGTACCTACAACCAGCATACTCTGGTCACAGCTTTGCCTTGCCCCTCAGTATCTACCGCGACCACGATCAATGATGGCAGTACCGGAACGCATGCCCAGCGCCTTGCTACGGCGCAGAATATCACCTATGCCCTGGGCCAGGACGGCAAGTTGTATCAACTCAAACAGCTCGGCGGCCAGACCAGTCTTGTCAGCCCGCTCACCTTCCCCGGCAATGCACAGTTGATCGACTTCACCAGCAGCGATATAGAGCTGGCAGTCCTTTTGAAACAGGGTACGACCAATAGTTATGCGCTCGGCCTCCTGTTGCCGGGCCAGCAACAACTGAAAACGCTTGCCTCCATCGACAAAGCCTTGCTTGTCAATGGTCAAAGTCCGACCCTGGTAGCAGCGCGGGGTGCCGATGTCTACGTGGTCCTGACCTCTCCCCCGGCAGCCAATGCCGCTCAGAATGCGCTGATCCTCGATTTTACGATTGACCCGGCCAAGGGCACGCTCAAAGCTGGTCCAAAGGGCACGCAGCTCGCGCTCTCGTCGAACCTGGTCAGTATCGCGGCCTTCCCTAATCGCTTGCTCTTCCTGTTGCTGGCCAACGGCTCCGTGCAGAGCCTGCAATTGACCAATACAAGCCCGGCGCCCTTACCCGTCAAAGCGCCGTCGCCCACTAATGTCCTGGTACAGTCACCCATTGCTCCTTCCCTTGGGATAAGCGAGGCGGCATTCACACCGGCGACACCAGTTCCAACAGTTTCTACTTCTGACGTGCAGACAGGTTCTACGCAGTTAACGGTCTCGAGTACGGCATCCCTCACGACCAACACGCTTGGCAGCTCCCCCCATCTCTACATCGCCGATACAGCCAATCATCGCGTCCTTGACCTCCAGCCTGCTCCCACCGCCGGCACCGGCAATCCCGTCACGCTCCAGCTCGTACGGCAATACGTGTCGTCTGACCTCTTCGCGCAGATGAAAAGCCTGGCGCTGAACTCCAGGAGTGGCGCGGCCTTTGTTCTGGCTCAGAAAACTGCGTCTGTGTTTAGCCTCGTTGCCATCGACACGAATGCGCAAGTTCAGGATACATGCGTCTAGTAACGCATCACAGGACTCTCATCAAACTGATACCAGAGTATGATGGAAATAGAAGTAGCAACGAAAGGAGAAGCGACGGAGGCCTTCCTTCTGCTTTATAACCGGGAGGCAAGTGAACTGTCAAGCTTGATTTGACAAGAGAAATGTAGTGGCACCCCTTGCGGGTGCCAGGCATCACTTGACGACCTACTAGGCTATCTGCCGCGAGTTCTGAATACTGTGGGTTTTGAGGTATTTTTTCGTACGCACACGTGCGGCGAGTTAAACATAAATAATATTGGGCAAAAAGTGACACTGGCGGGTTGGGTGAATCGCCGTCGAGATCACGGAGGCCTCGTCTTTCTAGATATCCGCGACCGCTATGGCATAACACAGGTGATTTGTGATCCTGAACGCTCCCCGGAAGCCCATAGAGTCGCTTCCGAGCTGCGTTCGGAGTATGTTATCCAGGTGACTGGCGCCGTCGCCCGTCGCCTCCCAGGCACGGAGAATCCGAACTTGAGCACAGGATCGATTGAGGTGGTCGCCGAACAGATACAGGTACTCAATCCAGCACGTACAACTCCATTCCCCATCAGTGACAATATCCAGGTGGACGAATCTTTACGCCTCAAATATCGTTACCTTGACTTGCGACGCCCCAGGATGCGCGATAATATCGTGCTGCGTCACAAAGTCGTAAAAGTCATCCGCGATTACCTGGATGAGCGGGGTTTTCTAGAGATTGAGACGCCGATCCTCATGAAAAGCACGCCCGAGGGAGCACGTGACTATCTTGTTCCAAGCCGGCTCTATCCTGGTGAGTTCTACGCGCTGCCGCAATCCCCGCAGCAACTCAAACAGTTACTGATGGTGGCCGGGCTGGATCGCTACTTCCAGATTGCTCGCTGTTTCCGCGATGAAGATCAACGCTCCGATCGCCAGCCGGAGTTCACTCAGCTCGATGTAGAGATGGCATTCGTCGCTGAAGAGGATGTGATGTCCCTCATCGAAAGCCTGTTGATCCACCTGATCGAGAAGACAACGAACAAGCGTATCAAACAACGGCCTTTCCCGCGTTTGAGCTACCAGTCTGTCATGGATCGCTACGGTACAGATCATCCTGACCTGCGCTTTGACCTGCCGCTGCTAGAGATATCGGACCTGGCCTCTGCCGGGAACTTTGGCGTATTCAAGAGCGCGTTGGCAGCGAACGGCGTGGTCAAGGGCATCCGCGTGCCGGGAGCTGCGGGATATAGCCGCAAAGAAATTGATGAGCTTACCGAGTTCGCGCGTATGCTGGGCGCCAGGGGACTGGTTTCCCTCGCCCTCGGCGCGGCTGGTGAGATAAAGTCGCCCTTGACCAGGTTCATGTCTGTTGCTGAAATCCAGTCGATCATCGACCGCCTCGAGGGCCAGCCGGGCGACCTGCTCCTGTTCGTTGCCGATAGTGCCAAAGTCTGCAATGATGTCCTCTTCCGCCTGCGTACGAAGCTGGGCGAACGGCTAAAGCTGATTGACCCCAACGAAATGGCCTTGTGCTGGGTAGTCGACTTCCCACTCCTGCATTTTGACGAGGAAGGGCAGCGCTACGAAGCGGAGCACAACCCTTTCTCGGGGATGGACGAGGCGCACATTGATCGCCTTGACAGTGATCCGCTGCATATCCGTGCCAGGCAGTACGATATCATTTGTAATGGCTATGAGATCGGCGGCGGGAGTGTGCGTATCAATGTGGCAGAGCTGCAGCACAAAGTCTTCTCGCTCATGAAGTTGAGCGAGGAACAGATCAAAGAGCAGTTCGGGCACATGCTGGAAGCGTTCGAGTATGGCGCCCCGCCCCATGGCGGTATCGCGCTGGGCATCGATCGCCTGGTTATGTTGCTCGCCGACGAAGACAATATCCGCGAGGTAATCGCTTTCCCCAAAACGCAGAGCGCACTGGATTTGTTGATGAATGCCCCCTCGCCCGTTGACGAAGAGCAGCTGCGCGAACTGCACCTCAAAGTGCGGGTAGAAGAAAAACCGTAAGAAGGACCCGGCTCGAATGACTGGCTTTCCAGAGGAAGCCAGCCTTTTCATAAGGCTTGCGACAAATAGTGACTGTCTAGATTTGGATACCCGAGTATACTGAATTTAGATACCCCCAGGTTCTATAATACATTCGTCATCCGGTTGGGTGGATGGAAGGAGGAAGTTATGGCAACAACCATGAATCAAGTTAGCACAACCAGGACCATACCTGTACCTGCTGGTTCCACAGGCCCGGTGGGTGTTTTAAACCATCGTTCGCCTATCATCAACACAAGCATTGGCATTGCGCCTAAATTTGTACCTGCATTGACCGAAGATGAGGCAGTTACCCAGGCGCGTTTACTCAAGGCGCTGGCAGACCCCACTCGTCTGCGCATCCTGAGCTTGCTCAGTCGGCATGAAGGCGAAGTATGCGTCTTCGAGATCGTAGAAAGTTTCACCCTGGAACAACCTACTATCAGCCATCATCTCAGGATACTCAGAGATGCCGGTCTGGTGGACTGCCGCAAGCGAGGTCTGTGGGCATATTACTACGTACGGCGCGAAGCTCTGAGTCGAGCCCAAGATGTAATCAACGGTCTCGCCTAGTACGGATGTCAATCGAGTCCTGGCGGGTATACTACATCGTGGGCTGGTGCCACTCTGCTAGGACGCTCCACATATACATTATGTAATGCGCGAGAAGAATAAACGCACGGGTGGCACTCTAAAAGCAGAGGCAATAATAGGACCTGTCGTGAGGCCCTGTTATTGTCTCTGTTTTTTCGCCGGAATATACGGCCTTTTTTCTGCTTGACACGCATCTCCCTATTCTGATATACTTGCACACAGCAATGCATGTAGATGTCCTTCTACAAGCCTGTACCCGTAGCTCAGTGGATAGAGCGACAGATTGCGGATCTGTAGGTCGGAGGTTCGACCCCTCTCGGGTACGCCATGTCGCGAAAGTGCTTCTTTCCTTGCTTGGAGGAAAGAAGCCTTTTTGTGGCTTCTGCAATCTTGCTGGCTATCATCTTGATCTGCCAGCCTATCATCAAAAAATCTGCCCGCCTTTTAACAGTATGGCAACAAATGATTGCAAACTTTTCATGTTCACTTGTGGTGTTCGAAAACAAACGCTCGATACATTTTTCTAGAATGCCAAAAGCTTCCTCTGGTACCTCACTTTCTTGCTGTAGATTACTAGTGAGGTCAGCTAACGCCTGGTTTCGTACGCTCCACATATCCATTTTAGACCTCCTAACTGCTGATTAATTTCGTTCAGGTGGTCTTGCCCCTTCAATCTCTTCGCCTCGATAAGTATAATCACCGAGGTATATTGGGCGCGTAGCATAAAACTCTTTTAACGACATCTCCTCCTCTGTCAAGATGCGTGGGTCGTCTGGATCGAGATGGACAAGATCAGTGTCAAGGCTAGAATGAATAGTTACTTTGAAGACGTCAATAGCATTCAGTTCCTCTACGCTAAGGCCATCGGATCTAATCAAAAGAGTTACGTGAAGGTCAAAAGGCGGATCTTCGCTTGCAGGAATATTGATTCGTACATCGCTTACGACTCTGTTGAAGGCAGTGAAAATATCCGGATTTTCTTTCTCAAGATCTGCAATTCTGGATTCTAGCGGTTTCTGAAATGCCTCAACGAGAGCATCTGGAATTGCTGGGCGATCATAGCGCCTTGCTAACCAGCGAACAAATTCATCGAGTCGATTAGGACCGTTTGGCCATTGCTCAGGTGTAAGCTTTATGAGTACCTGCTTTTCAAATTGTGTATGATACTTTGCATGAGCCACTAATCCCGTATCGTAATCGATTACGAACCATCGTGTACTATTACCTTTAATGTTATCGACAAACTCTTTCCTTTCAGGTTTGCAAAGCAGTGCTTCTACATACGGTTCGTCTGATGTCTTAGCCTTAATATCGCAATCCTGAGTGATAAGTATGTATTTCTCTTTAGACTTAATTGACCGGGGATGCTGAATTATTCGCGCAGTATGTTCTGGTCCAGAGAGTTTGTTCAACATAAAACATGCTGAAGGTGCGCTAAATAACGTTCCCTGCTGCCAACCTATAGCCAGAAGTTCATCTCCTAATGATCGCGTCCCTGCATCCGAATCGCTCATATCGGTGGAAGAACCTCCCCATTTTCATCAGTGTTATCTTCTTCCTCGTCAATAAGATGAGCCAGCTCATTATCAGTTTCAGGTGGTAAGGCCTCTTGACGGCGTTCCGCTCCAGCACGAAATGCCTCCGGGATAGGTTGATTAACCCATGATGGAGCTCGTTTAAGGCGGGGGGAAGGGGAAGAGACAGCGAGGAGACGTGCTCGATCTATCTGATTTTTTTCAAGTAGCTGAGCAGGGGTACGGCCATCAGCTCCACGTGGTGTATCAAGCCATGCAGTAAGCTGATTCCGTGTTTGGTGCCGAAGTGAAGCACGTTCTAAAACATCACAAACTGCAAAGAGGCGTCGGCGATTATGGTCAGCAATTGGCAGCCCTCTTTTCCACCCATTTATGGTTTGGCGTGTAACCCCTATCAGGTTTCCAATTCTTTCTTGAGAGAAGCCAGTTGCAGTCTCAATCCATTGAATAGCCTTAAGCTGCGGTGTATTGCCTTCCAATTGCAATTGAGAAGTACTTGACAGGGAAATCCACCTATGAGGTGAGTAGCCAACTATTTTGTTGGGCGCTACAGGAATTTGAATCGAGGAGAGAAATTGATTGGTACGCATATCGCTGTGCCATGAATAGATGTATATCTTATACTGTTGTGAAGGCTCTCTAAGCAAGGCTCCCCCATCATTAGTACAATCGGCAAGCCTATTAATTGCCCGAGAGAACCATTGTTGGAACATCCTATCGATTATATTAGCCGAAGCATTACTAGTCAGATCTGCCGATTCCGTCTGATTCATCAATACCAATGGATGAGGCAGTAGATTTACTGAGTTAGTCGCTGTCGTCATTCTGTACCTCCAAACTCGACATGTATCGCTCAGTCACTGACCAGTAAAACAATCGAGAAATGCTCTGGTGATATATTTTCATATGACGACAGATTTGATCTGTATCTATAAACAAAGTCTTAGGCACAGGAAACTCTTGGAAAACATCAAAATCGAGCAGGTAGAATGGTTGATCCACAAATTCCTGCCCTGTACGTGGTCTTACAGATGTTCCACCTGGGAGAAGACCATGATTGATATTAATTCCTCGAGCATCTGGGAAACGCAACTGCATCTGCTGTAAAGCTGTAATTTGAGAAGATTTGCTCACAAGGGCAGGTACGGCGACTGGACCCAATAATTCTTTACGAATGACTTTGGACCAGTCCATATGACCAGGACGAATTTCATTTACGTATCGAAGTCCAAGTCTTATTCCACTTGTTGGCTGAATGTATTGGATAAGTGCATCCAATGCTTTTCGGAGGCGATCGAGGAAATCATTAAAATGTTTGTAGGTACGTGTCTCGATAGCAAGATAATCCGGCGTAAGCACAACACGCCAATTATCCTCTGTATCGGCAAACTGCCATCGGAGAGATGGACTTCCCTGGTGAATATTAGCTTCACCGGTTACGATTCCAACCTGAACACCAATCTCTTGAAGCGGAGCTGAGGTTACTAGAGGGTACTGATCTTGGATAGCTTTCTGAAATGTAGCAACAAAACCAGGATTGGTTACACTAAGAATACTGTTATAACGAACCTGGCAAAGTGCTAAGGCCAACGGTGGTTGTTTAAACACAACATGTGGCACATCTGGCAGCCCAAGTATTTCAAGCTCTGAATCCACAAAAGTCCTCTCCTTTATCGCGACCATTACTTTACACTCTATTTTACATTATACTACTTCAGTCTGTCCATCCCTTGATGAGATTGATTGGAAAGATATAGGCTCTATCATGAACTATTCCCCTTGTGGCCGAGAGGGAAAGATTCGACACGCTACGATTGTACAAAGAAAGTGAGAACATGAATCCCAGGTTGTCAAGACAGAAAAACAGTTTACTCTTGAGCATAGGACAGCTACTAACACTGTTGGTGAAAACGAAATCGTTGTGAAAAAACGTCTTCCTGATACAGCGGAGAAACTCTAAGCCGCTTATTATGCGATAGAGTCAAAGAAGCCATTCGCGTTCAATGGTCATCTGCTTGGGGAGTTCTCCAGCTTGGAGGAAGTGAAAAACCACTTCGTTGGTCTGTCTTTTGCATCCGACATTGATCCAAATGGGTGGGTTGTCAGCCCAGAAGAAGGGTAATGGTAATCTCACATCAAAGGGAACTGCATTTTGAAAGGGGGTAAAACGGCGATCTCAACTGGCAGTACAAAGGACAAATGTTGGCGATGCAAGGTTGCCAAAGAGACAGCCTGGGCTTTCTGTCCAAATTGTGGCGCTCGTTTATTAGAAACAAGGAACCCCAGCAATCGACATACACTTCCTCTACGACCTGTATTCCTTTGGCTGGCACAATCATCACGTCGGCACGATTGCTCTATACGAAATCGCAGATTCTATCAAGCATTTTTACGATTCACAGGTGCCAGAAGAATACCGTCCGGAAGTAGAGCAGCCACAGGCGCAGAAGATCCTGCGCGCCAAAATCTTTGCGGAATTTATAGCGCTCCTTGAGGCTTTCGGGGTGCTGTGCCTGGCAATCTCCAAACACAAACAACAGAGCCTCATGTGGACATACCTCAACGCCGATCCCCAAGAGGTCTCTCAGTTCTACGATCGTGTGCTTTCATACCCTAGCCAACCGTCTCTACAACGCTTGCTTCATCTACCATCGTCATCCATAATTAAGAAGGCTATAGCTTCTGGCTCCTACAAGCATATTGATGGTCTATCGAACAACATAGCTCAAATCAAAATTGAAGACATAATCAACGATTACCAGAATTATGGAGAGAGCATTGTTCAGGTAGCAAAATTGTATCGTGACCAGGATAGCGTCAATGTGCGCATATACAACAAAATCAAGCACGTTTTCCCCATTGTGGAAGGCCGCTGGTTCAATCCACCCCTAGACTCCCGACAGGCTGCTATTGTTATTGATGACAAAGGCACAATTGCGCGATTGCCGATGGAGCAAATAGAGGTCGATCAAGAAATAAGCAATACTCGCCTGGTGATGATTGCTGGTGCCGAACTAATGGCGCTGTACATAACTCTCTATCGATTAGGAGCGCTGTGATTAGGACCCCTTCTACTTTAGCTGTCGCAAGAGTTGCCTACCAAATGTTTTCAAACAAGCATTTCGTTATTGCGTCGCCTTGCCTCATTTGATAACTCAATACCTTCTTCGTTATACATGCATAGAGCCAATTTCGTGGGAGGAGGTTAGATATGGATGTAGCTATCAATTCAGCAATAATAAGCGCCATAAGAGGTGGAGGAATGGGCGCGGCAGTATCTTTGTGGAGCGCATCTCGACAGCAAAAGGGAGATAATCTCGCACGCAGCCAGACCAAAGAGAAAGCTATTGAGGTCGTTGTAGAAAAGCTCAATGCGGAACACATTTTCGTGCTAAAAGAATTTGGCCCACAAACATCATTTCCTGCCCCTGAAGGAATGGCCCGAAAAAGTCAGGACCAACGAAAAAACCGACTTCGCAAAATCCTCGAGGGAACATTAAGCGACCTGTAAATTCTTTGCGTCATGCCTCTCTGATCGAAAAATATGAAACTCAGCTCTGCAAGGTATCTGGATGTCTTTGCAGGGGGTTACAGATGCTTGTTTTGCCCGTTTCGATTCATAGGAGCATAAGTTACTTAGAAGAAGAGGAAACATATAAATGCAACAATCACCAAATCAACCACAATGGCAGCCACCTACACAATACCCGCCATATCAACAACAATATTATCAGCCTCCACCATACTATCCCCCGCCAATGATGATAGTACATCCCCCGCCAAAGCGACGTAGTTCCTGTCTGGTTGCAGTCTCAGTAGTGATCCTGATATGTGTAGTAATTGGCGCGTTCAACGCGATCTTCAACCAGCCGAAAATTACCTCGACGAGCATAAACACCTTACAGCCTACCAATACACCAACTATACCAACAGAAGCCCCAAGTCAGTACACAACAAAACCTATTCTTGGCTCAGATGTCAGCGTTTTTCTTGCAAAATATGGTCAACCTGATTTGAACGATAGTGATGTAGATTATGCTTACACTACACTGGGCCTTGTGGTCATGATTGATACAGGCGCTACCAAGCGCATAAGTTCCATACAACGTGCTCCGACAGATGGTTCTACCTGGACTGTAGATCAAGCAAAAGCAACATGCAAGCCATACATGCCTTCTGATGCACATTTCAAACACACACTCACGATCTACGGAAAACATGGGATTGCTCTTGATTATGAGTTTGTGTATTTTAGCTCATCACTTGCTAAGCGGTTACCGGCAAGTGATTTCATCGATCAAAACCTCAAGCATGACAAGCCAGGAACGTTCGTCCTTGGCCTCAGTTATAAGCTTGGAAGTACAAGCGCTTTTGATTATTGTTTCGTTGCCGCTTCTATGCAATAGGAATACTAAGATTTTTCTTTATCTTCTGGTACATCTTCAATCAGTTCAGTAGAAGGAACATGCAGGGCGCGTGCAGGGGTGTTTGTAGGCCTGGCATACTCATCAGGATTTCTGGCCAGCCCTTGAACTGGGTGATCAGTCC
>WNGG01001627.1_pt1 | contig 25403 bp, 27 predicted proteins | sample 5400661 | NCBI WGS metagenome assembly WNGG01 (sample SAMN13153372, study PRJNA577476) | soil metagenome | isolation source: 100 cm soil or saprolite under Garry oak tree replicate 1 | place: USA:California | collected 2016-06-15
CCATGAATCCGCTCTTCATTGCGTAATCGTAGAGCTCAGTCCCGGGATAAGCGTGCGCCACCGAGACTTGAATGGTTTCGACGTCGAGTTCTTTCGCGAAATCGATGGTGTTGCGAATCGTCTCCCGAGTCTCGCCCGGCAGACCAAGAATGAAGTCGCCGTGAACGACCAGTCCCAGCTTGTGACAGTCCTTGGTAAATTGACGAGCGCGCTCGATAGTGGCGCCTTTCTTAATGTTCTTCAGAATCTGCTGGTCACCCGACTCGTAGCCAACAATCAGCAGGCGACAGCCCGCATCCTTCATGGCTTTCAATGTTTCGTAATCAGTGGTGACACGGGACGTACAGGACCACGTGAGCTTCAACGGCTTCAGCTTGGAACACAATTCAACTGTGCGCGCCTTTTGAATGTTGAAAGTATCGTCATCGAAGAAAAATTCCTTCACCCCGGGCCAGTACTCTTTGGCCTTAGCCATCTCGCGGGCGACGTCGTCGGTGGAGCGCTTGCGCCACGGATGACCACTCAAGGTCTGCGGCCACAGGCAAAATGTACACTGCGCGGGACATCCGCGCGTGGTGTAAAGCGAAACGTAGGGATAGAGCAGGAAGGGCACGTTGTAGCGCTTCACGTCCAGATCGCGGCGATAAACCTCAGTCACGTGGGGCAGGGAATCCAGGTCTTCGATCTGCGGCCGATCCGGTGTGTGTACCACCGATCCATTGCTACGATACGAAATCCCCAGAATCTCATCCAACGGTTTTCCCTGGGCGAACTCCACCACCGAATAATCGAATTCTTTGCGACAGACAAAATCAATCGCCGGACAATCCTTCAACGATCTTTCCGGCAGCACCGTTACATGAGGACCCACAAAGGCAATCTTGATCGCCGGATTAACTTCCTTGATCGCTTTCGCCAGCCCGATATCGCCGGGGAATCCAGGCGTGCTGGTAAATAGAACCAGGAACTCGTAATCATGCGCGATCTTGATGGTCTCTTCAGCCGAGACGTGATGGGAAGGAGCGTCCAGCAGGCGCGCGCCCTCAAGCATTCCGGTGGGATAGGCAAGCCAAACCGGATACCAATAGGACTCAATTTCTCGAGTCGCCGGCCAACGTGATCCCGCTCCTCCGTCGAAATTCTCAAACGAAGGCGGGTTGAGAAACAGTGTTTTTAAGGGCATATGTTTGAATAACTTATACTAACATCCTTGAGCGGATTTTTCCCTACCCGCAGGGTACGTTTCGAGTACGTATCAGGCCTACGACCCGCTTATCAATCAGGTTAGGGGACACCCTCGCCATGCACAAAGGGTTTGCGTTGAATGGCCGCTCTTACTGCTTCAACAGGCTGCTCCCACAGGGAATGGGAGCATCCTCGGGGACCGCGATCGAGCTACTTGCCAACCCCGGCCCATGCAGCCAACTCATCCGTGGCGCGCAAGAGCGTGATGCGGGCTTTCTGCAACTCGAAACTGGTGTCCTGCAAAGCGTTGTAGCGCTCATTGGCCTGCATGCGCGCATCCTCCACATCGTGAAGGGTGGCAGTACCGGCGTCCATGCGGACTTGCGACGCCTCCAGATTGGACTGCGCCACCTGATATTCCAGATCCGCTACCTCGTGGGCCGCGCTCAGTTGTTCCACCGCGCGCTGCAGCTTTAAGGTCTCTTCCGATACTCGGTTCTTGGCGGCTTCGGCATCTTTTTTAGCGCGCAAGGCTTCGGCATCGGCAGCGGCTGCGTGGGCATGCTGTGAAGGACTCAGGAATGGAAAACGGATCGCCACGCCCAGAGTCGCGTTATGACGATCAAACGATTTGTAAAACTGGTCATAATTGTTATACCGGGAGAGCAGGGCATACTGACCGGCGAAGTCCACCGCTGGCCACATTGCCCGGTGTTCACCCCGCGCCCGGAAACTTTGGGCAGTGGCATGATGTTCCGCCGCCTTTACGGATGGGCTGACCTCCAGCGCCTGGCCAGCAAGATTGTCTTCCTGCTTCACCTCGGGAAGCGGCGGAATCGATCCGGGAATGGTCTCGATCGAGCTCGCAGGAATTCCTGTCATTTGTGACAACCGGTTGCGCAACACGTCGACTGCTCCTTGCGCCTCAGCCATCCGCATGCGCACCCGGGCGGTACTTAGACGCGCCTTGTTCCGTGCCAGTGAACTATCTATCCCTTCCTGGACACGTTCATTGACCACCTGCTCCATTTTGAGCGCAGCCGCCTGTTCCTCGCGGAGGTGACTTTGCAGTGCCTCCCATTTGCTGAGTTCGGCGTAGCTGAGGACGGTATCCTGAATAACCTGGTTTCGCTGGTCCTTGGTCTGCATGCCGGAACTTTTCCACTCCGTCTTCGCGGCTCTGACAAAATCGCGCAGAGCTGGATTAATGAGCGCGGATTGCGCATTGACGTTGATGATGGACGGTGCCGAGCCCTCCAAGCTCAAGGGAAACCCCCACGACGCGCCGAGGCCAGAGCCGAGAATGACCTGTGGCAAATATTGATTGCGCGCCTCATGGTAAGAGGCAAAGGCGCGCTGCTCGTCCGCGGAAGCGGCGCCCGACGCCGTACTGTGGCTCAGCGCCAACTGGACCGCGCGTTGCAGAGGCAAAGGCTCAGCCACGAGCATGGGTACGGCCACAAGAAGAAACAATAATCGGCTGAGACGACGCGAGATATAGTACGAAACAAGTTTCATCTTTCCACCTTTGAGCTGAAAGCATCGTAGAAAAAGCGATTGTAACTGAGGGACGAATAGGAGGAACTCAAGCGCAGACACGCCTCAGATGAGACATCGAGAATGGAGAAACCGTGCTTAATGCATCAGCGATTGACGCGGTTCAAGGCATCTTTGGCCCGGGAGAAATTCCTCGCCAGCGTCAACGCGGCAGAATATTGCTGGGCCGCGCCTGGTTTGTCTCCTTGTTTTTCCAGAATAGTTCCCAACAGATAATGAGCCTTGAAGGTGGGCGCATCTTCTGAAGGGGAACCGGAAGCGATATATCGGCGCAACAACTGAACCGCTAAGGGAAAGTTGCGTCCGGCGCGGACCAGGGTCTCGGCCGCGTCTACCAGCACCACCGATGCCTTAATAGGTACCGCGCTAATCTGGTCGATGGCCTTTTCCATATCATTTAACCGCCCTGTGTGCCGATAGAATGATGCCAAATTCAGCCATGAGTCGGCGCTGCCATTGTCTGCCCGAATGGCTGCCCGATATTCCTGCTCCGCAATTGTAAGGTCTTTTTTCTTCTCTGCGATCCGGCCGTTAATCCAGTGCGCCTTCGCATCATCCAAGACTGCCAGTTTTGCAGCCTGCGCACGCGCTTTATCCTGTCCTCCGCCGACGATTCCCGGCGCTTCGAGGTAGAACTCGGCGAGGTCGGTACGAGCGTCCACGTTTTTAGGATCCAACTCCACGGCACGCTCAAACTCGGTTCGTACTTTCTTGGCCAGTCCCGCGGCGGTAAAAAAACTGGAGGCATCTGCCTTTTCTCCATAGGTCCGACCAAGCCACAAGTGGTAGTTGCTGTTGTTTGGAGCAAGTTCGACGGCCTTCTCGCAGGCGGTTGCAGCGCGATCCCAGTCTTCCACGGCGAAATAGGCACGGCATAGCAGGTTATGAGCTTGAGCATCGTTGGGCGTCTGGCTCAATTCCCCCCGTAAAGTGCTAATGGCATCGTCCACCCGTCCAGCCGCCAATAAGGCTGGTGCGTTGTCGGCCGCGCCCGCTATGCAAGCGAAAGCCGCCAATAAAGCTGTGGTCAGAATTGTTCTCGCCATTTGCATTTGCTAACGAACCACCTTTACATCCGCACCGTTTTTCAAGGGCTTGGAGTTAGTTGAACCCAGCGCGAGGAGCGCGTTGTCAGTCAGTCCAGCGGTAATCTCGACTTGCGTTAAGTTAGAAATCGAAACCTGCACATCCCGACGGACCAGTCGGCCGTTCGCGATCTCGAAGACGAAGGTGTTGCTGTCCTGCCGTATGGCCTCGCGCGGAACCGTAATCACATTGCGATGCTCGGCCGCAACAATGGTGACGCCCACATTAATGTTGGGAAGCAACTTGAAATCGTGGTTATCGACCACAGTTGTGGTTTCTCCCACATTGCGTGTGCCCCGCAGTTTGACACTAGCCGGTACCATATCCACTTTCCCCTCCCAAACCCGGCCAGGCACCGCATCCCACGTAATTTCTATTTTTTGTCCCGGGGACAGCCGTCCCACGTCAGGCTCATCCACGTAAGCTCGTACCAGCACGTGAGAGAGGTCGGCCATTTGGAATACCAGGTCTCCCGGGCCAACGTAGGCTCCCTGGCGCACCGGAAGCGAATACACCACACCATCGAAGGGAGCGCGAACATTAAGCCGGCTTAGTACGTCCTGCGCCGCTGCATAGGCGGCTTGCGCCTCAACCCGCTGAGCGCCTACCCGCGCTATTTCCGGTTGTGAGTAACGGTCCTTCTGCTTTTGCTGAAGGAATTTGAGATCTGCGTCGGCGCGTGTCAGTTGATTCTCTGCGTCTTTAACTTCACCGGGAGAGGCCGCGCCTTTCTGTTGCAAGCGTCGCAGAGCCTCCAGATTACGCTGTGCGGCATCACGATCGGCGCGTGCCTTCATCACCTGCGATTCGATGTTCAGCACTTCTTCCCGATTGCCTCCACTCTCGATAGCGCTGGTATTGGCCTGCGCACCGCGTACCTGGGATAAAGCTCTCGCTGCCTGGCTTCTGGCCTCTGCGTCATTCAATTGCAGGAGTAGCTGTCCCTTCTTTACGTGATCGCCTTCCTTTGCCAGCACCTTTTTTATGGTGGTGCCGATAGGAGAATGCGCCTCAAAATTTTGTACAGGTTCGATCTTTCCATTGGTAGAAATTAAACTGCGAATGGTGCCGCGCTCGGCCTTGGCGGCCCGTACCGTCACACTGTCATCGCGCGACATAAAGGACGCAAGCAGGATGACCGCCACAATGATTCCCACTCCCCAAATGATCCAGGGACGCCGGGAAAAAAAGCCGGTATTGTTTACGGTAGATGCCATTCCAGTTTGTACTGAATAATCTATCACTTGCCGCCATTGCGGCCGGGAAAAGCGATTACCTGTTTAGATGCGGCAGCCTGCCAAAAAATCGCAAATCCTTGCAGTCTTTGACCGTGCTCCTGGGCTGGTTACAATGGGGATATGCCTAATCGGCAACGCTATACCACAGAACACGCCGAGGCGGGTCTGGATGCTAAGTTTCCGGAGATCGAGACCTGGCCAAACCAATTTCCCGGCTACGAAATCGTAGTGGACGACCCGGAGTTCACCTCTGTCTGTCCCAAGACCGGACTGCCCGACTTCGGTGTACTTACGATCCGCTACATGCCTGACCAACATTGTTTGGAACTGAGATCACTCAAGGAATACTTGCAGTCCTACCGCAATCTGGGGATCTTTCAGGAAAACATCGTTAACCAGGTGTTGGAAGACGTAGTGCGCTGGGCTCGTCCTGTTTGGGCCGAGGTGAAAGGAGAATTCCGCCCCCGTGGCGGAATCTCAACCGTGGTGACAGCGCGGTGGCCCAGGCCCAAGGCTAGCAAAAACGGAAAATGATATAGTCCCACGCCATCGTGGCAAATGTTCGTCTTTACCCTCGAACCGCGCTTGTCCTGCTCACCGCGCTCAACCTGCTCAACTACATTGACCGCTCCGTCCTGTTCGCGGTGCAGCCGCTGGTGCAGGCCGAATTTCATCTTACGAACGCCCAGGTCGCATATCTCACCAGCGCCTTCCTTCTGTTTTACATGGTCGCTGCACCATTTACTGGTCCACTTGCCGACCGCTATTCACGCAAGTTGATTATCGCGATCGGTGCATTCTTTTGGAGTGGACTTACTCTCCTAACCGCCGTTACTCATAGCTATCAAGCACTGTTGGTCCGCCATACCCTCGTCGGTATCGGAGAAGCCAGCTTCGTCACCATTGCGCCGACTTTTGTGGCTGACCTCTTTCCTGAAGAGAAGCGCGGGCGTATTCTGGGCGTCTTCTATCTCGCGATTCCCGTGGGCACCGCGCTGGGTTATGTGCTGGGCGGCAATCTTGGGACACGCTTCGGCTGGCGATTCCCCTTCTACATCGCAGCGTTTCCCGGGTTCCTGCTTGCGCTGATGATGCTGTTCATCCCCGAACCGCCTCGTGGCCAATTCGATTCTATGAAAGAGACTGCCGAGCGCGGAACCATTCGGGGCCTTACCAGAAACCCTGCTTTTTGGACTGCAACTCTGGGCATGGCCATGATGACCTTCGCTCTTGGCGGTATCCAGGTGTGGATGCCGACGTTCCTCTCCACTATGCGTGGATACTCCTTGAAGGGTGCTAATCAGCTTTTTGGTGGAATCATTGTGTTGGATGGAACGCTCGCCTCGTTGGCCGGCGGGTGGTTGGGAGACCGCTTTCTTCGAAATACAAAAGGATCCTATTACATGGTGTCAGCGATCAGCATGGCCCTCGGAGTGCCAGTGATGATCATTGCCCTCTTCGCCAAGGGACCGGCAATGGTGCCTGGAATTCTGGTCGCCGCGTTTCTTCTCTTGCTCAACACAGCCCCCCTCAACGCGGCTCTGATCAATTCTGTTGGCGCTCATATTCGCTCCACGGCCATTGCGGTCAACATTTTCATTATTCATCTCTTGGGGGACGTACCTTCCCCTGCCGTGATGGGATGGATCGCTGACCGGCGTTCGCTGCAAGTCGCCTTTATTTGTCCAGTCGTCGCCATGGCGGTCTCTTCTGCCATACTCTTTTACGGCATGCGTTTTGCTCCCGAGGTGCGAGTCCGAAAATCCCCTGGCGCAGTTGGGGCCGAGGCGGGATGAGCTATTTCCATTGGATTGCAGGCAGCATCCTGTCTATTGCGTGGCTGTCGCGTCTAGTTGGCGCAGCGCTAGGGATGCCAAAAATCCCCGATATTTCCCGCCCCGAATGGGATCGCAATCCAGTCCGTCCCACCGGCAATCCCCGAGTCAGCATCATTGTTCCCGCTTGCAATGAAGAAGAAGCCATAGAACAGGCCCTCACTCGCCTGCTCGATATCGCTTACGACAACTACGAAATCATCGCGGTGAACGATCGTTCCACCGATCGCACGGGTGAGATGTTGGATCGCATCGCCGCCAATGCCAAAGACCAAGGGAGGATGAAAGTCATCCACATCGCAACGTTGCCTTCCGGCTGGCTAGGCAAAACCCATGCCATGTGGACCGCAGCGCGACAGGCCGGCGGGGAATGGCTGTTATTCACCGATGCCGACGTGCTTTTCAAGCCAGACGCGCTGCGTCGAGCTCTGGCTTATGCGGAAGCTGAAGCAGCCGACCATGTCGTGCTGTTTCCCCGCATGATCATGAAGAGTCCAGGCGAAAAAATGATGATCGCTTTCTTTCAAACTCTGTTTGTCTTCGGGCATCGCCCCTGGAAGGTGGCTGATCCAGACACTCGCGATCACATGGGAGTGGGCGCATTCAATATGGTGCGTCGCCGGGTATACGAAGCCGTTGGCACCTATCAAGCACTGCGCTTTGAAGTGGTCGATGACATGAAGTTGGGCAAAGTCGTGAAAAATGCCGGCTATCGTCAGCGCAACGTTTTCGGTGGGGATTTGATTTCCATTCGCTGGGCAAAGGGCGCCATGGGCGTCGTACGCAACTTGACCAAGAATTTCTTTGCCGTTATGTCATTTCAATGGCCGCGAGCGCTGTCAACGTGTTTTGCTCTGGCATTTCTGAATCTCATGCCCTTCATCGGAGTGGGACTGGCGCACGGATGGGAGCGCCTACCCTACGCCGTGGCGCTGTTAACTATATTTTTGATTTATGTTGGCATGTCGTGGAAGTCTCCAGTGCCGCCGTACTATTTTCTGCTACATCCGATTAGTACAACACTGTTCGTCTATACTATGCTTCGCTCCATGACGCTCACCCTATGGCGTGGCGGCGTAGTCTGGCGCGGCACAAAATATTCATTGGCAGAGCTAAGGAAGGGAATGGTGTAGATGGCACTTACTGCTCTGTGCCCATTGGATCGATTTGTTCTTCTGTCTGGCCGGGCGCGCTCTGACGTTTCTTCTTGGTTTTCCGCCCAGTCTTTGGATGACTGAATTTCCCCGCACTATAACGGCCCTTTTTTTCTACGTCATAACCCTTGGGCAAAGGCGGGATTTGCCCAGCATCCCCGTCAATTGTCTGGCGCGTTCCAGAACTATCTCCGCCCGACCGTCATACTCCTTGACCGGCCCATGGATCTCAACCATCTTGCCTTGCAATTGACGTACGTCCCCGACGTGCTTGAGGTCGCTGGGGAACACCACCACGGTGAAGGGACACACCAGGTAATCCTCGCAGAAATCAAGAAAGGTGACTCCCCGATTGCCTTCTTTGACCCTCAGCACCTTGCCGCTGACACATCGAGTTTCACTTATGTGTTTTTTGGCTTCCCACAAATAGCGATGCAATCTGCGATGGAAATAGCGGGGAAGAGGAGTGCACACGATCAGGGTTGGAAGGGCGGACGGAACCCACACAAGCTCTCATTGTAAAACGTGCAATTCGAGGCGCAACGGAAACAGCGAGGAGAGAAATGGAAATTATTCCCGAAATGGAGAAGGGAAGTGGGGCCAGTCTCAGACCGGCCCACGCGGGAAGAATCTCAAGAACTTAGTTAAATGATTTGACGGCGGCCGCTTCGTCGTCCTTCACGTCGAAAACGGTATAGAGTTTGGTGATCTGAAGCAGATCGTGGACCTTTTTGGTCAGATTCAGCAGCTTGAGTTCGCCTCCCTGGTTGCGCACTGTGGTAAACGCGCTAACCAGTTCACCAATGCCTGAGCTGTCGATGTAATTGACTTCTCCAAGATTGAGCAGAATTTTTTTCCGCCCCTTGGAAAGCAATTCACGAACCGTATCGCGCAGGGTGACGCTGCCCTCGCCCAACGTGATACGGCCACTGCAATCTACGATGCTCACACCATCCACCTGCCGATTACTGATTTTCATGCTCACGGAGAAGCCTCCTTGCCGCCCACGGCTGGACCGTGGACGTGCTTGATAAGTTTGATTTCAGTGCCTGAATGCGAAGGATGAATATGTACCTCGTCCATAAACGAGCGGATGAGAAAAATACCCCGCCCGGACGTTTTTAAAAGATTCTCCGGGGCCAGCGGATCGGGAATCTTGCTCATGTCCAGCCCCTTACCCTGATCAGAAATGGTGATCACCAGATCGCGCGGGGTGCTCTCAAAATCCAGCTTTACTTTCTTCCCCGGATCGTAGGCATTGCCGTGCAGTACGGCATTGATTGCAGCTTCGCGCACTGCCATCGAGATCCGCATGACCTCATCTTCCTCAAAACCCGCCTCCGCCGCGATGCGCGTGGCTGTTTGCTCTGCGTTATCGACGGTCTCCAGCGTCGAATCCAGCGTGTAGGAGACCCGTTGTTTGGTCATGGCGAAGATTTTATGAATAAACTTGCCGACCCCAAATCCGATCCATTCGTCCTCATTGGCTCTAGCGGGGAAACCGCATGGCTAGTGAATCCGGTAGTTTGCCCTTCCCCTAGGCAAATGTCAACGCATGGGCTGAGATGGGCCGGGTTGGGCAGGCGCTTCTGTGGCCACGACTACGATTAGACACCATCGTTAACAAAAACCCTCAAACTGTCTGGATTACCATTCGACACTTCAGTATTCTCAGGGCGATGGCGATGCTCGCACTCACCGAATTGCTGGGCGAACCGGTTTTCGACCTTGGGGGCAACCGCTGCGGGCGCGTTCGCGAACTGGCTTTGGCTCCCCAGGAAGATCACGCTCGCATCGCTGTGATCATCGTTCGAACCAAGACTGGCGACCGCTTACTGCCTTTTAGCTCTGTAACGTCCGTCAATGGCGGCATTCGGGCCGCCACCTCTTCCGCCGAATGGTTGCTGGGAGAGAGTGGGGAAGGCTTGCTCCTGTTGAGCCGTGACCTGCTTGATCAGCAGGTGATCGATGTTTTTGGACGAAAAGTCGTTCGTGTTAACGACGTGGACCTGCACCACGAGTCGGTCGCCAACCGTCCAGTGCTGAAAGTAGGTTCTGTGGACGTAGGTCCACGGGGCGCGGTTCGAAGGTTGCTGAAGGGGGTCGTGCCCCTTCCCGCCTTACGGGCCCTGTTGCGGAAAATCCCGCCACGCACGATTCCCTGGGAATTCGTCGATCTGATCGAAACTGATCCCGCCCGGCGCGTAAAGCTCAAGATCTCACACGAGCGTTTAGCCCGGCTTCACCCCGCTGACATTGCCGATATCGTCGAAAACCTGGCCCCCGATGAGCGCGAAGCTGTCTTCGAAACTCTAGACGAGGGCGTGGCGGCCGAGGCGTTGGAAGAAGTTGACCCGAAGGTGAAAAAAGCGATTGTCGAATCCCTTGATTCCGATCGCGCGGCCGAGATTGTTGAAGAGATGGAACCCGATGCCGCCGCTGACTTGCTGGCCGACCTCCCCGAGGAGCGCACCTCGGAAATCCTACTCGAGATGAAGCCGGAAGAGCGCCGGGAAATGGTCGAGCTCCTTGAGTTCGGCGAAAAGACCGCTGCCGGGCGTATGAATACGGAGTACCTGGCGGTCAACCAGGACGCCACGGTACATGACGCCATCGAAACATTGCGCCGCTTTGAAGGTGGCGTTGAAACAGTGAGCACGATCTACCTGGTGGACGAAGAGGGACGGCTGACAGGCGCAGTGCCCTTAGCCAAGCTGGTTTTAGCTCGTCCCGAAACGCCGTTAAAATCACTTACGCAGGAACCTCTGATCTTCACCAACTCAAACGCGAAGGAAAAAGACTTCGCGGAGTTGTTCGACAAATACAACTTGCTCACCCTCCCCGTAGTGGATGACAACAAGAAGCTCACCGGAGTCATCACTTCTGACGACATCATCAGTCTGCTGCGGGCGAAGCTGTAGGAAACTGGCAATCAGCAATCAGCACTCAGCATTCAGCCAATACGGACCCTTTCCAGTTTGCCCTTAATATCGCCCAGGCAGTTCTCCAAATCAGCACCTGCCCCTAATGGCTGAATGCTGACTGCTTAGTGCTGATTGCTTTCTTCTGTTCAGATCCCTCAACTGCATTTATTCTGATGCGTCACTCGCGGCTCGTATGAGATTCTTGAGGCGTTGGAAAACCCGCGCGCTGATTTTTTTTGCCGTAGTCGGTCCCGGGTTCATTACGGCAAATGTCGACAACGATGCCAACGGCATCTGGACGTATTCCTCCGCCGGCGCCCAGTTCGGTCACATGCTCCTATGGACCATGATCCCCACCACATTGGCGTTGATCGTGATTCAGGAGATCGCGGCCCGTATGGGTGCTGTTACCGGCAAGGGACTTAGTGACCTCATCCGCGAAGAGTTTGGGTTCCGAATCACGTTCTTCATGATGATCGGGGTCCTGATCATCAATTTCGGCAACGTAGTGGGAGAGTTCGCGGGTATCGCCGGCAGTCTCGAGCTGTTCGGGCTTTCCAAGTACATCACGGTTCCAATCTGCGCATTCATCGTGTGGATAATCGTCCTCAAGGGCCAATATAAGACCGTGGAAAAGGTTTTCCTGGTCGCTTCTTTCTTTTATGTGACTTATATCTTCGCCGGTATCCTGGCGAAACCAGCCTGGATCGACGCGCTCGTCTCCACGGTTAAGCCACCTCCCCGCGAAATGTTTCGCCAGCCGAGCTATCTGTATATGGTGATCGCCGTGGTGGGGACCACGATCGCTCCCTGGATGCAGTTTTATCTGCAAGCTTCTATCGTTGAAAAAGGTGTGACCCGGCGCCAGTACAAAACGTCCCGATTGGATGTGATCACCGGCTGCATCTTTACTGACATCGTGGCCTGGTTCATCATCGTAGCCTGCGCCGCCACCTTGTATGCCCACGGCTACCGCAATGTGTCGGATGCCAAAGATGCGGCCCAGGCCTTGCACCCGCTGGCTGGAGACTATGCCTACATACTTTTTGCCATGGGATTATTCAATGCCTCGCTGTTTGCGGCATCGATCCTGCCGCTGTCAACGGCCTATACTGTGTGTGAGGGGCTGGGATTTGAATCGGGCGTAGGCAAAGGATTTCGCGAAGCGCCGGTTTTTTACTGGCTGTACACGATCCTTATTGTGGCGGGAGCCGGCGTCATTCTCATCCCAAACCTGCCCCTGGTCAGGATTTCAATTCTCTCTCAAGTAGTGAACGGGGCAGTGCTGCCTTTTGTGCTGGTCTTCATGCTGCTGCTGGTCAACAAAAAGGAGCTCATGGATACCTACGTCAACTCGCCGTTCTATAACGTAATCGCTTGGGGGACGACCATCATCATGATCGGCCTCACCATCGCCTTGTTTTGGACGATGTAAGCAGCTTAATGACCGGGAACAATTTTCCCGGTTGCCAAATCTTTCACCAGCTCCCGATCGGCTTCCAGAAAATCGTACTTGGGCAGCTCGGATCGTTTAGCCCAACGCACATCCCGAAAAATTCTATTTTCCATCTCGCCCGTGTATTCGTTCACCACGTAAAAGCGTAATTCCACCGCTCCACCATTTTTATAATCGTGACGAATGCGGGCCACCTCTTCGCCGATGTGGGCGTCGATCCCCAATTCTTCTTCCAACTCGCGGCGTAATGCGTCCCGCGGCTGTTCGCCGTCTTCGATCTTACCTCCAGGAAATTCCCACTTCAGCGGCATGCTCTGGTGACGGGTTCGCTGGCACACCAGCACCTTCCCGTCTTTCAAAATCAAAGCTGCGACCACTTGCTTCATCACTGGAGAGCCGTTCTGGTTGGTAAGGCGGGTTCAGTTGCTCACAACAAATTTCAGTCCGGCGAATAATGACCGTTAATGCATCTTAGACCTGGCGGTTGTGGAAAACGGTCGGGACGAATGGCCGCGGCCAGCGCCCGTAAACCTTGAATCAATGTCGGTGCCGGAGTATTCAGAAATTCGTCTCGAATGCAATACACGCGACCTTCTCTCGCCGCTCGCATCTCATTCCAGCCGCGTTGCTGAACCATCTTTTCCAATGGAACGCGGTCGCCCGCTCCGCACCAGGCAGCGACAACAATATCCGGATCGTCCAAGAGTATGGTGTCTGCCGACGTGGTTGAGCCTGGCACTCCAACAAACTCTCCACCGGCGGCTCGCACAAGTTCCGCAACCCATGGCTGCGAGGCGATCAGCGGCTTGCCCCATTCCTCGCAAAACACGCGAGGCCGTATCCCGTCATCGACCTGACTGCGAACGTCATCAATGGCGAGTTCCATCTTCGTGATGACTTGCTGCCCACACTCGGCGACACCCATAATCCCGGCGATGGTCGCGATATCGGTATAGATGTCAGCTAATGTCTTCGGTGCCAATCCGAGAAAACGTGCCCCCGACTTCAGGATCTCGATCACGGCTTTTTCTTGATAAGGAACAGCCGCGATGACCAGGTCCGGCTGGGCGCGAAGGATCTCTTGGCTGTGCGCGGTCCAGGAATCGGCGACGATTGCCCGCCCGCTCCGCACAACTTCCGGGCACACATCCGCGCAATATTTCGTGCATGCAACGATGCGATCGAGCTTGCCAATTGCGGCAAGAATAACCGTAGCGCTCGGTTGCAGGGAGACAATCCGTTGAGGACTATGGTCGGAGGGCATCACTTCTAATGGTACAAGGGAGGTTACAATTCTGCCGTGATGTATTCTCCTCAACTACTCGACCACTTTCAGAATCCGCGCAATGCCGGTGAAGTACTTAACCCCGACGCAACAGTGCAGATTGAAAATCCAGCCTGCGGCGACATTTTGAAGTTGAGCATCAGGGTCGCCGACCGTCGCATCGCGGAAATCCGATTCCGCGCCAAAGGGTGCGTACCTGCCATGGCATGTGCTTCGCTGCTAACTGAACTGCTGCTGGGAAGCACTATAGAAGTTGCACGTAACCTGCGTAGGGAGGACTTGCTGTTGAAAATTGGCGGCTTACCCGAGGCGTCCCTTCATGCCAGCCACCTCGCCCTGGATGCGTGGGCGGCACTTTTGAAGCAGCTGAAAACCTCACCCCGCTAGGTTAGGGATAGTAAATTGTCCATGCGCGTTCCCGAGCTACTTCTTCCAAGTCGGGATTCGGATTTATCGCAAAGGCATTCTGGGCAATATCCAGCATCGCAATATCCCACCGCGAGTTGCCGAAAGCCGCGTCAAGACTTCCCAGCACAACTTCGCGAATGGCGCGCGGCTTGCCTTCCCCACTCGGTATGCGGACCAATCGGTCGGTAATGGTGCCGGCTTCAATCTGTACCTTCGCCGCCAAAATCCTGGCTGCGGGAATTCCAAAGTGCTTCATCGCTGCCCGGATCACCCAATCGTTGGTGGAAGAGACCGCCCAAATGTCACAGCCTGATTCCTGTAGTCGTTGCACTAGATCGCGCATCTCCGCGAAAATCTGGCTGGCCATCTGAAGATCGAAATACTGACCGGCAGCTCGCTGTACTACGTCTTCGTTTAGCCCGCGATGCATGGTCACCATTTCGCCGCACATAGTTTCTTCGTCAACCTTGCCTGACTTGTAATCGGCATAGCGTGAACGCGCCCAAGCCACGATTTCATCCGGAAGCAAGCCTTGCTTTAACTCCCAATCAAAAAAACCTTCACCGGCATCGCCCGCCCATAAGGTGCCGTCACAGTCGAAGGCAGCAATGCGAGGCTGAAGACTTAGAACCGACGCGACAAAATCAGCAGCTTTGGGGGATGAAGCCCGGCTCACACTTGTGGAATCCATTGGGAAAAGTTTACTTGAGTTGCGACGATACCTGCGACAGCAGCGCGGTGTATTCCTGCGGCGTATCTACATTCGACACCACGAAACGATCATCCACGGGAATGTATTGAATATGATCTTGATTCTGGTGTTCGATGTCACGCGCGGTCGAAGTAGCTGGAGCTCGCAGGAATGCCTCGATCATTTCGCGTCCGACCAGAACTGGATGCCCGTGTTGCCCCCCGTATTCAGGCACCACCGCCCACTTCCCAGCAGAAAGCGCCGATTCGAAAGCGGTAAGCAGGGTTTGCAGCGTTGCCGCGCTGGCCGGGGGACGGTCCACCAATGTGATCATTGCGCCGTCCCGTCCGCGATTCAATACATCTCGCAAGCCGGTTTGGAGAGAGCTGAATTGTCCCAACTCAGGCGCCGGATTCCGTACTAATCCAGCGCCACTGGCGTAGATCACCGAAGATAAATTTACTTCATTCTTGCCCACCACCACCGTTACAACATCGGTGAATGGACTCAGGGCGCGGATGCCCGCGGAAAGGAAAGTCTGTCCCGGAGGAGGTGGAATTGCCGACCCGGCCGGTGGCCAGGCCAGTAGCGCCTTGTCTGTCCCCATCCGCGTCGATTCGCCGGCGGCGAGAATCAATCCACTCAGACTTGGCGCCCGGCTCATGGGGGGAAGATAGCAGAAATTTACGATTTACGATTGACGATTGTCGAATGGTAAGGCGAAGAAAGTCGTAAATTCGCGATTTGCAAATCGTACTTCGTAAATCGTACTTCATAAATCGTACTTCGTACCCCCACTACTCTTGTTCTTCCAGAGCTTCGGCCGCCGCATCGGCAAGATCGGGTGGCTCATTCCGCCGCCGATGAAACCAGCTCATGTGCGGCAATGCGCGTTCGACACGACGGCGAGTGGCAATCAATTCGGCGGCAATGGCAACCGCGATTTCTTCCGGCGTAATCGCTCCAATATCCAGCCCGACCGGAGCATGAACCCGTTCGAATAGTTCTGGAGACAATCCTTCTTTCGTAAGCTCGCGGAACACCGCAATAGTTTTGCGTTTGGAACCAATCATTCCAATATAGCGGGCGGATGTCTGCACCGCCCAGCGCAGCACTCGCATATCGTCGCGATGCCCGCGAGTGACAATCACAATGTAGGAAGACTCATTTGGAGCGAGCCGAGCCATGGCTTGGTCAAAATCCTCAGCAATGACTTCCTTCGATTCGGGAAAACGTTCGCGGTTGGCGTAGGCTGCGCGATCATCCACTACGGTTACTTCGAAACCGGCATCTTTTGCTACCTTATAAAGGTTTACGGATATGTGACCTGCACCGAAAATATAAAGTAGAGCTGGAGGTAATACAGGCTCGATGAAGATGTCCAGGGTGCCGCCACACAGTAACCCAGTATCGTATTTAGGATCCTGATTGAGGTTAAAACTTAGAGTGCGCGGCTTCTCGCTTTCCATTACCTCGCGAGCCGCTTGCCAGACCTCAGCTTCCACACAGCCGCCACCGATGGTCCCGACGATGGACCCATCGTCCCGCACCAACATCTTGGCAGTCTTAAAAGAAGGAATCGAGCCGCGCACGTTGACGATCGTGGCCACTGCGCCACGGCGTCCGTCCCGTCGCAATTGAACGATCTCCTCGTAGATATCCATCTCAGACCTGATTATTCGGTTTTCCGCAACTCAAGTCAAACGCAGCGTTGAAATCTAGCAAACGGGGGACTAAGCTTTGGGGCTGGCGTGCTAGGAGGACTCAATGCCCGTATACATGGTTGACCGTGATCTGCCCGGAATTAAGATGGATCAGCTCGCTGCCGCGCAGAAAGCCGCCATCGATCTCAGCCAAAAAATGACTGCCCAGGGAAAGAAGGTGCGTTACATCCGTAGCGCCTTCGTACCCGCCGAGGAACATTGCATGTGTTTCTTCGAGGCAGCTAATCCCGAAGTGGTCAAGGAGCTGAACGAAACCGCGAAAATCCCTTTCAAACGGATTGTCGAAGCCATGGACTTGACGCCCAAATAACGGCCTGCCCTACAACGCCAGATTTCCAAGGCCGAACGGCGTTCGGCCTTTTTCGTTTCCGCCATCCATGCTAGGTTCTTAGGCTTCTAAAGAGGGATGCCTCCTAATGAAAGCGGTTCGCATTCACGAATTCGGTGGTCCGGAAGTTCTTCGCTACGAAGACGTCCCCGATCCAAAGCCACGCAAAGATCAGGTGCTGGTCCGTGTGAAAGCCTGTGCGCTGAACCATCTTGACATATGGGTGCGCAAGGGCCTGCCCGGCGTCAATCTTCCGCATATTCTGGGCAGCGACGTTGCGGGCGAAGTAGTTGAAACGGGCGAGTACGTTACCGGCTTCCAGCCTGGACAACGTGTGCTCCTGGCGCCGATGAGTTTCTGCAACCGTTGCTCGTACTGCACTTCAGGACGACATAATCAATGCCCCGAGTTCACGGTTCTCGGAAACCGCGTGGACGGAGGTAATTGCGAACTGATTGGCGTTCCTGCGGTCAACGTCATTCCTATTCCGCAGAGCCTGGACTTTAATCAAGCCGCCAGCGTTCCTTTGGTTTTCCTGACCGCCTGGCACATGCTGGTGGGTCGCGCGGGCATCCGTCCGGGGCAAACAGTCTTGGTCCTCGGCGCCGGTTCCGGTGTGGGCATCGCGGCCATTCAGATCGCCAAACTATTTCACGCGCGCGTGATTACCACCGCAGGAGATGAGAAGAAACTCGATAAAGCTCGTGCACTCGGTGCCGACCATGGTATCAACCACTACCAGCAGAAGATTTCCGACGAAGTTAGGAAGATCACGAACAAAGAAGGCGTAGACATCGTGGTCGAACACGTAGGCGCCGCCACCTGGGAAGAAAGCGTGAAGTCGCTCAAACCGGCTGGAACGTTGGTCACCTGCGGCGCGACGACCGGCCCCAACGTGGGACTCGAACTACGCTTCGTCTATTCGCGACAGCTCTCCTTACTTGGCTCCTACATGGGAAGCATGGGCGAGTTGTACGAGGTACTGGCACACGTGTTTGCCGGACGACTCAAACCAATCGTTGATCGTATTTTCCCCTTGAAAGATATCCGCGCCGCGCACGAATACATGGAGAATAGCCAGATGTTTGGCAAAATCGTGCTGAACCCCTAAAAATTTGGAAATTGGAAATCGGAAATTTTCTTGCTGCGCTGTCTGATTTACAATGAACGAAGCCATGTCCCCCGAGCACAGCTTCGGCAGCTACGTCACCAGCGAAAACGGCAAGAAGGTAGTGAAGGATCTCACCTTCGGGAATCACACGCCCGAGGGCGTCGTGCTCACCAACCTAGATTCCGCTGTGAACTGGATGCGCAAGAATTCCATCTGGCCCTTAACGTTCGGCTTGGCCTGTTGCGCTATCGAGATGATGTCCATGGGCGCGTCGCGCTTCGACATTGCACGCTTCGGCGCGGAAGTCTTCCGGCCATCGCCTCGACAAGCCGACTTGATCATTATCGCCGGCCGGGTTTCTAACAAAATGGCGCCGGTGATCCGTCAATTGTGGGAACAAATGCCGGAGCCCAAGTGGGTCATCTCGATGGGGGCATGTGCGACTTCAGGTGGGGTCTTCAACAATTACGCGCTGGTTCAAAGCGTCAACCAGGTCATTCCCGTGGATGTCTATGTTCCCGGATGTCCACCGCGGCCTGAGCAACTGATTTACGCCATCACTCTTCTGCAAGATAAGATTCAGAAGGAGCGCGGCACGATAAAGCGCGCCCTGAATCTCTGAAACCAGTGATCACTGGCCAGTGGTCCGCGACCAATGACAGAGAACTGAGAACTGACCACTAGCCGCTGGTTTCTAATTCCCCCGAATTCGTCTCCTAATCTCCGGGCATTTTGAAGTTCACCGTAATCTTGGTTTGCATCCTCACTGGTTTGCCATTCAAAAGGTAGGGACGATAGCGCCACTGCCTCACCGCGTCGATTGCAGCCCGGGCTAACAGAGAATGTCCGCTCACCGCTTTGATGTTTTCCAGTCTCCCGTTTTCGCTGACGACCGCCTCGAGCACGACGGGACCTTCAAGTCGCAGTGGAAGGGCCTGCCGCGGATAAATCGGAGTCACCAGATGTTCGAGAATTCCTTCGCTTACGCCTTGGGATATTGGCGTAGCAAACTTTGGCAGTGTAACCGGAACCGAGAGCAGCGTTCCTATCTTGGGGCCATCCAGATTGGAGGCAGAGAGTTTCGGCGCTTCGGCTGTGTAACTGCCTGAATCCGTCATTACCGCTCGCTTGACGGTATCTGCAGCCGTCAGATTTTGGGTTTTCGTGAGCGACGCGGTGGAAGTTTCCGCGCCCGAAGCCGAATCTGGGCTTACACCTTTCGCGGACTGCTGCACGTCGGGGCTTCCGCCTGGGCCGGATCCGTTGAGCGGGTGAGTGGGACTGGGTTTCCACGCCAGCCCTTTTTTGACTGCTGAAGCGGACCTTAGCCCCGTCCGTTTCTCAGCCTGAAACACTTGCTGGCCAGGAATGGCGTCGCTCAGGGGTTTGCTCCATACTCTCCAGACGATAACGGAAACCAGTAATAACAGTGCGGTCGCCGCGACTGCCCAGTAACGTCGGTTTTTCGCCTGCAACCTCTCCCGCAAATGTAGTCCGGCGGAATTTCTAGTTGGAAGCGGCGACTTTAAAAAAGCCACAAGACGCGAGCGAGTTTTGGGTCTTTCAACTTCTGCTACCGTCGCACTGCTTTGCGGCGATTGAGCTGCCTCAGCCAGCTCGGCCAGGCGAGCCAAATAATCCATGTGTTCTTCAGCGAATGCAAAACTGCGAGTGGAGAATGCTTCCAGCACGCCAATGGTTCCGTGCCGCCCGAATAGGGGCACGGCGGCAATGGATCGCAACCGCATTTTGCGGCACACCTCAGGATCCACCCGCTGGTCCTTCTCGGTGTCATCACAGCGCAGCATCTTGCCTGTGCGCAGGCATTCCCCTGAAATACCCGAATCGATGCTGAGGCGCGCGCCCAGTACAGGAGCAGTTTCGCCGCTTCGTCCCAAGCAGACGATCTGTCCGTCTCGCTGCATGGCTAACGCTGTACCGCTGGCCAGGGTCAGGTCTTGGGCGGCTTCGGCGATTGCTCGCAACACCGTGTCGCGTTCGGCGGTGCTACTGGCAATGAGCTCACGAAGATAGGAAAAGGTCGCTCCAACCTTGGTGTCGATCGGTTCGGCGCGCGCAGGCGTGCCTGGCGGCATGAAACGTTTTTCTCTTAGCGCGCCAGCAGGTGGAGGCACTATGGGAGAATAGGCCATCTCTCGTGGGCTCCCTGCAATGGAAAAGTTCAGTTTACTGCCGTTAGGCTGGGGAAGGCAGTAGCGTTGACAAAGTGTGAGGCAAGCGGGCCGGGTTGTCAATCAGCAACTAACTGATGTCTATTGTGTGCATGTCATATGATGGGTCGGTCCGTGATCAGTCGGAGCGGTGTCACAAGCACCGTGATCTGTATCTCGTTCGAAGTATTGTGTGGGGTGTCACTTGGAATCAACCAAAGCAGCTTTTCCCATTGAGCGTGTTGAGAAGTCGCGCCTGACCGGAATCGACTTCGCTAAACTTCCCTTCGGATCGGTCTTCAGCGATCACATGCTTTGTGCTGAATACCGGGACGAGCACTGGGAAGAACCGTGCATCGTGCCCTACGGGCCGCTCGAAATACCACCCTCGATCAGCGCCTTGCATTACGGTCAGGCTATCTTCGAGGGATTCAAAGCGCATCGGCTTGCGAATGAACGAATTGCGCTATTCCGGCCTCGGGAGAACTTCGCCAGGTTTAATCGGTCGGCTGAGCGACTCGCGATGCCTCAGATTCCCGAATCGCTATTTCTTGATGGGATTGCTGAACTGGTGCGTCTCGACCGTGAGTGGGTTCCGCGCACCGAAGGTGCGGGGCTCTATATACGTCCAATTTATTTCGCAACTGACGAGGCGCTGGTGGTCAGGCCCGCCAACAGCTACCGACTGGTTGTCTTCACCTGCCCGGTTGGCCCATATTTCGCGGAACCGCTTCGCTTATTGGTCGAGGAACATTTCGTTCGCGCCTTTCCCGGCGGGACTGGATTCACCAAGGCATCAGGGAATTATGCTGGAAGTTTACTAGCGAGCCGGCTGGCTCAAGAACAGGGTTTTCACAACGTTGTTTGGTTGGATGGCCAGACTCGGACATTGATTGAAGAAAGCGGTCTGATGAACATTTTCTTCGTGATCGACGGCGAAGCGATCACGCCGCCACTTAGCGGCACCATCCTTCCTGGCGTCGTGCGCGACTCCGTCATCACGTTGCTTCGCGAAATGGACGTTACAGTCAATGAGCGTTCGATCGGAATCGAAGAGCTGGTTTCAGCCCACAAGGATAAGTCATTGTCGGAAGCGTTTGGCGTCGGCACGGCTGCCACCGTGGCGCCGATTGAGATGATCCGCTATCGCACTCATGATATCCAGTTGCCGGCCAAGACTCAGGCGCTCGCAGAGCGCGTCCGCGAAAAGCTGGTCGCGATTCGAACCGGCCGCCAACCGGATGTCCACGGCTGGCTGATGCCCGTCTAGGATAACCAAATGCCTTACTTCGCATTGTTCTATGAAGTGGTTGATGATTTTGTTGAACGGAGAGCTCCTTTCCGCCAACAACACTTGCAGCTGGTCGAACAAACTCACGCCCGCGGAGAGCTTCTTCTGGCTGGGGCGCTGGCAGAGCCTGCCGACCGGGCACTGCTCGTTTTCCGATGTGCGGACCGGGTCATTCCAGAGACCTTTGTCAGCCAGGATCCGTACGTCGTAAATGGTCTCGTCAAAAAGTGGGAAGTTCGACCATGGAACAACGTCATCGGCAACAAATAACGCAATCCGGTGCCAGGGAACTTGCACGCCAGCGTTGGATCCCTTAAGCCCCAACCTTGACTTCAGGGACGATGGCGACGCTATGACTCTCGTGGTACAAACACTGCATGCGGAAACTGACTGGACCCGCCAGTGCGCCCACCATCATTGCGCAGGCTCCATGCCGTGCCGACATGGCTGGCGGAACCATGGACCTCTGGCCGCTCTATCTGTTTCATCCCGGCACGTTGACGCTAAATTTCGCAGTTAACATTCTGACTACGTGCCGCATCACTCCATTGAAAGGGAAGCGGATTTGCTTGCGCTCGCTAGACACGCGCAGGGAAGAGCAATTCCCCAGCTTCGACGCATTGCGGGGAGCTAACCGTTTTCGACTGCCGCTGGCCGCACGCTTGCTCCAGTTCTTCGCGCCTAAAGAAGGACTCCTCATCGAGACCGATTCTGAATCACCGGCCGGAGCAGGTATCTCTGGTTCTTCCGCACTGATGATCGCCACCACGGCTGCGCTGGCGCGTTTCACTGATCGCAATCTTACGCTCGAACAAATGCGCGTGATTGCGCAGAATGTGGAAGCGCAAATCATTCGTGTTCCCACCGGATGCCAGGATTACTATCCCGCGCTTTACGGCGGCGTCAGTGCCATCCACCTCGACGCGGATGGAATCCACCGCGAAGCCGTTCCCGTGACTCCGGAGGAGATTGAATCGCGATTCGTGCTTGCCTACACCGGAGCGCCGCGGCAATCGGGCATCAACAACTGGGAAGTCTTCAAGGCACATATCAACGGCGACAAACATGTGTTTCGAAATTTCGAGCGCATCGCGGAGATCGCGCGCGCCATGCACCAGGCGCTGGTTCCCGGCAATTGGGAGGAAGTTGCACGCTTGCTGCGCGAAGAATGGAAGCTGCGTCGCACTAACGCTCCCGGCATTACCACACCACTGATCGACAAACTAATCTCCATCGCGTCAAAGCACGGAGGCCAGGGCGCAAAAGCCTGCGGCGCGGGCGGTGGTGGTTGCGTAATTTTCCTCGTGGAAAAAGGCGCTGCCAGCCGTGTGGCCACCGCAATTGGCGATAATGGCGGACGCGTTCTTCCACTCCAAGTAGCCCGAGACGGATTAAGGCTTTCCACTTAGTGGCCATCGCCGCACTGCAAACAGTTAAGGATTTGCTAGGGGTTTCGACCTAGTTTCTTCGAAAAATCGTTCATCTACTCTGCTATTTGCTTGCAAGTAAAAAATTGCGCCCATAGAATCCAGCCACTCGTAAGCGCCGCGTCACCTCGTTTCAATTAAAAGCTGGAGAAGTTTTTCATGAAGAAGCTCTACGTCTATCTCTGTCTCCTCGCGACTTTGGCGATGCCTGCATTCGCAGGCATCAGCGTAACCAGCCCCACCAATGGCGCTCAGGTGCAATCCTCCGTTCATTACGTCGCCACAGCACAATCGCCTGCTTGCGCCAAAGGCGTGGCTTCGATCGGCATCTTTACCGCCCCTTACAAATTGGCGTACAGCGTGACTGGATCGAAGTTGGACACCTATTTGACGCTTAGCCCGGGAACCTACAACACAGTCATTCAAGAATGGGATAACTGCGGTTGGTCTGCCAGCGTCCCGATCACAATTACTGTGGGTTCTGGTGGGACCGTTGGCAGCGGCGCCACGGCAGGAGTTTTCTCTAATCTGCAATCGAAAGCGTGGTGGAATGGATATGCGCTGTTGCCGACGTCGTACAACATCTGTGCTAGTTGCACGCCGTCCGGTCCGCTAGCCACCTGGTCCACTCAACAGGGGAACAAGACCTACGCATTGAGCAGCGGTGGCTCCATGAAATTCAGTCTCGGTGGCACCATGCCATTCGCCGATATCCTCTGGAATGTGAAGTTCACCAAGTATTTGCCGGACCCGAAGGCGGTTCCGAACTTCCACAATTTCACTTACGATGTCTGGTTCTTCGGCACGAACTTGGAAATCTCTCAAGCCTTAGAGTTCGACATCAATCAATTCATCAATGGCAAGTCCTTTATTTGGGGACATGAGTGCCGCATTGCCAGCGGACACGAATGGGACACGTGGGACAATGTCCATATGCATTGGGTCAAAAGCGGAATTCCATGTCATCCGGTGAGCAACGCGTGGAACCATCTCGTGATTCAGGCGCAAAGGACTTCGAACAACCAACTAATCTTCAAATCCATTGCATTGAACGGCAAGTTCAGCGCCCTGAACCGGTATGACAATCCAACACCAACCACTTGGTACGGCATGACGATCAATTACCAGATGGATGGAAACTACAAGCAGCAACCTTATTCCGTATACCTGGATAACCTTAACTTCAGCTACTACTGAGTTCCGGGTTACACAAATCCTGTATGGGGTGGGCCACAAACCCGCCCCATAATTTTTGCAAGGCAGGGTACCGGCGAAGAACTTTGGCACAATCACCAATGTGCCCGCGTTCCACATCTCTTGTGTCTTGTTCCCGCGCGGGGCGGAGCTATAATCGAGATAGTTAGACGGCCCCGGGGTGTTGCCATGAAGCCACGTCAGGTTTTAGTTCCCACTTTCTGTTTTCTATTTGTTGTGGCCGTTGCGATAGCCGACAACCAAAATCCTTCCCAGCCTCACATCTCTAAGCAGACACGCATTGATCTGGTCCGCGCATTCAATGCCGAACTGGTCTACATCCGCTCAGCTTTTCCCATGGGAAAAAAGGGCCTGACCTTGAAAGATGGCAAGGTGTTGCCTGGCGCCGAAGAACTGCAGCAGCTGATCGCCATGTGGGGTCCTGCGGCCAAGCCCGGCGACCAGGCACGAATCAGCGACATCCAGATTAAGGACGATCGCATTCACTTCGAGATTAACGGTGGTCCGATCAAAAAACAGAAATGGTATCAACGTATCCAGGTCGGAGGCATGGGTGGCACGACTCCGATTGCCCCCAGTGATCCCAACGCCAATCCTCGTGGGTCCTACGTGGATTTAGTTTTCGATCACTATGTTCCTGACTTAACGCCGCAGCAGTTAAAAACCCTCCTCCGGCCGGTGTTTGATTTCGACGCTAAGTCGGCTGTGGAAGCATACCTCGAAACCGTTCCTGCCCCGGTCAAGGATGCAATCAAGAACCATCGTGTCCTGGTCGGGATGAACAGAGAAATGGTCATATACGCCAAGGGGCGCGCGCCCAAAAAAGTCCGCGAAAAAGATGGAGAAACAGAATACGAAGATTGGATCTATGGTGAACCCCCTCACGATGTAGATTTTGTGCGCTTGGTGGGGGATGAAGTAGTGCGGGTCGAGACCATGAAAGTAAATGGTGAAAAGGTCATCCGAACCCAAAAAGAAGTGAATATTGCGGCCCCGCCAAGCGTGGCCAAGGGCCCAGGGGAGGAACGCCCAGCAAACGCTCCCAGCTTACGTCGGCCCGGAGAAACAACGCCGAACCCCGCGCCGGCGGATGGCAGGAAACCATCCCGCCCGTCTGCAGATCCGCCCAATATCGATCCCAACGGAACCTCAATACCACACTGATGCACCGGGGCATGACTTGGCTCCCAGACCACTCGGGCTTTACACTTGAAGTGTGAAGATCGCGCTGGGCCAGATAAACCCCACAGTGGGTGATTTCCAAGGCAATTCGGCAAAAATGATTGATTTTGCCCGCCGTGCGCAGGCCGAAGGTGC
>WNGG01017527.1_pt1 | contig 25399 bp, 29 predicted proteins | sample 5400661 | NCBI WGS metagenome assembly WNGG01 (sample SAMN13153372, study PRJNA577476) | soil metagenome | isolation source: 100 cm soil or saprolite under Garry oak tree replicate 1 | place: USA:California | collected 2016-06-15
CATCGACTTTCAGGGCGGCGACGCGAATCGATTCCGCCGAGAGCGCGCCGCCCGCATTGGGCAGCACGTCACGGAAAAGCGTCCATCCGCCCACAAATCCAGCCACGGCGGGAATCTCCATCGGCCCGCCATAGGCCGCCTTGGCCTGCGCAAGCAATGCCTGGCCGGCCGGCGAGAGGGCCGCGGCTGCAATCTCGCTGTCGGGCTTGTCGGCGGCATAGACGCCGATGGATCCAGGGCCCACCCGCTGGCTGAAAGCGGGCATGCAGAAGGCGGAGCTTGTCCCGATCGCCCCCTTCAGAGGGACATGGTTGCTGAGGACCGCGTCCCAGATCGCCACACCGTCATCGAGGTAGCTCACATCCCACAGAAAATCGGGATGGTCTTGGGCGACGCGTGCCGCGATCACGTTGGCGTCGTAGGCGTTTGGGTTGTACTCGACCACGTCCACGACGTTGATCCCCATCGCCTGCGCCAGGTCCTGCTCACCACCGCCCACCGACTGCCCGTAGATGTCGTTGACACGCACGACCACAGCACGCGGCGTGGTGAGCTTGTAGTCCGGCACTAGGACGTCGTGCGAGAAGGTCACGGCCATGCGGCCCAGCGAGCTGCCGGTCGCCACCGTTCGAAACACGTAATGCCGGTGAGCGGTGATCGGATCGGCGACCGCACCGGTCTCCCAGTACACGGTCTTCAGCTCTTCGGCGCGAGAGGACGCCGCGGCGGATAGCGTGCTTCCGTATGTGCCCAGGATCAGCGGCACGTGGTAGTCGCGAACCAGGGTGTCGACCGCCGCCGATGCGGCTTGCGGGGTCGTGGCGTCGATCACCTGCAACCTCACGTTTGCGTGCGCGACGCGCAGCGCGGCTTCCACGCCGGCAAGCTCCTGCCTGCCTCCGGGTGCCTGAGGCCCGCTCAGCGGATAGATCGCGCCGAGCACCAGCTGACCGCTTCCACCGGCCTGCGGCTGACCACACGCGAGCGCAACCAAAAGTGCGAACACAAGGATCGCGAGTCGCCGCGCCACCGACTCAGGTTACGCGGTGGCGGCTGACCTCAGGCTCGTGCCTCGCGCCTCCGCGAGCTGGCGCTCGAGCTTGGGGGCCGGCGCGTAGCCGTAGTTCACGTGCAGCGCCCGGCCGTCCGCCGCCATGACCACAGTAGTTGGAAGCGTGTAGACGCGGAAGCGATCGGCGAGCGTGCGCTCCGCGACCGCATCCACCTTGTCGACCCGAACATCGCCCAGCCGAGCCAGCGCCGGCTCCTGGTGCGTGCGGCACACGGTGCAGCTGTCGCCAGTGAAATAAAGGATGTAGGGCTGAGTCTCCTCCCCATTCATGGGGAGGTGGCCCGTAGGGCCGGACGGGCTGGTCGCAAGCACAAGCCGTCGGGCCCGGCGAGATCGAAATGTCTCCAGGCAGGCGGCGACGAGCACCACAGCGCCCACCACCGCCAATGCCCAGAGTTGCGCACTCACGCTCGCAAAAGTCCCCTTCGCTCGAGCTGGTAGAAGATCTGGCAGCCCAGGCAGTAGCCGAATGCCACGTTGACGAACGCAAGCACCGCCACGAGCAGCGCGAGGGCGAGGCCGAGGAACGTCAGCGGGATCAGGAACACCGACGCCACGGCCAGGAACACGCCGCCCAGCCCCTGCGCGAAGTTGTGCGGCTCCGGTCGGTCCTGCACCGGTCGCGGCTTGACGATGCCGCGCGGCTTGAGGACCTTGAAGTAAAACTGCTTGAACAGCGCCAGCCGCGGCGCGAACGTGCCGACCAACAGCACGACCGCGAGCAGCGGGATCAACACGAGCAGCGGCCGGAACAGCGCGCCGCCTACGAACGCGACGAGCACCGTCACGATGATCCCGGTCTGGTTGACCTTGAGCGCGGAATGGTCGACGACTTGAGTCGCCGGTGTGCTCATTTCTCGATGGGCACTCGGATGGAGCTGCCCCACTCGGTCCACGAACCGTCGTAGTTCTTCACGTCGGGGTAGCCGAGCAGCTCGTGCAGCACGAACCAGGTGTGAGCCGACCGCTCACCGATGCGGCAGTAAGCGATAACTTCCTTGTTCGATACGACGCCCTTGCCGCCGTAGATCTCCTTCAGTTCGTCGTTGCTCTTGAACGTCCCGTCCTCGGCGTTGACGGCCGTGGCCCAGGGAATGCTCGCCGCGGTCGGGATGTGGCCGCCGCGCTGCGCGCCTTCCTGCGGGAGGTTCTCCGGGGCGAGCAGCTCGCCTGAGTACTCCTTTGGTGAGCGCACGTCGACCAGCGCCGCCTTGCCCAGCTTGTCGAGGACCTGGTCGCGGTAGGCCCGAATGTGCTCGTTGGGCGAGCTCTTGAAGTGGTAGCTCGTCGCGGGATAGGTCGGCGCGTCCGTGCTGTACGGCCGCCCTTCCTTCTCCCACTTGACCCGGCCGCCGTCGACGAGCTGGACCTTGTCGTGTCCGTAGTACTTGAGCGCCCAGTACGCGTAGGCGGCGAACCAGTTGTTGTTGTCGCCGTAGAGGACGATCGTGGCCTCCGGCGTGATGCCGCTCCGGCCGAGCAGCTCAGCCAGCGCGTCCTTCGGCGCGATGTCGCGTGCGACCTGGTCCTGGAGGTCTCGCTTCCAGTTCCAGCCGACGGCGCCTGCGATGTGGCCCTTCTCATAAACGGTCGGGTCGACGTCGACCTCGACCAGGCGCAGGCCCGAGTCTTTGGCGTGCTCAGCAATCCAGTCAGTCGTGACCAGTGCCTTGGTTTGTGTCTGTGAGCTCAATTCCAACTCCTCCAGAAAATGCGAAATATCGAAACCAACGGTTGAGAAAAGACGAAGCGGTCGAGTGGGCGCGCCCTTACGGCGCGAGCAGACGGCCGGTGCTAGCTACAGAAGCAGGCCGGGATGTGGGTCAAACGCTGGGCAGGCCAGATCAGGTCCGCCATATAGGATCAATTCTAGGCAACCCACGTGACGCGTGGTCAATTCCCGACAATTTGCGACAGTGTCGCAAGTAGAGCTGGTCAAATACCAGGCCCTGGGCAATGACTATCTGGTCCTCGACCTGCCCGGACCGCTGGATGAGCTCGTCGCCCTGCTGCCGGAGCTCTGCGATCGGCACCGCGGCCTGGGCTCAGACGGCCTGCTCGCATTCGACCCGCGCGCGATGAGCGTGCGAATCTTCAACCCCGACCGCTCCGAAGCCCAAAAGAGCGGCAACGGATTGCGGATCGTAGCCGCGCATGCCGTTTTGGATCACAGCGCGGGCGACGCTTTCGAGCTGAGGACGTCCGACCGTGCCAACGCAGTCCACGTGCTGGAGCGAAACGGCGCCGAGATCGTGACCGAACTGGACATCGGCCGCCCCTCGTTTCGCGCCGCGGACCTGCCCGCCAAGTTCGACGGCGAGCCCGAGCACGTCGACCTGGAGACGCCCGCGGGACACGTTACGGCTGTCCTGGTTTCGGTCGGCAATCCCCACTGCGTGGTCTTCGGGCAACCGGTGACAAGGGAGCGATGCATCGAGCTTGGTCCGCACCTCGAGCATCACCCGGCCTTTCCAGAACGGACCAATGTGCAGCTCTGTGAGGTGATCGACCGTGGCCGTGTTCGCGCGGAGATCTGGGAGCGAGGCGCGGGCTACACGCTCGCGTCAGGCACGAGCGCGAGCGCGGTGGCTGCCGCATGCATGCGGCGCGGCCTGGTCGAGGACATAGTGGCGGTTGAGATGCCGGGCGGCAGCCTGGCGTTGCGTCGCGAGACAGGCGGCAATTTGATACAGGCGGGTCCGGCGCGACGTGTCTATCGAGCTGTGATCGACCTAGCCGACTTTGCTGAGCCGGGAGACCGCGTCTGGTAGAGCGGGGAGACCCCCGATGACCTCGTCGGCCAGCGACGGGTCGTCTTTCTCTCCTTGCCGGTTGACCCAGATCCGCGAGATGCCGAGCTCGTGCGTGGGCTTGATGTCGTGGAAGTAGCTCTGGGCCACGTGAATCCACGAGCTCGCGGACGACGCGAACGTCGACTGGAAGAGGCGGAAGTGCGCCAGGCTCGGCTTGTACGCGGAGACGTCCTCGGCCGTCACGACTGCGTCGAACGCTGCTGGAAGGCGCCGCTGCGTCAGGGCGATGATGTCGCGGTCGCAGTTGGTCAGCAATGCGAACTTCCACCCCTGCTTGCGCAACTCGCCCAGCGCCGGACCGACGTCGGCGAAGGGTGGCCAGTAGGGAATCGTCGAGACTAGCGCCGTCGCGTCGTCGGGCTTCAGCTCCACCTCGAGGCGCCGGGCCGCGCGGCGCGTCGCCTCGGTGAGCACCGCGCGGTAGCGCTTGAACGAGCCTTCGCTCTCGACCTCGGCCTCGAGGGCAATGTACGTGTCGAGGAAATCCTGGCCGCGGCCTGGGAAAAGCAGCTCCCCCGTCGTCCGAATGCCGTGGCGCCAATCGATCAATGTGCCGAAGCAGTCGAACGTCAGCCATCGATCCGCCATGACGGAAGTTACTGGCCGGCGGCCCGGAAGGACAGCGTCTTCTTTGTCGCCTGGTCGATCTCTTCAGGCGTGAGCAACACCGTTGTCTTGGTACTTACCGTGCCGGTCGCTGCGATCCCGATCGCGAGTGCGGCGGCGGTCACGTTGTCAGGCACGTCGACGATCACGACAACATCGCTGTCGCCGAATGCGAAGTAGTACGACTCGAGATGGCCGCCCATCCCTTTGATCGCCGCCTCGACCGCCTTTCGGCGACCCGTTCCGCCTTCTTTCAGCACGCCTTTCAGACCGTCGATTGTGTAAGAACCGGTTACGAGGAACTTTGGCATTCGTCGCCTCCTTGAACTAGCCCGAAGCCTTGGGCAGGTATTCCTGGATCGCGTGCGCCAGGTGCTGCATGCTCATCGACTGCAGCCACACGCGGCCCGGTCCGGTGAGCGCGGCGAGGAACAATCCCGAGCCGCCGAAGAACATGTTCTGGATCCCGGGCACGGTGACGACGTTGAACTGCACCGATTCCTGGAACATCCCGACCTGGCTCGGATGAACGCGCAGCGTGTTGCCCGGCTGCAGGTCGTAGACGACCACCTCGCCGTTCAAAGCCACCCAGGACTGCCCCTGCCCGGTGAGCTTCTGCAGCCGGAAACCGGTGCCGCCGAAAACTCCCGCGCCGAGCCGCTGCTGAAATCCGATCGAGAACTGGACGCCGAGCGTGGCGCACAGGAAACCGTGCCGGTGGACCATGTAGCCCTGGCCGGGTGTGATCTCCAGCGGCAGGATCTGCCCCGGCAGCTTGGCCGTAAACGCCAGCAGCCCGGGACCACCCATGGCGGTGTACTCGGTCATGAAGAGCGTTCCGCCGGCCACGGCCCTGCCGAGCGCCCCGAGGAATCCGCCCTGCTGCCCGCCGACCGACATGCCCGTCTGCATCTGGATCGCCATCGACATCCAGGAGAGCTCTCCCGACTCCGCGAAGACCTTCTCGTTGGGCTGCATGTTCAGCTCGAGGACTGGCATCACGGTGCCAACGATCTTGGATTCCATCTGGCTCTCCCTCAATGACGCCGACTGCGGTCGGCGCAAATGTTAGTTGGAGCGGTGGTGGGGGTCGATGATGCGGCGCCGGGCTGCCGGCGGCGTCGGATTGCGCGAGCACTCGTCACAGACGCCGACCACCAGCACGTCGGTCCGGACCGGCTTGAATCCGTGGCCTTGCTCTAGGTGCGTCTCGAGCTCGCTGACCAGCTCCTCCTGGATATGCATCACACCGCCGCAGACCTGGCACACAGCGTGGTGATGGTCACCACTCGCCAGCTCGTAGTGCGTTGGCCCGTCACCCAGGTGCGCTGCGTAAACAGAGCCCGAGGCGGTGAGCGCCTCCAGCGCGCGGTAGACGGTGCTGCGCGGAAATCCCGGCTTGGACTTGTGCAGCTCGTCGGTGATCTCTTCCGCCGTGCAGTGGCTGCCCAGTCGAACGATCGCGTTGTAGACCATGGTCCGCTGCGCCGTGCGTCGCATTCCGGGCGCGAGCATCAGTGCGTTGTGATTACGCGCAGCGACCGGTCCGCCTTCGTCAGGACGCGGCAACCGCCGTCCTCGACGACCAGGTCGTCCTCGATCCGCACGCCGCCAAAGCCGGGAATGTAGACGCCGGGCTCGATGGTGAACACCATCCCTATCTCGAGGATTCTTTGCGAGCCAGGGTCGAGGCTCGGATCCTCGTGGCCTTCGAGGCCCAGGCCGCGCCGCCGAGTCCACCTCTCCGGTGGTGACGCCGGGACGCACCGCGGCGATCGCGGCGTCATGGGCCTTCAGTACGAGCTTGTGGATCTCGAGGTGCTTGCTGCTTGGCTCGCCGACGACAGCCATGCGGGTCGTGTCCGCTTTGTAGCCGTCGAAGGCCGCGCCGAAATCCAGCAGCACGAAATCCCCTTGGGCAAGCGCGCGGCTCGAAGGCTTGGCGTGCGGAAGCGCGGAGTTCGGTCCCGACTGCACCAGCGTCTCGAACGAAAGCGTCCCCCCGAGCTTGCCGATCGCCGAACCGATCATCAGTGCGACATCAACCTCCGTCTGGCCGGCACGCATCCGCGAGAAGACCTCTTCGCCGGCCGCGTCCGTGATGGCGGCGGCACGCAGGAGCTTATCGACCTCGTCTTCGCGCTTGATGAGCCGGAGCCGCCGGATCTCTTCGCCGACGTCGACCATCTCGCTCGCGCCTGTACGCGAGGTGACGACCTCGGCGGCGCGCAGGCTCAGGTGCTCCTTCTCGACCGCAATTTCCACGGATGCTCCGATGGCGGTGCTGACCAGCGCATACGGATCCTCGCCGTCGCGCCATGAAACGACCTCAGCGTTGGTGACTTGAGTCGCCGCCTTCTGATGCTCGATCGCGGGCACGATCAGCGTCGCACCGTCGGGCCGAACCGCCAACGCCATGAGGCGCTCGAATGGCTCGGCGTGGAAGCCGGTGATGTACGCGATGGAGACGGGATGCGTGACGTACGCCGCGCCAACATGCCGATTCGCCATCCAGCGCCGGATGTCATTGAGCGGAGTCGTCGCAGCGACCGACTTACTCAATGGCGGTGATGCGAACCTTGTAAGCGCCGCTCGGCGTCTTGATCTCGACTTCGTCCCCGACGCGATGGCCGATCAATGCCTTGCCCAACGCCGACTCGTAGCTGACGCGGCCGGCCTTCGGGTCTGCCTCGGCCGGACCGACGATGCGATATCTCTCTTCATCCGCACCGTCCTCGGTGAAACGAACCGTGTTGCCCATCGCTACTATGCCCCGAGCAGCCTGCTTCTCGATCAGCACGTGGTTCTTGATGATCGCGTCGAGCTCATTGATGCGGGCTTCCATCATTCCCTGCTCGTTCTTGGCGGCGTGATATTCGAAGTTCTCAGACAGGTCGCCCAGCTCGCGAGCGGCCTTGATCTTGGCGACGATCGCAGGGCGGCGCTCGGTCGTCAGCTCGTGGTGCTCCTTGCGGACCGCCTCCAGGCCCTCCGGTGTGATGTGGACGTCGCTGGCCATCGATCCGAGTCTAAACGGCGGGCGTCACACCTGAATCTGAACCGGGGTCAGAAGTTCGCGCTGGTCGATGGCCAGACGGAGCCGACGAAATCGATGATGCTCGCGGCTTCTGACCCGTCGCCCAGCTCGTAGACCAGGGGCTGGTCGCCGCCCGGTCCACAGATGGGGTTGCCTTCAGAGCGGTACCAGAGCTGAGTCGAGTTCAGAAACACGGGTGTGATGCGGGCGCCCTTTCCGATCAGCTGCGGGCTTCCGCCGTGAGCCAGGTCGACCAGGTAAACGTTGTGCAGGCCGTCCGACCGGATCACCGAGTAGGCGAGGTGATTGCCGTCGGCCGAGATGGTCGGGTAGTACCACGCGACTCCGGGCAGGAAGACCCTGGCGCCTCCCGCCGCGGTCCACCGCCATACGTTGCCGTCCTTTCGGTAGTACAGCGTGTCCGAGGTCGTGGACCAGACAGCCATCGCCGGCTGCGCTCCCTGCGCCCACTGGCCTTGTGGAAGCACCGCCAGCTTCGTCTGGCCGCCCTCCAACACCAGCAGGCTGTTCAGGGTCGGGAAGGGCTCGTCGAGCACGTACAGGTGGCCGCCGGAGTGCGCGTAATCACCTTGCTTGGAATCCTCCGGGCTGCCGCACCTCCCGCCGTGCGGATTCGTCAACGACGCCACAACGGTGTCACCGGAGCTCGTGGTGAGATGAACCTTGTCGGCGTTGCCGGCCACATCGGTCGTGAGATACGCGATGGCATCCAGCTGGGGAGAAACTGCAAGCAAGGACGGGAATTGGTCGCCGACGTTGGGAAGCTGGAACCAGCGCGTGGTCTTCTCGGGAAGCTGGATCACCGCGTACACATAGCTCGGACCACCCACCAGAGCGTGATGAGCATCGATCAGCTGTGCGGTCGCAAGGTCGGCCGGAAACTGGCAGACCGACCTCGGATGCGCCGGGTCGGAGTAATCGCGAATCACATGGCTGCCGGAGTGCAGCTGCACAAACGCCACCGAGTCGGAGGCGCCGATCGGACCCGTGCACGTGATGCTGTTCACCTGCGCGACGAAGGTGGCAGGCGGCCCTCCGGCCGGCGCCAGCAGGTTGAACGTGTTGGTCGTGGACATTGGCACGTACGTAACCGGGCTCGGGGTGGGGCTGGCCGGCGAACCGGTTCGGGCGGCTGAGGCTGTCGACGGGCTTGGGTTGCCGCACGCGCTCGCGAGGACGACCAGGACCCCCCACGTTGCGATTCCGGGCGACCTCACGCCCACACTAACGTCGCGAATTTGAAACCAGATACGAAATCGCGCCCGTCCGTATAGAGTCGCGGGGATGAAAAGAGTCATCCTCCCGGTCGGGATGCTGCTGATGGGCATCGGGCTCGTCGGGGGAGCCATTGCCGCGCAAGCGGGTGCCTCGCTGGCCGGCCTCGATCAACAAGTGGGCACCAACGGGTCCGCCGCCGCCGCCGTGCTCGGAGTGGGCCTCATCCTCGCGGCTTTGAACCCGCTCGGCTCAATCAGCTGGGTCCGAGCCGGCATTCTGTACGGCCTCGTCGTGGTCGTTTTTGAGGTTGTGTCCTACTTCCACGGCAAGAGCTTTCACCTCGGGCCGGTCATCTTCGGCCTGGCGTTCACCCTCCTCCTGATCGCGTCCTATCCCGAACGCGACAAGCTGATCCCGACCGGCATCGAGACCAAAAAGCCGCCCGTCACGCCCCCGATCAAGCCGGCGCCGGACCCTGAGAAGGGGCCGGAAAAGACCTCTTAGGTTCTGGGGACCAGCGCCTGCACCTGCTCCATCCAGCGCCGCTGGAGAAAGAACGAAACCGCGTAGACCCCGCCCGCGAGAGCCGCGCCAACCAGCACCGCGAGGGCTGCATGCAGGGGTGACGGCTGGATGGGGGCGAGTGCAATCGCATCGTCGCCGATGACGGCGCCGGCCGCGAGAGCGAGCGGAGTAATCACGGGAATGAGCTGGAGCCGCTTCATCACAGGCGGCGGCGGCGGCTCGACGCGACCCACCATGCGCTGACCCATGACCCCCACCGACTTGACGTGGTGGAGGTGCGGGGTGATCGTGAGAATGACGTTGACCTGGTTACCCGGCACCTGTTTCAGACGTGCGGGTGGAACCAGGAACTGCTCGACACCACCGCGGGTCTGGACCATCAGCATGCCGAGGCCGATCGACGTGCTCACCGAGCTTGCACCGACCAGCTGCCCCTGGACGATCCGGGGCTCCGCCTTGCGATCTTTCAACGCCAACCGGAAGCCGGGACCGACAAAGCTCGCCAGCAGCGCGATCGGGAAGATCCACGCGACCGAGGCCGCGACGGCGTCCGGCCACTCGTAGATCGGCGGCAGGAACACAAGGCATGCGGCGATGATCAGGACGCACACCACCGCGATGCCGATCGAGATGTAGCCGAACCGCACGACCTGGTCGGGCGAATAGCCCTGCAGCATCCCGCCTGCCTGGACGAAGCGCTCGCGCTGCTTTCGAGTCGCTCCGGCGGCGTTCGGCGCGGCGGCCTTGGGCTTGATCTGGCGCATCTGCTGGCGAACCTGCTTCTTGCCCATTCCCTACCCCTCAGATCGGGAGTGTATCCGGCGCGGGATAGGTGATGCGCCCGCGGTCCACTTGGGCAAAAGAGGTGAGCTTGTGGACCGCCGGCTCCGATGTGCCGGTGATGTGTCTGACCTCAACGCCTCGCACCGTGAGCGCGTCGGCGACAAGGGAGCGATGGCATCGCCACGGCAGGGCCTCCGCGCACATGACGGCGATGCGCCGGGTCGCCGCGAGGCTATCCAGGCGGGTGATCGCTTCCCAGAACTCGTCTTGCTGCATGTAGTCCGCATAGCCGCGAAAGGAAACGTTGCGCCAGCCGATGTTGATCGAATCGGGTTTGGGCTTGCGCAGCCCGTCCAGCTCCGGCATGTGGCGATACTCAATGCCACGCCGAGGCAGCGCGCGCTCGAGCGCCTGCTTCGCGAAGTGTGGCATGCGGCGCGAGGCGGGCACGGTCCGGACGTCCATGAGCAGCTCGACGCGATGGTGATGCAGGAGCTCCAGAAGCTCATCGAGCGATCGGGTCGAATGCCCGATCGTCAGGACTACGGTGTTCGTTGGGACGGATCGATCGCCGGCACCAGGATGCGCTTCACATAAGTCTGGCCGTTGATCTGGAGCTTGCCCGAAAACATGTATGCCGGTTCGTAGAAGGAGTGGTTGCCCGCCGGCACCAGCACGTACACGAGCTCAGCCTGGTCGAGCTGCACGGTCGGAAGCGGCGTGGCGGGCGCTGACTGCGCGGGGGCGGAAAAAGCCAGCGCCGCGTGGATTGCGTCATCGGAGCTGACGATCTTGTAGTCGGCCTCATCGGAGCTCACGGGCAGAAGCCCCGACGCGAGGACGGGGCGATTCGCGCTCAGGTCAACCTCGAGCCCGTAGCGCTCGCCGTTGACGTCGACCAGGTACGCCGCTCCATAGCCCGGCGCCTGGAACTGCCGCTGGTAGCGCACCTTCACCGGGTCGCTGCTGCTGTCGACGACGACCGTGTAGCTCCACTGCGGCTGCAGGCTGTGCTGAGCGAGGAAGATGTCGGCCAGGTCCTGTGGCGTGGCTCCCGCCGCCTCGACCGGTGGCATCGACAGCGACGAAAAGATGAAGTAGGCAGGGCTGGACGGTGGCGACTGGACGGTTCCGCGCACCTTGAGCGTGTAGTCAGAAGCCTGATACGAGCCGAGGAACCCGTCCGGTCGCGTCCGCAACACCGCCCCGAGCGCGGACGCGAACTGGTCCGCCTCGTTGGTCGACGGTTCCTTGTAGCGGAACACCGGTGCGGTCGAGATGGCGAGGTCGAACTTTCCGGTCCACGTCAGCTGCACCGGCACGGTGGTCGGCTGAGCCGAGGTCGAGCTTTTTGAACCGTTGTTGAGCACCGGCGTCGGCACGCGGCCGAAATTGCCTGCGTACAGCTGTCCCGCGTCAGGCGCCGACAGTACAGCTGTCCCGCGTCAGGCGCCGACAGGTTGGCGCCCTGGGTCGACGAGCTCGCGCCGCCGCCACCTCGTCCAAGCCCGCTCAGTGCCACTGTACCCACTCCGATCACCACGACCAGGAGGACCGCGACCACGCCCGCCGGCACCGCGGGCACCTCACGAATGCCCTGCAAGAAACCGGATAACGCATCTCTCAGACGGCTCCGTGCCGGCCTGCTCGACTGCATGCGCGACCACAGCTCATCTTCGAACCCGGTCCGTGGACGGGTCGTCTCGAACGCGTCGTCGAGCTGGCGCTGAAGGGCCTGCAGCTCGAGCTCTTCGTCAGGCTCGCTCATACACCTTCCTTCTGGGCGACCTCGCGCAGCGCCTTCAGCGCACGGTGATAGAGCATCTTCGCCGCGTCCTCGCTGCAACCCAACAGCCCGCCGACCTCGTCAAAGCGCAGCCCCGAATGGCGGAGCGAGATGGCCTCGCGCTGGCGCTCGGGAAGCTGGGCGACCTGTGTCATCAAGGCCCGGTACTGGATCCTTTCCTCAGCCTGGTGCGCGGGATCCTCTTCCGAGACCGGCTGCCGCTCGATGGTCCGGCGCAGCCTGTCTCGCCGCCCCTGGGCCCTGAAGTGATCGAGCGTCGCGTTGCGGGCGATCCGAAATAGCCAGGCGGCGGGCGTCGTGTTGCGCGTCTCGAAACGAGCGTAGGCCTGATACGCGTTCATGAACACCTGGGCGGTGATGTCCTCGGCGTCGGCGGAGCCCCCGACCTGCGCCCGGACGTAGGCGTAGATCCTTCCCAGGTATTCCCGGTACAGGTCTTCGAAGGGCGGCCGGTCGGCGAGCACGGCCGGTTCATGGTAGGTGCGCGCACCATATTTGAGCCAACGCCCCGTCGGAGGCGGGTGTAACGGCTAATTGCGGAGGGCCGGGCCGACCTCTTTGGGACGGTTGGAGAAGACCGAGTCCGGCTTGCAGTATTTGCACCAGGCCACCGCATTCTCGTCGTCGACCGGCCACACCGCGACGGCGCCGCCCGCGCCATGGACCTCCTGGACCAATTGGGGATCGGTGGCGCCCCAGTGCGGCGAGTAGACGTCGGCTCCGGCCTCGCGAAGCATGGTCGCGGGGTGCATCGGACGCGCGCCTTCCAGGATGCCCAGCTGGAGTGATGGCTCCATCTTGCGAAGCTGATGGATCGCGGTGTGGTTGAAGGACACCACCGCGCACTCGGGCACCGCGCCGAGCTGGCGGAGCATGTTCATCAGCTTGTCCTCGAGCCCCTGATATAGCGGAGGCACCTGCTTGATCTCGATCACGAGCCCGACCTTGCCGAGCGCAAGCTCGATCACTTCCTGAAGGAGGGGGATCTTCTCCCCCTCGCCGGCATCGAGCTTGCGCAGCTCCGCCGCCGAGAAGTCGCGGACCAGGCCGCTGCCATTGGTCGTGCGGTCGAGCGTGTGATCGTGGATGACGACAAGGCGCCCGTCGGACGACAGGTGCACGTCGCACTCGATGAGGTCGCAGCCGACGGCGATGGCGGACCGGAACGACCGCATCGTGTTCTCGGGATTCTCCGCCGGGTTGCCGCGGTGACCGCCGAGCAGCGGCCTCCCCTCATCATGCGCAGCCTCGTAACGCGCGCGAATCGATTGAGTCAAAACGCCCGGTCAGCATAACTGCGTCGCGGAGAGAAACCTGTGTTGAGTGATTGCTTACAAGGACAAGAGCCGGCGCCTCCTTGTCTATAGTGCAGAGGTGACCTCGGGCCGGCCGCAGACCATCGCCGAGCTTCGCGCCGGCGGGCATCGGCGCGAGACGGTCAAACAGGAGATGCGACGCAACCTTCTGACCCGTCTGCGCGCAGGCGAGCCGCTGCTCGCGGGCATCGTCGGCTACGAAGAGACCGTGCTGCCGCAGCTGGCCAACGCGATCATCTCCGGCCACGACGTGATCATGCTCGGCGAACGGGGGCAGGCCAAGAGCAGGATCATGCGGTCGCTGGTCAGCCTTCTCGACGAGGAGGTCCCGGCGATCGCGGGCTGCGAGGTCAACGATCATCCTTTCGACCCAATCTGCCGCCGCTGCCTCGACATGATCGCGAAAGATGGCGACAACGTTGAGATCGCGTGGATCGGCCGAGACCGCCGCTATGGCGAAAAGCTTGCGACCCCCGACATCTCGATTGCCGACCTGATCGGTGAGGTCGATCCCATCAAGGTCGCGGAAGGCCGCTACCTGGCGGACGAGCTGACCATCCACTACGGCCTGCTGCCGCGGACCAACCGCGGCATCTTCGGCATCAACGAACTTCCCGACCTGGCGGAGCGGATCCAGGTCGGACTCCTCAACATCATGGAAGAGAAGGACGTGCAGATCCGCGGCTATCGCGTGAGGCTGCCTCTCGACCTCTTCATCATCGCAAGCGCAAACCCGGAGGACTACACCTCGCGCGGCCGGATCATCACCCCGCTCAAGGACCGCTTCGGCTCGCAGGTGCGCACGCACTATCCGCTGAGCGTCAGTGAAGAGATGCAGATCATGGAGTCGGAGCGGCACGCGGTGCCCGAGGACTTCGAGCTCATCTTCCCGTCCTTTATGAAAGAGATCGTCGCGGAGCTCACCCACCTCGCCCGGCGCAGCCCTCACATCTCGCAGTCATCCGGCGTGTCGGTGCGCATGTCCATCGCCAACGTCGAAAACCTCGCGAGCAACGCGGTCCGACGCGCGGCGCGACTTGGAGAATCGGTGGCAGTGCCACGCATCAGCGACCTCGCGTTCCTGGCTGCGTCAACGGCTGGGCGTGTCGAGATCGAAGCGCTCGATGAGGGAAAGGAAGAGCAGGTGCTGGCGCGGCTCGAGCGAGGAGCAATCAGCTCGGTGTTCAGCCGACACTTCTCAGCGTCTCAGTTCGAAGGGGTCGTCTCGCGGTTTGAAGATGGCGGAATGCTCGAGGTGGGCGAAGGGATAGCGGCGCGGGCCTACATCCGCACCATCGGCGACGTCCCGGAGCTGGTGACCGCGCTGAAGCGACTCTCATTGCCGGACCGTCCGGAGGTCCGCGCGTCGGTCATCGAGTTCGTGCTCGAGGGCCTGCATCTGAACAAGCGCCTTAATAAGGACGAGGTCGAAGGCCGGGCGATTTATCGGCGCTGAGCAGAATCCCGGGGTCCCCGCGAAATCGCAGATTTCGTGGGGTGGAAAAGACGAGGTCGAGGGCCGGGCGATATACCGGCGATAGCTACCGCTGGGTCGCGTAGATCCAGGTGAACCCGATCACGATCGCGACGACCAGCAAGAAGAACAGCAGCTCCACCCTGATCGCAAGCCGGACCAGCCTCCGTGCGCGGCGCGTGCGGGCACCGCACTTCTCACAGTAAGCGGCATTCGGCACGAGCGCCGTGCCGCACTTGTCGCAAGCGGCCTGGGCCTGTTCCACGGAATCGAGTATGCGACGACATTAGTCGTGGCAGTTGGCGATGGAGTCGAAGCGCACCGCGCTCGAAGGAATCGCTTCGAACGTATAGAAGACGTAGTGGTGGGAATCGCCGGCGGAGACGTATTTATGGTCGTCGCTCACGTAATCGCCGACGTCGTGATTTGCCTTGTCGTAGAAGACGAACTCAAACGTGAGGTCCTTGCACTCAGTCGACCTCGCGTAGTCGAGCTCGACCTGGGTGGACGAATCGATTTTGGCGTGCGTCACGCCCATGACCACGATGCTGGACGGCGTGCTGGGCAGGACCTTTGTAACGAAGAACCAGGCGCCCGCCCCCAGGACGAGGAAGATGCCCACCCAGCGCGAGCGGCGGACGGAATCCCTGCCGCTTGACCGGCTGCCAGGCGCCGCCGTTCCACCAGTAACGCCCGTCGGCGGAGACCCAGGCTGCACCATCGAAAGCCGGCGGCCGGCCGTCCGGCCCGATCATCACGTCCATCGCGCGTGCCATATTGGCGCGCGGCGCCCCCGGCGCAGCCTCATTAACCTGTTTGGTGTGGAACTCGAAGAGGAGATGTCGACCAGCGACGTGGTCCTTCTGCTCAGCTCGGTCCCTGAGCGGACGAGCGATCTCGTCTACTGGCTCGACGAGGCTCGGCTGCGCTACCGTCACGGGCCGGCCTTCCCGACCCTGGGCAGCCTGATCGCTCACCTCGTGGACTCGGCGCCGAAGGTCGACGGCCTCCTCCGCCACGCACACCTTGACGGCCAGAAAACGGCCGATGTGCGCGCCGCCATCGACCCCGGGCACGACCAGGACCTGACGCTTCCCCTGCAGGAGGCGCTCGAGGACTTCGCTCGGGTCCGGCGGCGGACGGTCGACCTGCTCCACGGTTGGGGAAGGCCCGAATGGGAGCGGACCATCACCGATCCACGCGGGGCCGAGATGAGCCTGCTCGAGGTCTGCAGGCTGGTTGCCAAGCACGAGATGGCCCACGTCGCGCAGATCCGCAACCTCAGCGCCCTGCTTCCGGAGCCCCAAGACCTCGGCCCGGTTCGACCCATAAGGGTGAACGGCCAGTAATCTTCGGAGCGTGCCGGAGAACCCCGAAGAGTCGACTTCTGAAGAAGCGCGGCCGGCCGGGTCCGGTCGCTCGAGGCGCAAGCGCAAGGCGGGGGGCGGCCGGGCGGCCCAGTACTGGATGGTCGTCAGCTCTCCCGACAACTTCCGCAAGACGCGCGAGCACGGCTTTTCGATCCAGGGCCTGAAGAGCCGTCACCGCAGGCGGGTCGAGACCATGCGGGCCGGCGACCGACTCCTCTACTACATCACCGGGCGGATGGGATTCGCGGCCACGGTCACCGTGGCGTCCCCGATGTACGAGGACCACACGCCGATCTGGCGCTCGGCCCGCCGGGACGAGGACTACCCGTGGCGCGTCCACATCCGGCCGGATTTCGTGCTGGAAGAAGCAGATTGGGTGCCCGCGAAGGAGCTTGCATACAGGCTCGACTACGTGCGCAAGTGGCCGCCCGAGCACTGGACGCTTGCCTTCCAGGGCCACATCCACGCGCTTCCCAGGGCGGACTTCGCGATCATCGAGGACGAGATAGCGCGCACCTCCCGTCGCCGCAAAGCGCTCGCAGGCTAGTGCCTTGAGCGCTCTCAAGCGCCTGTATCAATTCCATTTTCGAAGCGAGCGACGGGAGCGCCTCTTCCTTGCCTCGGTCGCGTTCCTCATCACCTTCGCTGTCGTGCGTGGAATCACGTTCATGATTCGACAAGGCATCGGACCTGTCCATAACGTCTCCGCCGGCGGCCTGCACATCCACCACCTGGTCTGGGGAATCCTGCTTCTGATCGTCGTCGGCTACGTGTGGCTGCTCGAGGTCGGTGTGGGCTCGAGCTGGGTCGCGAGCCTGACCGCGATCGCTTTCGGAGTCGGCGCCGCGCTCACGCTCGACGAGTTCGCGCTGTGGCTCAACCTGAGCGACGTTTACTGGGAGCGCCAGGGCCGCGAGAGCATCGATGCGGTGTTGATCTTCGGTGGCCTGCTTTCCGCCGGCGTCTGGGGTTGGCCGTTCTTCAAGGGAGTAGCGGATCACTTGCGCCACAAACCGCATTCCGGCGGTGCTTATGAGTAGTGGGAATGAATCTCGAGGCGCGCCGAATGTCGACCGTCAGGTCTGACGAGGAGGCGTTCGAGGACCTTTTCACAGCCGAATACGCACGCGTCGTGGGAATCGCCAACCGCGTCCTCGCCGACCCGCACGAGGCCGAGGACGTGGCTCAGGAAGTCTTCATCGACTTCCACCGGCTTCACTCCGCGAAGGCACAGTACGCGCCGGCGTGGCTGCACCGAGCGGCGGCGCACGCGTCGCTCAACCGGTTGCGTGGCGCGCGGCGCAGGCAGAAGCGAGAGGTCGCTCAGGCGCTCGAGGAGGGTGAGCGAACCCTCGACCCGCAAAAGCAGCTCGAGGTGGATGAGGACCGGCGGCAGGTGCGTGCGGCACTCGGCAGGCTGGCCCCCAAACCCGCCGCAGCGCTGGCGTTGCGGGCCAGTGGGCTGAGTTACGCGGAGGTCGCCCAGGCGCTGGGCGTAGGCATCGGACAAGTTGGAACTTTGTTGAGACGCGCCGAGACGGCTCTGCGCAAGGAGGTCACCCGTGGCACATCTAACTGACGGAACACTGCGCCGGATGGTCGACGACCCGGACGCGCGCGCCGGCGACGACGCCGCCCATCTCGAAGGCTGCTCGGAATGCAAGGGGCGATTCGAAAACATCTCGGACGACGCACACTCGATCGCGACCCTGCTTGCGGTGCCGGAGACGCGTGTCGACGTACGCCGCGCTTTCGGGCATGTGATGAGCGAGCGGAAGTCGAAGCCGGCTTTCGGGTTGCGACTGCCGCTAATCGGTCCAGCAAATCGCTCACTGAAATTGGCGTTCGTGGCAGCGGTCGCTGCCGCTGCGCTGGTCGTGGTCGCGTTCGCCGCTAACGGCCTCTTCTTCCAGTAACGGCCTCTTCTTCCAGCCCACGACGGTCAAGACCGTGCCGGTGACCGTGGCCGATATGCAAGCCCTGTCGCAGCTCGCCAACTACGGCACCATGACCTGGACCAAGGAGCCGCAGCTTCAGGCGGCGACCAGCGCCGCTGACGCGGAAGCGCTCGCTGGAATGCAGGCCCCTGTCGTCTCCAATCTGCCGAACGGCGTCTCGACGAACATCACCTACGGGGCCATGACCAAGGCCGAGGCGGTCTTCACCTTCTCGGCAGACAAGGCCAGGGCGGCGGCTGCTGCTCAGGGCAAGCCCTTGCCGGCGCTCCCGGCGGGGATGGACGGTGCCACGCTGACCATCACGGTCGGACCCGCGATCGGCGAGATCTTCGGTGAGCTGCAGCAGCCTGCGGCCGGCTCGGACACATCGCAGATCACCCTTCCGCAGCTGATCGTCGCCAAGTCCAGCGCACCCACAATCACCTCGAGCCAGCTTTCGGTCAAGCAGATCGAGGACTACGTGCTCGCCCAGCCCGGGATCTCGCCCGAGCTGAAAGCGGCGGTCGAGGCGATCGGCGATCCCAGCACCACGCTCCTGATTCCGATCCCCGTTGAGTACGCGACCTCGAAGGACATCACCGTCCAGGGCGCACCCGGCGTCGCGCTCGGCGACAACACCGGCGTCGGGTCGGGGGTCATCTGGATCAAGAACGGCGTCGTCTACGTGGTCGCCGGGTCGATCAAGCAGGATGACGCCATCGCGATCGCGAATAACCTGAAGTAGCCGGCGGGCGTTTAGCCTGAACTGGTGGCAGAGGTAGCAGAGAAAACAGCGGCGGTTTTTCCCCAGGGAGAGGCCGCCGCCGGCACCCCGGCGGTCAAGACCGTCGAGCTGACCAAGCGGTTCGGCCGCACGGTCGCGCTGGCCGGGCTTTCCATGACCGTTCCGCGAGGCGAGGTGTTCGGCTTTCTCGGACCCAACGGTGCGGGCAAGACGACAGCGGTGAAGCTCCTGCTCGGTCTGCTCACGCCGACCTCGGGCGAGGGCTGGCTCCTCGGCTGGCCGGTCGGGGACCTGAAGACCCGGCGGCGCATCGGCTACCTGCCCGAGCTGTTCCGCTACCAGGGCTGGCTCACCGCGGCCGAGGTGTTGGCGCTGCACTGCGAGCTGGCGCCACTGCCAAGGTCGAGTTGGAAGGACGAGGTCCGAACCGCGCTCGAGACGGTTGGCCTGGCTGAGCGGGCCAACGATCGAGTCGGCACATTCTCCAAGGGGATGCAGCAGCGCCTGGGCCTCGGCGCCGCGCTCGTGGGAGAGCCCGAGCTGGTCTTCCTCGACGAACCCACCTCGGCCCTCGATCCGGTCGGCCGTCACGACGTGCGGGAGATCATCCGCGGGCTGGCGGCACGAGGGACCGCCGTGTTTCTCAACTCTCACCTCCTGAGCGAGGTGGAGCAGGTCTGCGACCGCGTCGCGGTGGTCGACCACGGGCGGGTCATCGCGTCGGGGACGATGGATGAGCTGCTCGGCGGGACCGCCGTCCGCTTGCGCGTGACCGGATTGACACAGGCGGACAAGAACAAGCTGTCCGACTTCGGCCACGTCGACGACGAGGACGACCAGATCACGTTCACCAACCTCAACCCCGACCGCGTTCCCGACCTGGTCGCGGCGATCGTCGCCATGGGCGGGCGCGTCCATGAAGTTGCACCCCGCCACCAGACGCTGGAGGACCGCTTCCTGCAGCTGCTGGCTGACGAGGAGAGGACCTGATGCCTCCCGTGTTCGTCATAGCGCGGCTGACCGTTCAGGAGTCTTCGCGACGCCGGCTGCTGCTGGCCCTGGTGATCCTCACTCTCATCGTCGTCGGCTTCTCCGCCTGGGGCTTCAACAAGATCACGACCGTTACGAACAGCGCCGGCCAGACCCTGCCCGCGCAGCAGGTCGACCTGATCACGTCGCAGCTGCTCATCGTCGTCACGTTCATGTTCAGCGGAGTGCTCGCGCTCAGCGCGGCGGTGGTTGCCGGACCGCTCATCTCGAGCGAAGTCGAGAGCGGACTGCTTCTTTCCATGCTCGCCAGGCCTTTGCGCCGCAGCGAGGTCGTGCTCGGCAAGTGGCTTGGGCTGGCGATCCTCGTGGCCGCGTACGCAGCCGGCACCGCGACTCTCGAGCTGGCGGCGGTGGACTGGGCGACGGGTTATGTCCCTCCCCATCCGCTGGAGCTGACCCTGTTCGTCGCGGCCGAGGGCCTGGTGCTTCTATCGCTCGGTCTGCTGCTGTCGACCCGGCTTTCCGGAATCACCGCCGGCGTGATCGCGCTTGTGACGTGGTTGATGGGATGGATCGCGGGCGTGGTCGGGGACATCGGGATCGGGCTGCAGAACCAGGCGCTGGAAAACGTGGGCATCGTCAGCCATCTGGTACTGCCGTCGGACGGCCTATGGCGCGGCGCCATCTACGCGATGGAGCCCGACACCTACCTCGCCGCGCTGCGCGCCGCCGGGACGTTCGGCCGCGCCAATCCGTTTGCCGCGGTCGATCCTCCGCCGGTCTTCTTCTTGCTGTGGGTCGTGGTCTGGTTTGCGCTTGTGCTGGGGCTCAGCATGTGGAGCTTCCGAAGAAGGGAGATCTAAACAGAGCGTCAGCCGTGCGGATCGAGGACGCACCGGGGCGCTTCTTAGGGGTACAGCCCCCGTTCGCGAGTCGCGCCCGCCACCCTCGACACCGCCTGGACGTACGCCGCCATCCGCATGTCGAGCTTCCGCTCCTCCCTGGTCTTCAGCACCTCGTTGAAGGCCCGCGACAGGATCGCCTTCAGCTTCTGGTTCACCTCGTGCTCGGACCAGAAAAAAGACTGCAGGTCCTGAACCCACTCGAAATACGAGACGGTGACCCCGCCCGCGTTCGCGAGGATGTCCGGCACCAGGAAGACTCCGCGCTCGCGGAAGATCGCGTCGGCCTCTGGCGTGGTGGGCCCGTTCGCCCCCTCGACGATCAGCGTCGCCTTCACGTCCCGTGCATTGCGCGACGTCAGCTGGTTGCCGATCGCCGCGGGCACGAGTAGGTCGCAGTCGAGGGTGAGCAGGTCCTGGTTTCCAACCTCGCGAGCACCCGGGAATCCCTTGAGCGTCTTCTCCCGCGCCCGGTACTCCAGCACGCGCTTGATGGAAAGGCCGAGCGGGTTGTAGATCCCACCGTAATCCTCGGAAACGGCGACGACCGTGCACCCCGCCTCTTCGAGCAGCTTGGCGCTGATGCTGCCGACGTTGCCGAATCCCTGCACCACCACCTTGGTCTGATGTGGCGCGCGACCCAGGTGCTCGAGCGCGGCAACCGCGCAGATGGTCACGCCGCGTCCCGTGGCCTCGATCCGACCCGCCGACCCACCGACCTCGAGGGGCTTTCCGGTCACAGAAGCGGGCGCCGAGTACCCGAGGTGCATGGAAAGCGTGTCCATGATCCAAGCCATCGTCTGGCCGTCTGTGTTGACGTCGGGCGCGGGGATGTCGCGATCGCTGCCGATCAGGATCGAGATCTCGGTCGCAAAACGACGCGTCATGTGCTCGAGCTCGTTCAGCGAGAGCTCCCGCGGGTCGACGATGACGCCGCCCTTCGCGCCGCCGAACGGGATGTTGACAACGGCGCACTTCCAGGTCATCCACATCGCCAGCGCTTTGACCTCGTTGAGCGACACATCGGGGTGATAGCGGATGCCGCCCTTAGCCGGACCGCGGTTGATGTTGTGCTGGACGCGGTAGCCCGTGAAGATGCGGGTGTGACCGTTGTCCAGCTTGACCGGAAAGTGACACGTGAACTCGCGCTGCACCTCACGCAGGACGTCGCGCAGCCATGGCTCGACCTTGATCAGCTCGGCGGCCTCGTCGAACTGCGACTGCGCAGTGCGCCACTCGTCTGCTTCGATCGCCGGTTTTAGCTCGATGCTGCTCACATCAGCACTGATGATCGCGGATATTCCGCGTTCGGGTCGCAGATGACGTTGATGCAGGCGGGGAGGCCCGATTTGAACGCGCGCTCCAGCGCCGGGCGAATTTCATCCGGCCGCTCCACCATCTCTCCATACCCACCGAGAGCCTCGACGACCTTGTCGTAGCGCGTCTTTGGTCCGAGGTCGGCCGCCACGCTGGCGCCGAGCATGCTCACCATCGGGTGCTTTTCCAGCGCCCAGATCCCATTGTTGCCCACGACGCAGACGACCTGGATGCCGTGCCGGACCATGGTGTCGAACTCCATCGCCGAGAAGCCGAACGCCCCATCGCCGGACAGCAGGATGACCTGGCGGTCGGGTCGCGCAAGCTTGGCCGCCATCGCGTAACCCGGCCCTGAGCCGAGGCAGCCGAACGGACCGGGATCGATCCACAGACCCGGCTTCTGCCGCTCGATCAGGCGGCCGGCAAAGGAGATGAAGTCGCCGCCGTCGCCGACGATGATCGCGTCGGAATCGGCGAAGAGGTCGACCTCGGCGATGAGCCGGGCCGGGTGGACCGGCGAGGTGTCGGACTGCGTCATCGCCGCATCCGACTTGCGCGCCGAAGTCTCCGTCTCGCGCAACGTTGTCGCCCACGCGCTGCGATCTGGCTTCTCGCGTAACGCCGAGGCCAACTGCGCGATCGACGCCTTGAGGTTGCCGAAGATCGCGACCTCGGCCGGTCGATGCTTGCGGTGGTCGTCGACGTCGAGGTAGATCAGCCGTGCATCCTCCCCAAAGACCGGGGGCTGGCCGAAGTTGAGCCGGAAGTCGAGAAGCACACCCGCCAGCACGATCAGGTCGGCCTCACGCAACGCCTGGCTTCGCGCGCGCGAAAAAAAGAGTGGATGCGACGGAGGCAGCATTCCACGGGCCATTCCGTTGACGGTCAGCGGCAGCATCCCCGCCTCGACCAAAGCCCTCAGCCCCTCTTCTGCATGCGCCCACCAGACGCCACCGCCGGCGACCACCACCGGACGCTCCGCCTCACGGATCAGCCGCGCGGCTCGCTCGATCTGGTCAGGGTCCGGCGGCGGACCAGGGTCGGGCGTGAGGTGCTCTGTCGCCTCGGGCAGGTCGGCGGCGCCGAAGAAAACGTCGATCGGGATGTCCATGAACACCGGCCCGGTGCGCCGGCTCAAGGCGGTGCGCATGCATTCCATCGCCGTCGCGTACGCGTCGTCGGCCGAACCCAGCGTCAGCGCCTTCTTGGTCAGCCCGCGTACCACCTCGACGTGGTCCATCTCCTGCAGGGAGCCCATGCCCCATCGCGCCACCGGCGCGCGTCCACCGACCACGAACATCGGGCTGTCGTTGCCCTGGGCCTGAGCAAGCGCGGACGTCGAGTTGGTCACGCCGGGACCGGCGGTCACGGCCGCCACGCCGCACTCGCGCGTGACCTTTGCCCATCCCTCGGCGGCAAAGGCAGCCGACTGCTCGTGGCGGGTGTCGATGACGCGGATGCCGTGCTCGGTCGCGCCGGTGAGGATTGGCCAGATGTGGCCGCCGTTGAGAGTGAACAGATGACTGACCCCTCCCCGCTTCAATGCCAGTGCCACGAGCTCCCCCGCGTTACCCGAGTCCATCCCTAATCCGCCATCGCCCAAGGCATCGCGGGCGTGTTGAAGGCCGCACGCGGAGAGCCCTCGCGTGAGATGACGATCACTCCACCCGGGGCTTTGAGTGTCTTGGTCAGATGGTCGACGGCACCCTGGGCGACCGACGTGGCGTCCATGCCGTGCTGCAGCTCGACCACCACCAATCGGGCCAGGCCCAGCCGGATGAACGCCTCGCCCAGACCAGTCCCGCAGACGGCACCGAAGCGGTCGTCCACATAAAGGCCCGCGCCTGGAATCGGCGAGTCGCCAATCCGCCCGGGCAGTTTGCCCTTCACGCCTCCTGTCGAGACAGCGACCGCGAGATGGCCTTCCCCGTCGCGGGCGACGGCGCCGACCGTGTCGGCGCCCTGCATCAGCTCCTGGCGCTTGCGGTCGGTGATGAAGATCGACGGATCGGCCATTTCCACCCCATTTTCGCGGGCGAAACGCGACGCACCCTCGGCCGCAAGGAGCACGTGCCGTCCGTCCTCCATGATGGCCACCGCGAGGTCGATCGGATGGCGCACATCGCGCAAGCATGCGGCGCCTCCCGCGCGCAGCTCGGCGCCCTCCATCACGCCGGCGTCGAGCTCGACCTCGCCGTCCCTGTTCAGGCAGGCGCCGATGCCCGCGTTGAGAAGAGGCTCGTCTTCCATGTGCCTCACCGCCGCGACCGCGGCGGCCAGCGCGCCTCGGCCGATCACGGACCAACCCGCGTCTCGAGCCCGCTCGACGGCAGCCTGGCGCACCAGGCGTTCCGCTTCAGGGACGGGGCCGGCGCCTCCGTGAACGATCAGCGCCGGACGGGCCAACTATGCCTGGCTAGTACGCCTGCGCCTGGGCCTCAGGCCACTCGTTGCGGCGTTCGACGAAACGCCGTTCCGCGACCCGCCGGTCGAAGGGAAAGAGGACGCGCCGACCGGCACCGGCCCGCTCCGGGTCGCGGCGGTCGGCGAAGCGGCGGTCCGGACCGGCTCTCCGGTCGTCGCCGCTTCGGCGCTCAGGTCCACGCGGTGTTACGTCCACCCTTTTCTAGGTCGCTGATCCTACCGCACGCGGTGGTCCAAAACGTCGAGCTTTTCATCAATTCTTCGCTCTGACTTCCGCCGCTCCAGCTCGTCGCCAGGACCGAGGTCGATGAAGCGCGCGTAACCGGCCAGCCGCGGGTGCACCTCGGCGACGCGGCGGAACATCTCCTGGGCGATCCAGCGGTAGTCCGGGTGTCCCTGCGGCGTGGTCCGCAGCTCACACAGGTGATAGACCTCGCGCAGGTTGGCGCGGAAGTACCACCGCACGTGAAAGGCCAGCGGCACGATGTACTGAGCCAGCGCCGGCCCGAGGTCGCGGTCGAGGCGTGCTTGCACCTCGGCCGCGCTCTCTACTGCCCGAGCGAAGCCGTCCTGCAGCCCGAGGTCGGCGAGGCCCGGCGGCAGGTCGAAGCCCAGCGCCGTTCCGAGGTGCTGGCGATCCTGCGTGAGCATCCGGTGGCGGTGGAGGTCGCGGTAGGCAGCGAAGTTGGCGACGATCTCGAAGGTGTATTCGGCGTGCTCGAGGGCCCGAGGAGCCCTCTGGCGGCGGTTGGACCGATCCGCCAGCAGGTTCTCCAGGACAGCGGCGGCGTCTGGTTTCTGCTCGTCGAGCGGCAGGCTCGAGTACGGAAAGAGCGCCGCCGCGACGACCTTGCTCTCGGCATCCGGGTCGTATTCGATGAGGCGCACTCCAGATGCCACGCCCGCACCCCGGCCCTCCCCGGCGAGCGGGGAGGGGGCAAGTTCTTTGATCCGCGTCCGAACTCGAGCCATTCGCTCCGCCGCGGGGCGGCCGTAGCGGTCGTCGAGTGCACGCCGGACAAACGACGGGATGACGAGCGAC
>WNGG01002706.1_pt1 | contig 25369 bp, 27 predicted proteins | sample 5400661 | NCBI WGS metagenome assembly WNGG01 (sample SAMN13153372, study PRJNA577476) | soil metagenome | isolation source: 100 cm soil or saprolite under Garry oak tree replicate 1 | place: USA:California | collected 2016-06-15
TTCATCGCCGGCGCGACCATGAGCAGGCAGCGGCGCGCGAGGCAAAGGGCAGAGAGCAGGTCGTCGCCGAGTCCGTTCGCGACCTTCGCGAGAAAATCGGTCGTTGCGGGCGCGACCACAAGGATGTCCCGGTCGCGCGAGAGCTCGATGTGGCCCATGCTGTCGGGCACGCGCGGGTCCCACATGTCCGTGTGCACCGGCTGGCCGGAGAGCGCCTGCAGCGTCGCGGGCGTAATGAAGCGACAGGCGGCTTCGGTCATGACGACGCGCACGTCGGCGCCGGCCTTGATGAAAAGGCGCGTCAGCTCGGCCGCCTTGTAGGCGGCGATTCCGCCGGTGATTCCGAGCAGAATCTTTTTTCCGGAGACGTCGGTCATCTCAAATCCGCGAACTGCGTTAAACCGCGAAACGAGGATTTTAAGCGAATTCCATGGCGATCACCGATTGGCCCCTGCAGGAGCGTCCCCGAGAGCGGCTGCTCGCGCTCGGCGCCTCCTCGCTCGCCGACGCGGAGCTCCTCGCAATCCTGCTTCGTACCGGCGTCAAGGGCAAGAGCGCGGTGGACGTCGCGCGGCAGCTGCTCGGGCGTTTTGGCTCGGTCTCGGCGCTTCTCGAGGCGGGACGCGAGAGCCTTGCGGGCACGCCGGGCCTAGGCACCGCCAAGCTCGCGCAGCTCCAGGCAGCCCTCGAGTTGGCGCGCCGTGCCCTGAAGGAAGAGTTGTCCACGCGGGACGCGTTGTCCTCACCGCGAGCGGTGCGCGATTATCTGCGCCTCGCGCTCGCAGGACGCGAGCAGGAGGTGTTCGTGGTAATGCTCCTTGACGCGCAGCACCGCGTAATCTCATCCGAAGAGCTTTTCCGCGGCACTCTTACGCAGACGAGCGTCTACCCGCGCGAGGTCGTGAAGTGCGCGCTCAAGCACAATGCCGCCGCCGTGATCTTCGCGCACAACCATCCGTCTGGCGTCGCCGAGCCGAGCCACGCCGACGAGATCCTCACGCGATCGCTGAAAGCCGCGCTCGCACTCGTCGACATCCAAGTGCTCGATCATTTCATCGTCGCGGGAAGCCGCACCGTGTCCTTCGCCGAGCGCGGCCTCTTGTAGCTGCGTCGTTTTCGCTTGATAGAGGGGCCCTATCCCCTTATAATGCGCGGTTTTCGCAGCGGAGCTTTCCATGGCGCGCGTCTGCCAGGTAACGGGCAAAAAACCCCAGGTGGGACACCACGTTTCCCACGCCAACAACAAGACCATACGCCGGTTCTACCCGAACCTGCAGTACCGCCGTTTCTGGGTGGAGAGCGAAAAGCGCTGGGTGAGGCTGCGCACTTCCAACGCCGGCGTGCGCATCATCGACAAGAAGGGTATCGACGCGGTGCTCAAAGAGCTGCGCGAGCGCGGCGAGATCTAGTCAGGAGCCGCGGCGATGCGCGAGAAAATCAAGCTCGAATCCACGGCCGGCACCGGCCATTTCTACACCACCACCAAGAACAAGCGCAGCACGCCCGACAAGCTCGAGATCAAGAAATACGACCCCAGGGCGCGCAAGCACGTCATCTACAAGGAAACCAAGATTAAATAAAAGCCCGCTTTCGCGGGCTTTTATTTGGCCTCAGGCTAAGGCAAGAACGAATCAGCGAAGGGCGCCTACTTTGGCTGCGATTTGGTTTCCTTGGCCATATCGCTTGGAGCGTCGGTAACGCCGCGCTTGTAGACGATCTTCTGGGTGCTGCCGTCGCAGGTTCCCACGACCCTGCCTTCCCCTTCCTTCACCTGATCGTTCGGAACGACGTCCAGCGTGAAGACTGGTACCCCGTTCGCCTTGATCTTCGCTTCGATCTCGGACTTGAGCTCCTCACAAGGCTTCACCTGCGCCAGGGCCGGCGAAGCAATCAACATTGACGCAGCTACCGCGATTAGGTTCTTCATCCCATAGCTCCTTTCTTGCTGTAAATAGCCCCCCCGAAACCGACTAGCGCCGTATATGCTACCCGGAAGTACGGTGGCGCGCTGCAGAACCAAAAAACCCGCCGGTGGCGGGTTTTTTGGATTTCCGCTCGCGCGGGAAGGACGAGCTAGGCGTAGCAGCGCAGCCGGTGCGAGAATTCCGCGAGGGGGCGGATGCCGCTCGCTTCGGCGCGGTGACACCAGTCCTGCAGCTGCCGAACGAGTTGCTCGCGGGAGGCGCTCGAGCGCTCCCACAGCGAAGCGAGCTCGGCGCGCATCGAGTACACGGTGTGCAGCGCGCGCGATTTCGCCAGTCCCTGCTTGAGGTTCGCGCGCTCGGTCTCGCACAGCGATTTTTCGTCGCGGTGGAGCCAGCGCTTCAGGCTCTCCAGAACGTGCGCGTCGTGCGGCGCGAGCCGGCGCAGCTTGCCGAGCTCCTCGGCGTAGGTGCGCTTGAGCGACTTGGCGTATTTCGCGAGCACGTCGTAGCGGTGCGTGATCACGGCCTGCAGCGTCTCCGAGTCCACTGCGGGCTTCGCATCGGTGAAACGCGGCGTCGGCGCCACTTTCTTCACCTGTGCGAGGCCGAGCGCCTCGAGCAGGCAAATGTACATCCAACCCAAGTCGATCTCGTACCACTTATTGGAAAGCTTCGCCGAGGTCGCATAGGCGTGGTGGTTGTTGTGCAACTCCTCGCCGCCGATGATGATGCCCCAGGGAACGATGTTCGTGCTCGCGTCCTCGGTCGGCCAGTTGCGGTATCCCCAGAAATGTCCGACCCCGTTGATGACGCCCGCCGCCCAGAACGGGATCCAGGCGATCTGCGTGATGAGGATCAGCACGCCCGGGACGACGCCGAACAGCATGACGTTGGCGGCACCCATCAGGGTGATGCCGAGTATCGAGAAACGGGAGTAGACGTTGCGCTCAACCCAGTCGTCAGGGGTGCCCTGGCCGTAGCGGGTTATCGTATCGCGGTTGTAGGATTCCTTGACGTACAGGAACACGCCGCCCCATAGGACACGATTGATTCCGACCTGCTGCGGGCTGTGCGGGTCTTCAGCGGTCTCGCATTTGGCGTGGTGCTTGCGATGAATCGCAGCCCACTCCTTGGTCACCATGCCGGTCGTCATCCACAGCCACAGGCGGAAGAAGTGGCTCGCGAGCGGATGCAGATCGAGCGCGCGGTGCGCTTGGCAGCGATGCAGGAATACCGTGACGCTGACGATAGTGATGTGGGTAAGACCGATAGCGGCAAGGAGGTAGCCCCACCACGGCAGGTCGAAAACGCCTGAAAAAAGGACGCTGGATTCCATCAAGTTCCCCTCTAAGGTTCTGCGGATTCTACGTGAATCCCGATAAAGGGCAAGGGCATTATCCCCTATGTTCTACTCAGGGATTTCCCGATCCTATTCATGTCCTTGCAAGCTGGTAAATCCACGGAAATTTAGTTCCAATACGTGAGATTTTCACGCAGGATATATAGAAAATAATCGTGCGTGAAAACCCTGGCTCCTGGTTCATGCGGTACGCTCGAGCACCGCGGCGAAGAAGCCGTCGGTGCCGTGCCGGTGCGGCCAGAGCTCGAGATATTCTTCTACTTGGAGGCGGATGCCGCCTTTTTCAAGCACGTCGCCCGCCGGCCGCAGCGTGAATTGGCTATTGCGCAGAAAATCCTCGACGACGCCGCGGTTCTCTTCCTCGAGGATGCTGCACGTGGCATAGACGAGTCGCCCGCCCGGCTTCACGAGCCGCGCGGCGGCGGCGAGAATCGATTTCTGCTTTTCCACGAGTTCCGCAACATCCTCGGGCGTCTGGCGCCACTTCATATCGGGATTGCGCCGCAGGGTCCCGAGGCCGCTGCAGGGTGCGTCTACCAGCACGCGGTCGATCTTACCGGCGAGGCGCTTCACGCGCGCGTCGTTTACGCCCTCGATCCGCTGCGGATGCACGTTGGACAGTCCCGAGCGTGCAAGCCGGGGCTTCAGCCCGGCGAGCCGCTTCGGGGAGATATCGAACGCGTAGAGGCGTCCCGTCGAGTGCATCAGTGCCCCGAGTGCGAGCGTCTTGCCCCCTGCGCCTGCGCAGAAATCCACAACCATCTCGCCGCGCTTAGGCGCCACGAGATGGCAGAGCAATTGGCTCCCTTCGTCCTGCACCTCAATGCCGCCTTCCAGAAACAGGGCATGCCGGTTGATAGCGGGCTTCTCCTTTAGCCTGATTCCATCGGGCGAGTACGGCATCGCAGCGGCGCGAAGCCCGTCGGCCGCGAGGCGTTCGAGCGCCGCTTCGCGCGAGATCTTCAGCGGATTCACGCGCAGATCGAGCGGCGCGTTCTGCAGCAGGCCGCGCGCCAAGTCGAGCAGCGCGCTTTCATCGTAGCGGGCGCTCAGGCGCTCGATCGTCCAATCGGGAAGCTCGCACTCGACTTCGAAGGGCTGCGGCACGGCCGCTTTGCGCTTTACCAAGGCGAGCCATTCGGACTCGTCACCGCCCAGCCAGGGGTCCAGCTCGCGCAAGTTCGCGCCGAGGAGCGCGATCCAGGTCGCGAGCACAAGACGCCGCGGGTTCTGCGTCGCCGCGACGCGATCGAGTAGGCGCCGGCGCCTGAGCGCCGCGTACACTGAATCGGCGATCATGGCGCGGTCGCGTCGGCCGATCTTAGGGTGGCTGCGAAAAAACCCCGAGAGCGTCGCATCGGCGGGTTGTTCGAGCGGCAGCACTGCCGCAAAGGCCGCCGTGCACGCATCTAGCAGCGGACGCGAAAAGCGTGTCACTTGCCGATGCGCGTGACGACCTGGTCTGAGCTTGTGCCGTCCGTGTCCACCACCAGCACGCGCACCGGCAGGAAATCGCGCTCGGCGGCGAACCAGATGTCGGTCGCCTTGTCCTCGGGTCCGTCGCGCACTTTCGCGACGTGCAGAGTCTGGATTTCGCCCGCGGGCGTGGCGAGCTTTTCGTTGCCGACGACGACAAAGCGAAACGGCGAGAGGCCCCGGCCGTCGGCGCGCGTTACGTCGTATTCCTTGCCCCTGGGCGGGACGAACGCAAAGCTGTAGGCGAGGCTCAAGGGGTCCAGCGCGTTCGCCGGGATCTTGAGCGTTTCCGACTTCCCGTTTTTCTCCTGCGTCACCGCGCGCGCGTCCCAATCGAATTTGGCCGACACCGCCCAGCCTCCGGGGCGCTCGTCACGGAATTCATCAGGCCGCAGCCCTTGCGGCGTGACTTCAAGATCCCGAATAGCGCCAGGATTCCCCTTCCCCTCCCTTCGGAGGTGATCGCGTAGGTGCGGCCGTCGTGCTCCAGGGTTTCCGAAACGTCTACACGAACCGTGCCGTTGCGTTTCAACTCGTAGGTGAGCGTGATGCGTTCGGGTGGGGCCGCCTGGACCATGACAGCCCACAGAGCGAGCGCCCCGACACCTGCTCGGCGGAACGGACTCGAGATCATTCTTCGGCGAGCAGTGCCTGTCGGGCGTCGGATCCGTCAACGTGCACGACGCCGTTTTCGACCGCGAGCCGGCCCTCAACGAACCAACGTATCGCTAGCGGATAGACACGGTGTTCCTGGCGCAGCACCCGCGCGGCGAGCGTCTGCGTGTGCAGTCCGGGGAACGCCGGCAGCAGCGACGGATGGATGTTGACCATGCGACCCGAGTAGTGCCGCGCGAAATCGCCGCCGAGGATGCGCATGAAGCCGGCGAGCGCGACAAGGTCGGGCGAATGCCGTTCGATCGTAGCCTCGAGTGCGGCGTCGAACGCCCCACGCGAGGAAAACTCGCGCTCATCGACCACCTGCGCGGGAATGCCCGACTGCGCGGCAAATTTCAAGCCCGGGGCGTCCGCGCGGTTGCTGATCACGGCGGCGACCTTCGCGGGGAGCCTCGCGCCCACGATCGCCTCCATGTTGCTGCCTCGGCCGGAGATCAAGATGACGATGTTCTTCACGCAGCTATTCTACCGCTCTGATTATCAACCCTCCCGTGCAGCCGCGGCGGCGGGCTGCGGAAATCCCGGCAGCGGCTGCAGGCCGTCCGATTCGAACAGCTCCTGCAGTTGCGCGGCCGCTTCCTTGGAAGTCTGGATGAGCTGCGCCTCGTCGTGCTGAACCGCGTACTGCGCTTCGAGCCTTTGCTCGTCGTGCTGCCTGAACAGGCTCACGGCACGCTCGGAGGCGGCGATGCCGAAGCCCAGGGAAAGCAGCGAGTGCCGCGCCATGTCCAGGCTCGCCGAAAAAGTTTCACGCCAGATGAGCTTGACGCCGAGGTCGCGAAGGCGGAACAGATGCACGCGGTTGCGCGCGCGGGCGAGAATCGGAACCTGCGGAAAATGCTTGCGTACGATCGCGGCGGTCTTTACCGAGGCCTCGACATCGTCGATCGCGAGCACGAAAAGCCTGGCTTCAGCGGTTTTTGCCGCCTCGAGCAACTCCAGGCGCGATGCGTCGCCGTAATACACCTTGCTCCCGAAGCGCCTGACGAAATCCACCTGCTGGTAGCTCACTTCGAGCGCCGTGAACGGCACGCCGCACATGCGCAATATGCGTGAAACGATCTGCCCCACACGCCCGTACCCGGCGATGATGACCGGGTTGCCGGGCCCGGCGATCGTGTCGAACTCGGGGGCCGCGTGACCCTCGATCCAGCGCCCGAGCAACCGCTCGTGCAGCTCGAATAGAGGCGGCGAGAGGAGCATCGAGACCGTGACCACGACCACGAGGAGCTCGGCAGCGCCCGCTTCGAATATGCCGAGCGAGCCCGCCGCAGTGAAAAGAACGAAGGCGAACTCCCCGCCTTGCGAAACCGCGACCGCGAGGCGCTGTGCGGTTTCGTTCGGCGCGCGACCGATTCTCGCGATCGCGTACATCAAGACAAACTTCGCGATCATGAGCCCCGCGGCGAGGCCGAACACCGTGAGCGGCCTGTTCCACACCAGCGCGAGGTCGGCGCTCATCCCCACCGCGATGAAGAACAGTCCGAGGAGCAAACTCTTGAAGGGCTCGATATCGGCCTCCAGTTCGTGGCGAAACTCCGAGTCGGCAAGGAGCACTCCGGCGAGGAAGGCGCCGAGCGAAGCCGACAGGCCGATTTTCTCCATGATGAGCGCAGCACCTATCACGAGCAGGAGGGCGGCGGCGGTGAACACTTCTCGTCCGCCGTAGCTGGCGACGGCCTTCAGCACCGGGCGCACCACGAGGCGGCTTGCCGCGACGACCACGGCGATGACCGCCAAGGCCTTTGCGGCCGAAGTCCACCCGCCCGCGGCGTGAACTCCGGAATCGCTCAGGAGCGGCAGCAGCGCGAGCAGGGGGATCACCGAGAGATCCTGGAACAGGAGCACCGCGAATGCCTCGCGCCCGTGGCGCGTGGCGAGCTGCTTGCGCTCCGCGAGCGACGCGAGCACGAGGGCCGTGGAGGACATCGCCAACCCGAAACCGGCGACCCACGCGGCCTGCCACGAGAGGCCGAACGCAAGCCCCAGGGCGAGGAGTACCGCGCCGGTCGCAAGCACCTGCGTGCCGCCGAGGCCGAACACGGGACGACGCAGCACCCACAGGCGGCTGGGTTGCAGCTCGAGGCCGACCAGGAAAAGCAGGAGCACCACACCGAACTCGGCGAACTGCAGCGTGGATTCGACCTCCCCGATCATGCCCAGGCCCCAGGGGCCGATCAGCATGCCGGCGCCCAGATAGCCTAGCACCGCACCGAGCTTCAGACGCTGGAACAGCGGCACCAGTATCACCGCGGTGAGAAGAAAAACGGCAGCCTGTTCGAGGAGATGCATGGCGAAAATCCGGAGGAAAGGGTTCGCCGCATTATGCGCGAGCGGCGCAGCGCGCGAAACCGGAAGCTGCGTACTGCGGCTTAGCCGCCAGGCATCCCCGCGACCGCAGTGAGCATGCTGAGCGAACCCAGCTCGTACCCGTCGACGGCAAAGGACATTTCCTCGTCTTCCCTCTGCATTGCCGCGACATAGAGGAGCGGCAAGTAGTGCTCGGGCGTCGGCACCGACAGCCGGGCGTCCTCGCCGAGCTTCTCGAAATCGACGAGCGCCCGGTGATCGCGGGACGCGAGCGCTTCGCAAATCTTCTCGTTGAAACGCACCGCCCAGTCGAACGGCGCACCCCCTGCCCGCTTCATGAGGCGCAGGTTGTGCACAACGTTGCCGCTGCCGGCGACGAGCACGCCCTCATCGCGCAACGGCGCGAGCCGCTTGCCGGCTTCGTAGTGGAATTGCGGCGGCTGAGTGCCGTCGATGCTCAGCTGGACGACGGGGATGTCCGCACCGGGGTACGCGTGTTTCAGGACCGACCAAGTGCCGTGGTCGAGTCCCCATGACTCGTCCAGCCGCACCGCCACGGGCGCAAGCAGTTCGCGCACCCTGGACGCGAGTTGCGGATCGCCCGGCGCCGGATATTGAACGTCAAACAGGGCCTGCGGGAAGCCGTAGAAATCATGGATGGTTTTCGGCTTGCTCATCGCCGTCACTGCAGTCCCCTCCGTATACCAATGCGCGGACACGCACAGAATAACCTCGGGCTTCGGGATCGAGTTGCCGAGGCGCTGCCAGGACTCCGTGTATTGGTTGCGCTCCAGCGTATTCATCGGGCTGCCGTGGCCGAAGAACACGACCGGCATTCTGGGTCCGCTGCGCCGCATTAGGGTGCGTTCACGCGAGATCGAACAGAAGGACCTCGGCGTCCTTCCCCTTTTCGAGCACGATTTCGGCGGTGTCGACGGCTTTCAGCGCGTCCCCCGCTTCGAGCGGCCGCCCGTTTGCTGTGATCTTCCCCCGGGCCACGTGCAAGTAGCCACGTCGGTCGGACTGCAGATTGTGGACGGCGCGGTCCGCACCGTCCAGAAGCGCGGCGTACACGAAGGCGTCCTGGTGGATCGTCACGGATCCCTCGCGCCCGTCGGGCGAGGCGACCAACCGAAGCCGCCCGCGCTTGGACGCCGCGTCGAAATGCTTCTGCTCGTAGCTCGGCGGAATGCCGGTCGCGCTGGGCTCGATCCAGATCTGGAGAAAGTGGGTCACGTCCTGAGCGTGATTGAACTCGCTATGCAGCACGCCCTTCCCCGCGCTCATGCGCTGCACGTCCCCCGGCACGATGGTCGAGCCGTTTCCCATGTTGTCCTTGTGCGCGAGCGCGCCTTCCAGCACGTAGCTGATGATCTCCATGTCGCGGTGGCCGTGAGTACCGAAACCCGTACCGGGCTGAATTCGGTCCTCGTTGATCACCCGGAGATGGCCGAATCCCATGTTCTCGGGATCGTAGTAATCGGCGAAGGAGAAGGTGTGGTAGGAGCGCAACCAGCCGTGGTCGGCAAGGCCGCGGTCCTCGCTTTTTCGGATTTCGATCATTGCGGGCTTCCGTGTCGATCCGATATGGGGTTGCAGGCGCGATTCATCAAGGGCTGATGATCTTCATGTTGAACGCCCGCTCCACGAGCCAGATTCCCGCGACCGCCGCGATGGCGACGGACCCCCCGAAGAAGACTAGGCGCCGGTAGAACCAGCTCGCCCTCAGCGCGTACGCGACCGGCAGGAACGCGCTCACGATCGCCAGCTGGCCGACCTCCACGCCCAGGTTGAACCCGACGAGCGCGATGAGCAGGGCACCCTGCGGCAGCCCGAGGTCCCTCAGAACGCTGGCGAAGCCGAAGCCGTGAATCAGCCCGAAGGCGAAAGCCACCACCCAGCGCCGCCCGTGAACCACGGGGAAGACGTTGTTCAGGGCGGCGAGCACGACCGAGGTCGCGATCGCCGATTCCACCAACCGCGACGGCAGCGAGATCACCCCCAGCGCCGCGAGGCTCAGCGTGATCGAATGCGCCACGGTGAACGAGGTGACGATCTTGAACACATCCCAGAACGCCGGGGGAAACCGCGCGACTGCCTGCCAGCGTCCCCCGTCGAGCACCAGCACGGCGGGCAGGAGCAGCGACAGCAGAAACAGGATATGGTCGAAGCCGATCCAGATATGCCATACACCTTCACGCGCGTAATCGACGAACTGGGTGAGTGCCGAGATCTTCGCGAGCTCGAAGCTCTGGGTCGCCCGCTCCGGACCGAAGATGGCCGTCCGCGTAGCCACCCCGTGTTCGAGCCTCAGCAGTCCCCTGTGCTGCGGATCGAGGTCGGCGAAGAGGCTGTAGCTGATTTCGAGGGTCGTCACCTCTTCAGGGCAGGTGCCCGCAAAGCGCATCACCGAATAAGCGCCGTCGCTGTGGTCATCGACGAGAAATTCTGTCGCGTGAGCGGGGCAGTCGGCGCCTTTCGAGCGCAGCTTCAATCTCGCCAGAGCATAGGCTGCGATATCCGCGTGATGCGCCCTCACTTCGCCCCAGGTGATATCGCCGTCTCCGCTGTCGTCCAGGCCGATCGCGAAATCGAGGTCGCGCAAGGCGATGTCCCATTGCCCGCTCAGGTTCGAGCCCTCTGCGCGGATCGCGAGGTAACTGTCGCTCGGCTTGTGCGCGTGCGCGAGCGCGGCTGCAAAAAGGAGCAGCAGCGCGAGCAGCGTTCTCATCGCTTGAGGGCTTTCAGCTTTTCCGCCGTGCTGTGCAGGAGCGGGTCCTCATGTCCGGAGCGCTCGAGCCAGTTGAGCGCCTCCTGCGCGGCCTTCGGGTCTTTCATCGCGAGCGCCGCCTCGAGCAGGATGCGTGCGTCGCGCGGCTCGCGCTGCAGCTTCCAATTCTCCCGTGCCAGCGCGAGGGCGTTTTCCTTGTTGCCGAGAAGATGGAGGTTGAAGCGCGCTTCCTCCTGCTGGTGCAATTTGTCGCCGCGCAAAGCCGCGGCGTCGAACCGGGATCGGAGCGCCTCGATGTGGTCTCGCGCCTTCGGCACCTTGAGCGCCTGTTCGGCAAGAGCAAGGCGAAGGAGCAAGATGTCCGACTTCACCCAGTCGACGAGCAACGGAATGACTTCGTCGGGGCGTCCCTGGTCGAGCAGAAAGTCCGCGTAAGCCGCGAGCAAAAACTGGTCGTTGATCGGCTCGAAGTACGCCGCACGGAAGTGCTCCTCGGCTTGCTTCACATCGCCCTGTCGCAAAGCCAGCTCGGCTAGGCGCGTCAGCACCCAGACCTTCACTTCGGGCGGTGCATCCGCATTCCTGGAAAGCGCCGCCGAGAGCGCGCGATGGGCGGCGGCGGCTTTGCCCGTGGTGCCGTCGAGGTAGGCCATGCAGCCGACGGCGTAGAGCTCGGACTCGAGCTTCTGCAGCGCCAGGCAATCTTCCCGTGCCCTTTCGTAGTCAGCCTGAACCATGTGGATCGCGGCGCGCCAGGACCAGGCGCGTGCGTTTCTGGGGTCTTCGCGCGTCGCCGCTTCGAGGTCCCGCATGGCGCCGGAGAAATCGTGGCTGTACTGCTTGAGGATCGCGCGCGTCACGAGAACATCCAGCGGCGGGGCAGGCAGATCCCACCAGGGTTTGAGCGCCGCCTGCGCGTAGCCCACGTAGCGAGGGTCCCCCTCCGAGCTGGCAAGGGCGAAATAGCGCTCGGCAAGGCGGACCGCCGTTTCCCGATCGCGCGGGTTGGCGGCCAAATCGGTACGCAACTGGCGCAGCTCGCGGGCGACCGGATCCCCCGGCCTCACGGGCAATCGCTCGAGCACCGTTGCCTCGTCCTTCGGCACGTAGGGCGCCGCGTAGGCGGCGGCCGCAAACGACGCGATCGCCAGCGCGCGCAACCCGTCAGTGACTGTGCCGATGATGGATGTCCGGGAAGTGCGCATGGCTGTGGCTGAGGCGATCATGCGCGTGGGTGTGCGAGTGCGGCTCGGTACCGTCCCACGCGAAATCGTGCTCATGGCGGTGATGCTCGTCATGAGTGTGGGGGTGTGTGTGCGTCAGCGCCTCGTGCCGGTGCGTGTGGCGGTGGCGCTCGGTGAGATGCAGCGCGACGCCGACAGCCATCAAGACCGCTGCGACCCAGAAAAACGCATCCGGCGCCTCGCCGAGCAACGCAAAAGACGCGGCTGCCCCGATAAAAGGGGCGGTCGAAAAATAAGCGCCGGTCCGCGCAGTGCCGAGCTGCCGCAACGCCACCACGAAAAGAGCAAGGCTGACTCCATAGCCGAGCAGGCCGACCAGAGCAGCGGCAGCAGCGACCCCCGGCGCCGGCAGGGCCGCTCCCAAGGCCGCTGCCACGCAAAGGTTCACCGTTCCGGCCGCCAGACCTTTGATGCCGGCGATCTTGACCGAGTCCCCGGCGGAGATCTTGCGCGTGAGGTTGTTGTCGAGCGCCCAGCACAAGCAGGCACCCGCCACTGCAAGCGCGGGCCAGGAGGTCGCGATCTCCCCGGGTCGCCAGCCAAGAATCACGCCGCCGCAGACGATCAGGGACATCCCCAGCATCAGGCGCCGGTCGAAATTCTCTCGAAACACGAACCAAGCCATGAGAGCGGTGAATACGCTTTCGAGGTTCAAAAGCAGCGACACCGACGAGGCGGAGCTCGCGGCAAGGGCGAACATCAGAAGCGCGGGGCCGATAACGCCTCCTGAAATAACGGCGCCGGTGAGCCACTTGTAGTCACCTGGCGCAAATCGGGACCGCTCGGCCGCCCGCCAAAGGAAGCCGCGCACAGCTAGCCAAAGGCCGAGCCCCACTCCCGACCCCGCATAGAGAAGGCCGGCAAGCATGACCGGCCCGATTTCTCCGACCAGGAGTTTGGCAATCGGAGTGCTCGCACCGAAGAGGGCCGCGCCCAGCAGGGCATACGCGATACCCGGGTTCACTTGCCAATCCGTGCAAGCGTGGAGACCCGGCGCGCAGTCCGACCCCCATCTGGCGAATCCTTCGCGCTTTCAACGATATATGCTAGGATACCGCGCGGTTGACGGGTTTCCGGTGACCGGATCATTCTAATAACGCTCAGAGAGAGGAGATACTGAATGAAGAAGCTCATGTCGCTGTTGGTGGCCGCGGTCTTCGCGGTGTCGAGTGGTTTTGCTGTCGCGGCGTCCCACGCCGGCGCCCAGCCGATGAAGAAAGACGAAATGAAAAAGGGCGATGGCAAAGATGGAAAGAAAGCCGCGAAGAAGAGCAATAAGAAGGGCGACAAGAAAGGCGCGAAGAAAGACGATAAGAAGTAAATTTTCCTATCCGCTAGAAAAAGGCAGGGGAGTTTTTCCCTGCCTTTTTGTTTCCCTTGAGTGCGGCATTGCACCGCCGCGTTTCTCGGGCGCGTTGCCCGTCATGCCTTGGCTTGCTGACCGAATTCTCGGTCGGCGATTTCCTTATGCACCATCGCCATATCGAGTTCCCTGCCTTGGGTAATGACCTGCTCGAGGGCCGAACCCGGAAGGGCGCCCGCCTGAGAGAAGAGAATCACCTTCTCGCGGAAGAACATCAGGGTCGGGATCGAGCGGATGTTGAACGAGGCGGCCAGCTCCTGCTCGTCGTCGCTGTTCACTTTCCCGAACACGATGTCGGCGTGCTTCTCCGAAGCGGCCTCGAATACCGGCGCGAAACCTTTGCACGGCCCGCACCAGGGCGCCCAGAAATCGACTAGGACCATGTCGTTGCCGTTCACGACTTGCTCGAAATTGTCCTTGGTCAACACGATCGTTGCCATGCGTAAAATCTCCGGGATTCGTCGAGAGCCGCGATTATAGCAGGGGCGTCTGCGCCCCCTAGTGCAGCGCCTTCAGAAATTCCGCAATCGAGCGCCAGTATTCGGGTTCACCGGAGATGCTGTCGTGATCCGAGCGCGGAACTTCATGCCAGGTTTTCGTACCGCGCCAGGCGTCGAACAAAGCGCGCGAGTGCGCGGCCGGGATGATCCGGTCTTCAGTCGCAACAAGGCACAGCAGTGGCGCCTCGTTCCGGGATGCAAGCGCGAGCGAGTCGAAGCGATGCCGGAGCATGAGCGACACCGGCAGAAAAGGGTAGTGGCGCTTTGCCACTTCGACGATACTGTCGTACGGCGACACGAGTATGACACCCCGCAGGAGGCGATGCCCCGCAAGGTGAACCGCGACACCGCTGCCCAAACTGCGTCCCATCGCGACGATGCGTTCGGGATTCACCTCCGGACGCCGCTTTGCGTAGTCGTGGATCACGAGTCCGTCCTCGAGGAGTTCCTTTTCTCCAGGTTTGCCCTCGCTTTCCCCGTAGCCGCGAAAGTTAACGAGCAGCAGCGACCAGCCGGCGAAATGGTCTGCAAGGTCCGCAAGCCAGGAAACTTCCTCCGCGTTGCCGCCAAAGTAGATGACGAGGGGCGCGGGGGCTCCGTCGCCCTTTACCAGCCAGCCCCGGAGCTTGACGCCATCGGCGGCGACGATGCTCACCTCTTCGACGTTGGGGCGCGGTGTAGGGCGGGAGTCGAGCGGACGCGGGAAGAACAGCATCCGCTCCTGGAAAAACCACATAAATAGCGGCACGCCGATGGCGACGCCGAGCAGGATCTTTAGGATCGAACTGATCATCAATGTAGTTTGACGCTCGGCTCAGTGCCGCGTTTGAGGAGGCGCGCCAGGGTATCGAGCGCGACGCCGATAGGACCATGGAGCGCGTACAGGTGCATCTTGTACAGCGACAGATACATCAGGCGTGCGAACCATCCCTCGACGCGGTAGCTCTTGCCTGAAAGAAAGCCCATCAGCGATCCGATCGTGCTGTATTCGCCGAGCGATACAAGAGAACCGAAATCACGGTAACGGAAGGGCGCGAGCGGCTGCCCGCGCATGCGCTGCGCCAGCGTCCCGAGAAGGTGGGAAGCCTGCTGGTGCGCAGCCTGCGCGGCGGGCGGCACGGGCGGCGCCTTGCCTTCGCGCGGGAACGCCGAGCAGTCGCCCAGAGCGAAAATGTTAGGGTCCCGCGTCGTCTGCAGGGTCGCCTGGACGACGAGCTGGTTGATCCGGTTGGTTTCGAGTCCGTCGAGATTCCTGAGGAGATCCGCCCCTTTGATTCCCGCAGTCCAGACCGCGAGGTCCGCGGGGTAGGATTTGCCGCTTTTGGTCTTCACTTCGCGCGCTGTGATCTCGACGGCTTGCTCGGAGCACCGGACATACACACCCAGGTCTTCGAGGGCTACGGTCACGGCTTTTGCAATGCGCTCAGGGAGCATCGGCAGGATACGAGGGTCGGCGTTGAGGAGGGTAATATGAAGGAATCGCTCGGGATCTATGTTTTGCAGCCCGTATGCGGCGAGCACGCGCGTGGTGTTGTGCAGCTCGGCAGCGAGCTCGACGCCGGTCGCTCCTGCGCCGACGATCACCACGCGCAGCTGGGCCGGCGCGTCGCCGGGCCGATAGTTGGCCTGGATGCAGGCGTTGATCAGGCGCCGGTGGAAGCGGTCGGCTTCGGCAGCGGACTCCAACGCGTACGCGTGCTCCTCGACACCGGGCACGCCGAATGTGTTCGCGACACTGCCGATGGCGATCACCAAGGTATCGTAGCTCAGCGTGCGGCGCGGGATGACTTCGACGCCGCGCTCATCCACCGTGGGCGCCACTGCGATCTCGCGGCGCGTTCGGTCGACCCTCTCCAATGCGCCGCAGCAGAAAGTGAAGTGGTGCCAGCGCGCCTGCGCGAGGTAGTCGAGCTGGTGTGCGTGAATATCCATGCTTCCGGCAGCGATCTCGTGCAAGAGGGGCTTCCAGACGTGGGTCTCGTTCTTGTCCACGAGGATGACGGTGGCGCGTCCTCTGCGCCCGAAGCGATCGCCTGCCCGGGTCGCGAGCTCAAGCCCCCCGGCGCCGCCTCCGACGATAACGATGCGATGGGGATCGGTCATGGATTTTCGGCTGGCCGCGAAACGCTGATATGATTTTCGTCCAGATTATGCATGACTCGACCAGACCCTATCGTGGGCGCTTTGCTCCCTCCCCGACGGGTCCGCTGCATTTCGGCTCGCTCGTCGCCGCGGTCGGCAGCTACCTCGAGGCGCGCTGGAACAGGGGCAGATGGCTGGTGCGCATGGAGGATCTAGATCGGCCGCGCGAGGCTCGAGGGGCTTCCAAGGCGATTCTCAAGATGCTCGAGGCGTACGGGTTCGAATGGGACGGGAAAGTCGTATTCCAGAGCCGTCGCGACGCAGCCTACGGAGCCGCGCTGGAACGTCTCGAGCATGGGCACGCGGCGTTTCCCTGTGCCTGCACGCGGCGGGAGATTTCCGATTCGACCGTATCCGCGGCGGGCGAATCCATCTACCCCGGCACCTGCCGCAAGGGGCCTCCGCCCGGACGCACGGCTCGAGCGATGCGCGTGCGCGTCGACAACGCGGTGATCGCGTTTGAGGACCTCCTTCAAGGCAGGATCGAGCAGAACCTGGCTCGAGAAGTCGGCGACTTCGTTGTGCGGCGCGCGGACGGCCTCTTTGCCTACCAGCTCGCCGTGGTGGTGGATGATTTCGAGCAGAACATCACCGATGTGGTGCGCGGCGCCGATTTGCTCGCCTCTACGGCACGGCAGATCCTGCTGCAGCGCTTGCTAGGTCACCCGACGCCGCGATACATGCATCTTCCGGTCGCGGTTAACCAGGCCGGCGAAAAGCTCAGCAAGCAGACGCGCGCCGCCCCCTTGACCGTCACACAGGCCCCGTCTCGGCTTTGGCAAGCCTTGCGCTTTCTCGGACAGGAGCCGCCGGCGGAGCTCGCGGCGGGGAGAATCGCGGAGATCTGGAACTGGGCGCTTGCGAACTGGCGTACCGAAAGAATCCCGAGTCGACGCAGCATCCGGGAGGGCGACGCGGGCTGAACGAGCCAGCTTATGCCTGGTGCTGCGGCAGGAGCACGACCGCCAGGGCAGCGACGACCAAGACGAGCGCGGCCAAATCGCTCCACTGCGGATGTTCGCCCAACAACAGCATTCCGCTGAACACACCCACGATCGGGATCATCAACGTGGAGAGCGAGGAAACGCTGATTGGCGCGTGGGTCGCGATCTTGATCCACGCCCAGTTGCAGAAGATCGAGCTGACGAGCGCGTTGTAGACGAGTCCCCAGAAAGGCCAGGTCGAGAGCGCGAGCGGCGAAAAGCTCCCTTCCTCGAACAGCATAGCGCCCGACAGAATCGGCGCGAGAGCGAGCAGCATCTGCCAGCCGGTAAAGGAAGTAGTCGGCAGGTCGACCGGCCAGCGCTTCATGATGGCGGTGCTGACCGCCCAGCTGATCGCAGAAGCGATGAGCAGCAGGGCTCCGGTCGGCGAGCGCCCGACAGCATGGATCTCGTCACCGAGAAGCACCAACATCCCGAGGACGCCCAGAACCATGCCCGCGAGCCGGCTCCGGGTCACCGGCTCCCGCAGAACCCACACTCCGAGCAGCACGCCCCACACAGGAAACGTATACGCGAGGATCGCGGCACGCCCCGATTCCATGAACGTGACGCCGTAGACCGCGAGAACATTCCAAGCAGCCACGTTGAAAAGCGTAATCGCGATCAGCCTCGGCCAGGCTCCTGAAGGGACGCGGATCGGCAAGCGATTGGCCCGAGCAATCGCGAAAAGGCCCGCCGCCCCGATCGCAAGACACAGCGCACGGAAGTGCAGCGGCGGCATTTCGGCCATCACCAGCTTCATGATCGGCCAGTTGACCCCCCAGCCGAGGGTAAGCAGGACGAGCAGCGTGAGGATTGATGGCGGCGGTACGTAGGTGCGCGTGCTCACGATTGGCTCGCTTTCCGGGTCCTCCAGGAAAAGGCGCGGATCATTTAAAAAACAAAGAGTTGGAGGCAGGTGTCTACTCACTTCTAGGCAGCAATTCAGATGTTACTGCTTTATTTATATGGGCTTTTTATCTTCTCGGCCCTGAAGGTCTATTGCGTCGCACAAATAATTCTTGACATCGATTGTTATCCTTGTAGAATCCTATTTGCTGCGATGCACAAATATACGGAGTAGCACTGAGACTAAGGCACCACAGGACAAGAGCACTAACCTAACTGACGGCAAGCATTCCAACCTTTTACGGAGATGATCATGAACTTCACGCCCGAACAAATCGCCAGCACGAACAAGGCCGGCATCGAGGCCATCCTAGGTCTCGCGCACACGCAGTTCGCCGCTTTCGAGCGCCTGTCCGCGCTGTATTTCAATGCAACCAAGGCTGCATTCGAGGAAGGCGTCGGCCACGCCAAGGCGCTGCTCAACGCCAAAGACCCCCAGGAATACCTCAACCTCAATGCCGCGGCAACCCAGCCGACGATGGAAAAAGCCATCGCCTACTCGCGCAGCGTATACGAAGTTGCCGCCCAAACGAACGGCGAATTGGCCAAGTTCCTCGAAGCCCAAGCCGTCGAGTTTAACAAGAACCTGGTCGGTCTTCTCGACAAGGTCTCGAAGAACGCGCCAGCCGGATCCGACGTCGCCGTCCAAGCCGTGAAGTCTGCGCTCGCCGCAGCCAACACCGCCTATGACAGCTTCAACAAGGTCGCAAAGCAGGCCACCGAGATCGCCGAAGCGAACTTCGCTGCGGCTACAACGCACACCAGGGAAACCCCCAAGAAGCGCGCAACAGCGTAATTCGCAGGTTTCGCGGCCCACAGCCCCCTCCTCCTCCTCTCTGTGGGCGCCCTAAAGCCCTGGCGCAAGCCAGGGCTTTTTGTTTGTGCTTGAAACCGGGGACAGACCACGTTTTTCCCTTCGCCGGCACGACGAAAAAAGAAAACGTGGTCTGTCCCCGGTTTACTGACGTTTTTCTTCCCACCTGCCGCCGAGAGCGACGACCCCCAGCTTCATCTGCTCGATAGCTGGCGTCACTTCCTCCGGTGCACCCCACACTCCGAGTTCGATGTGACGGCGCACGCCTGCCTCGCCCATGCTGGGCAGGCTGAACGACTTCAGGCCTCGATAGCGCTGTTCCACTTCGATCATCAGCGGGGTGACGATCGATTCCGGAAGGTCATAGACGATGACGGAAGCCTCGGCTTCAGGCGTACGGTGAAACAGTTGCGCGTAACGTTGGTCGAGCACCCACTCGACCATGGGCCAGGCCATCACCGGGAAACCCGGCACGAAATGGTGATCCGCGAGCGAAAACCCCGGGATGCGATTGTACGGATTGGGAATGATCCTCGCCCCGCGCGGGAATTCGCCCATCTTGAGGCGCTGCGGCGTGATTTCCATGTCAGTGCGCGAGCGGATCGCTGCCTCCGCGTCGGGATGCAACACCAGCTCCACGCCCGCCGCGTCCGCGGCGCACTGGCGGGTATGATCGTCGGGCGTCGCGCCGATGCCGCCGAAGCTGAAGACGATATCTCCTGACGCCATTGTGCGTCTGAGCGTGGCGGTGATCAGATCGGGTCTGTCGCCGAGATATTGGCACCACTCGAGCCTCATTCCGCGCACGCGAAGGATCTCGATCAGCGTGCCGAAATGCTTATCCTCGCGCGTCCCGCGAATGATCTCGTCGCCGATAATGATCGCTCCGGTCCCCATCTCACACCCGCGCCGCCGCACCTTCGATCGGCTCACTGCGCAGCTCGCCGAGGCGCTCGAGGCCGTAATGGATGAAAGCGAGCCCGCCGTACACCGGCATCAAGAGTCCGAACACGGGCACATGACCGATGAGCGCGAGCGCGACGCCCAGGAGAAACAGCTCGCCCCGATGGCGACGGACGATCTCGGCAACCTCGGCGACGGTCGCGTGCTCCGCGAGAGCGTCATAGCGGAACACGCGCTGGTTGAAATAGCCGAACAGAGCGATAGGCAGCACCGGCCACAGCAGCGGAACCAGCCATAGCGGCAGGCTGACCGCAAAGAGCAGCGCAAACAGCGTGAGCGCAGCGAGGGCATTCCAGAGGCTGCCGGCGAACGTACCCCCCTTCCGGCGGGCGAGCCCCGGGTACTCGCGCCCGCCGACGTGAGCGACCATCGCGGGCATGGACGCGACGCTGATGATCAACACCGCCGTGATCAGAACCGCGGGCACGAACAGGAGCGGCAGCAGAAGCCAGCCGAACCACGCGGCGACAAGCGTTACAGGCCAGATCGAGACAGCCCATTCGTAAGCCGGCCACCGGTGCAGCTGGGCGGCGATCCACCGCGCAGCCTCGCCCCAGTAAAGCACGGCAAGCGTCACCCACAGGACGAGCGCGACCATCACCGGCCATACCATGAGCCAGAGCATCTTCGGGTGCAGCAAACTGACAAACGCCCGCGCGAGGGCACTGAGTATCGCGTTCATATGGGCCGCCCGGTGAAATCAGCGCTGAATAGTTTGCCACATCTTCGACAGTCGCTTGACCGAAACCGGCACGGAGGTTTTCAGTTCCTGGGCGAAAAGCTGCACGCGCAGCTCCTCGAGCAGCCAGCGGAACTGTTCGAGCTGCGGATCACGGCTGCCCGATTTTGCTTGCTTCGCCTGTTCTCGCAGCCATTGCGCGCACAGCGGCCCGAATTCCGCGGCGAGACGCGCGTCGCGGCCGGGATCGGCTCTCAGCTTGTCGAGCCGCAGGCCCGCGGCCTTCAGGTAGCGCGGGAAGTGCTGCAGCCGCTCGTAGGGTGTCCGCTCGATGAACCGCTTGGAGAGAAGCCGGCTCGTGCTCTCCTGGATGTCGCGGCAGGGCTCGGGAAACGCCTTGGACGCCCGCTGCAGCTTTTTCTGCAGCGCCGCATGCTCGGCGAGAATTATTCCCGCGAGCCGCGCGATTTCCTGCGCAAGCAGCGTGACGCGCGAACGCGCTTCGTCGCGGCGCCGCTCAAACTCGGAGCGCGAGCGCGGCCAAGGCTCCTGCATGCAGGCACGATCGAACGCCGCGGCAAGCAGTTGCTCCCTCAGCTCGGCGACCTCGCCGAAAACGGCGAACTGAAGCACCATCGCCTGCGAACCGGGTAGGTTCTTCTCGATGTGGCGAGCCTGCTCCTTCAACTGCAGCCTGAACAGCCGCCGCAGCCCAGCGCGATGCGCTTCGCGCGCCTTCTCTGCGGAATCGAAGACCTCGAGACTGACGGAATCTTCGTGGTCCGTCAGACCCGTGTATCCGATGAGCGTCTGGGAGCCGCGCCGGACTTCCATCACTTCCTCGAGATCACCGAACTCCCAGCCGATGAATTCCGCGGCCGGAACATCGGCCCTTGCGATCTGGGTAAACCGCTCCTCCGCCTTTTGGCCCAGCTCGGCGCGCAACTGCGCGAGATTGCGGCCCATCCCCAACTGCCGGCCGTGCTCGTCCACGATGCGAAAATTCATCGAAAGGTGCGCGGGCAGCATTTCCGACCGGAAAGTGTCGAGCGGGATCGTAAGATTGAGCTCGCGCCGCGCGTAGCGGATGATCGCCTGCGCGAGCGGCGCGTCCTGCGTCTCCTTGGCCGCGAGGAAGGCGTCGGTGAACTCGGGCAGCGCGCCGAGCGGTTGGCGGAGCTTCTGCGGCAGCGACTTGGCGAGCCGCGTGATCTTTTCGCGCGCGAGCCCCGGCACCAGCCAGTCGCAGCGGGCGGCATCGACCTGGTTGAGCGCGAGAAGCGGCGCGGTGAGGGTCACGCCGTCGCGCGGCGAGCCCGGCTCGTGGTGATATTCGAGCGCGAAGCTGCGTCCCGCCATCTCGAGCTGGTGCGGAAACTGCACCGTCGTGATTCCCGCCGCCTCATGGCGCATCAGATCCTCGCGCTTGAGGAAGAGCAGCTTCGGATTCGTACTTTCCGCTCCGCGGCGCCAGCGGTCGAAATCCGCGCCGTTGTAGATGCCCTCGGGAACGAGGCTCTCGTAGAACGCGCAGATCAGTTCGTCGTCCACCAGCACGTCGGGCCGGCGCGACTTGTGCTCGAGCTGCTCGATCTCGCGCACGAGCCTGCGGTTGTGCAGAAAGAACGGCGCGCGGGTGTCGTAGTCACCCTCGACCAGCGCCTGGCGGATGAAGATCTGTCGCGATTCGACCGGGTCCATGGGTCCGTAGTGCACGCGCCGTTTTGCATACAGCAGCAGCCCGTAGAGCGTTCCGCGCTCGAACGCGGCGACGCGCGCCGGCTGCCTCTCCCAGTGCGGCTCGTATTGATTCCGCTTGACCAGATGCGCGCCGACTGACTCCAGCCACTCGGGCTCGACGGTAGCGACGCAGCGCGCGTAGAGGCGTGTGGTCTCGGTCAGCTCCGCCGCCATGACCCAGCGTCCGGCCTTCCTTCCCACCCCCGAGCCGGGATGAATCCAGAACCGGATGCCGCGGGCACCCAGATAATTTCCTTCCTCGGTCTTCGTACCGACGTTGCCGAGCAGGCCAGCGAGGAGCGCCCGATGGACTTGCTGATAGGTGGCGGGCGTCTCGGAAATGCGCCAGCCGAGTTCGACCACGAGCTCCTTCAGCTGCCCGTGAATGTCGCGCCACTCGCGCATGCGGTTGAAGGAGAGGAAATGCTCGCGGTAGGCCTCGTGCAGCTTACGGCTGGATCTCCTGTGCGCGAGCGCTTCCTCGAAGAACGTCCAGAGTTTGATCCAGGAAAGGAAATCGGACTTCTCGTCGTCGAAGCGTTTCTGAGCCTCATCGGCGGCGGCAGCGCGTTCGCTCGGCCTCTGGCGAGGGTCCTGCACCGAGAGCCCCGCGGCGATGATCAGCACCTCGCGCAACGCGTTCTCCGACTCCGCCGCGAGAATCATGCGGGCGATGCGCGGGTCGACCGGCAGCCTCGCTAGCCGCTTTCCGATTTCGGTCAGCTCCTTGGCTTCGTCCACTGCGCCCAGTTCGGCGAGCAGCGCGTACCCGTCCTGTATCGCCTTGGACGCCGGCGGATCGATGAACGGGAATTCCTCGACCGCACCCAGGCCGAACGATTTCATTCGCAGGATGACGTTGGCGAGCGAGGAGCGCAGCACTTCCGGGTCGGTGAACGCCGGGCGTGACTCGAAATCCTCCTCGGCGTAGAGGCGGACGCAGACTCCGCTCGCGACCCGACCGCAGCGACCTGCGCGCTGCTTCGCCGAGGCCTGGGAAACGTTCTCCACGCGCAGCTGCTCGACCTTGTTGCGGTAGCTGTAGCGCTTGACGCGCGCGAGACCGGTGTCCACGACATAGCGGATTCCGGGGACGGTGAGCGAGGTCTCCGCGACGTTGGTCGCGAGCACGATGCGCCGGCCGCCGTGCGGCTTGAATATGCGCTCCTGCTCCTCGGCCGAGAGCCGCGCAAACAGAGGCAGAATCTCCGTGTGAGACGGGTGGTGCTTGCGCAGCGTCTCCGCCGCCTCCCGGATCTCGCGCTCGCCCGGGAGGAACACGAGGACGTCGCCCTCGCCCTGGCGCGCCAATTCGTCCGCCGCGTCGCTGATCGCCTCGTTGAGATCGTAGTCGTCGTCCTCCGACTCGACCGGGTGGTAACGGACTTCCACCGGGTAGAGCCGCCCGGAAACCTCGATGACGGGCGCATTGTCGAAATGTTTCGAGAACAGCTCGGCATCGATGGTCGCCGACGTGATGACGAGCTTCAGATCCGGCCGCCGCGGGAGGAGTTGCTTTACGTAGCCGAGCAGGAAATCGATGTTGAGACTGCGCTCGTGCGCCTCGTCGATGATGAGCGTGTCGTATTGGCGAAGCTCGAGGTCCCCTTGCGTCTCGGCGAGCAGGATGCCGTCGGTCATGATCTTGATGTAGGAGCGCGGGCCGACTTTGTCAGTGAAGCGGATCTTGTAGCCGACTGCGCCTCCGAGCTCCGTCTTCAGCTCTTGCGCGACGCGCGAAGCGGTCGCGCGCGCGGCGATCCTGCGCGGCTGGGTATGCCCGATGAGTCCTTCGATCCCGCGGCCCAGCTCGAGGCAGATCTTGGGCAGCTGGGTGGACTTGCCCGAGCCCGTCTCGCCGCACACGATGACGGCCTGATGCGAGGAGATGGCCTTCGCGATCTCCTCGCGCCTCGCGCAGATCGGCAGCTCGGGCGGAAACTCGGGGCGCGGCGCAAGGGCGCGCCGCCGCTCGATCTCGGCCGGGGAAAATCTCATCAGAGGCGGTCGGCGCTGCCGCTCCCGCCGCTCATCTGCGGCGCAGCAGGCGTTCCGCGTAGCGCGCGAGCGGGTCCACTTCCAGATTGACGCGGTCGCCAACCTCCAGGCGCCTCAACGTGGTCGCCGCGAGCGTGTGCGGGATCAGGTTGACCTCGAACTCGGCGCCGCGTACGGCGTTCACGGTGAGGCTCACGCCGTGAACCGCGATCGAGCCTTTGCGCACGATGTAGCGCGCGAGGTCCGCCGGCACGCGGACGCGAAGCAACCGGTTTTCGCCCACTGCTTCAAAGCGCACGATCTTCCCGACGCCGTCGACGTGACCGAGAACGAGGTGGCCATCGAGCCGGTCGGAAAGCCGCAGCGATTTCTCCAGGTTGACCTCTCCCGGTTTGTCCAGCCCAGCGGTGCAGCGGAGCGTCTCGCGTGAAACATCGACGTCGAAACTTTTTCTCCCGCGTCGTACCACAGTGAGGCACGCGCCGTTGACCGCGACGCTGTCGCCGACCTTGAGGTCGCTCAAGCCCAGTTTGCCTGCGTCGATGGCGAGACGCAGTCCGCCCTTTGCGGACTCGACCCGGCTGATTTTGCCGACGGCGGCTATGATTCCGGTAAACATGGGAAAGAATTCTACTTGGCTTTCTCCGGCGAGTCGCCGTGGCGAACCCGGGTTGGCTGGACGTCCGGAGGCAGAATGACAAAGACGCAGACCGCTCCCATCCCCGTCTCGGGCCTCGCCCACATCGGCATTCGCGTGCACGGCCTCGAGCGCTCGGTGCGCTTCTGCGCGCTGCTCGGCTTCACCAAGACTGCCGGTCCGATCGGTCCCGAGCCCATCGCCATCCTCGATCACCCGTCGGGAGTGGAACTGAACCTCGTGCTCAACGCGCCGAACGCGAACGAGCCGAACATCCTCATGGACATCCCCGAGAAGCACCCCGGTATCACGCACTTCGCCCTCTTGTGCCCTGACATCATGGCCGCGAAGGAGCGCGCGGCTGATGAAATTCCTGAGGGCTGAGCGGCTCGACTCCAACAACCTCCTAGCTACAATCCGTCCCCGGCTGCCTCAAATCCTCGTCACGATGCGAAGGTCCTCGCCGATACGCTCGACCTCGCGAATCTTCAGTGCCGTGGTCTGCGACAGATCGGTCAGCTCCGACAGGCTAAACATCCCCCGACCCGAATCGCCGATCACGCTCGGCGCGAGGTAGACGAGCAGCTCGTCCACCACGCCCGCCTGCAAGAGCGAGCCGTTCAGCTTCGCACCCGCCTCTACGTGGATCTCGTTGAGCTCCCGCCGCGCGAGCTCCTCCATCAGCTTGAACAGCTCGACCTTGCCGCCGTCGTTCGGGATGATCACGACCTCGGCCCCCGCCCCTTTCAGCGAGGCGATCCTCTTCGCATCGTTCACCGCGCCGACGACGAGGGTCTTCCCTTGCTTCAGCAGGCGCGCTGAGGGGGATGTCTCGAATTTCGAATCGACGACGATCTTGAGCGGCTGTCTTGGCGTATCGACGCCGCGCACATTGAGCTGCGGGTCGTCGTCCCTCACCG
>WNGG01002753.1_pt1 | contig 25354 bp, 23 predicted proteins | sample 5400661 | NCBI WGS metagenome assembly WNGG01 (sample SAMN13153372, study PRJNA577476) | soil metagenome | isolation source: 100 cm soil or saprolite under Garry oak tree replicate 1 | place: USA:California | collected 2016-06-15
CGCGAGGCCGCCGTGCTGTCCCTCTTCTGCGGGGAGGAAGCGGCGCGTTTCGCCCGCGAGCGCGCGGGCGGCACGAGGGGCGCGGCCACCCTCGAGGAGCTCGCTCGCCAGCTCCCGCCGCGCTACGCGGACCGGGTCGGGCTGGCCGCCACCGCACTGACGCTCGGCACCGCGTACGCGCTGGCGTGGCCGCTGCCCGACTCGGCGCAGGTGACCTCTTTGTTCGGCGTGCGCGCGCATCCGCTGCTGGGCGGGCGCCGGTTCCACTCGGGGATCGACCTGGGAGTCCCGGTCGGCACTCCCGTCCGCGCGGCGGCCGAAGGCGTCGTGCGCCGCGCCAGCGACGATCGCGTGAGCGGCCGGCTGGTGCTGCTGGACCACGGCAGCGGGGTCTCCACCGTGTACTGCCACAACGACACGCTGCTGGTCGCGCCGGGCGACGCCGTGGCCAAAGGACAGGTCATCGCCCTCTCCGGAAACAGCGGGCTCTCCACCGGTCCACACCTGCACTACCAGCTCGACCTCCCCCAGGGCCCGGCGGACCCTCTCCTCTTCCGCGGTGCGCGCCCGCCTCAGTTCGCCGCCGGCGGAACGGAACCCTGACGGCAGGAACGCGGCCGCCCGAGCGGCGCTCCTGAAAAAGAGAACGGAACGGCGGATCTGCGTCAGCGGCCCTCGGCGCGCTCGTGCACCTGCGGGCAGGAGGGGTCCTTCAGGCAATCGAACCGGTCGACGTCCACGAACTTCCCGCCTTGCACCTGGAAGCGCGCCAGCTGCGCCACGATGTCGCCGCGCTCGTCGAAATTGCAGGGGCCGGAAGCGCCCTGGTAGTCCATCGGCTTGCGGGCCGCGATCAGCTCCAGCGCGCGCGACACGCCGGCCACCCCGGCGCCCACCCGCTCGCCACGCGCGTCATTGATGGCGCGCAGGGCGTCGCGGATCTCGGCCCCGCTCACCAGCGCGGGGTCCGCCAGGTGCCTGCGGTCGGCGGCCTGCAGCGCCGCGAGCATCACCGTCATCGCGGCATCGTAGGCGGCTGCGTCGCGGAACGCGGGCGCCTGGCCGGTCGAGGCAATCAGGTCCTCCGCGAAAGCGTGCGCGGACGCGCCCTCGCCCAGCACCGCCTGCGAGGTGCCTTCCTGTCCATCGACCGCGGCCTTGAGCGTCTCGATCACGCGCGCCGCGCGGAAGTTGTGCGTGTGCACCAGCCGCACCTTCGATCCGCTCGCCAGGTAGGCCTTGGTGAAGCTCACCGAGAACTTCGGGAAGGTGATCTCGACCACCGCGTCCGGCAGCACGTCGGCCTTCGCGTGGCTCTTCTTGTCGGTGACCTTGGCCACGTCCGCCGCCCAGTCGTACTCGGCCGGGTTGGCCTTCACGTCGTGGTACACCTGCTCGATCATCGCGCCCGGGTTCGCCTTGAGGGCGTCGCTCTTGATCGCATCCGAGAAGCCGTGCCCGTACGGATCGTCGCTGGCGTAGACGGAGAGCTTGAACTTGCCGTCGCCGTTCACGTCGCCCTTCTGGCCGGCGGAGACGAGCATGTGGACCACCATGCGCGCCTGGTAGGCGTCCGACATGGTGGTGCGGAAGTTCCAGCCCTTGCCGTTGCGGAGCGCCGCCTGCTTCACCGGGTCGGCGTCCTGCGCCTCTGGATTGTCGATGGCCGGCGAGGTGCAGGCCATGCAGACGATGGGAACGTCGAGCTGGTGGGAGGCGTCGCCGTCGTAGTTGAGCATGTTCACGCCGATGTCGTCCTGGCTCGAGTCGGTGATGATCGCCTTGGCGTTCTGCTGCTTCACCAGCTGCAGGGCGCCGGCGCGCGCCATGTCGGGCGCATTGCCCGAGTTGGCCTCGGCCACCTCGAAGCGGACCGTCTTGCCGGACTGCTTCAGCGCCTGGTTGGCGTGCGTGACTGCCAGCCGGATCGACTCCGCCCAGCTGGGCGTCGCGACCGAGCCGGTGCGGTCGATCAGCTGGCCGAGGACGATCACCGAGCCCTTCGACGCCCGCGGCGCTTCGGCGGCCGGCTTGCACGCGGCGGCACAGAGCGCTAGAGCAAAAAAGATTCTCTTCATCATTTTCTCCAGGTCACGGTGCGTCGGGAGTCGCCGCGGCCGTCCTGTTGACCTTCACACGGGCACTGCGCGAAGGCGAAGATTCGACCTGCGCGGCCACAGCGGCGGCCCCGAGGAGCGCGAGCGCGAGAATCAACCGGCCCGCGCCGCGGCCTGGGGCGCGCCGGTCGTGCCTGGCCTTCCAGGAAAGCTCTTGCCGATCGAGCTCCACTGGCTTCCCCCGGACTGCGAAAGCGGGTCGCCAGGGGAGTAGCAAGAGAGGAGTGTAAGAGGGCTGGCCGCGGCGGCCCCCACGCGATAAGTTTCCCGCCTCCCGGGAGGAATGCAGGGTGGCCATCCGCAAGGTCCTCATCGCGAATCGCGGCGAGATCGCCGTCCGGGTCGCACGCACCTGCCGCGAAATGGGGATCCGCACCGTCGCCATCTACAGCGACGCGGACCGCGCCGCGCTGCACGTGCGCAGCTGCGACGAGGCGGTCCGGGTGGGGCCGCCACCCTCGCGCGAGAGCTACCTGTCGATCGACAACGTGCTCGCCGGCGCCCGCAAGACGGGTGCGGACGCCGTCCACCCCGGCTACGGCTTCCTCAGCGAGAACGCGAAATTCGCCCGCGCCTGCCGCGAGGCGGGCATCACCTTCATCGGCCCGCCCGCGGAGGCCATGGAGGAGATGGGCGAAAAGACCCGCGCCCGGCGAAAGGTCAGCGAGGCGGGAGTGCCGATCGTGCCCGGCCTGAAGGAGCCGATTCCCGAAGGAGGCGAGGAGCAGGCCAAGCGCTCCGCCCAGGAGATCGGCTACCCGATCATGCTCAAGGCGGCCGCCGGCGGCGGCGGCAAGGGCATGCGGCTGGTCTCCGAGCCGGGCGAGTTCGACGCCGCGCTCGCCACCGCGAAGGGCGAGGCGCTCTCCGCGTTCGGCGACGCCCGCGTCTACCTCGAGAAGGCCGTCTCGCGCCCGCGGCACGTCGAGATCCAGATCTTCGCCGATCAGCTCGGCAGCTGCCTGTGGCTGGGCGAGCGCGAGTGCAGCGTGCAGCGGCGGCACCAGAAGGTGATCGAGGAGACGCCCTCGCCGATCGTCACCCCCGAGCTGCGCGCGAAGATGGGCGAGGTCGCCGTGCGCGCCGCGCTGGCGGTGGGCTACCAGGGCGCGGGGACGTGCGAGTTCCTGGTCGACGGCGACACCCGCAACTTCTACTTCCTGGAGATGAACACGCGCCTGCAGGTCGAGCACCCGGTCACCGAGTGGTGCACGGGGCTCGACCTGGTGCGGTGGCAGATCGAGGTAGCGCAGGGAGAGCGGCTGCCCTGGACGCAGGACGACGTGCTCCGCAACCTCCGCGGCCACGCCATCGAGGCGCGCCTGTACGCGGAGGACCCGGCGCGGAACTTCCTCCCCAGCCCCGGGCTGATCACCGACCTGCGGCTGGCCGAAGGCCCCGGGGTGCGCAACGACTGGGGAGTGGAGTCGGGATCCGAGGTGCCGCGCTACTACGACCCGATGATCGGCAAGCTCGCCGTCTGGGCGCAGACCCGCGAGCAGGCGATCGCGCGGCTGCGGCGGGCGCTCTCGGAGACGGTGGTCAAGGGCATCACCACCAACACCCGCTATCTCAAGGGAATCCTCGATCTGGAGGAGTTCCGCCGCGGCGACTACGACACCGGCATCCTCGCGCGCGCCAGGGACCGGCTGCTGCCCGGGAAGCCCGAGGGAAAGCAGCTGACTCCCGAGCAGGAGATCGCGCTCGCCGCGGCCGCCATCTGGCAGCTCGAGCAGGACCAGCGCGCCGCGCTCGCTCCCGCCGCCCAGCCCGCCGCCCGCGAATCGGCCTGGGCGCGCGCCGGGCGCCTCGAGTCGCTGCGGAGGAACGGGTGAGGTACCAGGCCGTCATCGGAGCCGTGGAGCGCCTGGTCGAGGTGACCCCGCGCGGGCAGACGTACCGGGTGACGATCCACGGCGGGACGGACCAAGCGGCGAACGCCCGCGCGCTGGAGGTCGACGCCGTGCATCTGGCCGGGCACGCGATGTCCCTCGTCGTCGACGGGCGGAGCGTGCGCTGCGAGGTCGAGCCCGGCAAGGACGGCCGGGTCGCGGTGCTGGTCGGGGACGAGGTGCACGAGCTGGAGATCCTCGACGAGCGCCGCCTGCGCCTGCGCCGCGCCTCGGGCAAGTTCAGCCTGGAGGGACCGCAGCGCGTCGATTCGCCCATGCCCGGCAAGGTGGTGCGCGTGCTGGTCAAGCAGGGCGACGAGGTGCAGGAAGGTCAGGGTCTCGTGGTCGTCGAGGCGATGAAGATGGAGAACGAGCTGAAGAGCCCCAAGGTCGGCGTGGTCGCCGAGCTGCACGCGCAGGAAGGGCAGGCGGTGGAGGCGGGAGCCAAGCTGGCCGTGGTGGTCTAGATGGACGCCCCGCCACTGCCCGTCGCCACCCCGCCGGAGATGCTCGCAGGCGCGCCGGCCTGGCGCCGCGAGCCGTACCTGCTGCTCTTTCCCTTGGGCGCGCTGCTCGCCTGGGCCGGCGTCTTGCCCTGGCTCCTGTTCTCGCTCGGCGCCACCGAGCTGTACCGCCCGATGTTCGCGGCGATCGGTTACCGCGCCGCGTTCCATCCGGTTGCGCAGGTGGAAGGGTTCCTCACCTGCTTCGCGGTGGGCTTCCTCTTCACCTTCATCCCGCGCCGCACCGGGACGGCGCCGCCCTCCTGGTGGCAGATGGCGGTGGCGCTGGCCGCGCCGATCGCCTCGGTCGTCTGCGCCTGGTTCGAGCAGTGGCTCCTGGCGCAGATCTGCTGGATCGCGCTCATCGCGGTGCTGGTCGGATTCGTCGTCCGGCGAGCCAGGCAGGGCAGCCGCCGGATCCCGCCCAGCTTCGTCTGGCTGGCAGCGGGCCTGCTGATGGGCGCCGCGGGAGCGGTGCTCGCGGGCCTCGGCTCCGCGCTCGACCCTCCCCGCTTCTGGCTGCACCTGGTCGGGCGCGGGCTCCTGCTGCAAGGCCTGTTCACCGGCCTGGTCCTGGGAATCGGCGGCCTGCTGCTGCCGGCCATGACCCGCGGCGTCGATCCCACCTCTGCGCTTCCGCCGCGCCCGTGGGCATATGGGCTTCATGCGCTGCTCGCGACGGCCTTCGCCGCCACCTTCTTCCTCGAGCACGGCGTCTCGGTGGCCATGGCCTACGCCCTGCGCGCCGCGATCACGCTCGCGGTCGTGATCGGCTCGCTGGAGGCGTTGCAGCCCCCGACCCTGCCCGGCCTGCACCGGCGCGTGGCGCGCTTTTCCGTGTGGATGCTGCCGGCCGGGTACCTGTGGGTGGCGGTCGCGCCCGAGTACCGGCGCGCGGGGCTCCACCTCGTCTTCCTCGGCTGCTTCACCGCCCTGGTGCTCGCCGTCTCCACCCAGGTGGGCCTGTCGCACCGAGGCCGCCCCGGGCCGCTGCGCGGGCGGCCCTGGCAGCTCGTCGCCTCCTCGTCTTGCTCGAGGTGGACCCGCGCCACTTCCACCTCTGGCTGGGCGCCTCGGCCGCGGCGTTCCTCAGCGCGACCGTTCCCTGGGCGGCGCTGGCGCTGGCGAGGCGCTCTTGAGCGAATCCCGGTACATCCACGGCACCGCGCCCGAGGAACAGGCGCGGCTCTCGCAGCTCAACCAGCTGCTCAACGACGCGGCCTTGCGCGAGCTGCGCCTGCGCGGCGGCGAGCGCATCGTCGATTTCGGCTGCGGGCTGGCGCAGCTGACGCGCGCGATGGCGCGCCAGGCGGGCGTGCGCGCCGTGGGCCTGGAGCGCAGCGCCGAGCAGATCGCCGAGGCGATGCGGCAGGCGCGGGCGGCGGGCGAGGAGCGCCTCCTCGATCTGCGAGAGGCCGACGTGCTCTTCGCGCAGGTGGAGCCGGGCGCCTACGACCTGGCGCACGCGCGGTTCGTGCTGGAGCACGTCCCCGATCCGCTCGCGGCGGTGAAGGCCATGGTGCGCGCCGTGCGCCCCGGCGGGCGCATCGTGCTCCAGGACGACGATCACGACGTCCTGCGCCTCTGGCCGGAGCCGCCCGGACTGCGGCCGCTCTGGCAGGCGTACATGCGCACGTACGATCGGCTCGGCAACGACCCCATCGTGGGCCGCCGGCTCGCGGCGCTCCTGCACGAAGCGGGAGCGCGGCCGACCCGGTGCACCTGGCTCTTCTTCGGCGCCTGCGCCGGCGAGCCCGCCTTCCCAGCCTTCGTCGAGAACCTGCACTTCCTGCTCGCCGCGACCCGCGACAGCATCGTCGGGAACGGGCTGCTCGGGGCGGCCGAGATGGACGAGGCGCTGGCGCAGATCCGCCGCTTCGGGAAGCGCCCCGACGCCGCGTTCTGGTACGCCGTCGCGTACGCGGAGGGCGTCAGGTAGATTCGGGACGACAGTGCATCCGGAACGTCCGCTATCAACAGCACAGCGCCGCCGAATCCGGCGGCGACTGGCCTCGAGGAGCACATGGCCAGCAGCACGCGACGAGTCGAGGCGGCGCTCGAACGGTGGGCGCGCGAGGTGTACGGGAAGGCCGCCCGGAAGCCCGGCGCGCTGCGCCAGGAGCGTTTCGCGACCACCAGCGGCATCGAGCTCGACCCGCTCTACGGACCGCGCGAGACCGACTACGAGGAGAAGCTGGGGTTCCCGGGCGAGTACCCGTACACGCGCGGCGTCCAGCCGACCATGTACCGCGGCCGGCTCTGGACGATGCGCCAGTACGCCGGGTTCGGGACCGCGGAGGAGACCAACCGGCGCTTCCGGTACCTGCTCGCCTCGGGACAGACGGGCCTCTCCACGGCGTTCGACCTGCCGACGCAGATGGGCCACGACTCGGACAGCCCCCGCGCCCGCGGCGAGGTGGGGCGGGTCGGTGTGGCGATCGACACCGTCGACGACATGGAGCGGCTCTTCCAGGGCATCGACCTGGGAAAGGTCTCCACCTCGATGACCATCAACGCCACCGCCGCCACCTTGCTCGCGCTCTACCAGGCGGTGGCGGAGGCGCACGGGACCAGCGCGCGGGATCTGTCCGGGACGGTGCAGAACGACGTGCTCAAGGAGTACATCGCGCGCGGGACGTACATCTACCCGCCCGGCCCGTCGATGCGCCTGATCACCGACCTGTTCGCCTACACGGCCGAGGCGATGCCGAAGTGGAACCCCATCTCCATCAGCGGCTACCACATCCGCGAGGCGGGCTCGACGGCGGCGCAGGAGATCGCCTTCACGCTCGCCGACGGCATCGCCTACGTGGACGCGGCGGTCAAACGCGGCCTTGCGGTGGACTCCTTCGCTCCGCGCCTGAGCTTCTTCCTCAACGTGCACAACAACTTCCTCGAGGAGGTGGCCAAGTTCCGCGCCGCGCGGCGCCTGTGGGCGCGCACCATGCGCGAGCGGTTCGGGGCGAAGGACCCGCGCAGCTGGACCCTGCGCTTCCACGCGCAGACCGCCGGCTCCACGCTCACCGCGCAGCAGCCGGACAACAACGTGGTGCGCGTCGCCTTGCAAGCGTTCGCCGCGGTGCTGGGCGGTTGCCAGTCGCTGCACACGAACTCGCGCGACGAGGCGCTGGCGCTGCCCAGCGAGGAGTCGGCGCGCATCGCGCTGCGGACGCAGCAGATCGTCGCGCACGAGAGCGGAGCGGCGGACCTCGTCGATCCGCTGGGCGGAGCCTATGCGCTCGAGGCCGTGACCGACGACCTGGAGGAGAAGGCGATCGCGTATCTGACGCGCATCGACTCGATGGGGGGGATGGTGCAGGCGATCGCCTCCGGATACCCGCAGCGCGAGATCGAGGAAGCCGCCTACCGGTACCAGAAGGAGATCGAGAACAAGGAGCGCGTCATCGTCGGCGTGAACGAGTTCGTCAGCGAAGGCGACCCGCCGCTCGAGACCATGCAGGTGGACCCGCGCCTGGAGGCGCTGCAAGTCGAGCGGCTGCGGGCCTTCCGCGCGGCGCGCTCGCAGGAGGCTGCCCAGCGCGCGTTGTCCGACCTGAAGCGAGCGGCGGAAGGGACGCAAAACGTCCTGCCGCAGATCGTGTCGGCGGTGAAGGCGCGGGCGACGCTGGGCGAGATCGCGAACGGCCTGCGCGACGTGTTCGGGGAGCACGGGCGGGGGTGACCGGTCAGAGCCGCCGCTTCAACGAGGACGCCGTTCTGGAGAAGCGCCGCAGGAGCGCGCGTGCCTTCGTTCCCCTGCGCATGCGCTCCGCCCGCGCGGCTCGGGCCAGCTTCTGCTCCGCGCCGAACTCCTCCAGGCGCACGTCCGAGTCGTGCACCTCCCCGAGCGTGGTCTGGAGGCCGACCAGCGCCTGGAGCGCATCGTCCAGGTCGAACGCGTCGCGCAAGAGCTCCGCCTCGTAGCGCAGCTTCTTCGCCGCGATGCGGATCCGGTGGGCGGCGGCGGCCTCGAGCGGATCGCGCTGCTCCATCGCCTGTTCCAGCTGCCGCAGGCGCTTGCGGAGCCTGTTTCGCGTGCGCGGGCCGCCCAGGGTCCCGCCTGTGCGCACGTGCGGCAAGGCGCGAACGAGCTGCGGCTCCGACCGGCGGCTCCAGAACGCCAGCGCCTGCCTCAAGTGAACCTCCGCCTTCCGCAGCCTCGAGCGCACCCGGCGCGCGTCCCCGCGATGCCGCTCGAGCCATTCCATCTGGAGTTGCGCGTCGCGCACCTCGCCCAGCGCGTCCTGCAGGTGCTCGATGCGGCCGTCGAGGGCCCGCAGACGCTTCTTTCCGAACATCTTCACGGCCGCGCGCAGCCTGCGGCAGGCGACCCGCAGATCGTGGATGATCCGCGGATCGAGCCGCCGCAAGGCGCGCGCTTCCGCCGCGCGCACGTCGGCCAGGCGCGCGTGCAGCAACCGCTCGGCGGCGGTGCGCAGGGGCGTTCCCGCGTGCAGCCCGGAGACCTTTCCTGGCCGCGTCACCGCTCCTTCTCGTGCGGCAGCTCGTTCAGGGCGGCCATCCGCGAGAGACTCGCGCGGACCGCGTGCGCCCGCAAACGCGCCGCGGGGGCGGCGTCGATTGCGGCACAAGGATATCTTCCGGTCGTGATCAGCGTGCTCCTGCCCGCGCGAGATGCGGCGGCGACCGTCGACGCCGCGCTGGAGGGAGTCCTGCGGCAACGCGGAGCGCCTCCGTTCGAGGTGGTCTGCGTCGATGACGTGTCGAGCGACGGGACGACGGACGCGCTGGCGCGCTTCGCGCGCTCGGATGGGCGGGTGCGAGTCGTCCAGGGCGAGGGACGCGGTCTGGTCGCCGCGCTGCAGCTCGGGCTGGCCCACTGCCGCGGCGAGCTGATCGCGCGCATGGACGCGGACGACCTGGTGGATCCGGACCGGCTCCGCCTGCAAGCGGAGATGCTCGCCGGCGACGTGTCGCTCGGCGCGGTCGGCAGCCTGGTCCGGTGCTTCCCCCGGCCGCTCACGCCGGGCCTCGCCCGGCTCGAGGCCTGGCTGGACTCCGTGGTCACTCCCGAGCAGTGCGAGGCGGCGCGCTTCATCGAGGCGCCGCTGGTGCACCCCAGCACCACCTTCCGCCGCGAGGCCCTCGAGGCGGTGGGAGGCTGGCGCGACGCCGGGTGGGCCGAGGATTGGGACCTCATGCTCCGGCTGGCGGCGGCCGGCTGGCGGCTGGCGAAAGTGCCCAGGGTGCTCCTTTTCTGGCGCGACTCACCCGGGCGGCTGACGAGGCTGGGCGAGGCGTATCGTCCGGAGCGGATGTTCGAGCTTCGTGCGCATCACCTGGCCCGCGGTCCGCTGCGGGGACGTTCCTTCGACCTGTGGGGCGCCGGGCCCACCGGCAAGCGGCTGGCGCGGGCGCTGGAGGCGCACGGGCTGCGTCCCCGCCGCTTCTGGGACGTGGACCCGCGCAAGCGCGTCGCGCGCGGCGTGCGCGTCAACCCGCCCGCCGAATTGCGCGCGCCCGACGGCGCGCTGATCCTCTGCGCAGTGGGCAGGGCGGGGGCGCGGGAGGACATCCGCGCAGCGCTGGCGACGCGCGGGTTCGAGGAAGGACGCGACTTTCTCTTCGCCGCGTGAGCTTCCTCACGGAGGATCCGCGTTCCTCGTGCTAGCGTGGTCGCTGCGCGGATTTTCGCCTGGGGGAAACGTTGTCGGGAGCGGAGCAGATCGGCCGGCTGCTGGTCTCGAAGGGATACGTCGAGGACCGGTGGATGCGGAGCGCGCTGGCCGCCACTCCCGGGTCCGCGGCGGCCTTCCTCGAGCGCGTGCTGGAGAGCGGCGCCGTCAACGAGCCCGAGCTGCTGTCCATCGTGGCGGAGCACTCGGGCATGCCGGCGGCGGACCTCTCGCGCACCGCGATCCCGCTCGCCGCGCTCGAGCTGATCCCGCGGCCCGTCGCCGAAGCCGACCTGCTCCTTCCCCTCTCCACCGAGGGCGCGCGCCTGCACGTGGCCGTCGATTGCACCTCGTACACGCAGGCGACGCTCGCCGAGCTGCAGTTCATCACCGGGATGCTGGTGTCGCCGTACGCGGCCCTCCCCGCCACCCTGGAGAAGGCAATCGCGGCCGCGTACGAGGCGCGCGACCGCGGCGAGGAGTCCTGGCACGGCGAGAGCCTCTCGCGCGAGGCGCCCCCGGGCATCGCCGCCATCCGGCCGGGAGAGACTGGCATGCGCACCGACGAGGTGGAGATCCCCACCCTGGAGGTCGACGCGCTGGCGTTCGAGGTCGAAGGCGCGGACGCCTCCGCCGACGAGGAGGTCGTCCACCAGGAAACCTTGCGCGTCGGTCCTGCGCGCGTGCTGGTGGTGGACGACGAGCCGGAGATCCTGCGCCTCCTGGAGAAGTCGCTGCGCGCCGAGGGGTACGCGGTGGAGACTGCGCGGGACGGGCTCGAGGCGGAGCAGAAGCTGAAGGGGCCCCCGCCCGACCTGGTGGTGCTCGACGCCATGCTCCCGCACGTGCACGGGTTCGAGCTGTGCAGCCGCATCAAGGGCGATGCGCGGCTGCGCAACGTGCCGGTGCTGATGATGAGCGCCGTCTACCGCGGCTGGCGCTTCGCGCAGGATGCCCGGGAGGCCTTCGGCGCCGACGATTACCTGGAAAAGCCGTTCCACCTCGCGGACGTGCTCCGCCGCGTGCACCAGCGGCTGGAGAGCCCGCGAGGCATGCCGGCCGAGCAGAAAGAGGCCGCCGACGCCAGCTACAAGGAGGGCGTGGAGCACCTCTCCCACGGCCGCCCCGCGAAGGCGCGCGGCGCGCTGGAGCAGGCGGCGAAGGCCGACCCGTTCTCGGCGCGCAACCACTTCGCGCTGGGGCGGGCGCTGCGCGAGACGGGCGACGCCTTCCGCGCGATGAGCGCGTACGAGAAGGCGGTCGAGCTGCGGCCGACCCATTTCGCCGCGCTCTGCAGCCTGGCCGAGCTGTACCTGGAGAAGGGATTCCGCCGCAAAGCCGTCGAAGCGCTCGAGCGCGCGCTCAACTGCGCCCCGGACGGCCGCACCCGCGACGGCATCCGCACCCGCCTCCTCCGCCTCCTCTAGGTCCAAGACAATCGCGCCACGGAGTGCACGGAGCTCACGGAGACGTGGATCCGCATGGGCTTCTCCGTGTTCTCCGTGTGCTCAGTGGTGCAATCAGTTTGCGCCTTTCGCATTGCGGTCCAGCGCAGTGCGATGAATGCTGTCGGCGTGCGCGTGGATGAAACGGCGGTGCGGAGGAGGAGGGAGCAGAACCTCGCGGCGGCTCGGCCGGATACGCGGTCGATCGCGCCCAGCATCCGGAGCTTCGCCCACGCCGTCGACCGGCAGCGGCAGGCGGTGGAGCACGTCCCTCTACTCGCCGCGTCGCGCCCGCGGTTGACGGAGACGGCGCGCGCCCTCGACGAGGCGGAGGTCGCCGCGCTCGCCATTTCCGTCGACGATCCGCACGCCGAGCTTCCGGCGCTCGCGCAGGCGGCGCAGGCGGTCTCGGTCCCGGTGCTGCGCTGCGACCTCCTGCTGGAAGAGTTCCAGGTCTACGAGTCGCGCGCGGCCGGCGCCGACGCGGTGCTGCTCCATGCGGCGCTTCTTCCCGGTGAGCAGCTCGAGCGGCTGTGCGGCGCCGCCCGCGCGACGCACATGGCCGCCTGCGTCGTCTGCGAGACGTCCGAGGAGGTGCAGCGCGCCGCCGCCGCTCGCGCCGCCGCCGTCGCGCTGGCACGCGGCGCCGAGGAGCTGTTCGCCGCGGTTCCCCGGCGCGTGCTGGTGCTGGCGCTGGATTCCGCCGCCGCGGTGCGCGGCCGCGCCGATGCGTTGCTCGACGAGGCGATCGGGTCCGCGCCCGACCCGGCCGCGGCCTTCCGTGCCGCGCTGGAGCAGGACTGACGTGCCGCCGCCCTTCCGCAAGCACCTCTTCGTCTGCCTCAACGACCGCGGCCCCGGCGACCCGCGCGGATCGTGCGCGCAGAAAGGCAGTGAGGAATTGCACCAGGCATTCAAGGCCGCATTGAAAGCGCGTGGCTTGAGCGCGGACATCCGCGCCAACAAGGCCGGCTGCCTCGACAATTGCGCGCAGGGTTGCTCGGTCGTCGTCTACCCCGAGGGCGTCTGGTACGGCCGGGTGACGTTGGAGGACGTCGACGAGATCGTCGAGAAGCACCTCGTCGGCGGCGAGCCGGTGGAACGACTCAGGCTCTACGCAAAAGCTGACGAAGAGGAAGCAACCTAGCGATCACGGCGCTCGACCGGTCCTTTGTGCGCCCGGGCCGACCGGAACGCACACTAGCGCCCGTCCCGGTGGTCGCATCGGCCGGGAGGTGGGGAAGACAACCCCACCGATCAAACTCTCCTAACTACTCGTTTATCGGGTCAGCGATGCCGGTTATCGATGCGAGTTGGCCCCTTTTATCGGTTCGGACTATCGTCCCGTTCTTCCGGCACGGCACATAGCTCAAGAGGGGGCGACCATGAGGACGAGGCTTTCCTTGCTCTGCGGAGTGCTCACCCTTGCTCTCGCCGCTCGCCCGGCTCCGGCGCGCGTCCTGAGGGTCAACGTCGCCGCTCATGTGACCTGGGTCGACGATCCCGGCAACGTCCTGGGCGGACAGGTATCCGTCGGGCAGACGGGCGAAGGTACCTACGCCTATGAGACGACCGCACCGGACCAGGATCCGGGCCCGATCGACGGCAGCTATCCGCAAAGCCCCGCGCAAGGCAGCGCGAGCCTCTCGGTGGGGCCGTTCAACTTCGCCAGCGATCCCACCTCCCCGGGCTGGATGTACCAGGTCCTGGTCCATGCGCCCTGGGACGCCTACTACCAGGACTTCATCCGCATCACGAGCGGCGCCAACCAACCCCTCGCCAACGGCGCGAGCGTGGCGACGCTGGACATCGAGTTCTCGGACTTCTCCGGCGCGGCGCTGTCCTCGGACGCGCTGCCCGCGAGCGCCCCGGACCTGGCCAGCTTTCCGCAAAGCACCGTGCTCGTCCTCGGCTCCTCCGCGACGGGCGCCTGGTACACGCTTCGTTTGCAGATCGATTCGGTGGCGGTGGCCGACGCCGGAGTGACGGTCTCGCCTTCCTCGAGCAGCTTCCTCCGCCTGCAGCACGTCGATCCGGCCTTGCTCGTGGAAGCCGGCGACCAGATCGTCGGGGTGCAAGGAAGCGTGAACGGGGTTCTCCTGCCGCCGCAGTACCTGGGACAATGCGTCCAGGCGCCGCCCAATGCGCAGAGCCGCCCGGCGATCGTCTGCCCGGACATCAACCAGTTCCTCTTCCCCGGCGCCAACCGGGTGGAGTGGCGCGCCGAGATGATCGACGGATCGACGCGCACGACGTCGGTCGACTGGGAGATGATCCAGTAGGTCCCGCCGGCGCCGATCAGTTCATCAGCTTGGCGCCGCCGCGCAGGCGGTCGACCCGGGCGCGGAGCGCGGCTGCGTCGGACGCGGCCGGTTCGAGGCGCAGCACCGTCTCCAGATCGGCGGCGGCGGCCTCGGGGCCGCCCAGCTGCTCGCACAGGCGCGCGCGGTCTCGCAGGACGCGCACGTCGTCGGGCTGCAGCAGGAGCTGGCGGTCGACGGCGGACAGCGCGCGAGGCAGGTCGCCGCGGTCGAGGTAGATGGAGCGCAGGTTCTGCAGCATGCGCGCCAGGATCTCCTTTGGCCGAGCGGCGCGCAAAAGGCGCGGGTCGAAGCGCGCCGCATCGCCGGCGGCGGACGCGAAGCGGCGCTTCAGCTCCGCGAGCCCCAGCAGCTGGCCGCGGTTGAACGCGTCGACGATCAGCTCGCCGTCGTCGAGCGTCACCTTGCAGAGGAAGTGCCCCGGGAAGGAGACGCCGTCCACCCGCAAGCCGCAGCGCCGCCCCACCTCCATGTACACGAGCGAGAGCGAGAGCGGGATGCCGGTGCGCCGCTCGATCACCTCGTTGAAGAAGCTGTTGCGCGGGTCGTAGTAGTCGGCCTGGTTGCCCGTGAAGCCGAGCTCGTGGAAGAGCACCGCGTTGAGCCGGCCCACCCGGCGCTCCGGAAGCGCGCCGGCGGGCAGGCCGCGCGTGACCTGAAGGGCGAACTCGTCCAGCGCCATGAGATATCGCGCCTCGTCGAGCTGGGGGTACTCCTCGCGGGCGATGGCCAGCGCCGCGCGAGCCAGATCGATCGGCTCCCGCCTGGCGAGCTGCTCCAGCTCGCGGCGCGACGCAGCGGAAGGGTCCACCAGCCCATTCTATCCTGATCGTGTGGGGCGAGGTCGGAGGCGGCTAGAAAGCCTCCTGGATCAGGCGCTCGAAGTCGACCTGGGTGCAGGGTCGGGGATTCGACTGGTGGCAAGCGTCCGCGAGGGCCTTCTCGACCAGCCGCGGGATCATCTCGCGCTTCACGCCCGCCTGCGACAGCTTGCGCGGAAGGCCGCACGCCCCGCGCAGATCGTCGACCAGCTGCGCGCAGGCGTGCGCGCGCTCCTGCACGCTCATCCGCGGATCGGCGCCCAGGGCGACCGCCGCGGTCGCCAGCCGCTCCTCGGCCGCGGAGCGGTTGAACTGGATGACGGTGGGGAGCATGAGCGAGTTCGCCAACCCGTGATGGGTGCCCGCGACGGGCGTGAGCGCGTGCGCGACCGAGTGGCAGGCGCCGAGGCCCTTCTGGAAGGCGATGGCCCCCATCGCGCTGCCCAGCAGCATCTGCTCGCGCGCGTCGACGTCCTTGCCGTTCTTCACCGCGCGCCCGAGGTGCTGCGCGATGCGGCGCAACCCATCGAGCGCGATGGCGTCGGCGAGCGGGTGATCGCCCTTCGCCACGTACGCCTCCAGGTTGTGGGTGAGCGCGTCCATGCCCGTGGCGGCGGTGATGAACGGCGGCAGGCCCACCGTCAGCTCCGGGTCGAGGATGGCGGCGTTCGCGAGCAGGTGCGGACTGAAGATCACCACCTTGGTCCCGTCGATCACCAGCACCGTGGAGCGCCCCACCTCGCTCCCGGTACCGGCGGTGGTGGGCACCGCCAGGAACGGGGGCTGCCTCTCGGTGATGTACCGGTCGCCGCCCTGCGCGTCGTCGTAGCGATTCAGCGGCGGGTCGTGGTGCACGAGCAGGCGGATCGCCTTGCCCATGTCCAGCGAGGCGCCGCCGCCCACCGACAGGAGCGCCTCCGCGCCCGAGGCGCGGTACGCTTCGATGCCCTTCAGCGCGTCTTTATCGGTGGGGTTGGGATCGAACTCGCTGAAGACCGCGAACGGCACTCCGGCCTGCTCGAGCAGCGGCGTGACGAATCTCAAGAGACCGGCCTGGAGGATCCCCTTGTCGGTGACGAGCAGCAGCTTGCCCGCACCCGCCCGCTTCAGCTCGGCGGGCAGCTCGCGGATGGCGCCGCGCCCGTGGACGATCCGCGTGGGAAAGGACATGACCGAAGGCATCGGACTCTCCTCAGATGATCTCGAAGTAGCGCTCCAGCTCCCATTTCGTCACCGCGGCCTCGAACTGGCGGCATTCCCAGTCACGGGTGCGCACGTAGTGGTCGACGAACGCGTCGCCCAGGAGCTCGCGGACCTCCTTGCTGCGCGCGAGCGCCTCGGTGGCGGCGCGCAGCGTCGGCGGGAGCGGCTCCGCCTTCGCGTCGTAGCCGTTCCCCACCGTCTCGGGCGGAAGCGGCATCTCGTGCTGCACCCCGTGGAGGCCGGCGGCGACGGAGGCGGCGATGGCCACGTACGGATTCATGTCGGCGGCGGCGAATCGGTATTCGAGGCGCGTCGAAGCGGGCGATCCGGGGATCACGCGCAGGGCGGTGGTACGGTTCTCCACCCCCCAGGTCGCCATCGTGGGCGACCAGGCGCCGCGCACCATCCGCTTGTACGAGTTCACGGTCGGCGCGATGAGCGCGGTCATCGCCGGCATCAGCGCCACCTGCCCGGCCACGTAGTGCTGCAGGAGCTTGCCCATCCCCTTGTACGCGCGGGGATCGAGGAACAGCGGGTGCCCGTCGAGGGTCCACAGGGACTGGTGCAGGTGCCCGCTGCAGCCGGGCAGCTCCTTGTTCCACTTCGCCATGAAGGTCGGCATCACCGCGTGGCGGGCGCAGATCTCCTTCACCGCGGTCTTGAAGAGCGCCGCCTTGTCCGCGCCGCGAAGCAACTGGTCGTAGCGGATGGCGGCCTCGTACACGCCGGGCCCGGTCTCGGTGTGGAAACCCTCCACCTCGATGTCGAAGGCGGCGAGCTGGTCCTGCAGGTCGTGCACCAGCCCGGCGTTCTCGCTGGCCCGCAGCCACGAGTATCCGAACATCCCGGGCGAGAGCGGCGTCAGGTTCGCGTACCCCTTGGCCCGCACCGATTCCGGCGTCTCGCGGAAGAGGAAGAACTCGTATTCGGAGGCCACCTTCACCGCGAACCCCATCGAGCGCGCCTTCTCCTCGATCCGCTTGAGGAGCTGGCGCGGAGAGACCGCGAGCGGCTTGCCCGGCTCGGACTCGAAGTCGAGCAGGAAGGCGGCCGTCCCCGGTTCCCACGGGATCATGCGGAAGGTGGAGAGGTCGACGGTGGCGCGCACGTCCGGGTAGCCGGTGTGCCATCCCGTGACGGTCGCGTTGTCGTAGAGCTGGTCCATGAGGTCCCAGCCGAAGATCACGTCGCAGAAGCCCAGCCCGCCGTCGGCCGCGCCCCAGAACTTGTCCAGGGACAGGTACTTGCCGCGCAGGATGCCGTCGACGTCGAAGCCGCCCAGCTTCACCTTGCGCACGCCGTGCTTCTGGAACTCCTCGCGCAGGGCCTCGATCTGGGTGGCTCGCGTCTTCTCCATGGGGCCGCCTCTCGCGGAGGGGACACCATGAAATGGTGTCCCCCATTTGCCCACGGTGGAGCCGGGGGAAACGGCCGTCAAGCGCTCGGCGAACCGGCGGCGGGACGAGGACTCGCGCAGGCGGCCCGGAACCGTTATATTTCCTCAACGGAGGGCTTCGATGTCCATTCCTCGACTGGTCATCGTCCAGACCGGCACGGCGGCGCCGGAGATCGTGCGCCAGCACGGGGACTACCCCGACTGGTTCAACCAGGCCCTCGGCGCCGAGCTGCCGGTGCTGCGCGCGCACCTGGGCGAGACGCTCGAGCTGCCGGCCGGAACTCAGGGAGTGCTCGTCTCGGGATCGCCTCTGTCCCTCACGCGGCCCGAGCCGTGGATGGACGAGGTCGCCGAGGAGCTGCTCCGCATCGGAGAGCGTGGCACGCCGGTCCTGGGCGTCTGCTTCGGTCATCAGCTGCTCGGCCGCGCTGCGGGCTCGCAGGTGGTCCGCAACCCGAAAGGACGGGAGATCGGCACCGTTCGCGTGCAGCTGACCGCCGCGGGCCGGACGGATCCGCTGTTCCGCGGCTGGGTCCCGGACGAGGGGCTCGCCGACGTCCAGGCGACCCACGTCGACTCCGTCGACCCCGTCCCCCCCGGCGCCACGCTGCTCGCCTCGAACGAACGGTGCGCCACGCAGGCGCTGCGGCTGTCCGACGCGGTGGCCTCGGTCCAGTTCCACCCCGAGCTGCGCCCGGAGACGCTCCGCGATCTGATCGATTCCCGCGCCGGCGCGCTGCGCGCCGAGGGGCTCGACCCCGACTCCTTGCGCGCGGACGTGCGCGAGACGGCCTCCGCGCGACTGCTGCGCGCGTTCGCCGACGAAGCCCGCCGGAGCTGATCCCGGCCCCGCGGGTCCCGATGCCCCCGCGCCGCGGGTTGGCGATGTGCGTCTTGACGCCAGCCTGCCACACGGGCGTAGGCTCGCTCACATGAACGTCCGCCCCATCCTCATCGGTGTCGGCGTCGCTGCCCTCGGCGGCTTCGCCCTCTACGACTACTACAGCCCCGACTCGCGTCGCGCCCGCGCGCTCCACGAGGTGGAAACGCTCAAGCCCGACGTGAAGCCACACGCATGCCTTCCTCCAGGGCCGCTGACCAAGGCGTTCGCGGCGGCGGTGGCATTGGACGCGGTCCCCCCCACCGCCTTCGACAGCGACGCGCGGAAGCGCGGCATGATCAAGCACGACTGCATCCGCGGCGCCGCCCAGCACTCGGCCGTGGACCGGTTGCTCGACGCCACCGGCGAGGACGTGGTCGCCTATGCGGCCAAGGTGGTCGACTCGTGCCAGCTCGGCAAGAACGAGTACCCGGTCCCGCAATGCGTGGCGATGGACGTGCTCGGCCGGCGCGCCGATCAGTCTCCGGCGGCAGTGGCGACGCTGGAGAAGGTCGCCAGCGAGCGGAAGGGCGCCAAGGAAGTCTGGGAAGGCGCCCTGTACCGGCTGATGTCGATGCCCGCGTGGCGCACTCCGGCGCAGCTCGCCGCCCAGCTCGCCTCCGAACCGGAGTGGGAGGCGCGCGAGCTGATCCTGGAGAAGGTGCGCGAGCGCCCCGACGCGTCCACCCGCGCTTCGCTGGAAACGGCGTACGCCAAGGAAGACGACCAGAGCACCAAGGGGCGCATCAAGGCGGCGCTGCTCGAGCTGGAGAACCCGGGCAAGTGCGTGGTCGAGGACGAAGGGCGCGCCGAGGACGGCACCTGCCGCTACGTCTGCCGCGATCAGAACCTCCGCCTGCGCTACCCGAAGGACCCGAAAGAGAAGGGGCCGTGCACGCTGGTGCGCGAGCCCGAACCGCCGAACGCGGCGGCCAAGCCGCCGGTGAACTCGGCCGCGCTGGCGAAGTAGCGCCTACAGCACCGGCACCGGCCCGACCAACTCCATCCCGCCGGGGTGGGCCGCACAGCAGAGGCCGGCGACGGCCACGCCCGCGCGGCGCGCCGCCCGGAGCGCTCGCGCGAACGCCGGATCGATCGACTCGTCCGCCGCGATCGCGCGCACGTCGCCGCGCTGCGCGCAGAGGACGAGCGCAGCCGGCAGCCCGCGCCGGGCGAGGCGCGCGAGCAGGGCGAGGTGCCGCAGCCCGCGCAGCGTGGGCGCATCGGGGAACAGCGCCACGCCTCCGCGCGCCGCTCCCACGCTCTTCACCTCGCACGCGATGTCTTCGCCCGACGGCGAGCGCAGGAGCAGGTCGATACGCGGCCGCGGCCGCGCGCGGAGCCGCGGAAGCGTCAGCTCCCTCCGGACGACCGAGCACCCCGCCAGCTCGGGCAACAGGCCACGCGCCAGCGCCGCCGCCACCAGCCGCGGCGCTCCGGCCGGGTCCAGGCTGACCCACGGCGACGGCGGCGTGCGCGCCCTCGCGAGCAGCACCGTGTACCGGGTCCTCCGCGCCGCCCTCCTCTCCTGCCCTCCCACCTCGACCAGCACCAAGGGCTGCCCGGCGACGAGCAAGTCCAGGCATCTCCCCCGGTCCGGCACATGCGACTCCACGGCGCCCCCCGCGATTCTGCAGATCGCCAGGAACTTGTTCGGCCGTTCGATCAGCGTCGCGAAGATTGGCTCCCCAGACCACCGGTGCGGAATCAGCTCCCCAGACCAGCGGTGCGGAATCAGCCCTGGCTCGATGACGCGCATCGTCCCCAGAACGTTACACCGAACCTCACCGTCGAAGCCGAAGCTCGAAGCTCGAAGCTCGAAGCTCGAAGTCGAACCTCGAAGCTCGCAGTCGAACCTCGAAGCTCGCAGTCGAACCTCGACATCCCCTGCCCGCCTCTGCTAATTCCCTCCACCCTTGGACCTCGTCCGCCTGGAACGCGCGGTCATCGGCTATCGCACTCCTCTCCTCCCTCCTCTCGATCTCTCCGTCCGCTCCGGCAGCACCCTGGGCGTCCTGGGCCCCAACGGCGCCGGAAAGACCGCGCTGCTCAAGTCGATGCTCGGCCTCTTGCCGCTCCTCGGCGGCCGCCTCGTCTTCCCCACGGGCCGGCCGCCGCGCGTCGGCTACGTCCCGCAGCGCGACCGGCTCGACCAGAGCTGGCCGCTGTCGGTCCTGGACGTCGTCCTGATGGGCCGCACCAGCCTCCTCGGACCGCTGCGGCGATTCGGCCCCGAGGACCGGAAGCGGGCGCGCGAGGCGCTGGAGGAGATCGGGGTCGGCGAGCTCGCCGAACGGCCCCTCTACGCGCTCTCGGGCGGCCAGCACCAGCGCGTGCTCATCGCCCGCGCCATCGCCGCCGAGCCGGAGCTCCTGGTGCTCGACGAGCCGACCAGCGCGATGGATCCGGCCGCCGAGCGCGTCCTTCTCGAGCTGGTCGAGCGGCTCAAGCGCGCGCACAACCTGTCGGTGGTGCTGGTGACGCACCAGCTGACCGCGGTGGCCGGGTTCGCGACCGAGGTCGCCCTGGTCGACCGCGCGCGCGGTCTCTTCGAGGTCGGCCCCGCGCGCGAGATGATGACGCCCGAGCGGCTCGGCCGCCTCTACGGCCGGGAGGTGCGCGTCGCCGAGCTGGACGGCCAGATCGCGATCGTGATCGCGCGCGCAGCCGAGCACGACGCCGGCGACGGCCGGTCACGCGAGGACGCCGGATGACCGGCTTCGCGGAATTCTGGGCGGGCCGCGAGCTGTGGCGCGAGCCCCTGCTGGCCGGCGTGCTCGCCGGCGCGTTGCTCTCGTACCTGGGCGTCTTCGTCGTGCTGCGGCGGATGGTGTTCGTCTCCGCCGCGCTGTCGGAGATCAGCGGGGTGGGCGTCGCCACCGCCTTCTACGTCGGCGCGGTCGCGGGGATCGATCCGCACACCCACCGGGCCATCCCGCTCCTGCTCGAGCCGGTCTGGTTCTCGCTGGTGTTCGCCTGCGCCGCCGCGGCGCTGTTCTCGCTGCGCCCCGGCCACCGCAAGCTCGCGCCCGAGACCATCGTGGGCCTGGGGTACATCGTCGCCAGCGCGCTCGTCCTCGCCATCCTGAACAGCCCGCGCATCGCGCAGGAAGCGCACGCGGTGGGCGACATCCTCTTCGGCAACGCGGTGACCGTGCCGCGCACGCAGATCTACGCGCTGGCCGGGGCGGGCTCCGCGGCGGTGCTGGCGCACGTGCTCTTCTTCAAGGAGCTGCTCTTCGTCAGCTACGACCCGGAGACCGCCATGGTGCAGGGGGTGGGCGTTTTCCGATACGAGACGCTGCTCAACGTGATCGTCGCGGTGGTCATCTCGGTGGCGACCCGAGCGGTGGGTGCGCTGCCCGTCTTCGCCTTCACCGTCCTCCCCGCCGCCGCGGCGCTGATGATCACGGAGAACATGCGCGCCACCATCCCGCTCTCGATCGGGTTCGGGATCGTGTCGGCCGCGGTCGGCTACTACGTGAGCTGGATCGAGCAGCTCCCCACCGGCGCGACGATGGTCGTCGTGGCGTCCGTTTTCCTGCTCCCCGGGCTCGCCCGTCTGGCCAAGCGCAGCACGGTCTGAATAAAGCGGGCAGCCGGCCGTCCGAGCGCTCCAACAGGCCGGGAGGGCACCCGATGTTGATCTTGCTCCTCGCGTTGATCGCCGCCCCTGCGCAGGCGGGCCGGCCGGACGGCGGCCCGGGGACCGCCGCGGATGCGGGTCCTTCGAAACCGGCCGGCTCGGCCGACGCGGGCCAGGACGACGAGGCTCTCCGGCGCGAGCTGGAGAAGGCGCTCGGAAAGGACGCGGCTGCGGCTGCTGCCGCTGCCGCGGGCCAGGCACCGCCACCGACGCCGGCCCCGGACCCGGCGATCGCCGGCGCGGCGCCTTTGCCCCTGCCTCGCGGAGCGCAGTCGCTCAACCCGGACATCAGCGCCATCCTGGACACCGAAGGTGGGTACCAGCGGAGGCCGTTCCTGTTTCCCAGCGGAGACGATCCGGCCCTGCGCAGCGAGGAGGGCAAGAAATCGCTGGGCTTCGCCGTGCAGGAGGTCGAGCTCGCGTTCCAGGCCATCGTCGACCCCTACTTCCGAGCCGATGTGTTCCTCACCATCCCGAACCTCACCGGTCTCGAGGTCGAGGAGGCGTTCGCGACCACCACGACCCTCCCCTGGAGCCTTCAGGTGAAGGCCGGCAGCTTCCGCAGCGCCTTCGGCCGGCAGAACGGCCAGCACCTGCACATGCAGGACTTCACGCGCAGGCCGCTCCTCAACGCAGCCTTCCTCGGCGCTGACGGGCTGCGTGGGCCTGGTGCCCAGGTGTCTTGGCTCGCGCCGCTCCCCTTCTACCTCACCCTCTACGCAGAGGCGTTCTCTCTCGGCGGGCCCGAGGAACCCGGACCCGGGACGACGATCGCGCCGCCAGTGGCGAGCTTCGGCGGCGGCGAGCCGCACGATCTCACGTACGCCGCCGAGGCGAAGGCGTTCTTTCCGCTCGGAGAAGAATGGTCGATCTATGCCGGCCTGAGCGGCGCAACGGGCGTCTCGCCAGGTCTCTTCCAGCCGACGGACACAGGCGTGAACGTGCTCGGCGCCAATCGACGCAGCTACCTCGCCGGCGCCGACCTCTACGTCAAGTGGAAGCCGCCCAACGTCGCGCGCGGGTACAACTCCGTCGCCTGGCAGACGGAAGCGATCTGGCGCCACTTCGACGACGTGGAAGGCCTGCCGGGCGGGTGGGACGGCGGCTTCTACTCCCAGGTCGTGGTGCAGGTCGCGCGGCGGTGGTTCCTGGGCGTCCGGGGGGACGTGCTCGGACTACCGACCTCCAGCTCGCTGGGCCGGACCTTGCGCGGCGCCGGCAGCCTCACCTTCCAGATGAGCGAGTTCGCGCGCCTGCGCGCCTATCTCGAGGCCGAGCACGCCGAATCCGGCCCGTCCGCTCCGGGCGTCGTGTTCACGGCCGTGCAGCCGCGCGACTCGCTAGCCGCCTTCCTGCAGCTGGAGATCTCCATCGGCGCGCACGGCGCCCACCCGTTCTGAAGCTTTCGCGCAGAGGAGAGTCGAACGATGGCCATGAGACGTTTCGCGCTGCTCGCCGCCCTCGCGCTGTCGCTGCCGAAGCCCGCTGCGGCCGCGGTGCGCATCGTCTCGTCGATTCCGACGCTGGGCTCGCTCGCCAAGGAAGTGGGGGGAGATCGCGTCGAGGTCCAGTTCCTCGCCAAGGGCTACCAGGATCCGCACTTCGTCGAGCCGAAGCCCAGCCTGATGCTGCTCCTGAACCGCGCCGACCTGCTGCTGTACGTCGGGCTCGAGCTGGAGATCGGCTGGCTCCCGCCGCTGGTGCTCGGCTCGCGCAACCCCAAGATCCAGACGGGCGAGTCGGGCAGCCTGGACTGCTCGCGAGCAATCCCGGTGCTGGACATCCCCACCACCAAGGTCGACCGCTCGATGGGCGACATCCACCCGCAAGGCAACCCGCACTACTGGCTGCCCCCTGCCAACGCGAAGATCATCGCGCGCGAGATCGCGCAGCGGCTCTCGCAGATCGACCCCGGCGGCTCGGCGATCTACCAGCAGAACCTGGCGGCCTTCAATGACCGGGTCGACGCGGCGGTCAAGAAATGGCAGCCGATGACTGCCAAGGTGCGCGGCACCAAGATCGTCACGTACCACAAGAGCTGGACGTACCTGTCGCAATGGCTCGGGCTCCAGGAGATCGGCTACCTGGAAACCAAGCCCGGCATCCCGCCCGACCCCGACCATCTGTTCCGCCTGATCCAGGCCATGCGCGCGGAGCACGTGCAGCTGGTGCTGGCCGAGGACTTCTACAACCTGAACACCGCGCGCCTCGTCGCCGAGAAGGGCGGCGCGAAGCTGCTCGACCTGCCCACCGACGTCGGCGCCAAGCCGGCCATCAAGGACTGGTTCACGCTGGTCGAAACCATCCTCAGGCAACTCTCCTCCGCGGTCTGAGCTACAGCGTTTCACGCGGAGCGCGCTGAGCAAGCGGAGCCCGCGGAGATGGTTTTTGGAAAAGCCTCCTCTGCGCGCTTTCTTTTTCATCTCCGCGCGCTCCGCGTGAAACGCAGTCAGGCCGCTGGTGTGGCCGATTGTGGGGCAGGTAGACTGGAAGGGTGCTGCTCAAGCTGGCCATCTGGCAGGACGTGGAGGAGTACCTCGCCCGGCGCGACGACGTGGTGGTGCCGGTCGGCTCCACCGAGCAGCACGGTCCCTCGGGCCCTCTGGGCAGCGACTTGATCGTGGCCGAGGAGCTGGCGCAGGAGCTGGGCGAGGATCGGCGCGCCATGGTGGCCCCGGCGATCCCGTTCGGCGTCTCCGCGGTCCACTCCGCGTTCCCGGGGACCATCGCGGTGCAGCCGTCCACGCTCCTCGCGCTGGTGGGTGACGCGCTGCACGCCCTGCACGCGCAGGGGTTCCGCCGCTTCCTCCTGGTCAACGCACACCCGGGCTCGGCCGGAGCGCTGCAAGCCGCCTGCGCGCAGGCCCACGCGGAACTGCCCGATTCGCGCTGCCTCCTGGTCTCCTGGTGGGAGCTGCCGGAAGTGCAGTCGCTCGTCCTCGAGCTGTTCGGCGCGCGCGAGGGGCACCACGCGACCCCCGCCGAGCTCTCCATCGTCCGGCGCTTCTATCCGCGGGCGGTGCTCGAGCTCCCGCCGATGGAACGGTTCGAGGCCGTGCAGCAGATGGTGGCCTGGGGCGCGCAGGACTTCCGCCGCCGGTATCCCGACGGGCGCGTGGGCTCGGACCCGTCGCTCGCGTCGGCGTCGGCGGGCGATCGCATCTTCGCGGCGGCCTCCCGGGCGCTGGCCGAAGCGCACCTCCGGCTGGTCGAGGACCAGTGACCCGCGTGACGCCGGATTTTGCCCGCCGGAGCTTGCGAGCAGTTTTGCGGCGTCTTCAATTGCATTGACATTTTACAAATCGTTGGCCGGCCGGCGCGGGCGACTCCCGCTGGAGAACGGGCGAATCCGAAGGAGGGCGGAACCCGTCCCACCCGCCACTCCATGGTGCGCAGATGTGAGCTAATACGCTGAAACTTTTGGATTTTTTGTGAGGCGCGCTACTCTGGTCGCCCAGGGGAGAAGCCGCCGTGGCTTGACCGGAGACCTGAGC
>WNGG01001631.1_pt1 | contig 25350 bp, 28 predicted proteins | sample 5400661 | NCBI WGS metagenome assembly WNGG01 (sample SAMN13153372, study PRJNA577476) | soil metagenome | isolation source: 100 cm soil or saprolite under Garry oak tree replicate 1 | place: USA:California | collected 2016-06-15
CGCGCGAGGGGCGCCGGCCGGATCCCGAGTCGCGCCAGGGGTCGTAGTCGGGATCGGGCGGTTCCTCGGTCGGGCGTTCGCCCTCGGGAACGTGACGCAGGTTGACTCGGATGCGCGTCCACGTGCTCGAGCGACCACGCATCGTGTCGATGAGGACGTCATCCACGTGCAGTCGATCGGCGGCCTCCGGATGCCGCGCCTTCCACCGTTCGAGGCCGGCGAGCGCGTCCGTCCGATGCTCTGCCTTGGCGATGGTGACGAGCGGGTGTGTCGACTGGCGGCGGCCACGGCCCGTCTCGGCGTCGGTCGCGGCGCGCTTTCGTCGCGACGGCGCGACACGCGGCGGCTCGTCACCGTGCTTCTTGTAGTGCGGCGGCCAGGGCGCGTCACCGAGACCGGCCGCTTCCTGCGCGGCGGACAGCGCGAGGAGTCGATCGAGCGAGCCCGCAGCTCCGTCGATTCCCGCCGCTGCGTCGCCGCGCTCGGCCATGCGCGTCGGTGCCGTGACCAGCGTGAACGCCGCCGGATCGCAGTCGGCGACCTCGTCCCACGTGAGCGGCATCGAGACGCGCGCGTCGGGTGTCGGGCGCACCGACCACGCCGAGGCCACCGTCCGGTCTTTGGCGTTCTGGTTGTAGTCGAGAAAGACGCCGTGCCGTTCCTCTTTCCACCACTTGCTGGTCGCCTGCTCGGGCGCGCGCCGCTCGACTTCACGCGCGAGGGCGAGCGCCGCGCGCCGGACTTGATCGAAGCTCCAGCGCCGCTCGATTCGCACGTTGACGTGCATGCCGCGTGAGCCCGATGTCTTGGGCCAGCCGCGCAGGCCATGGTCGTCGAGCACGTCACGGACGACGAGGGCCACACGTCGCACGTCGTCCCAGCTCACGCCAGCGCCCGGGTCGAGATCGACGCGCAGCTCGTCGGGATGCTCGAGGTCGTCGGCGCGGACCGGGTGCGGGTTCAGGTCGATGCACCCGAGGTTGACGATCCACAGGAGCTGCGCCGCGTCGCGGACCACGATCTCGCGCGCCGTCCGGCCCGACGGAAACCGCAGCTCCACCGTCTCGACCCACTCGGGGTGTTGCGCCGGCGCGCGCTTCTGGAAGAACGGCTCGCCCTCCGCGCCGTCGACGTAGCGCTTGAGCACGATCGGCCGCCCGGCGATACCCCGGAGCGCCCCGTCGGCGACGGCCGCGTAGTACCTGGCCAGGTCCAGCTTCGTATGACCGGAATGCGGAAAGAACACCTTGTCAGGGTTGGTGATCACCACCTCCCGACCGGCGACTTCCAGAGCGACCTGGCGCGCGCTCGCCATGGCCAACAGTGTGAATCGTCGCGGCTAGGAGCTGCGGGGCGGCCACGTGATCCCGAGCGCGTCGATGCGTCGCAAGCGATCCTGACCGAGCGCCGTGTCGTAGACGTCAGCGAGCGCTTCCGGCGTCCACCCCTCGCGGCTCGTGATCGCGCGGATCGGCGCCGGGTGCGACCAGAGCGACACCTGGTTGCCGCGAACGTGCAGGATCTGCCCGGTGACGTGGGCTGCGCGATCGCTCGCGAGAAATGCCACGACCGGAGCGATCGCTTCGGGCGGTGCCGCCGCCTGCGCCCGGCGGCCATCCGGGAGCCGCTCCGTCATCCGTGTCTCGGCGGTTGGCGAGATGCAGTTCACGGTCACGCCGTACTTCGCCATCGCGAGTGCCGTCGAGCGCGTCAGGCCCACGATACCTTCCTTGGCCGCCGAGTAGTTCGGCTGGCCCGGGCTGCCCTCGAGCCCGGCGGTGGACGTGAAGGTGACGATCCGACCATAGCGCCGCTCGCGCATGTGCTTCGTCGCCGGACGCATCACCGTGAAGTGGCCCTTCAGGTGGACGGCGACGACGGAGTCCCATTCTTCCTCGGTCATGTTGAAGATCATCCGCTCTTTCAGGATTCCGGCGCAGCAGACGACGATGTGGAGATCGCCGAACGTGTTCAGCGCGGCGTCGACCATCGCCTGCCCTCCGGCCATGGTCGCGACGCTGTCGGCGTTCGCGACAGCCCGGCCGCCGCCCGCCTCGATCTCCTTGACGACCCCCAGGGCGCGCTCGCTCGACGGGTCACGTCCGTCGACCGTCACGCCGTAGTCGTTGACCACGACGCTGGCGCCCGCCGCGGCCAGCCCCAGCGCGACTCCACGACCGATCCCGCTTCCCGCCCCCGTCACGACCGCGACCTTCCCGTCCAGGAGACCCATGGCTCTCGCCTCCGCGATGATTTCTGCCGAGAGACTATTCGATTTCGATGCCGGGCGCGCAGCGAGGGGCCCGGCTTGACAGGCATTTGAAACTAATGTTTCCTATCGAAACAATAGAAGCATCGGAGGCAGAGGACATGCGCTACCCGCTCACACCGATCTTCACTCGCCCCTGGCTGCTGAATGGTCTTTCGCTGCGGCTCATCGAGAGCCACTACGAGAATCACTACGGTGGGGCTCTCCGGCGCCTCAACGCCATCACGGAGCAGCTCGAGTCACTCGACGTTGCCAAGGCTCCGGCCTATGTCGTGAACAGCCTGAAGCGCGAACAGCTCATCGCGCTCAACTCGACGCTGCTCCACGAGCTCTACTTCGCCAGCCTGGCCTTCGGGGACGGGAAGCCGACCGACGGACTCGCCGGAGCCCTCAGCCGCGACTTCGGGTCCGTGGACCGCTGGCGCAGCGAGTTCGTCGCCATGGCGAACGGATTGGCCGGCGGCTCGGGATGGGTCTTGCTCGTCTACGTGCCGCGCGATCGCCGGCTCATCAATCAGACTGCCGGGGATCATGGCCAGACCGTGGCCGGCGGCGTCCCCATTCTGGCGCTGGACATGTACGAACACGCCTACCACATCGACTTCGGCGCAAACGCGAAGGCCTACATCGAAACGTTCCAGCGCAACATCGACTGGCCGTCGGTCGAGGTCCGGTATGAAGACGCGTTGCAGGTCGCGCCCCCGCGCCCGCTCGTGCAGAAGGAGTTCGGCGATCTGCCCGGGGTCGGAGTCGAAGAAGTGAAAGCCATGCTGGACGCCGGCAAGCCCGTCCAGATCATCGACGCCCGCCCGCGATCCTACATCTCGCGGCAGCAGGACATCATGGACGGCGCGGTCTGGCGCGACCCGGAGCACGTCCAGGAGTGGGTCGGTGAGCTCTCGAAATCGGATCCGGTCATCGTGTTCTGCGCGTACGGGTTCCACGTCGGGTGCAAGACCGCCATCGCGCTGCGCGAGGCCGGCTTCGACGCGAAGTACATGAAAGGTGGCCACTCGGCCTGGAAGGCGATTGGAGGTCCGATCAAGCGGCACTCGTAACGACGGAGTTTCAGCTCAACGCGGGGAACTCGACGACACGACCTCGCGCAACCGTTTTTCGAGGTGCCGTCGCTCCGCGTCGTTGTTCACCAGCGCCAGCGCCCCGCGGTACGACTGCGCAGCCTCGGCGTGGCGGCCAAGGCGGCGCAGCAGCTCGGCCCGCGCGACGGGCAACAGGTGATAGCCGGCCAGCTCGCCACGGCGCTCGAGCTCATCGACGAGCGCGAGGCCGCGCTCGATTCCGCTCGACATCGCGACCGCGACTGCGCGGTTGAGCTCGACGACGGGCGTCGAGTGCACACGCGCCAGGACGCCGTAGAGCGCGGCGATTTGCGTCCAATCGGTCTCGGCGGCCGTGGGAGCCTGCGCGTGGATCGCCGCAATCGCGGCCTGGAGTGCATACGCGCCCGGCGGCCGGCCGCCATCGTGCAGCGAGGCCTCGACCAGCGCCGCACCCTCGTCGATCTGTGCGCGGTCCCAGCGCGTTCGGTCCTGCTCCTCGAGCAGCACGATCTCGCCGGCCCCATCGAGGCGGCTCTCGCGTCGCGAGTCGTGCAGCAGCATGAGCGCGAGCAGTCCCTTCGCCTCGGCGTGAGCCGGCAGCAACTCGACCAGCATGCGCCCGAGCCGGATCGCCTGCTCACACAGATCGTGCCGCACCAGCCGATCGCCGAAGCTGGCGGCGTAGCCCTCGTTGAACACCAGGTAGACGACCATCAACACCGCCTCGAGTCGCCCGGTCAGCGCGTCGTCGGGCGGCACCTCGTAGGGAATACGCGCGACGCGGATCTTGGCCTTGGCGCGAACGAGCCGCTGCGCCATGGTCGACACGGGCACCAGGAAGGCTCGCGCGATCTCCTCCGTCGACAGCCCCCCGAGCGTGCGCAGCGTGAGCGCCACCTGCGCCTCCGTCGCGAGCGCCGGGTGGCAGCACGTGAAGATCAGGCGCAGCCTGTCCTCCGGCACGGGCGCCTCCTCCTCCGCAGTCGACAGCTCGATGTGCCGTGCAATCTCCGCCTCTTTCCGCGCGAGACGCGTGCGCCGGCGGAGGCGGTCGATGGCCTTGTGCCGCGCGGTTCCGATCAGCCAGGCCACCGGGTTCGTCGGGAGGCCCGCCGCCGGCCATCGCTCGAGCGCTGCCGCGAACGCCTCCTGCAGGGCGTCCTCGGCGACGTCGAAGTCTCCGAGCACGCGGATCAGCGTGGCCAGGATCCGGCCGTACTCCGTGCGGAAGATCTCGTCGATGCGCATCGTCGCCCGATGGGCAGGCTACCCCACCGGGCGACTGCGCGCACGGCACCGGCTATTTCGAGAAGTCGATCTCCATGATGGGCCGAACCTCGATCGAGCCGCCCACCCGCACCGACGGGATCCGCGCCGCGAGGGCGATGGCCTCGTCGAGGTTCTTCGCCTCCACGATGAAGTAGCCACCGAGCTGCTCCTTCGTCTCGGCGAACGGGCCGTCCGTCGTGATCGTCTTACCGTTCTTGCCCCGCACGGTGGTCGCCGTGCTGGTCGGTTGCAGCGGATCGCCCGCCAGGAAGGCACCCTTCTTACGGATGTCGTCGATGAACTCGCCGTACTCCTGGTGGATGGCGCCCCGCTCCGGCTTGGACATCTTGGCCACCTTGGTCTCCTCGTCGTAGATCAGCAGCATGTAGCGCATGGTCGCCTCTCCTTTCACCCTCTAGTCGAACGGGGGCGCTCCAATCGACACCAGCTTCGGCGACTCCATGCCTGGGCTCAACCGGGGGGCGGGCCCCAAAGCTGACGCACCTTTACGCGCGACGAAGGTACCGAGGAGAGTAGGCCACGACGTCGGTGATCGGATCCGTGATCAGCTTCACGAACCAGACCATCGCGAGACGAGCACCGTGCGTCAACACGAGGTAGGCCACGCGCCCGCCGACGACCACCAACGTCCACAGAAACCACTCCACCCCGACGGCGGCCGCGATCGGTCGCATGGCCTCGACGGTCCAGGCGCTCGCGGACAGGAGGTGGACGACGGGAATGAGCAAGTAGGCGCCGAGGATGAGGGTCTTGTTGCGCGTGTTGAACCCGAGCAGCAGAGCTTCCTTGTCATGACAGGGAGGCTCGAGGATCGCGTGCCCGATCTGACGCAGGAAGAGCGCGGCCAGCCCGGCCCACATCGCCGTGGTCAGGTCCCAGAACGCCAGCGCATAGCATCCGAGGAACACACTGGAGCTGATGATGTGGAAGAGCTGATTGGTCAGGTTGCTGTGGGACGCATGATGGTCGTCCTTCTTGCGCCTCATCACCTCGGTGTAGAAGCTCTGCAGGGGCCGGGGCACGCGAACGAGACTGAGGAACGCGTCCTGCACGAGACGATTCCGCATGTTCTTCTCCCTCTTCGGGTGCTCATCGGCGCTCAGCCACCATGCGTCGGCCTTCATGGCGCGGGCGGCGGCGACGAGCTTGGTGGCCAGGGCCTCGTAGTCCTTGTCGGTGAAGTCCATGCTGCTCAAGCAACGGCCGGTGCCGACCCAGCTCAACGTCACGCCCTCGGCGCGTAGATAGTATTGGAGCAGCCAGTTGTAACGGCCGGGCTCGCTGAAGAGCACCGTCCAGACCGTGCCGAGGTGCACCACCCGCACCGGCAGCGCGGCGTCGAGGAGGCGTCGATTCGTGGCCTGCACCCATTGCGCGCACCGCTCGTTCATCTCCGTGTAGAGCTGCGCCGTCGAGGGCTCGACCACCCACCGCAGGAACTCGTTCATCGCGCCCATCACGACCGGGTGGGCTGAAAAGGTCCCGACCACGTACGCGATGCGCATGGGCCGCTCGGCATCGAAGCGCCGCATGAGCACCTTCTTGCCGCACACCACGCCGATGGGCATCCCGCCGGCAACGGTCTTGCCATACACGACCATGTCGGCCGCCACGCCGAAGAATTCCTGGGCGCCACCGGGAGCGAGTCGAAAGCCCGTGTACACCTCGTCGAAGATGAGGGGAACGTCACACTCGTCACAGACGGCCCGCAGGCGCCGCAGCCACTCGGCATACCGTGCCGACGGGTCTTCCGTCCGGCGGACACCGCTGGTCAACAAGATCGCGTCGCTGGGCGGCGGCGCATTGGGATGAAAGGACTGCACGGGATTGACCAGCACGCCGGCGATCTCCCCGGCGCGCCTGCGGATGGCCTCGAGCGATGCCTCGTGAAGGTCCTTGAGGGTCAGACAGTCGTCGATGCTGCGTTCGCTGCCCAGCCCGGGCTGCACGCCATCCCACCACCCGTGATAGGCCCCGGCGAAACAGACGATCAACTTCCGGCGGGTGTTGAAGCGGGCCATGCGCACGGCCGCCATGACCGCCTCGGTCCCGCTCATGTGAAAGGAGACTTCGTCGAGGCCCGACACCGATTTGAGCAGCGTCGTGTTCTCGGCCACGACGGGGTGAAGCGGCCCCAACACCGGACCGAGGTCTTGCACGCGCTCCAGGCCCCTGGCCATCCACTCCTTGTAGCGGGCAAAGCCGGCGACGTTGACTCCGTACGATCCGCCGACGTCGAGGGTCCAGTGACCGTCGAGATCTTGCAAGCGAGGCCCGTCGGACGCCGTCACCACCGCACACTGATTGAAGTGGTCACGCATGAAGCGGGCAAAGGGAAACGGCACCCGATTGGCGTCGGTGAAGCGCAGATCGGAAAAGCTGGTGCGGAGCGCGTCACCCCAGTCGGCGCAACGGGGATACCGGGCGCGCAGAAAGCTGGCCAACCGGGCGAGGCCCTGTTGGCGCCGTTCGACCCACGGCTCGGCCGCGCCATCGGCGCGGAAGAACTCCTCCTCGGAATAGCTGCGCGGCTTGACCCACCGGGACAGGCGACGCGAGAGTGTCGGGGTCAGCGCCATCGCCCGAAGGGTCCAGAACGCCGTGACGGCACGGCGCGCGACGAGCGCGGCGACGATCGAGCCGACGAGGAGCCCGGCGACCAGCCACTCCAGACGGAGTCCTTCGTTCATCACGATGGTGTCCTCCTCTGTCCGAGAGCATCCGAGAGAATTGCTTCGAAACGCTCGATCACTCGTGGCCAGGCCACGCTGGCCAGAGACGCGGGGGCCCGTCGGCGCATCCGGGCGAGACGCAGCGGCGACCGAGCCAGCTCGACCGCGCCCGCGACGAAGGCGGCCGCCTGTCCATACGGGATGAGCACGCCGGTTTCCCCGTGCGTCACGTGCATGCGCGCCGCGGCGTAGTCGTAGGCGACGAGGGCGAGACCGCTCGCCATCGCTTCCAGGACCACGTTCCCGAACGTCTCGGTCTCGCTCGGGAAGAGAAAGACGTCGGCCGCAGCATAGTGCGCGGCGAGCTGCTGTGCGATGAGGGCCCCGGGGAAGACAAGGTCGGGATGGCGTTTCTGCAACGCGGCCCGCTGCGGCCCGTCCCCGACGAGGACGAATCGTCGCGCTCCGCCGACCCGCTGCATCGCGCGGTACGCCTCGACGGCAAGCTCCAGGTTCTTCTCCGGCGCGATTCGCCCGACATAGAGCGCGACGGTGTCGTGCTCCGACACCCCCCAGGCCGCTCGCAATGCCGCACACCGGCGCTCCGGCGTGAACAGCCCGCTGTCGACGCCACGACCGAGGACGCTGAGATTCGTGAAGCCCAGCGCATTCAACCGGGCCCGGAGATCGGCGGTCGCCACGACCGTGGCCGTCGTGCGGTTGTGAAAGCGGCGCAGATAGCCGGCGACGACCCTCACGAACCAGCCCGCGTGATAGTGCTTCGCGTAGCTGTGGAAGTTCGTGTGAAACCCGCTGACCACCGGAAGCCGCAGGCGTGTCGCCGCCCGCACCGCCGACCAGCCGAGCGGCCCCTCGGTCGCCACGTACACCACGTCGGGACGGTGCCGGGTCCAGTGGCGGCGGAGCGCACCGGCCGCGGGCAAGCCGATCTGCAGTCCACCGTAGCCGGGCAGCGGCGCGCCGTGAACCAGGAATTCTTCGGCATCGCGTGGGGGGCCGCAGCGGTCCACCCGCTGGCGGGGACGGACGACCGATACGGCATGGCCGCGACCCCGTAATCCGTCGACGAGGCGCGCCAGGGTCATCGCCACCCCGTTGATCTCGGGCGGGTACGTTTCGCTGACGACACACACCCGGCGTCGAGAACCCGGGGCGGGACCCGGTCCGATCTCGAGCCGTGCGTGGGCTGCACCGCCTCGGGGGTCTCGGTCGATGGTGCTGATCATCGTGATGATTGTGGCGGCTGGGAAAGCGAGATCGGCCATGAAGAACGGGCTACGCGGTTGCAGCCGAACTGCATCGGTTTCTTAACCCAATCGTAACGATGGCAGGTCACCGCCCCTACGACACCTCGATGGGCCGTCGGTTGAGCCGGACGAAGCGCACGGCGCTTCGCCACTGCATGCGAAAGTGCCGCGGCATCTTGTCGAACGTCCATGACCAGCGGGCGTGAGCACGCGTTCGTCCGGCGAGGAGGTCGCGGCGCAGTGCACTGGCGTCGCGACCGTGGAAGCGCGTGAGCGCGCCGCCGACGTACCAGACGTCGTGGGCGTCGCTGCCTCCCGTCACCGGAAGCATCCATTCGACGTTGCGAAGCGCGGCCCACGCGTCGTAGATGCGGGAAAAGATGCCCGAGTTGTTGACGACCTCGACAGCGTCCAGCGCCAGGTGCGGGATGAGCGTGGCCAGCGGCCGATACCCGACGCGGTGATGCGGAATCGGATGGAACGGATGGGCGGCCACGGCCAGGCCACCTTGATCGTGGATCAGCGCGATCGTGCGCTCGGCGCTGAGCCCCGGCGGCACCCGCTCCTCGATCCACAGCGCGAGCACGTGGCCGTTGAGGGTGCTGACCTCTTCGCCGATCACGACGTCGATACCGAGCTCAGAATGAGCGCGAGCGAACTCCCGGGCCTCCAGCGCTCCGCGGATCTCGTCGTGATCGGTGATGGCAAGCACGTCGACCCGGCCGGCAGCCGCTCTGACGATCGCAGCCGGCGCCTGGGCGCCGTCACTCCAGATGGAGTGGACGTGAAGATCCGCCCGCCCGGCCGGCACGGCCCGGTCGCGTCGGGGCAAGACGACCCGCAACGCGGTGGCGAGCCGCAGAGGATGTTCAGCGCCGAGACTCTCGCCCATCCTCATCCAGAATGGCGAGATCGTGTGACCAAAGCGTTACGCCGTCGGTGAAGTTTTCGTGACGACGCGTCGACCACAACCCGTCGTGTCGTCGCGTAGGCGCACGGCCGCGGCGCGCCAACATCGCGGCCGCCGGCAGGAACGTTGTTGATCGCGCGAGCCAGGCGGCGCCGGGCCGTTACCCGGTGCGCAGCGCGGCGGTCACGGGGAGGCGAGCGGCGCGGATAGCCGGGAGGAGCCCGCCCGCGGCGCCGATGACGAGCGCGCCGGCGAGGCCCTGGGCCACGAGGCCGCGCGTGACGCGGAAATCGAACGCGACCTGCGAGAACGTGTTGAAGTTCAGCGTGGAGAGCGACGCGCCATCACAGTAGACGTAGGCGAGGGCCGCGCCGACGGCGCCGCCCAGCAGCGCGAGCACGATCGCCTCGACCATCACCGAGGCGACGACCGGCGCGCCGCCGAAGCCGATCGCTCGCAGGGTGGCGATCTCCGTCTGGCGACTCGCGATCGCAGAGTACATGCAGTTGAGCGCGCCAAACGTGGCCCCGATCGCCATGAACACCGCCACGCTGTAGCCCAGCACGCCGATGAGCCGCGAGAGGATCGAGGCCTGCTTCGCGTAATACTCCGGCTCGCGCAGCACGTTGATGGACAGCCGGCGGTCGCGGGCGATCGATTCCTTGAGCGCGGCGAGGCCGGCGGCCGACGGATCGGCCAGCGCGGCGGTGACCGACTGAAAGCCGGTCCGGCGGAACGCGGACAGCGCGACCTCGGCGTCCGCCCAGATCTCGGACTCGTGGACGTCGCCGCCGCTCTCGAACGTCCCCACCACCGTCCAGTCACTGTCGCGGAAGGCGATGCGCGAGCCGACGGCCAGGCCGGCAAAGGTGCGGGCCGCCTTGCGGCCCACGATCACCTCGCGCAGACCGCGCTCGAACGGACGCCCCTCGACCACACGCACCTCGTCGCGCACCGCGAAGACGATCGGCTGCACGCCGCGAAAGGGCACGTTGTTGGGATCGCTCTGCCCGTGGCGGGGCAAGTCCACCATCACGACGAGCTCGGCCGACACCAGCGGCCGACCGGTGGCGTCCCGAGCGACGCCGGGCAGGTTCGCGAGCACCGTCGCCTGATCGCGTGCCACGCCGCTCGTCATCTCGGCGTCGGAGCCGGCGCGCAGCATGATGACGCGGGTGGCCCGCCCGGTGCTGGCCAGCGTGTGGCGGAATCCTTCGCCCATCGCCAGCACCGAGACCAGGACGCCCACGACGCCGGCGATACCGATCACGATCACCAGCGACGTGCCGAGCCGTTGCGGGATGGTCCGCAGATTGATCAGCGTGACGTGCACGACCTGGTTGAGCGAGGTCATCGGCTCACCGGTGCCCGGCCAGCGCATCCACGATGCGCAGCCGGTTCGCGCGCAGCGCGGGCGGCAGGCCGATCGCCAGCGCCAGCGACGTCGCCACGCCGGCCGCCCACGCCCAGGTGACGCCGCTCACGAACAGCGGCGGGAAGCGGCCACCGGTGGCGCCGTTGAGCGAGGGCAGGAGGGCGACGGCGGCGGCCATGCCGAGACCGGCGCCGATGGCGAGCAGCAGCGCCGCTTCGCCCAGCACCAGCGCGGCGACGGTGGCGTTGGAGAACCCGACGGTCTTGAGGATGGCGAGCTCGGGAACGCGCTCGCGAATGGCCTGGGCCATCGTGTTGCCGGTCAGGATCAGGATCGTGAAGAACACCGCAAAGAGGATTCGCGTCACCAGGGCGCCGATGTCGCCGATCTGCTTGGCGAAGCCGAGGGCGAACTCCTTCTCGGGCGCCGTTTTGGTCTCGTCGGGGGAGTTGGTGAACATGCGGTCGATGTCGGCCGAAATCGGCCGGGCCTGCTCGGCGTCGGCGATGCGAACGATGTACCAGCCCGTCTTGCCGCGGTTGAACTGGCGCGCCTCGTCGAAGTGCGCCACGTTGATCAGCACGACCTCGGTGTTGGCGCGGACGGCCGGATCGTCGGAGTCGAAAGTGCCCACGAGGTCGAACTCCCAGTCGAGGCTGCCGTCCGTCTTGCTGTGGATCTCGGAGGCGATCGGCAGCTTCTGGCCGATCTTCCAGCCGTAGCGGTCGGCGAGGATCTTGCCGGCGACGGCGCCCGTGCGCGTCTTGACGAAGGCGGCGCGCTGCTCGGCGGCGATGGCGAACTCGGGATACATGTCGAGGTAGCGCGCGGGATCGACGGCGAAGACGGCGAAGGCGTTGCTCTCGTTCTGGTACTTGGCGCCGAACCAGTCCGCGTACGCCACGCCCACCACACCCGGGACGCGCTCGATGCGCGGCGCGTACGACATGGGCAAGGGCTCGATGATCGAGTAGCGCGCGGTGGTGAGCAGGCGCTTGGCATCGGCGCTGTCGGCGCCGGACTCGAAGGCCGTCTGCACGGCCTCGAGGAGCCCGAAGAGCAGGAAGGCGACCAGCACCGACAGCACCGTCAGCACGGTGCGCGTCTTCTTGCGGAAGAGCTGCGCCCACAGCAGGGGGAGGTACTTCACGCCATCTCGAGGCCGGTGCTCTCGGCCAGCGTCCCCTTGTCGAGGCGTAGCTGGTGGCGCGCGTACTCCGCGGCCTTCGGATCGTGGGTCACCATCACGATCGTCTTGCCGTGGTCGCGGTTGAGCGCCTGGAGCAACATCATGATCTCGTGCGCCGTCGCGCGGTCGAGGTCGCCCGTCGGCTCGTCGCACACGAGCAGGGCCGGGTCGGAGACGATCGCGCGGGCGATGGCCACGCGCTGCTCCTGGCCGCCCGACAGCTCCCTGGGCTTGTGCCGGGCGCGCTCGCGCAAGCCGACCAGCGTCAGCGCGATCTCGGCGCGGCGCCGGCGCTCGGCCGCCCCAAGATTCGTGAGCAGAAGCGGCAGCTCGACGTTGCGCTGGGCCGAGAGCACGGGCAGCAGGTTGTAGAACTGGAAGACGAAGCCGACGTTGGAGGCGCGCCAGCGGGCGAGCTCACCGCTCGACAACTGGTCGATGCGGCGATCGTCCACCACGATCGTGCCCGCGGTCGGGGTGTCGAGGCCGCCGATGAGGTTCAGCAGCGTGGTCTTGCCGGAGCCCGACGGGCCCATGAGGGCCACGAAGTCCCCGCGCGGAATGTCGAGGTCGATGCCGTGCAGGACCTCGATGCTCTCGCCACCCCGCCGGTACGTCTTGGTCACCCGGCGGATCTCGACCAGCACGTTCACTTGTCGGCGACCCGCACCTTCGCTCCGTCCCGCAGCGACGGCGGCGGCGCCAGCACCACGCGCTCGCCCGCTCGCAGGCCTTTCACGATCTCACGCTCGGTCCCGATCACCCGGCCAGGCGTGATCGGCCGGCGCTCGACCTTGCCGTCGGCGTACACGAAGACGGCATCGCCGCGGATGGAGTCGGCGGGCACCAGCACGCCGGCAGTGACCGGCCCGGACGGGCCAGGCGCCGTGTCCAGAAAGGCGACACGGACGCCCATGTCGGGCACGATCCGCGAGTCCTTCGTGCGGATGGCGACGCGCACCTTGACGGTGGCCTTGCTGCGGTCGGCCGTCGGGATGATGGCGATCACCGAGCCGGGAATCTTCCAGTCGGGATACGCGTTCAGCGTCGCTTCCACCGGCTGCGCCGCCGTCACGCGGTTGATGAACGACTCGTTGACGTCGACCTGGATCTCGAGCGAGTCCATGTCGACGATCGTCCCGATGCCCGTGCGGGTGAAGCCGCCGCCCGCCGAGATCGGTGAGATCATCTCGCCGGGCTGGGCCGACTTGGCGATCACGATGCCGCTGAAAGGCGCGCGGATCACGGTGCTGTCGAGCTGCACCTCCGCCATCCTGAGCGACTCGCCCGCGACGCGGATCTGCTCCTCGGTGACGACCAGTTTGGCGCGCAGCGTGTCCCGCTGGGCGTGGGCGGCGTCCAGGGACTGCTCGGCAACGAGCTCCCGCTTGAACAGCTCCTGCGTCCGCGTGTAATCGCGCTCGGCCTGCAGGAGCTGCGCGCGAATCTCGCCGTCTTGCGAGCGAGCGGCCGCGAGCTGGGCGCGGGCCAGCGTCACCTGTTGCCGGGCCTCCATGTCGTCGAGGCGGGCGAGGACCGCGCCCTCGCTCACGTGCATGCCCTCCTCGATCAGGACCTCGGTGACCTTGCCGGTGATCTTGGCCGAGACGGTGGCCTGACGGCGCGCCGTCACGTAGCCGCTCGCGTCGAGCACGGAGCCGACGCCTCCGCCCGCCGGCGTCGCCGCCCGGGCGGCGACGGTGCGCACGGCCGGCGTGCTGATGCGGCTCCACGCGAGCCAGGCCCCCGCCCCGAGCGCCACGAGCGCGACCACGGCCACGACGAGCCGGCGCCAACGCGCACGGGGCGGCCGGCCGTCGCGGTCGATTCGGAGCTCTCGCAGGAGTTCGGAGGTGTCCACCGTGTCCTGTCGATTCACTGGCATCTCGTTCAGTGTGCCACAGCAGGCGATGCATATCGGCTCACACGCGCACCTTTCGGATCAACACCGTGGCATGACGGACGCCAGCGCGATATCGTTCGGGTATGCCTCGTCTCAAGACGAGCAAGCGATCCCGGCTCCCGGACCGGGCCTTCGCCTACATCGATTCCCGGGGCCGGCGGCGGCTTCCGGTCCACGACAAGGCCCACGTGCGGAATGCGCTCGCCCGGTTCAACCAGGTCGCTTTCGAGGACGATGCCGCTCGGGAGCGCGCCCGCACGCGGCTGCTGAACGCGGCGAAGAAGTACGGCATCGTGCCCGTCGGGTTCATCACGGGCCAGCTGCAATCGGAGCGGCGACACGCGACGGCCGGCCGCCTCGTGATCGAACTGGGCCGCAACGCAGCGCCCGGCGAGCTCGAACAGCGGCTACGAACCGTTCTCCGGGATCCGACCCTCGCGGTCCTGCACTGGTCTGACGCTTCCGGGGCGTACCTCGATGCGACCGGCAAGGTCGTTCCGCTCCCCGCCGAAGGAGACCAGCGCGGTGTGACCTATCTGGAGCGCCAGGGTCGGCCGATGACGGTGCTCGTGCACGATCCAACGATCCTCGACGACCCGGCGCTCGCGGAAACCGTGCTCGATGCCGTGCGCTTCGTGGTCGAGAAGGAACGGCTACACGGCCAGATCCCGGCCACGTCCACGGATGCCGCAGCACTCCCCACCGGGTTCGTGACCCTGCTCATGACCGACATCGAGGGCTCCACCGTCCTGCTCCGTCGGCTGGGCGACCGCTATGGCGCTCTCCTGAACGACGTCAGAGGCATCCTCAGGGCGGCGGTCTCGCGAGCGAGCGGCCGCGAGATCGACGCGCGCGCCGATGAGTTCTTCGCCGTTTTCGCGCGGGCCACCGCCGCCATCGAAGCGGCCGTCGCGATCCAGCGTGAGCTCGCGAGCCGCGTCTGGACCGGCCATCTCGCCGACAGTCTTCCGGTCCGCGTCCGTATCGGGGTCCACAGCGGCCGCCCGACACTGACCGAAGTCGGGTACATCGGTCTGGCCGTTCACATCACCGCCCGCGTGTGCTCGGCAGCTCACGGAGGGCAGATCGTCGTCTCCGGGGCTGCCCGAGCGGCGGTCGCAGCGGCGCCCTCGACCGGCATCCGATTCCGCAGCCTCGGTCGACATCGCCTTCCTGGCCTGTCGGACGCGGAGATGCTCTTCCAGGTTCAGGCGCAGGGCCTGCGCGTCAAGTTCCCTCGGCCGCGAATCACGCGCCACTCGGCCCCTCGCCGGCGGCCCGATGACCGGTCAACGGGCCGAGAGAATCCGATGCGCCCCGAGCAGCGCCAGCTCGAGCTCCCTCAGCCTCCCGTGTGACGCTTCGGCGTCCTGGGGCCAGCTCTTCTCGGCGTGCTCCTCGCCGGCATGTGCTGTCGTTTTCGCCGCAATCGTCGCTTCTCGACGGCGAGGTGAAGCAGATGGGCGAGCCGCCGCTGCGCGTCGGCCCACCGCTGCCTTCCCAATTCGCGGAGGACCTGATCTTGCGCCTGGGCCCAGAGCGGCCGCGCGATCTCCAGGACTCGTGCCCCTTTGGATGCGAGCCTCATCGCCTTGACGCGCCCATCCGGGTGAGGGCTGCGCTCGATCAGACCATCGCGCTCCAGAAGGTTGAGGCTGCGCGTCAGCGTCGTCTGGTCGATGGCGAGCGTGTCCTCGAGTTGCTTCAGGTTCGCCTCACGCATGCGCCCGATGGTCGCGAGAATGCTGAACTGAGTCACCCGGACACCGCTCGGCCGCAGCACGTCGTCGTAGAGTTGGGTGACGGCGCGAGTGACCATGCGAAGGGTGTTGCAGACGCAGGGCGATACGCCTCCCGCGCCAACCGTCCACCCGATGCTTCGCCGACTCACGGACGCCATCGTACCAGCCTTGGCCGGGCCGGGTCCAGCACATCATATGTAGATACATCTTGATGAATCCCTCGCGCCCGGGGGGCCATCCTAGTGCAGAGGAGGACCAGCACGATGACTGCGAGTCGGGACCAGGACGTTGCCAAGACCATCCATCTGACCGAGCAGAACTTCGATGAGGCGCTCGCCGCGGCCAGCGGTCTGGTCATGGTCGATTTCTGGGCCGCGTGGTGCGGCCCGTGCCGGGCGATCGCGCCGGTGCTCGAGGCGCTGGCCGAGGCCTCGGAAGGCCAGGTCACGCTGATGAAGGTCAACGTCGACGAGAACCCCGGGCTGGCGGCTCGCTACGATGTCCGATCGATCCCAACGATCCTGCTCGTGAAGCACGGCATGGTCGTCGAGCGCGTCGTCGGTGCAGTGCCCAAGGCGGTGCTGCAGGACATCGTGAGCGCGCAAGCCTCCTCGCAGTAAGCGCACGCCAGGAGGAACGATCGATGCCGACGCCGCTCGATGCCCTCCAGCAACTGGTGGATGGCAAGCGTCCGCCACCCCCGATCGCGGCCCTCATCGGCTTCACCCTGAACGCAGTCTCGCCCGGCGAGGCGGTGATCGAGCTGGCGGCGGGGCGGCAACATGCGAATCCGATGGGGGCGCTGCACGGAGGCGTCCTTTGCGACATCGCCGATGCCGCCATGGGGATCGCCTACGCCAGCACGCTGGCGGAGGGCGAGACCTTTGCGACCGTCGAGCTGAAGATCAATTTCCTGAAGCCCGTGTGGGCGGCAAAGCTTCGGGCGACCGGGCGGATCATCAAGCGCGGAAAAACGCTCGGTTTTGTCGAGTGTGACATCACCGACGAGGAACAGAGCCTCGTGGCACGCGCCTCGTCGACGTGCATGACGCTTCGCGGGGAGCAGGCGGATGGACGCTGACGTGGGCCGCCAAGGAGAGCGTCCGGCGAGGAGCGTGAGAAGGAAATATATGGGCAAGCTCGACGGGAAGATTGCACTCATCACCGGCGGCACTAGCGGCATCGGCCTGGCGACGGCGAAGCGGTTCGTGCACGAAGGCGCCTACGTCTTCATCACGGGGCGCCGTGATCCGGAGTTGGCGGCGGCAGTCAAGGAGGTCGGCAGCAACGTGGCCGGTGTACGCGGAGACGTGTCGAACCTCGGCGATCTCGATCGCCTCTTCGCACACATCGGGCGGGAGAAGGGCACGCTCGACATCGTGTTCGCGAATGCTGGTGTTGCGAAGTACGCACCGCTCGGCACGCTCACCGAAGAGCTGTACGACTCGATCTTCGACATCAACGTGAAAGGGCTCCTGTTCACGGTGCAGAAGGCGCTTCCGCTGCTGCCGGATGGTGCCTCCATCATCCTGAATGCGTCCATCGTCGCCAGCAAAGGGCTGTCCTCGAACAGTGTCTACAGCGCCACCAAGGCCGCCGTGCGCTCGTTCGCTCGAACATGGACCACGGATCTGAAGAGTCGCCGCATTCGCGTGAACGCGGTGAGCCCGGGCTCCATCGACACGCCCGGACTGAGTGATCTGCTGGCGTCCTCGGAAACCGGTCAGCAGCGTCGGGCGATGATTTCCAACATGGTCCCGCTCGGCAGGTTCGGCACTCCCGACGAGATCGCGAAGGCCGTGGTGTTTCTCGCCTCCGACGACAGCAGCTACATCACGGGGACGGAACTATTCGTGGATGGCGGCTTCGCACAGGTGTAGCACTCTCGGCATGCATCGTCTGCTTGCCCCCGTCAGAAGCGCATGCAAGACTTCCTCGCACCGGGTCGCGTGAGAGGGCGTGGGGACTCCAGGCGGCCAAGGAGATGACTCGGTGAGCACGATCATGACGAACGACGGCACGATCGCGAAGTTCGGCGTCTCGGCGCGCCGGGCCATCGATGCGGCGAACGCGCTCGGCGACGCCGACACCGCCGACCTGTTCACCGAGATCTCGCGCGGTATCGACAAGCTCCTCTGGAAGGTCGAGGCGCACCTCCAGGCCAAGGACTGAGGGACCGAGCACCCGGAGCTCGCCTGATGATCACGAAACGACCGAGTCACGAGCGTGGGCATTTCGATCACGGCTGGCTCGACACGAGGCACACGTTCTCGTTTGGCCGCTACCACGACCCCCGGCACGCGGGGTTTCGCAACCTCCTCGTCCTCAACGAGGACCGGGTGCAGCCCTCACGCGGCTTTGGCGCTCACTCGCACGACAACATGGAGATCATCTCGTACGTCCTGGAGGGCACGCTCGAGCATCGCGACAGTCTCGGGACCGGATCGCTCATCCGCCCTGGCGACGTCCAGCGCATGACCGCAGGCACCGGCGTCACGCATAGCGAGTTCAACCCGTCCACCACCGAGCCCGTGCATTTCCTGCAGATCTGGATCACACCGGACGAGCAAGATCTCGAACCGTCGTACGAGCAACGGACGTTCCTGCCGGCCGACCTGCGCGGCGGGCTGAAGCTCCTCGGTGCAAAGGGTGGCCGCGACGGCGTGGTCTCGATCCACCAGGACGTCAAGGTCTTTGCGAGCCGTCCCGCTGCCGGCACCCGCATCGTCCACAAGCTGAGTCCCGGCCGACACGCCTGGATACAGATCGTCGAGGGTGCGTTGGACCTCAATGACCACAGCGTTTCCACCGGCGACGGCGCCGCGGTGAGCGACGAGGTGGAGCTACGCCTGGACGCGAAGACCAATTCGCACTTCCTGCTGCTCGAGCTCGCCTGAGAACCACTCAGGTGGTTGGCGACGTCTGCACGACCGGCGACGGCGTCAGCTCCAGCACCACCCGGTCACGATCGACCCCGCGCAACCGGTTGATGAGCCTCGCCAGGGAGAGTTGCCAGCCGTATTTGCGTCGCAGCGCCGCCAGGGCTTCCCGGTAACGGGCCTCGTCCTGAACGATGCGCCCTGTTCCCTCCTCCCAATCGCCCAGGATACGGCGGCCATTCATGTTGCATGCCGCGAAGCGCACTCGGCCCGTGGCTCGCAACCGGCGGGCCTTGCCGGTGCTCTCGGCGGTGACGACATAGAGCTTGCCAGCGAGCGGCGCCGACCAGACAGGCGTGGTCACCGGGCGGCCGTCGCGGCGATACGTGGTGAGCGCGATGTATCGAGAATTGGGAAGTGTCGCATTCGCCATCGCCGTCTCCTGCACCGAGCTGCTCGTTGCCGCAGATCCCGCGGGACGTCAGTCCACGGTGGTCGTTGTTCTTCCTGCGTGCTCTCTGATGGGAACGGCGGCGAGCACCCTCGCCATGCCGGGATCCGCGTACACGCCGAACGCGTCGATCAAGGTCCCCCGGACGCCCGTCGTGCTCTCGATAGCGTAGACGATCGCCATGTCGTCGGGGTCGGAGATTCCCTCGAAGCGGTAGACCTCCCGGATCACCAGGTCCTCTGGTCTCAGCAGCTTCCCCGTCGTCAGCACTCGGAGGTTGCCGTCCACGACACGGAAACCGTCGCTGAAGCCGCGGCGAGCCAGGTCGTCGAGCGCTGTCAACTCGGTCATGTTCAAACCCCCGACGCCCGGCCGCCCCAGTCATAGGCGAAGATGCTCACGCGATAATTTGCCGCCGGCGCGACCGCCACATTGAAATAGGCGGTCTCGTACGGCTCGATACTGTCGCCGAGCCAGATGACGCGTTGACTGACCACGCCGCCCTTGTCGTCGAGACCCTCCACCAGGAGCTGCACGCGGGTGGCCGTAGCGCCGTATTGGCTGTGCACGGCGCCGCTCAGGATGGGCCGCCCGCTCCGCTGCCCGGCCTGCCAGTCGAGGGTGAAGAAACGCTGCCATCCGGGTGCGAAGGTATGGAGCTCGTGGCCGGGTGACGCCGCCGGCATCGCCTCGTCCGTCGACGCACAGCCCGCGACGCCGCTGGCGATCAGCGCGGCGGCCGCGAGCACCTTGGTGACTTTCATGGCCTTATCCTCCCGTCCTTGAGATGCGCGCTCGTGCCAAACCGAAGCCTTTGACTGCGGCTGGGGGTCGATGCCATGCATCCATGTGAGGCTGTCTGCCATCTTACCTGGCGGTGATGACATGAAGACGAAAACGGCGAAGCAACTGCTCGAAGCGCACCTCGACGTGGTCCTGGCGCGGCTGCAGGGTGAGGCCGAGGTGCCAAAAGCGGAGGCCGCGGCGAGCGACTTCCTCGACGTCGCTCAGGGTGTCGAGCTCCGCGAGCTGGCCCACCTGACGGCGTCGCGCCTGGCTGAGCGAGCCAAGCGTCTACAAATCGCGCTGACCCGGGTGGCGGACGGCGAATACGGAGTCTGCTCTGAGTGCGGCGCCGCCATCCCGCCGAACCGCCTTCTCGCGGTTCCCGATGCGACGACGTGCGTGGCGTGTCAGGCACGGCTGGAACGCGCCAGCCACTGATCACGTCCGCCCCCATCGACTCCAGCACGACCGATTGAGATGCGCCAACGTCGGCTGCCGTTGCAGAGGCTCGTCCGTGCAACCTCCGGTCGTTTTTCGCATCTGAAGGAGTGCATCAGGCGCGTGATGAGGTGCCGGGAGGATATGGAGAGTCAGGACTCGGGTGCGCCGGGACTACACGGCATTCACGTCCTCGTGATCGAAGACTCTCCCGGCACGCTCGACATGTTGACCGCGCTGCTCCGACTGGAGGGTGCGGTTGCCGTGGGAGTCGCCAACGGACGTGACGCCCTGTCGGCGTTGCGGGCGCACGACTTCGACGTTGTCATGAGCGATCTCGGCCTGCCCGACATTCCCGGCGATGTGCTGATTCGCACCATCCTCGACCGCGCACGACGCCCACCCCACGTCATCGTCATCACGGGCGACAGCGGACCCGCCTTGATTCGCGCGAAGGCAGCTGGCGCGAGCGTCATCTTTGCGAAGCCCTGCGATTGGGCCCAAATCGTCACATACCTGAATGGCCTTGGGCTCGCGGCAGTCGCCTGAGCCGGATGAATGACCCGCGTGTAGGAAAGTTCTTCAAGATGCCCAGGAGATTGCAATGTCCGTAGCAACATCACACGTTGAAACGCGTCCCCCGGTGCCTCCGTTCACTCGCGAGACCGCCGAATTGAAGGTCCGTCTGGCGGAAGACGGCTGGAACTCTCGCGACCCCGAGAAAGTGGCGTTGGCCTACACACCAGATTCCCGATGGAGGAACCGCGCGGAATTCGCAAACGGCAGGCCGGAGATCATCGCCTTCCTTACGCGCAAGTGGGCGAGAGAGCTCGATTATCGCCTCATCAAGGAGGTGTGGGCGTCCGGAGGGAATCGCATCGCAGTGCGCTTCGCTTACGAATGGCATGACGACTCGGGGAATTGGTTCCGCTCGTACGGCAACGAGAACTGGGAGTTTGATCAGAACGGGCTGATGCGATTGCGTTACGCGTGCATCAACGATCTCCCGATCAAGGAATCAGACCGTAAGTACCATTGGCCGCTCGGACGCCGACCGGACGGGCATCCGGGATTGAGCGATCTCGGCTTGTAACGTCAGTCACGCTGACTCCGGCGGTCCCCTCGAACGGCAGCAGTGTGCCGAGCGCGATCACCCCGATAATGAGATTCGCCGCCCAGACGAGATACGACGCTCGGACCGCGGCCGCGGCGGCGGCCGCGTCGACCCGCTCGACCATTCGCCGCGGCGCGGCGAGGGCGCAGACACAGAAGGTGAAGCCGGGAGCGACGGCGGCCGATCCGAGAAGTGCTCCCCGAGGCACTTGCGCAGCACCAGCCGCGCACGGTGCGCTCGAGTCTTCACGGCGGCGACACTCAGCTCAGTGATCTGGCTGACTTCCTGGACCGACAGGCCCTCGACGTCGCGTAGCACCAGGACGGCGCGGTAGTCTTCCGGCAGGGTGTCGAGGGCCGCCGTCAACACCGTCCGCAGCTCGAATTGAAGCGCCGGATCCTCGACACGCGCGGACCAGTCCTGAAGGGACGCGGCATGCTCATCGACCATTACCGAACTCTCGTCCAACGAGGTCTTATCGACCATCACCGAACCCTCGTCCAACGAGGTCTCGTGATGCCGCGCACGCCGGACGCGAAGTTTTGTATATGCGCAGTTTGCGGTGATTCGATAGAGCCAGGAGCCGAAGGCCGCATCACCTCTGAACGTCTCGATCTTCTGGACCACTGTCCAGAAGGCGTCCTGGACGACCTCCTCGGCATCCGAGCGGTTGCCGGTCATGCGCATCGCCAGGCGGTAGGCCCGATCTCCGTAGGCAGCGATCAGGGCCTCGGCGGCTCCTGCCTCCTGCCGGCGCAGCGCTTCCACGAGATTTGCGTCGCGATCCACGGTCGGTCGACAGCTACCGAGCGGCATCTCTCCCATCTCGACCTCCTCGCGTGCGGAATTGCGCTTCGTCTCACCCCCGTTGTAACGAGTGGCCGTATCCAGATCGTCCCAAGCACCGTGGAAAATGGCGTAATCGGGGGTGAGGGCTGTGGCATACTCCGCAACGCTTCTTGGCCGGAGTCATGGAGGAGCCTTGAAGTCCGCGGCGCACCTGGAGCTCAAGCTTCTTGGCGGATTTGAAGCACGCCTCCAAGCCGGTGCTGCGCTCGTCCTCCCGACCAAAAAGACCCAGGCGCTCCTGGCCTATCTCGCCCTGCCGCTCGGCCAATCGCATCCCCGCGAAAAGCTTGCAACTCTTCTGTGGGGAGACATGCAGGACGCGCAGGCCCGGGGCAACCTGCGCAACGCGCTGTCGAGAATCAAGAAGACCCTGCCGAAGGCCGCGCGCGCGCCTGCGCTTCGACGGCGCGAGCGTGTCCCTCGACCCCTCGGCCGTCGACGTGGACGTGGCGCAGTTCGAGCGGCTGGTCGCCGACAGTAGCCCGGACGCACTCGGACAGGTCGCGGCTCTCTATCGAGGTGATCTGCTGGCCGGGCTGGTGCTCGCCGAGCGCCCGTTCGAGGAGTGGCTGACGGCGGAGCGCCAGCGACTGCACGAACTGGCGATCCAGGGTCTGGGCCGTCTACTCACGCATCAGCAGAAGGCCGGCCGCAACCGGCGCGAACAACGGCGCGTGGTGCCCGAAGAGATGCACCGCGACGAACCAGGAGAGGCCGGCGGCCAAGGCCGTCTGGACCAGCGGGACGGCAACGCTCCGCCAACAACTCAGTCGCCCCGTAAGGTGCTCGCGAAGGCGCAACCGGGTGATCGGCATGCCGTTGGGACGGGTCGGACACCGTCTCGGTTCCGGTCGTGTGCGACGAATCTTTTTTCCGGCCGGTCGAAACCGCGATCGGGCCTGCGGCTTCTTAACCGGCGATAGAGAGGAGTCGTGATCCAGATGGTGGGTACGCAAGAAATCGGAATCGCCGACCTCACCGAGCTCGCACTCAACCTACAAAGAAAGAAGGGGAAGCCAACATGATCTCTGCGGCATTTCCGTACCAAAAGCAGCGGCGGCGGGTCCTCGGCAGCGAGATGGCGTACGTGGAGGTGGGAGAGGGCGACCCCATCGTGCTGCTGCACGGCAATCCCACCTCGTCGTACCTCTGGCGCAACGTGTTGCCGCACCTGCAGCCACGAGGCCGCTGCATCGCCCCCGACCTGATCGGCATGGGCGACTCCGACAAGCTGCCTGACAGTGGCCCCGGCTCGTATCGCTTCGTCGAGCACCGCCGCTACCTCGACGCCCTGCTCGAGGCCCTGGATGTGCACGAGCGGGTCACCTTGGTCGTCCATGACTGGGGTTCGGCCCTCGGCTTCGACTGGGCCAATCGCCACCGCGAGGCTGTGAAGGGAATCGCGTTCATGGAGGCGATCGTGGCGCCGCAGGGCCGGGACCACTGGGACAAGATGGGAATGGGTCCAGCCTTGGAGGCGCTGCGTTCCGAGGCCGGCGAGGCGATGGTCCTGCAGAACAACTATTTCATTGAAGAGATCCTGCCGAACGCCATCCTGCGTAAGCTCTCCGGCGAGGAGATGGCGGAGTATCGACGGCCGTTCGCCGAGCCTGGCGAGGGGCGACGGCCGACGCTGACGTGGCCCCGGCAAATACCCATCGAGGGCGAGCCCGCCGATGTGCATGCGATCGCGACTGAATACGCGGACTGGCTGGGGACGAGCAATGTGCCCAAGCTGTTCCTGAAGGCTGAGCCAGGTGCGATCCTCGCCAATGATACGCTGGTCAACCTCGTCCGCGGGTGGCCAGCGCTGACCGAGAAGACGGTGGCGGGGATCCATTTCGTTCAGGAAGATTCGCCGGACGAGATCGGGCGGGCCATCGCCGGCTGGAAGGGGACGTTGGGCTAACGGGGGCCATGCCGGACAAATGACTAAGATCGCTCACCGGCGAATAGCCGTCGACAGCATCGAAATCTTCTACCGGGAGGCCGGTCGCTCGAACGCTCCTGCACTCCTTCTGCTGCACGGCTTTCCAACTGCAAGCCACATGTTCCGCGATCTCATTCCGCAGCTCGCCGACCGATTTCATGTGATTGCGCCCGATCTGCCCGGGTTTGGCCAATCGGACATGCCGGAACGGACCAAGTTCAGCTACACCTTCGACAACATCGCGCGGGCTATTAACCGCTTCACTGAAGTGATCGGACTTGACCGCTTCGCCATCTATGTCTTCGACTATGGCGCGCCGACTGGTTTCCGCCTCGCGGTGAGGCACCCCGAGCGCATCACCGCCATCATCTCGCAGAATGGCAATGCGTATGTCGAGGGCCTCAGCGACGGCTGGACCCCGATCCGCGCATACTGGCAGGACCCGTCCGAAGCAAACCGCACAGCCCTGCGCGCCTTTCTTTCGCCCGAGACAACGGTCTGGCAATACACCCACGGCGTCGCCGACACGTCCTCGGTTTCTCCGGACGGGTATTCGCTCGACAACTTCTATCTCGCACGACCTGGCGCTGATGAAGTGCAGCTCGACCTGTTCGGCGACTACAAGAGCAACGTCGCGCTGTATCCCGAATTCCAGGCCTATTTTCGCAAGCACAAGCCGCCGTTTCTGGCAGTTTGGGGCAAGAACGACCCGTTTTTCCTGCCGCCGGGCGCCGAAGCGTTCAAGCGCGACATCCCCAACGCAGTCGTCCGATTCTTCGACACCGGGCACTTCGCGCTGGAAACGCATGCCGAAGAGATCGCGGCGGCAATCCGCGACTTCCTCGCTCGCTGATTTCGCAACCCGGCGCCCGCCCGCGGCGTTGAGCATGGCGCTGATCAAATGGAGAGCGTTATGCGTGCCATCGTTCTAGAGAAGTTCGGTGGACTGGACAGTCTGGTTTACAAGGACATTCCCGAGCCGGAGCCCAAGGCCGGTCATGTGGTCATCCAAATCAAAGCATTTGGGATCAACCACGCCGAGATGCACATGCGCCGTGGAGAGTGGGCCGAAGCCGCCGAGGTGAGCGGCATCGAGTGCGTGGGCCTGGTGAAATCCTGCCCTGGCGGCGAGTTTCCGGTCGGCGCGAAAGTGGCCGCGCTGATGGGTGGCCTCGGCCGCACCATCAACGGCAGCTACGCCGAATACACCCGCGCACCCGCTTC
>WNGG01001639.1_pt1 | contig 25283 bp, 18 predicted proteins | sample 5400661 | NCBI WGS metagenome assembly WNGG01 (sample SAMN13153372, study PRJNA577476) | soil metagenome | isolation source: 100 cm soil or saprolite under Garry oak tree replicate 1 | place: USA:California | collected 2016-06-15
ACGATCCTCCGCGCGGTGGCGGGGCTGCTCCGTCTCACGGGCGGCCGGATCGCCTTTCGGGGGCGCGAGATCGTCGGGCTCGCGGTGCCAGTCGTCGCGACGCTCGGCGTGGCGCTCGTGCCCGAGGGGCGCGAGCTGTTCCCGCACATGACGGTCTCCGAGAACCTGCGCCTCGGCGGGCGGCGCGCGGGCCACAGCGTCGCCGCGCGGCTGGAGCGCGTCTACACGCTGTTCCCGCGGCTCGCCGAGCGCGCGCGACAGTTCGCGGTCACGCTCAGCGGCGGTGAGCAGCAGATGCTCGCGATCGGCCGCGCGCTGATGTCGGAGCCGCACCTCGTCCTGCTCGACGAACCGTCCACCGGTCTCGCGCCCCTCGTCGTGGAGCACCTCTTCCAGGTGGTCCGTCAGCTCGGGGCCGAGGGCGTGACGACGCTCCTCGTCGAGCAGAACGCGCACCTCGCCCTCGAAGTCTCCGACCGCGCCTACGTGCTCGAGCGCGGACGTGTCATCCTCGAGGGCTCGGCCGCGACGCTCCTGCACCACCCCCAGGTACAGACCGCCTACCTGGGCCACGAGGCGTAGGCGCCCACGGGGGCTTGGCACGCGTGATACCCTCCAACTGCGCCTGCCGATGACCCACCATGAACTGCTGGAGACGCTCGGTGGTACGCCTGACCGGGTGGAGAGCCTTGCACACGGCCTGTCGGCAACTCGGCTGACGCGCCGGCCCAGGGAGGGCGAGTGGTCCATGACCGAGATTCTGACTCACTTGCTCCTGGGTGAGCGGGACGTGATCTTCCCCCGGCTTCAGCGGATGCTCCTCGAGGGGGCGCCGACGTTTCCATCCTCGGCCACCGGCCGAACCGGTTTCGCGGCGGCGCCCGCGCTGCGGGACTTCGGCGAGGATCTCGGCGCCTTCCGCGAGGTGCGAAGCCGGACCATCGCGTTCCTGAAAAGTCTCGGTCAGCACGACTGGCGGCGGATCGGGACAACGCCCACCAGGGGCACGCTGACGATTGAGGACTACGCGCGTTACCTCGCCGACCATGACCTCGAACACCTGTCGCAGCTCGAAGCGACCCGGGCGGTCATCGTGGGCTAGGCGCTCCAGGGTCCTCGCACTCACTTGATCGCAATGCTCTTGAAGGGTGTATCCAGCAAGGCTGCGTCGTGCAACGGACCCTGTTTGAAAACGCGATCCGACGTCGTGAGGTGAGACGAGTTCGTCCACAGCAGCCGGTTCGTCGGGTTGAGCGTGAAATACATCACCTGGACGATCCCACGGGGTGATCTGGTATACACGACCACCAAGGGGGACGCGTCGAACAGGAAGAACGGCTCTTGGTCCGTGAGTGCTCCCTTGTATCTGCTCCGGTCGGTCTGGTCAGCCGAGGCAAACCACTGTTTCAGGCGTGCTCCACCTTCGGGAGTCAGGTGTTTGACGAAGCCATCGACGTCGTCGTTGACGAGCCGAGACTTCATTTCCGTGATCGCTGATTTGGCCCGGACGACGAGGTCGGTATGCTCCCCTGGCCGTTCGAAGGAGGCACCCGCGAGAAACAACGAGCTCGGAGACCACGCGTGCTTCTGAGGGCCCGCGGACGACGCGAGCGAGATGCGGTGTGTGGCGCGCTTGACGTCCTGCCCGGTACAGTACGTCGGATTGGCCGTTGCGGCCTGGCGCCACGTTGCGTCGAACCAGTGGTTCACGAGGCGATAGGTCAGCCGTTCCGTTCGATAGGGCAGGAATCCGAACGATCCATCGTCTTCGTGCGCAAACGCAAGGGGCACGAAGGCCATCTCTCTCTTGGAGCGAAACTTTCCGAAAAAGACGACTAATCCGTCGAATTCATACGCTCGCGGCACCGCCACCAGTTGAATCACCTCGAGCTGTCGAAAAAACGCTTCCGCTTGCTCGTCGAAACGCTTGGGATCTCTCCCCTCACCCGGGTCGGAGAGCTGAAACAGGGCCGTTCGATCCTTGCGTTTCATGGCCGCGATCACAGCCTTGAGAGCTCGATCAGGCGCGGCGGCATTGCCACTCCCGTCTTCCCACCAGGCAGAGTCGGGATAGAGACGCTCGTTGACTTGCAGGCATGCGGTCGTCCGGATGGCCCGAGCCTCGGTATCAAACGTCAGCGGCAAATACACCCGATGACTTTGCTCGGCCATCGCCGCGCCGTAGCCCAGGGCGAGCGACCCGACCACTGCAATGCACCGACGCAGGACGCTGAACGCGTCGAAGATTGAGGCCTCCGCAGGGTTCCTCTTGCTCTCGCCATCATACGGCGAATCGGGTCGCCGTGAGGAACCGTGCAACACGTCTGCCCCGCTGGGGTATCCTCGCGGCGTCATGCCCGTCCACGTCGTCCAGCATCCTCTCGTCGAAGACGTCCTCGCCCGGCGACAAGACGACGCCGTCCGAGGAGTTCCGCCGGCTCACCCACCGGGTGGCGCTGCTCCTCGTGGCTGAAGCCACCCGCGACCTGCCCTTGCGGGACGTCACGACCCGATGGTGGCCACGGGCGGGTCGGCGGCCATGGCGATCGAGCTCGGCGGCGCCAAGAGGTCCGCCTGCTCTCGATCGTGGCGGCGCCCGAAGGGGTCTTCACGGCGGCCCTGGGGTGCCTGAACGACCGCAAGTACATCCTGCCAGGCCTCGGCGACTTCGGCGACCGCCTGTACGGCACGTCGCCAGCCCTATCGCCCTGACCACGCTCCGCCGTCAGCGCCGGACTGCCCGTCTTGACAGCATCACCATCACCGGCGCAGTATCGCGCCGGTGATGGTGATGTCGTGCGCTCCGAGGCGGGATGACGCGCCGCCTTTGACTCCGTTCTGACGACGCGACGCGAACGGACACCCACAGGAGGCCAGGGGGGCAAGCATGGCGACCGACGCCGGAGCCGAACTCAGGGTTGATGTCCACAACATCGAACCCATCCCAGAGGCGGACAAGGACTCCACCGGACTGCAGCAGATGTGGATCTGGGCCGGGGCAAACATCGCGCCGATCAACTGGGCCCTCGGCGCGCTCGGCATCGTCCTCAAGCTCGGACTCTGGGAGACCATCGCGGTCATCGTGCTGGGCAACATCGTGGGGTGCGCGATCTTCGCGGCCTTCACCGTGATGGGCCACAAGACCGGCGTCAATCAGATGGTCCTCGGTCGCTCCGCGTTCGGTCGCCGAGGGGCGTACCTGCCGAGCGCGTTGATGTTCCTCATGACCCTGGGCTGGATCGGGGTCAACACCTACTTCCCCGTCAAGATCGCGGTCGCGATCCTCGGTCAGTTCGGGATCGGCGACACCTGGCTGACCAATTTTATCGTCGTGACCGTCGTGATGGTGATCCAGGTGCTCATCGGCCTCTACGGCTTCTACGCGATCCGCACCTTCGAGAAGTACACGGTTCCCGTGACCGCCGCCATCATGGTGCTGATGAGCATCCTCGCCTGGACCCGGCCAGGGGTGGTCGACTGGGGGCTCACCAGTACGCTCCCGCCGGCAGCCCATCTGGCGATGATCACCCTGCTCATGACCGCGATCGGGGTCGGCTGGGGGATCTCCTGGGTCACCTGGGCCTCGGACTATTCCCGCTTCGTCCCGCGAACCGTGTCCTCGACCGCCGTCTTCTGGTACAGCTACGTGGGGATGTTCGTCCCCACGGTGTGGCTCGCCATTCTCGGCGCGACCGTCGCCAGTGTGACCAAGGACACCGATCCGGCCAAGATGGTCAGCGCGGTGTTCGGCGGGATCACGAGCATTCTGGTGCTCTTGATGGTCCTGCACGGCCCCATCGCCACGAATATCCTGAACGTCTACTCGGCGGCGCTGGCCGCGCTGAGCATGGGCCTTCGCCTCTCCCGGACGGCCGTGGCCCTGATTGCAGGCGTCGTCGGCTATCTGGTCACGATCTACTTCGTCTTCCAGCCCTCGTTCGCCAAGGCCTTTGACAACTGGATGATCAGCCTGCTCCTGTGGATGAGCCCCTGGGCCGGGGTGATTCTCGCCGACTTCTTCATCAAGCGGAAGGGTCACATCGACGTCGGCGCACTCTATCAGACGCCGGAGCGCAGCGCATATGGCGACATCAACTGGGGCGCGATCGCGGCCTTCCTCGTGGGTCTGATCGCCGGGTGGACCGTTGAAGACGGCCTCGTCCCCGCCCTGCAAGGTCCCATCTCGACCGGCTTGCTCAGCGGAGCTGACCTGAGTTGGCTGGTCGGAATCGTCGTCGCCGGGGCGGTCTACCTGGCCATCGGCACGCGCGTGGTGGCCGCCTCTGTCCCGCGACCGATGGGTGACGCCCGCCGGTAAATGGCGTCAGGCCACTCACCGACAGGAGCGCTCCATGGACGAATTCTTACGAGCGGCGATCCAAGAAGCGGAGCTGGGCTTCGCGGAGAGCGGCATCCCGATCGGCTCGGTGGTCGTGCACAACGGGCAGATTCTCGGCCGTGGCCACAATCGGCGGGTGCAGCGAGGCAGTGTCGTTCTGCACGGTGAGATGGACGCGCTCGAGAATGCCGGTCGTCAGTCGGCCCGCATTTATCGCGGCTGCACGATATACACCACGCTCTCGCCATGCGCGATGTGCAGCGGCGCGATTCTCCTTTATGGCATTCCGCGCGTGGTGGTTGGCGAGAATCGAACGTTCCGGGGCGAGGAAGACCTGCTTCGCAGCCGAGGGGTGGCGGTGGAAGTGCTTCAAGACCCTCGGTGCCACGAGCTGATGGCACAGTTCATTCGAGCCCACCCTTCCCTGTGGGCGGAAGATATCGGCACGTAGTCACGCGGTCTCCTCACCGCTTACCCGCCGTGTCTGCAGCGTGGGTCTGGAGCGGCGGGAAGTGGGCCGGCAGGTCTGCGGCCTCTACCTGGAAGAGAGCCTGCGCCTCGCGCAAGCCGCGGAACCGATGCGAGCCCAGGCCCCGGAAGCGGATGCCGGCTGGCCGCGACCGGCCCACGGCATCCCGGGTCGCGGCCGAGAGCAAGATCTGACCGCCGTGAGCAGCCGAGCAGATCCGGGCGACGGCGTGCACCGCCAGACCGACGTAGCCGGCGTCGGTCAGCGTGGGGCGCCCGCTGTGGATGCCGGTTCGAACCCTGACATCGACACCATCGGGCCAGGCCCGTCCCTGCAAGGTCCGCTCGATCGCAAGGGCCGCCTCGAGCGCCGCTGGAGCGCGATCGAAGACCGCGAAGAACTCATCCGCGCGAGCGTCGACCTCGCGGCCACCCACCCGATGCACGAAGCTCCGGATGATGGCGCGGACCTCAGCCAAGAGGGCGGCGTACCGATCGCCGAGTCGCTGGAGAAGGTTGGTTGACCCTTCGATATCGGTCAAGAGGAACGTCACGTACCCGGTCGGCAGCGTTCGCACTTCACTGGCCCGGGCTTCGACCTGGCCGCGAAGTCGCTCGTTCTCGACAGCCAGCCTGACCGCTGCGGTCACGGTCTTCACGAGGTCCGGATTGTCCAGGACGGCGCGGTCGTGCACGAGGGCGGTCATTGGCTGGCCGTGGCGCTCGAGGAGAGTCACGACACGGCTCTCTCCATCAGCCGGCAGGGCGGCTGGCTGACCGGCGCCGTCAAGATAAGCGCCGGCAGAATCGGACCAGTGCAAGACCGAGAGCGAGGGGTCACGGAGGGCCGTGCGCAGCCGCCGTTCGAACTCGCTCGGCGTGTCGACCTGTCCCAGTTCGATTACGAATCGACCTGCCGCCGCCTCGCTCATCTGAGACCGCAACTGGCCGGTCATGAAGCCGATGGGCACGATCCCGTACTTCTTGGCGGCGCTGAGGAGTCTCTTGCGCGCCCGCTCTCTGGCCGCGTCATCCTCGAACGCCACCTGGTTGAAGCGCGCAAGTGCATTTCGGACGTGTGGCTCGTCGTTGATCGGCAGTCGCCGTCGTCCCTTGGAATCCACGTACGCGAAGGCGCTCTTAGGCAACTGCGACCGTTTCTTCGCGTTGAGCTGGCTCATGGCTGTCCGGTTCGTCCTGGGCCGCCCGCTAGCCCGTCGGGCCGCACCCAGATCACAGACGATACTCCACCTGGAAGCACGGCGCCACGAGCGACGAGAACGAGAGGGGGGCCAGTGGGGAGGCGTCAGGGGGCACCCGAGTCTGCCCTATACTGTGACCCCGTCGTACCACGACTCGGGAGGGGACGCATGAGCCACGGACATCCGCTGGACCGGTACATCGGCGACGCCTACCCGGACCTCGAAGATCCGCGGGCGGTGGCCGCCTTCGAGCGCATCCCCTATGACGAGCGCATCGCCGTTCAGAGCACCTACGAGGCGTTGCGCGTCGGCGCGTCGCTCGCGCCGGACGAGCCAGCCATCCACTTCCTGCTTCGGGGCGAGCCCGAGGAGGAGCCGCTGACGCTCACCTATCGCCAGTACCTCGGCCGCGTCTCGCAGACGGCCAACCTGCTCCACGACATGGGGGTGGGTGCGCGTGACGTGGTCTCGTTCATGCTGCCGCTGCTACCGCAGAGCTACATGGTGCTGTTCGGCGCTGAGGCGGCGGGCATCGTCAACCCTGTCAACCCGATGCTCGAGGTGGGGCAGATCGCCGAGATCCTGAAGGCCGCGGGGACGAAGGTCCTCGTGACGCTCGGACCCATGCCGGGCACCGAGATCTGGGACAAGAGCCAGCACGTGCGAAAGCTGGTGCCCTCGCTGGAGCGTGTGCTGCAGGTGCTCGGGCCCGGGGACGAACGGGACGGTGTGTACTCTTTCGATGCCCTGGTCGACAGGTATCCGGCCGAAGGGTTGACGAGCAAGCGCCAGATCGAGGGCCGCGAGCTGGCGGCTTACTTTCATACCGGTGGCACGACCGGCTTGCCCAAGCTCGTGCGCCACACCCACAAGAACCAAGTGAGCCAAGCCTGGGGCGTGACCCTGATGTTCCAGTCCGAGCCGCAGTCCGCCATTCTCTGCGGGTTGCCACTGTTCCATGTGGGTGGCGCGCTGACGCAGGGGCTGGCGCCCCTCAGTAGCGGCCAGCGGCTGGTCATCCTGACGCCGACGGGCTATCGCAACCCCGCCGTGATCCGAAACTACTGGCGGCTCGTCGAGCGCTACCGGGCCGCCGTCGTGGGAGCGGTCCCCACGGTGCTCGCCGCGGTGCTCAACGCGCCGCACGACGGCGTCGATCTGAGCTCGGTGCGCTACGCCTCGGGCGGCGGTTCGGCCATCCCCGTGGAGGTCGGCAAGGCGATCGAGGCGATCACCGGCACCCGCGTGCTCGAGGTGTACGGCATGACCGAGACCTCGAGCGTGCACACGATGAGCTGCGCGTGGCGGGAGGTCCGGCTTGGCTCGGTGGGCCATCCACTGCCGTATGCGAAGGTGCGCGTGGTGAAGCTGGACGGCGAGGGACGGTACGAGCGGGACTGCGCCGTAGACGAGATCGGCGTGGTCGCCATGAGCGGCCCCGGTGTGTTCGCCGGGTACATGAGCGATCAACACAACCGGGACGCGTGGGTGGAGGAAGGCTGGGTGAACTCGGGCGACCTCGGGCGACTCGACGGCGACGGCTACCTCTGGATCACCGGGCGGGCCAAGGACCTGATCATCCGCGGCGGGCACAACATCGATCCCTTACCGGTCGAGGAGATCCTCTATCAGCATCCGGCCGTCGAGCTGGCCGCGGTCGTGGGCCAGCCGGATCCATACGCCGGCGAGCTGCCGGTGGCCTACGTGCAGCTCAAGCCGGGCCGGCAGGCGGACGCGAGCGAGCTCTTACGCTTCGTGAGGGAGCGCACGCCGGAACGCGCCGCCGTCCCGGTCAACCTCTACCCCATCCATCCCATGCCCCTCACGCTCGTGGGCAAGGTCTTCAAGCCCGAACTGCGGTGGGATGCGGCGCGGCGGGTCTTCGCGAGCCTGCTCGCGCCGCTGCGCGACGCCGGGGTCGAACCGGAGGTGCAGGTGGCAGCCGACCCAGTGCACGGCACCGTCGCCAGGGTCGCCCTGAAGGGGCCGCCGGACATCGACCGCGCCGCGCTCGAGCACCAAGTGACGCGGCTGTTCGCTCCATTCGTGATCAGGCACCGGCTCGAGTGGCGCTGACCCGCGGCGATCAGCTGCGGCTCGGCGACTCACCTACCGCTCAGGCGAGGCCGTAGTACCTCGCGCAGTTGTCCCAGAGGATCGCGCGCTTCGCGGCATCGGGCAGCGGGAGCTCGAGGAATCGCGCGACCGCGCCCGGGTACTTGCAGTCCGGGTGGGGGAAGTCGGTCGAGAACACGATGTTCGCGACGCCCATCAGGTCGAAGACCCCTGTGATCGGCTCCTCGTCGCACTCGACGGAGACGAAGCACTGCCGCTTGAAGTACTCGCTCGGCTCCCTCGACAGGTCGCGCGCGAAGACGTCGCCGAGCCACTCGTAGTGTTCGTCCATTCGCCACAGAAGGAACGGTACCCAGCTCGCGTTGCCCTCGAGGAACGCGACGCGCAGCCGCGGATGGCGCTCGAGGATCCCGCCGCCGCAGAAGCTCACGGCGGCGAGCATCTGCTCACCGGGGTGACAGACGGTGTGGCGGAGCATCACGTTCCGCCCGAAGCGGTCGCCGACCTGTGGCAGGTGGGCCCCCAGGCCCTCGTGGAAGCCGAGAGGGACGTCGAGCGCCTCCAGCTCGCTCCAGAGCGGCCCGTAGTACGCGTCGTGCCAGTTCCGGCCGTTGACGGGGTTCGGACGGAGAAAGATGCCCTTGAAGCCCAGCTCCCTCACGGAGCGCCGCGTCTCGGCGACGGCGTCGTCGATGTCGAACGGCGAGATCATGCCGGCGCCGATCAAGCGCTGCGGGTTCACCGCGCAGAAGTCGTAGAGCCAGTTGTTGTAGGCGCGGGCGATCGCGGCCGCGAGCTTCGGCTCCATCCCGTCGATCCCTTGCGCGAAGAGCCCGCGCGTCGGATAGACCACGCCGGCGTCGATGCCCTCCTGGTCCATGGCGTCGAGCTGCGCCTCGGGGCTCCAGCCGCGCTCGTGGAAGGGGCGAAACCGCTCACGGTCGCGTTGGGCGGATCGGCCGCGGGCATCCGCCGAGTAATTGACGTTGGCCGGCATGAGCTTACCGTCGATCTCGATGCGGAGGTCGAGCACCCAGTCGGCGAACCCGCGCGGCGCCTGGTGCTTGAAGGGCGCGTCGATGTAGCGCTCCCAGAGGTCCGGCGGCTCGATGATGTGGATGTCGCTATCGAGCACACGAAAGCCGTTCTTCGCCATGGTCACACCTCGCCTCTCAGGTCTCGAAGTCTACTACGGGCGCCTTGCGCGCCGAATGTGAATTGACAACACTGTCCCCATGGGGCAGGTGCGGCAGACCGTTCTGGGAGTCGCCGGTCGGGAGGTGGTGATCACCAACCCGGACAAGGTAATTTTTCCATTGGCCGGCCACACGAAGCTCGACCTCGTGAAGTACTACGCGGCGGTGGCCGAGGCGGCGTTGCGGGGGATCGCGGCGCGGCCGCTGGTGCTCAAGCGCTACGTGAACGGCGCGGAGCGTGAGCCTTTCTTTCAGAAGCGGGCGCCCGAGCAGCGTCCCGAGTGGGTCGAGACGGTGGAGCTGCGCTTTCCGTCCGGCCGGACGGCGCGAGAGATCGTGGTGCGCGACGCGGCGCAGCTTCTGTGGATCGTCAACCTCGGGTGCATCGACCTGAACCCGCATCCGGTGCGCGCCGACGATCTCGAGCACCCCGACGAGCTGCGCGTCGACCTCGACCCCGGCCCGGGTACCAGCTGGGACGACGTGCGGCGCGTGGCCCTGATCGTCCGTGACGTGCTCGACGAGCACCGGCTGCGCGGCTGGCCCAAGACGTCGGGATCGCGGGGCATGCACATCTACGTGCGCATCCACCGGCGCTGGAGCTTCGACCAGGTGCGGCGCGCGACGCTGGCCCTCGCCCGCGAGGTGGAGCGGCGCGCGCCCGGGCAGGCGACGAGCAAATGGTGGAAAGAGGAACGCCACGGCGTCTTCCTCGATTACAACCAGAACGCCAAGGACCGCACCGTGGCGTCGGCCTGGTCGGTGCGGCCGACGCCCGACGCGCGCGTGTCCACGCCCCTCGAATGGGACGAGGTGGCCGGCTGCGATCCCGCGGCCTTCACGTTGGTCACTGCCCCTGCGCGTCTGGCCGAACGCGGCGACGCGTCGGCAGCGATCGACGCCACCCCGGGATCGCTCGACTCGCTGCTCGAGCTGTCCGCCGCGCAGGAAGCCGCGGGCCTCGGCGACGCGCCCTGGCCGCCGCACTACACGAAGCAGCGCGGCGAGCCGCCGCGCGTCGCTCCATCACGCAGGGCGAGCGCGAACGCCAAGACGAAAGGGAGCGGCCGCCGGCAGTCGACCCAACCCCTCATCACGGTCGCCAAGGCAGAGCACAAAGAGGACGCGCTCGCCGGCCTCGAACGGTGGAAGGCACGCCATCCGGAGGCTGCGGCGCGGCTCCAGGTCGACGACGTGCTCGTCGACTCGATGCGCGGCCGCTCATCCACGTGGACGCGGATCCGGATCAACTTGCGCCATGTCCCCGAAAGCGAGCGCTCTGCCGAGGAACCGCCCGATCCCGACTACGACCCCTGGCGCGGCTCGGAGCCGGGGCGGCCCGGGGAGCGGGCGCCGAAGACCCGCTCGAGCTCGTAGGGGGGCGTGACCTCCAACTGATCGTAGCGGCAGTCTTGCGGTCGCTTGTCGGGTCGCCAGCGCACGAACTGCGCGGCATGCCGGAAGCGCGTCCCCTGCATGTGGTCGTACGCGACCTCGCAGACGCGCTCGGGCCGAAGCGGCTCCCAGCTCAGGTCCTTGCCGCGGTTCCAGCGGCTGCTCGCCCCGGGCAGGCGCTGCCCCTTCGCGTTCGCTTCCGTCTGCGCCTCCGCCCAGTCACGCCAGGGATGGCCTTCGAGCGCGTGTCTCCGCAGCGGCGCCAGCTCGGCGACGAGCTGCTTGCGCACGACGTTGGTGAACGCCGCGGTGACGCCGACGTGGTGCAGTGTGCCACCGTCGTCGTAGAGGCCCAGCAGGAGCGAGCCGACCATCGCCCCCACGCCGTTCTTGTGCCAGCGGAAGCCGGCGACCACGCAGTCGGCTGTGCGCGTGTGCTTGACCTTGATCATCGTGCGCTCGCCCGCGCGGTACGGCGCATCCAGACGCTTGGCCATGACACCGTCGAGCCCGGCGCCCTCGAAGCGACGGAACCAGTCCGTGGCGAGGGCGCGGTCGCGCGTCGCCGGTGACAGGTGCACCGGCGACGCCACGCCCGCCAACACCCGCTCGAGGCGCTCGCGCCGGTCGGCGAGCGGGGCCTCGCGCAGGTCTTCGTCCCCCAGCGCGAGAAGATCCCAGGCCACGAACGAGCCCGGCGACTGCGCGGCCAGGAGCTTCACCCGCGATACGGCGGGATGGATACGCAAGAGCAGCGCCTCGAAGTCGAGCCCGCCGACGCCGACGATGACGATCTCGCCGTCGACGACGCAGCGCTCGGGGAACGCGTCGGCGAGAGGCGCCAGGAGCTCGGGGAAGTATCGGTTCATCGGCTTCTCGTCTCGGCTCTGCAGCAAGATCTCGTCGCCGTCGCGAAACACCAGCGTGCGAAAGCCGTCCCACTTGGGCTCGAACAGCCAGCCGTCCCCGGCGGGCAGGGCTTCGGCGGCGCTCGACAACATGGGCTGGAGCGGCGGAGCGAAGGGCAGGCGCACGGCCCAATCTTAGCCTCTTGGTCGTCGGTCGCGTGGCAAACAGAGGGACACAACAGCATACACGGAGCGAAAAGGGTTGACGGTGGCCGCTACGCGTTCGGAGAGTACGATGTCGTCGTGATCTGTCAGATGCCCAATACCGTCAGCGTGGCAGCGTCCTCTGTGGAGCGACGAAGCGGAAGAGGCCGTCGCGCGGCCCACGCGTGTCGCGAGAGGAGGCCGCGATGATCTCGGAGGCTGACGCGGTCGTCGTCGGTGCCGGCGCGCTCGGGCTGAGCACCGCGTTCCACCTGGCCCGGTTCGGGGTGCGGCGGGTCGCCCTGATCGACCGCTTCGCCCCCGGCTCGCAGACCTCGGCGAGAGCCGCCGGGCTGTTCAAGCTCGTTCAGGCCGACGAAACGCGCACGCGACTGGCCCGGCTCAGCGTCCAGAAGGTCACGCGCTTCATGGAGGAGACCGGCGTTCCGCTCGAGGTCGTTCGGTCGGGGAGCCTCCTGGTCTCCCGGACTGCCGAGCACGCCGCGTTGGTCCGGGAGGAGGCGCGGCAGTCACAGGCCTGGGGAGTGGACGTCCAGCTCGTCGACGGCGACGAAGCTCACCGCCTGATGCCGCTTCTCGAGAGCCAGGGGATCCGGGCGGCGTGCCACACCCCGGGCGACGTCTACATCGACGAGCCGTCGAGCCTGCTCCAGGCGTATCTGGAGGCCTGCCGCCGCCAGGGCGTCACCCTCATTCCAGATACGCCCGTCACCGGTATCCGGGTGACAGGGGGTCAGGTCGAAGGCGTGGCCACGTCCGCCGGCGAGATCAGGACTCGGATCGTCGTCGACGCGGCGGGCGCGTGGTCCCGCGCGGTGGCGGAACTCGCCGGCGTGCGGGCGCCGATCGTCCCCGTCCGTCACCAGCTCTACATCACAGAGCCGATCGCGGGGAGCAGGCCCGACGACCCGATCGTGCGGGTCGTCGACACCGCGGTCTACCTCCGGCCGGCGCGCGGCGGGCTCATGCTGGGCGGCTTCGAGCCCGATCCGCTGCCGATCGACCCTCGTGTTCCCGGTTTCTCGGTCGACGACGTCCCGCTCGACCTCGCGGTGCTGACCGGGCTCGCCGCAACGGTCGCGCGCCAGGTTCCTGCCATCCAGAAGAGCGCGGTGCGGGAGCACCGCGGCGGCCTCTTCACCATGACCACGGACGGGACGTTCCTCGTCGGCCCGACGCCGGAGGTTCGGGGCTTCTGGAGCGCGACGGGGTGCAACGGCAGCGGGTTCTCTCTCTCGCCGGCGATCGGGCAGGTGCTCGCGGAGTGGATCACGGCCGGGACGCCATCGATCGACCTGAGCGCTCTTGAGCCCGCGCGGTTCACGGGGACAGCCCTGGACGACGAACGCCTGCGCGCGGCGGCGGTCTGGCAGTACGCTCATTACTACGATCCAGCGTTTGTCCGACCACCAGGGCTACCGGAACGCCAAGAGGCTGGGTAGTTGGCCGGACCGAGCTGGCATCACCTCTCTCAGTCCTCTTCTCCGTGTACGCGGGGATCTGGTAACGAATCACTTCATCGGCTCCGGGGACGGCCTTTCGGATGGCGCTGCGCACTCGCTTCAGGACGGCCTCCACGGCCTCGGGCTGCGAAGGCGATGTACTCGTCCACGGTTCCTAGGACAGGGCTAAGGTGAGGCGGCACACGAGTCGGCGACGCGATGCCGCGGCCGCTCATCACCCGCCAGGTGCCTTTCCCGTGACCAGCTTGGCGTCCCAGCCGCCGCCAAGGGCCCGGTAGAGCTGGACCACGGCCACGAGTTGGGAGAGCAGTGTCCGGCTCTCTGCGATCTCCGCGGAGAGCAGCGTCCGCTGGGCGTCGAGGACGTTGAGGTAGCTCGTGAGACCGCTCGTGTAGCGAAATTCGGCGATGCTCAGGGCCTCCCGAGAGGCCCGGACCGCCGCTTCCTGCTCGACCAGCGCTTCCCGAGCTTTCCGGTGAGCGATGAGCGCATCCTCCACCTCGCGGAAGGCCTGCTGGATCGCCTGCTCATAGCGGATCACGGCTTCCCGCTGCCGAGCTTCGACGAGCTCGAGGTTCGCCCTGTTCCGTCCAGCGTTGAAGATCGGCAGCGTCACGGTGGGCCCGAACTGCCAGACCCGCGACGGGCCCGTGAAGAGGTCGGAGAGCGCCACACTCTCGACGCCGAAGAAGCCGGTCAGGCTGACCTGAGGAAAGAACGCCGCCTTGGCCACCCCGATGCGCGCGTTGGCGGCGACGAGCCCATCCTCGGCCTGGCGGATGTCAGGCCGCCGCTCGAGAAGCGTCGATGGCAAGCCGGCCGGCACGGTCGGCGGGAAGGTCTGCCCGGTGAGGGGCCGGCCGCGGCTGATACCGCCAGGGTTGCGACCGAGCAGGACGCTGAGCCGGTGCTCGGTCTGCGCGATCTGCCGCTCTAGATCCGGGATCTGCGCGGCGGTGCTGGCGAGCTCTGCCTCGGCCTGACGGAGGTCGAGCGCGGACGTCAGCCCGGCGTCGAGGCGATCGCGGACGAGCTGGAGCGAGCCCCGACGCGACGCGACGTTCGCCCGAGTAGTCTCGAGTTCCGTATCGAGCTGACGGAGCTGGAGGTACGCGGCGGCGACGTCGCTGACGAGCGTCATCACCACCGCGTGCCTGGCCTCCTCGCTGGCCAGGAGCTCCGCGCGGGCGGCCTCGGTGGCCCGTCGCAGACGACCCCAGACGTCGATCTCGAAGGCAAGATCGACCGTAGTCGAGAACAGGTCGGTCTGACCGCCCTGGCCGCGTGGTGGGACATTATCGGAGAAGCGGTTGGTCGTGACGCTGGCGCCCGCGTTGATCTCGGGGAACTGGGCCGACCGCGTGACGCCAAGCTGGGCCCGCGCCTGGTCCACGCGCGACACCGCGATCCGGAGATCCTTGTTGGCCTCGGTCGCTGTCTGCACCAGCCGGCGAAGCTCGTCGTCCTGGAACAGCTCCCACCACGCGAGGTCCGCGAGGGAGGCCGGATCGGGGGCGGCCTGTGCGGCGCGCCAGACCTCGGGGGCGGACACGGTCGGCCGGTGGTAGTTCGGGCCCAGCGTGCAGCCGGCGAGCGCGAGACCCAGGGCGAGCTGCGCGACCAACCGCCTCATCGTTCGTCCCAGCCGCCGGCGCCTTCAGTGTCCGCCTCGGCGATCCGGCGAGCCACTCCACCGTGATGCCGAGAGCCGGCGCCAGCGGGTGGCCGAGCACGGTCACCGCGAGCGGTACTCCCTTCGCCTCGCGCTGTTCCTTCGATCTGCCGGGCTTCACGCTCGAGCGGCTCGTGGACCGGGCTCACCTGATGCTGGGCCGCGATGAGCGAGTAGAACACCGGCACGACGAACAGGGTGAACAGTGTGCCGACGGTCATGCCCGCGACCAGCACCGTCCCGATGCTGTTGCGGGCCTCCGCGCCTGGCCCGGTCACCAGCACGAGGGGGAGGTGGCCGAAGACGGTTGCCGCCGACGTCATCAGCACCGGCCGCAGCCGGGTCAACGACGCTTCGCGCAGCGCGGCCCCTTTCGCGAGACCGCGGGCCTGCAGGGTGTTCGCGAACTGCACGATCAGGATCCCGTTCTTCGCGATGAGCCCTACGAGCGTGATCAGCCCGACCTGCGAGTAGATGTTGATGGTGGTGAGGTCCAAGAAGCTGAAGATCAGAGCGCCGGAGATCGCCAGCGGCACCGAGCCCAGCAGCACGATCAGCGGGTCGCGGAAGCTGTGAAACTGCGCCGCGAGCACCAGATAGATGAGCACGAGCGCGAATCCAAGCGTGACGGTGAGCGCCGAGCCCTCGCGCCGGATCTGCCGCGACTCCCCTGAGTAGTCCATGACGACGCCCGGTCCGTTGGCGGCGGCCACGGCAGTTTCGAGGACGCGGAGCCCCTCCTCCTTCGTGACACCCGGTTTGACGCCGCCGAAGACCCGCACGGCGTTCCGCTGCTGGAAGCGGTTCAGGGTGCGCGGTGCGGTGCTCGACTCGATGTGCGTGAACGTCGCCACGGGCACCAGCTGACCACCCGGCGTCTTGATCTTGAGGTCGAGCAACGGGCCGACGGTGGCACGGTCCTCGTCACCGATCTGCGGGATGACTTTGTAGCTGCGGTCGAAAAAGTTGAAGCGATTCACGTACGCGCCACCGAGCAGCGTCCCGAGTTCCCGGCCCACGCTGGCCAGGTCGAGCCCGAGGTCGGCGAGACGTTCCCGGTCGAGCACGACGCGGGCCTGTGGAAGGTCGATTTTTAGATCCGTGTCCACGTACAAGAACTTGCCGCTCTGCCAGCCGGCGCCGAGCACGGCCGCGGTTGCCTCGAGCATCTGCTCGGCCGATGCGTCGCTCTGTAGCACCAGCTCGACATCGTACTGGCCCGGGGTCGGCAGCGGTGGGTCCAGGCGCGGGAACACGCGCAGACCGGGCGCTTGCGCCACTGCGCCGAACACCTCGCCGTACATCGCCTCGGTCGAGCGCGCGCGCTCGTGCCAGTCCTTCGTGACCATGCCACCGAACCCACCCCACGCAGCAGTCAGCGACCACATGAACTTGGCCTCGGGGAACGACGTGACCGTGCTCACGACCTTCAGCGATTCGCGGTTGGTCGCCGCCAGCGTCGAGTCCGGCGAAGCCTCGAGGAAGAAACTGATGTGGCTCTGGTCCTCCACCGGCGCGAGCTCTTGCCGCGAAAACACGTACAGCGGCCACGCCGCGACCATGATCAGCAGGGCGGCCGCGACGATCGCCCAGCGCATCTCCAGCGCGACGTCGAGCAGCCACGCGTACGCCCGGCGCACGAGCTCGAAGCCGCGGTGCACCAGGGCGGTCAGCCGGCCCTGCTCGCCGTGCGGGTGCACGAAGCGCGAGCTCATCACGGGCGAGAGCGTGACGGCGACGATGCCCGACACCACGACCGCGGCGGCGAGCGTGAACGCGAACTCCAGGAACAGCGATCCGGTCAAGCCGCCCTGAAAGCCGATGGGCGCGTAGACCACGGCCAGCGTGATCGTCATCGCGATGATCGGGCCGAGCAGCTCGCGCGCTCCGATCAGCGCCGCGTCGATCCGCGACTCGCCTCGGCGCACGTGGCGCTCGACGTTTTCGACGACGACGATGGCGTCATCGACGACCAGGCCGACGGACAGCACGATGGCGAGGATCGTCAAGAGATTGAGGCTGAAGCCGAACGCGAGCATGACGATCCCCGCGCCGATCAGCGAGACGGGCATCGCGACCAGCGGCACCAGCGCGGTGCGTACCGAGCCCATGAACAGGAAGACCACCAGGCCGACGATCATGATCGTCTCGCCGAGCGTCTTCGTGATCTCCGTCAGCGCGTCCTCCATGAACACCGTCGCGTCGTAGGCGAGGCGCATGTCGATGTCCTTGGGCAGCGTGGGCCGCAGGCGCTCCATCTCGGCGCGCAGCCGGTGCGCGACCTCGATCTCGTTTGAGCCGACCAGCGGCCACACCCCAAGGTAGACGGCCTCGCGGTCGCTGAACTTGGCGACCATGTCGGCCTCTTCGGCACCGAGCTCGATCCGCGCCACGTCGCTCAGGCGCACAATCGCGCCGCCGCGGTCGGCCACGATCAGGTCCTTGAACTCGTCGGCGGAGCGCAGGTCGGTGTTCGCGAGCAGGTTGACCTGCACGAGGTTGCCTTTGGTCTGGCCCACGGCGGCGAGGAAGTTGTTGCGCCGCAGCGCGGCGTGCACGTCGCCAGGCGAGAGGTTGAGCGCGGCGAGGCGGTCCGGGTCGATCCAGACCCGCATGGCAACCTGGCGGCCGCCCTCGATGGTCACGCGTTGGACGCCCGTCAGTGTCGCCAGTTGCGGCTGCAGCGTTCGCAGCAACCAATCGGTCACGGCCGGCACGCTGCGCTCTGTGGACGTGAAGCTGAGGTAGAACGACGCGTACGGCCGATCGGCGCGTTGCACCTCGATCACCGGCGGCTCGGCTTCCGCCGGCAGCTCCGAGCGGACCTGCTGGAGCCGCGCAGTGATCTCGGCCAGCGCCGCCGTGCTGCTGTGGTTCAGCCTCAGGCGCACCGTGACGGTGCTGAGGCCGGCGCGGCTGGTCGACTCGATGTAATCGACGCCGCTGATCGCGGACACGACACGCTCGATCGGCGTGGTCAAGAAGCCGCGAACGGTCTCGGCGCTGGCGCCGTAGTAGACCGTGGTGATCACCACGGACGAGCTCTCGATCTTCGGGTACTGTTGCACCGGCAGCGTCGTCAGCGCGCGCCAACCCACGAGCAGGATCACGAGGTTGACGACCACCGCCAGCACTGGATACTTGATGAAGACGTCGGTGAACGAGCGCGTGCGGCCTTCCCTGTCGCCTCGTCGCGGTTCCGCTTCAGCGTCCACTGGTCACCTGGCCCCGCTCGCGCCGGGGTCGCTCGGGATCGCGACGCGCACCGCATCGCGCAGCTTGAAAGACCCCGAAGCGGCCACCCGCTCTCCGGCGGAGAGCCCCGCGAGGATCACGATCTCGTCGCCGAGCATCGCGCCGCTCGCAACCTGCCGCGCGTGCGCACGGGTCTTGCCGTCCTTGTCCGGCGCGATCACGAACACCTGGTCGCCGCCCGGTCCCTTGCGCAGCGCGCTCACGGGGACGGCAACGGCCGTGCGCGGCGCGCCGATGGGAACGCGGACGCGCACCGAGGCGCCCGGTGCCGGCGCGTTGGCGGCGCCCTCGATCCTCGCGCGGACCATGGCGTTGCGGGTCGTGGGGTCGATGCGCGCGTCGATTGCGACGATCCGGGCCGCGGTCGACGACGAGTCGCTGGTGGCGAAGACGTCGACGCTCTGGCCGATGCGAAGGCCCGCGGCGACCCCCTGGGCGACCGTGAAGTCCACGTGCACGGCGTCGTCGACGCCTTGCAGTGTCGTGAGCTGGGTGCCCTCGTTCAGGTACTGGCCAGGGTGCACGTCGGCCAGGCCCACGCGCGCGCGGAACGGCGCGCGGATCGTCTTGCGGGCGATGATCGCCCTGGTGCGCGCGATCTGCGCCAGCGCGACGTCGTGCTCCGCGCGCGCGCGGTCCACTTCGATCTCAGACACGGCACGGTTCTGGCGCGCGCGCTGCATGCGGTCGAGCGTCGTCTCCGCGAGAGCGGCCTGCGCCTCCTGTGCCTTCAGGTCGGCCTCCTCGACGGAGATGTCGAGCGCAACGAGCACCGTGCCCGCGTCGACGACTTGTCCGGGCGTGAGCATGACCTGGCGGACTGTGCCGGGGAGCTCGTTGCGCAGAGTGATCGAGCGCAGCGCGATGACCGTCCCGATCGACGTCGTCGTCTGGCGGTGCTCGAGGGCCTTCGCGACGGCGACCGTCACCGATTCGATCGGCTCGGGCTGGTTCGCAGACGCCGCGCGGGCTTCCTGCTTGGACGCATACTTCCACGCGGCGAGGGCACCCCCGGTTCCGACGACCGTCGTGAGCAGCAGCACGGATCCGATCCGGCCACGACGACTCATGAGCGATGCCCTCCTACGCGTTTGGCGGTGAGGACCTTAGTCTTGGGCAACGTGCGAGCCGGCTGCGAGCGCCTGAGCATATCCTCGAGCGCGATCCGAACTCGAACCACCACCTCCTGATTGACCGGGGCCAGCCCCAGCACCCAGTCGAGCCACAGCCCGTCAATCGCCGCGGCGATGGCCTCGCCGACGCCCGGAGGCAGCCCATCCTCAGCGATGCGCCGATGGAGGTCGCTGTAGACCGCACGCATGGGCTCGATCAGGGAAGGGTTCTGCGCGAGAGCCGCAAACACAGCGGACGAGCTGTGCCGAAGCTGGTCCGTCCAGCCTTGGGCGTCCGAAAGGCAGTAGCTCAGGAGCGCCCGCGCCATGCGCCCCGGTCCTTCCGGGGTGCGCCCGTAGGCTTCCAAGTAGCACGCTCGCCAGTTCTCCGCGGAGCGCACGACGAGCGCTTCGACCAGCCGGTCCTTGGTCCGGAAGTGATGCAGCAGACCCCCCTTGCTCATGCCCGCCTCGGCGGCGACGGCGTCGAGCGTCAGGTTGGAGATGCCCTGGCGCACGACCACCGCCTCCGCAGCGTCCAGCAGCTTGCCCGGCAACATGGTGTTCGCCCCCCTCATCTAGTCGATGATCCGACCGTCCGGACGGATTCGACCGTCCGGACGGTCTTTCAGCGGCCCTTCCCCGAGATCCTGCGCGCCAGACGGCTAAGAGGCCGAGCGCTAAGGGGAAACCGTCCCAGCGACCAAGAACGAGTTGAAGCCAACGACGAAGAAGATTTACGGGACGACGCGGTACTCGTCGACTAATCGTTCATCGAGCGCTATTTCTTCTATGGAAGGGCAAAGACCTTGATTTCGTCCCCGAGCGGGTATCCAAAGATGGAGTTGCCCCCGGCTGCAACGGCAAGATATTGAACGCCGTCCACCTCGTAGGATATCGGAGGCGCGTTCACCCCCGCGTCGCACCGAAATCTCCACAGGACGTCTCCGGTCTTGGCATCGAATGCATCGAAATAGCCGTTGCCCTCGCCGACAAATACGAGGCCGCCTGCCGTCGCCAGAGCACCTCCGACCATCGGCTGGTCCGTCTTCTTCTGCCACACGATCTTTCCGGTCGAAGCGTGAATGGCGGTGAACGTCCCCCAGTGCTCGTCTCGGAGCGGCACGAAGAACGTGTAGCTCTTCCACGGGCTGCTCGATTCAGGCCCCAGCGTCCTCGAGATATAGCGGGCCGGCATATGGAGCCCAGAGATGTACACGGCTTCCGTCTGGGGACTGAAGGCGACGGGCGACCACGAGGAGCCTCCCGGGGCGGAAGGAGCGATACGAACCCCTCCGGCAGTAGGTCTGGCAAACATATTCTCCTGAGGGACGAACGGCTCCGACCTCAGGAGCAGCTTTCCCGTTCTTCGATCATGGACGTAAAACCAGCCGGTCTTGCCCGCCTGCCCAACCGCTTTGATGGTGCGTCCGTCCTTCGTCACGTCGAACAACACGGCCGGACTGGCGACGTCATAGCCCCAGCGATCGTGCGGCACCTGCTGGTAATGCCATTTGAGCCGGCCTGTCTCCGCGTCCAGTGCGACCAGACTCACCGTATAAAGATTGTCCCCGGGGCGAGTCGAATCATCCATCTGGGGAGAAGGATTTCCAGTTCCCACATAGATCAAACCTAACTCCGGGTCGACCGCGGAGGCGGACCAGAGGGAGCCCCCGCCTGCCTTCCAAGTATTCGGGAACTTCTTGAAGGCCTCCTTTTCCGCTGCCGTGTCACGATGAAGGTCTGCGCCATCCGGCGTCGCGGTTCGCCACTCTCCCTCCCAGCGCTTCTCGGGAATCGTGTGCCATCGCCAGATCTCCCTCCCATTCTGGGCATCGTAGGCGACCAGGAACCCGCGCAGTCCATGTTCCCCTCCGGAGATTCCGACGGCGGTGTGGACCTCCTGGTCCCCTTCTTTGATGTTCAGATGAAGTCCATACCCGACACCCATCGTTCCAACGATGACTTTCCCCTTGTACACGAGGGGGGCCATGTTGCTGCTGTATCCGGTACTCCCTGTCACGATCCCCCCCTGCAACTCTCGGACGCCCAACACTTCCCCGACCGTTTCCCGTTTCCCGGCTTCCGGATCCGCGATCGTGACATCCCACACCACCCGACCGGTCTTCTGATCGAGGGCGAGCAGCCGCGCGTCGATCGTCGTCGTGTACACCTTCCCATAACCTATGGCGGCTCCCCGGTTCGCCGGTCCACAGCAGAACTTCTCCGTGCGAAGCTTGTGCTCGTACCGCCATATCGGCGTGCCGTTCCGCGCGTCCAGCGCTACGACGTGGTTGAATGGCGTGGTCGCATACATGACCCCGTCGACCACCAGTGGGCTCGTTTGAAACGAGCCCACTTTCCCCGTCCGATAGGCCCATTTGGGAATCAGCGTCTTGACGTTGCCGACCTTGATCTGGTCGAGCGGACTGTATCGCTGATTGGAGTAGTCACGCCCGTACAAGAGCCAATTCGTCGCGTCCTGGTACGCGTTGAGCAGGCGAGCATCGCTCACCTCTTCGGCCCCGATGCTTCCGAGCAGTCGAAGGGTGGCCAGCCCGATCAGGACAACCATCAGCCATCGAGGCCCGTTCATCATTCGTCTCCCTCATCCTCGCGCCGTGGTCCGAGGCTGGAACCACAACCGCCGATGTCAGCCCAGAGCCCGGTGCGACCCCACCCGCGCGCCCGGCGATCCCAGCGGCTCTGCCTCCGGACGCAACGCTCCGGCACGCGTTCCTCAGGCAACCCGAGGATCAAGACGTAGCGCGTCGACGCCCGCAGCGTCAAGGGCCGACTTCGGCGGACTTCGACCAGGGAACCGTCAGGTCAGGACGTCAGCGCTGCGACGACCCGCAGGGGATAGAAATCCTGGCTGTGACGGACCCGGGGGGTCGGTGCCGTCGTCGAGAGTTATCATCGACGACATGGGGCGTCGCGACACCCGACGAGCGGAGGCGACTCGCACAAGTTCAGGGGCAGGGCGATTGTCAGTCCGCCCGATGAGGAGGAGGACCATCGATGAAGCGCCGGGCATTCCCGTACGGGGCTGGCGCGGCCGCGGTCGCCGCGTGGCTGACCTGGCCGACACGAAGCGGAACAGCCGCGCCGGTGACCACTGACGAGATCGGCGACCAGGTCCAGATGCTGCCCAGGGGGCAGCTTCCCGAGTTCGCGAGGACCGGAAAGATCCAACGGCTGTACCGGTACGCCGTCGAGCACGGCGACGAGCCACGATGACCTTTCAGCGTGGCGGACGCACGGCAGCGCGCGGACCTGATTGCCTACCTCAAGGCGGTCACCGCGGGACACGCGCCGCTCGCGCCAAGCGGGGAGATGATGGGCGCCGGCTCCAGGAGCGACCTGAAGCAAGCCGGCAAGGACCGCCGAGTGACGGCCATCCGCCACTGCGGTGATGCATACCACGTCACCACCGAGGCCGGTCGCACCACACCGTTCTGGGAGTTCAACCTCCGCTTCAAGATCGACTCGAGCCCCCTCGGCCCCTCGCCCGGCAAGCCGGTCCTGGCGCCGGCCGGCATGCGGGGCGACCGAGCTCAGGTCGTCTTCAGCGGGCTCGACGACCTCAAGCGCTTCCTCGTCGAGCGTTGCGAGGGAGACGAGCGATGAGGACACGACGGGAGTTTCTCGCCCTAGCGGGCCGACTGGGTGCCTCCTGAAGTGACCGCGATCCGGCGAGGCGCGTTCATCACGGCGGCGGTCGGGCTGCTCTTCCTCGTCGGCTGTGCCCGGTCGCCAGCGCCGGAGGACGTCGCGGTCGAGTACGGTCGCGCGATCTACCGGTACGACGCCACGGCGATCTATCGCCTCGCCTCCGCTGCCGATCGGCGCGCGAAGGACGAGGAGACCGTCCGGGCCCAGGTCGGTGGGCCCACTGGCTTCGCGCTGGACATCATCCGACACCTGGCGCTGTTCATGGAGGCGAAGCCCGTCGACACGCGCCTCTCGGGGAACCGCGCGACCGTAAGCCTCAAGCTCACGCTGCCCGACGCCAACGCGCCAGAGATCCGGACCCTGGCGCACGACTGGGACGAGACGGCCCTCGACGCGCTGGCGGACGGCGAGCGCGCCCAGGTCCTCCGCAAGCTCGACGAACTGCATCAACGCCGCACGCTGCCGGTCGTCGAGGGACAAGAGACCTTCGAGCTGGTGAAGGAAGGCGGAGGCTGGCGACTCGTCCTGGACTGGGGCGGGGCGATTCCCGTGCGATTCAGTGCGTCCACGGCCAAGACCCCGGCGCTCGACGTCACGACCACGCCGGCCGAGATCCGCGCGAAGCCGGGCGAGTCGTTCCGCGTCACGCTGCGCGCCAAGAACGTGTCGGGCCACGAGATCACCACCCGGGTGGGTCACCGGATCGCGCCGGAGGCCGACGCGAACTTCCTGGCGCTGCTGCAGTGCTCGTTGTTCCTCCCGGCCTCGTTCAAGCCGGGCGAGACGAGAGAGTTCGTCTCCGAGTACCTCCTGTTGAAGGATACGCCAGGTCGCGTGACGGCGTTCCGCGTCACGTACGAGTTCGCAAACGATCGCCGCTGAGGCGATTGGGGGAATGCTCCAGTCGTTCCGCGATCCTGTCGGTGCTGGCGCGCTCGCCAGCATTCCCGGACTGCAGAAGATCGTGAACCTGGTCGATGGAACAACAATTCCGAACCGGCTCTTCGCCGCCCCGTGTCGATCGCGGCCCCACAACTTCTCGGCGCTGGATCGGCGACGGCACTGTTCCGCTGGCTGGTGCCGACGCTGCCGCCTTGAAGAGGCGATGTGGCATCACCTCATCGAGGCGCAACCCGTCTAGTTATCAACCAGACGTGAGCCGCTTGCTTGGCGAGGATGTGATGCGATACAACAGTCACCGCTTGGGGCGCAGGCCCACTGGCCGGTTTGGACCCGGCCGCGACAGGCCGGTCTTGAGGTGTCCATCGAGGCCGCGGGACACCGCGCAGCGCTCACCGGATTGTTCCGGATTCAGGAATGAGCAGATGACCCTCGACGTGCCGTTGCTCAGATCGGACACGCCCGGTGTGGCCAACGTTGTCCACTTCAACAACGCGGGCTCTGCCTTGCCGCCGCGTCCGGTCCTCGACGCGGTGACGAGCCACCTGGCGCGCGAGGCCGCCATCGGCGGCTACGAGGCTGCGGCCGAAGCGGCCGATCGCATCGCGGATGTCTACGACGCCGTCGCCACGCTGATCGGTGCGCGCCCGGACGAGATCGCGGTCGTGGAAAACGCCACGCGCGCCTGGGACATGGCGTTCTACGCGGTTCCGTTCCGGGCGGGCGACCGCGTCATCACCGCGCGGGCCGAGTACCTGTCGAACTACCTCGCGTTCCTGCAGATGAAGGCGCGCGTGGGGATCGAGATCGACGTGGTCGACAGCGACGCGTCCGGGCAGATCGACCTCGCCGCGCTCGAGCGCGCGATCGGTCCACGCACGAAGCTGATCGCGATCACGCACGTGCCCGGGAGAGGCGGGCTCGTCAATCCGGCGGCCGACGTCGGCCGCATCGCCGCGCGCCACGGCATCCTCTATCTGCTCGATGCCTGCCAGTCGGTCGGCCAGCTCGCGGTCGATGTGCGGCAGATCGGCTGCCACATGCTCTCGGCCACGGGCCGCAAGTATCTGCGCGGGCCCCGCGGCACGGGCTTCCTCTACGTGCGGCGTGACACCATCGAGAGGCTCGAGCCGCCGTTCATCGATCTCCACGCGGCCACCTGGATCGACGCCGACATCTACGTCGTCCGTGACGACGCGCGCCGGTTCGAAAACTGGGAGCGATTCGTGGCCGGCCAGATCGGCCTGGGCGTCGCCGCCCGTTACGCGATGCGGGTGGGCATCGACGCGATCGAAGCACGGGTCAAAGCGCTCGCGACATTGCTGCGGCGGGAGCTCGCGAAGCGACCCGGCGTGAGCGTGCACGATCGCGGAGTGGAGCAGTGCGGGATCGTCGCCTTTCTCAAGGACGGCGAGGCGCCGGGCAAGACGCGCGACCGGCTGCGCGCCATGAACATC
>WNGG01001641.1_pt1 | contig 25274 bp, 21 predicted proteins | sample 5400661 | NCBI WGS metagenome assembly WNGG01 (sample SAMN13153372, study PRJNA577476) | soil metagenome | isolation source: 100 cm soil or saprolite under Garry oak tree replicate 1 | place: USA:California | collected 2016-06-15
GATGGCGCAGAGCACTCCCATGTCGGTTTCTTCGAACAGACGTGACATCAAGACTGGCAGAGCAGGCTGATCTCGGCGTTGCCCAAGCAACATGGCCGCCATTTCCCGCGTCTCAAGAATAGGATGGTGGAGTGCCCGCATCAATTTCTGATCATAGAAGATCGGCTCGTTTTCAGAAAGCGCTGTCCCACATCGGTCACAGACAGTGGCACCGATCGGATTCTCGGCCCAACAATTGGAACAGAACTGCATGAGCGGCATAGCTTCCTTCCTTTCAGGTGGATGCACATGAAAAAAGCTTCTACAACACGACCGGTCGTGTCATAGAAGCCATCAACCCTTCCGGGTATCTTTCAGGCGAGCTTCATCGCCCAAGATGTTTAACGTACTGTAGTATAGCACATATCAGACATACCCTGCGGCCTTTCCAGAGAACTCCACCCGTGCGGAGGTGTTGTACCGAGGTACTTCACCCTCGCAAAGTCGCCACTAATCGTTTCGGCTTGAGCACCAGGTCAATAGCATCAACCGGACCAAATGCTAACACATCCGCAGCTTGCAACGCGCCGGTTGCCACACCTTCTGCCGCCAGCACTGCCACGCCGATAGCAGCCAGCCGGAGCATCCCTACATCATTCACGCCATTCCCAAAAGCGATCACACTTGCCGGGCCAAGCTGCTGCACATAGCGTGTCTTCTCCTCTCCGGTGCTGATGATCTGGAGAGGAAGACCCACCGCTTGTTCAAGCTCTGCAATGTTGCCATGCGTGCCCGCCGTCAGCGCATGGAGAGAAAGAAGTTCTGCCAGAACCTTCAAGCGATCTACCACCCCTGGAATTGGCACTCCATCTACCGCAAGTGTCCCATTAATATCAAAGACCGCGTGTTGAAGCTCAATCGTCCCCTTCTGTGGAATTTCTATACGTATCATATACTCTTCCTTTTTAACCAGATGGCATAAAAAAGCTTCTAACGGCCTGGAACCGACCTGTTAGAAGCTATCAGCTCTCTAGAGCATTAGGCGAGCCTCATCGCCAAAGGTTTTTCTTTCTTGAGTATACCTTGGGAATCGACTAGAAGGCAAGGTTCTAGCTAGAAGCACACCCTTTCGATTGCTCTGATGCCCCTGCGTCTCTCCGGCTCTCGCTTCAAGGTCTTGCACTTTCCCCCACAAGATGATACTGTATCATTTAACATTCTCTTAACATTCTCTTAACATTCCGTTAATATTTTTGCGGTGAAATTCGCAGTTCTGCTGAGTCCATGGGCTCGCTGCGTGGAGACGAGAAAGCTGGGGAACCGATGTTTGACACAACCACTCCTACTGCCGTATTGGGTCTGCTCATAGGTGGTGTGCTGTTGCTCCTTTATGGCGTGCGGCTGCTCACCGATTCTATGCAACGTGCTGTAGGAGCACACTTGCGACATGCCACCATGGCTCTCTCACAGCATCCACTCGCAGCATTTGGAGTCGGTCTACTCGCGACTGCTCTGACACAAAGCTCCAGTGCCACCTCCTCATTATTGGTGGGGCTGGTGAGTGCGCAACTGTTCCCATTGTCCACGGCAGTTGTCATGGTACTGGGAACCAATGTCGGTTCCACACTGGTTGTGCAACTCCTCGCCTTCCATATTACCGATTACGCCGTCGTCCTGGCAGGATTGGGAGCTGCTACTGCCATGATTACTCGCCATACCGCTCTCCGCGCCGTTGGTCAAGCCTCCTTTGGGTTTGGGCTGGTGCTTCTGGGCCTGGCAGCCCTTCAGGCTGGAAGTGCGCCTATCGCCGCAAGCCATGTCACCACCGAGGTGCTACGAACGCTCACTGGAGCGCCATTTGTGCTGGCATTGATAGGCACGGTATTGGCAATGGTCTTTGCCTCCAGCGCAGCCACGATCGGGCTGGTACTGGTGCTGGCAGCAAATAGCACACTCCCACTTGTAGCAGCGCTTGCCCTTATGCTTGGAGCCAACGTTGGTTCTACCGTTACAGCTCTGGTAACTGCTCTGAGCGGAGGCTCTGTCGTTGGTCGGCGGTTGGCCCTTCTTCACACTGGAACGAAACTCCTTGGTGCACTGGTGGGGCTGGTGGCAATTGGCCCACTTGCAGCACTGTTATCTGACGTAAGGCTCGATCCAGCAGTGCTGATCGCCGTCGCCCATCTGGGGTTCAACCTGGCGCTGGCTGCCATCTTTGTCCCGCTCTCGGCACCATTGACACGCCTGGCAGTTGCACTCCTGCCCGATCGTGCCGCCAACGATACGATCGGCCCCCACTACCTTGATCCTGATGCACTGTCGGTACCCGCTGTAGCACTTGGCCAGGCGACACGCGAGGTACTCCGCATGACCGATCTGGTGACCGAGATGCTGCGCCAGAGCATCCATGCATTTGAAGAGAGCAAAACGGATGTGCCCGCTCGTATCGACGCACTGGATGACCAGCTCGATGTCCTGGAAGCGGCAATCAAGCGCTACCTGACCCAACTCAACGAAGATGTGATGACCGAGGAGCAGACACACCGTGAGATTGCGCTGCTCTACATTGTCACCGACCTGGAAGCCATCGGTGACATCATCGACAAACAGTTTATGCGTCTGGCCCGCCGTAAACACCGGAACCAGGTGGTGTTTTCCGATGAAGGATGGCATGACCTTGTCACCTACCATGGCGAGGTAACAGCGGCATTGGAGCAGGTCCTGGCCGCCCTCGCAGCACAAGACTCCACACTCGCTGCTGAGTTCCTGGCACGGAAAGCTCAGCTCAGTCAGATGAAGCGTGAACTCCATCTCCGTCACCTGCGTCGCTTACGCTTGAGAGTGCCACCGAGTCTGGAGTCGAGTGCTATTCACCTTGATCTGCTGAATGCCATGAGTCGTGTGCTTTCGCATGCCTCCAATATTGCCCATACTGTTCATGGGGACTTGTAAATAGCAGAGAGAAGCCGCCCATCGATTCGCTTGACGTTCATTGCTGCCATTTTGTATACTCTAAACAAGTTAAGAATCTCGTTTGCGATGAAGCTCGCATACCGCCAAGAGGCTAATAGCTTCTACACGCTGTCCTGATACCATGGGCAGCGGTAGAAGCTTTTTTTGCAATCTGAAATACATTGATGTTATCAGTCAGGGGAGAGCTTAAGAGCGAGAAGAAGGTGATTGTATGCAGAAGGGATTTAAAGCAGGAAGTCGTTCGCGAGATGCTGATTCTTTGCGGACTGCGATGGGGCGTGAAGGCTGTCCTGTCTGTACAGTAGTACTTGAGTCTATCGAGCGTTACATGGATACCTGGCAGTACGAAGGGTTCACTGATGTTGAACAACGTCACCAGTTGATAGTGTCCCGGGGTTTCTGCCCGTTACACACCTGGCAACTGGCACAACGCCATAACGCCCTTCAACTTGCCCTGGTCTACCGCGAAGTGCTTACCGATCTCCTTGCTGACCTGGAAGCCGATCAGAAGAAACTCAGGACTGCAAGGGATAGGAAGTCAGAAAGGGACTCTCCATGGAGCAACTGGCGTCGACGTGGTTCTACTGCGAAAACTCTGCCTGCAGGTCAAACCTGTCCTCTCTGCCGTGTTCGTGCTGATGCGGAGCAACGCCTTCTAGAGACCCTGCTGGAGCAACTGCAAGTTGAAGAGGTACGAGCACTTCTAAGTCAGTCCACAGGACTGTGCCTGCTGCATTTCAACCAGGCTCGGAGCCTGGCAGAGTCAAGGAAGCCAGAGCTACTACCGTACTTGTTAGACTGCCAGCGCTCCTGCATGCAACGAGTGCTTGGCGAGGTACAGGAACTCATTCGCAAACACGATTATCGTTTTGCCAAAGAACTACAAGGCAATGAGATGACATCCTGGCGGCGGGCTGCTGAACTGTGTGCTGGCAATCCAGGTGTGCGCTGAAAGAGATGCGGACAGGAAGAGAGACAAACTACAAGCTGTAGATGAGTAAGCACAATGCCATGCATGAGATTATGCAAAGACAAACCTCGACAACAACGCCGATGGTAATCGAAGTACAAATACGCCAGCCCCAGCGCGATTGTCCCATCTACACCTGGGATCGTGAGCGTACCTCTCTGCGCCTGGCAGGGATGTATCATGCTGAACCAGGATTACCGGCCGATCTCGCCGTATGTCAATTGGAGGGGAAGCTAGAAGTACCCGTTCTCCTGCTCAGTACCTCTAGTTCACCTCCAGAGACCCTGGTTCAGGCCAGGTTGCTCGGCGCTCTGCTCCATCCATCTTTCACGGAGTCAAAGGAAAAAATACATCCATCCGATGGCTGGGTATTCGTGGCTGTCGCTGAGGTGGATACCTCGCTCTCGCTCTACCAGTCCTTAGAAATGCTTCCCCCGGCACAGTTAGCCGCGCTGAAAGCATATATGCAGGCAAAAGCACGCGAGGAACTCCAGCAAAGTGCAGCAGAAACAGCACAAACAGCAGAGGTAGGAGAGATTGCATCGTGCAGTGCTGCTGAAGCAGCGCGACTCATGCGTGAGACACGGCTTGTGCTGAAACGAGAGCAACGGATGCAGCCGAAAGGCAAGGGGTGGTTCAAGCGTGAGGAGGAGGAAGAGCGACCGGTTGCCTGGCGTGCCGTTGAGGGTCTCTCAGAGTTCCTGCGTGCCCAGATGCTGAAAGATACCTCCCGCCAGCCAGATACCAACGCCCCCTATGCCCAGGCAGAGCAGTTGATTCGTTTTGTGCCGCAACGCTTTCAACATGCACTTGGCAATCTTTTGCTTGATGATGAGCGTTTGCTGGCATTTGTGGAACGTCCACTGTTGCGTCATCGAACGGGATGGCTGGGTATACAGACGTGGCGCTCAAATGAGGGGTTATTCCTCATCACTGATCGGCAGATACTCTGGTTGCGTGATTTCCTCGCCCCAGGTACGGGCTTCATCGAAGGTGGCTACATTGCCCACATGGCCCCACTGGAGCGACTGCAGGGAATTGCGCTCCTTCCAGCAGGAAGCGCTCCAAAGGAGTTTGCAGGCCGCTTAGAGTCCGAAGACTCTCCCTACCAGCGTCTCGTGCTGGAGATAGCAAGCTCTACTGGGAGCGAACTGTTTGTCGTCGAGTTTCCACACCATGCAGAAATGGAAAAAGCCCTGGCCCGCATCAATACGATCCTCCAGGCATTCCTGCCATACGAGAATGGAGCAGAGGATCAACGAATGCGTCGTCTGCCGGTCGTCGAGGCATGGATCCCCCGTGGTGCCGAGGCCGAACAGCTTGCGGGACTGGGAGGCATTGTTCCCCGGGAGAGCGCTCAGCGCCTGGAGCAACGGCTCTCTAACCTGGTGCAGCCGCCAGAGGAGCTTCTGGTCTCCGCACTCGTTCCAGCGCTGGAAGAATACAAAAGCCCGGCACGCCTGGTGGCGCTTACCCGCCATGCATTGCTTACGCTCGAAGACATCCGCGGCAAATCACCTCGTTCGATAGAGGGACAAACACAGCGTTATGACCTGGCAACCATCTCCTCTGCCCAACTCAGTTACTCATTAATGGGATCGAGTCTGAGTATCTTTGTGCCAGAGCCAGGTGGCCGTACCACGCGGCATGTCTTTCCCTTTCACAGCCCGGCCATCGCCTGGTTTCTGCCGCTCTTTACTCGACTCCGAATACTCTTGAGCGGGCCGTATCGAACGAACTGAGCCATGGTTTCCCAAATGAGAGGACTAAACCAGAGTGAAAACAAATAAACAGAAGCATAACGTAGGGCCCGATTCTTCGTGGCCACCCCCGATTGATCGGCCCGGAGAGGCAGCATCGAATGGACAACAACTGCAGATCAGTGACTTGCTCAATGCCAATCATCGGCGGACACTTGCGACTGTGCTGCGGCGAGTCGAGTTAGCGGCATGGCGTCTTGAGGACCAGATCACACGGGGGGTAGTCCCGCAACTGACACTCACCCGTTTTACCAATCCACCAGGTGTAGAGCAGCAAGCTGCCCTCTTGCAACTCATCAGACAGGTGCGGCAAGAGGTCGCAGAACTCGCATCGGACTGCCACTTACAGGTGAGCGAGGAGAATCTTTCGCGCACTATTCTGGCAGAGTTCTCGTTATTATGGTGTGACTTAGAAGATGCCCGACCGAAGAAACTACGGGCCTATGGTGCACTCAACCCGCAGGCAGATGACCTACTCGGCCCGCGTATTCAACGACTGATCGAGTTGATGCTGGAAATAAGCCAGGTAGCAGGTAACCAACAAAGTGATCTGCTCACAAAGCAAGAAAATGATGAGAGCAATGCGAAAGGATAAGCAGCCTGTTGAAAAAGTCTCCTGTAAAGCTCATCACTAAATAGGAACTCCTTCACTTCTTCATCTTCCCTCAGAGGAAACAGGAGGAGTGGCTCTCCAGGGAGCCTGCTGTTTTCCGTCATGTTCAGGTGGACGCAACCAGAGTGAGACATGCGTCGGCTGCATCGTCTCCTGCACGACCGTGATCAGGTGCTCACTCAACTGGCTCAAGTCCACCTCATTGCGTAACGTTGAGCTGAACGCTGCCAACGTTTTGGCCGCATCATACTTGCGACGGTAGAAACGGTAGTCAATGATGGCCTGGATGCGCTGGCGCAAGGGCTGGAAGAGAGCCGCGATGGCGAGGGTCGAGGCAACGATGACGACGGGAGACTGGGCGAGCTGGCCGGTGAACAGGCGCACCACTGATCCGAGACCGATCACCAGGCCAACGTAGATCAAAGCCAGCGAGATCGTCAGCGTGCCATAGACGATCGTGCGATTGATCAGCACGTCGATGTCGTAGAGTCGATACCGCAAAATCGAGAACCCAATGGAGAGCGGGATCAGGAGTACAGCGATGTAGAAGATGATATTAAGAATCGCTCCAGACAAAGAATTTACACTGACACTGGGTGGGATGAACAAGACTATGAGCTGTAACCCTATGATCACTCCGACCGCCACCGTTGCTCCTAAGACCACCCACTTCGTCTGCTGGCGCTGAACAGGAGTGGACACGCGTCGGTAGCGGTAGATTTGCGAAACGAGGATGGTTCCAGCGAAAACGAGAGTAATAAGCAGGTTGAGCCATGCTGGCCAATTCGTTTCGAACGTTGAGGTGGGGGAAGGGAAGTTGTTTAAGAATGCATTGACGATGACGAGCAGCAGGATTAGTCCCATCCAGCGCGGGACCAGCCGCCCATTGGGGAAGAACAGAAAGAACACACCAATGGAGATTTGCCCAAGAAAGCTCACGAAACTGATGGGCAAAGCGAGGACCGGATAGGCGAATATCAGCACAAAGCCGGGATTGTTGCCTGCGGGAGTGATACTAAACATCACGAGGAAAAAGGCGGCCAGCAGCGCCACCCAGTCATTGGACCTGCGCCAGAAAATGAGAAAGCCGACCGCACACCAGATCGAGACAATGATCGCGAGGGAGATGGTGAGCAGAGCGGCATACCCACTGACAGAAAAGCCACTGGTAGAAAGCGCCTGCAGCTCCTTTGCAGTCAGTGCCCCAGGGAGATAACATAACAGAGGACTAGCACATGCCCTTTGGAGCTGCTGATCATACGCGAAGAGATTGGCAACAAAGAGTCCCAGACTGGGGACAACCAGCGCCAACCACACAACACGGGCCACAATCAGCCAGGAGCCGGATAAGCGTGTATTCGCGGTGCTGGAGACAGCCGAGTGGCTTGCGCTCTTTCCTTCAGGATCCGATCGGTTCATGCATCTTCCCCTTCTCACGAGAGAAGAAAAACTCAACGACTCAGAGAGAGGTTTGTGTTATCCTCAGCCGTATTATAGCATACCTCCGTCTATAAATCGTTACAGAAAGCGTTACGAACTACCAAACTTGAGGAACAGTTGCAAGTCATCTCATCCTCAAAGATACTCCTCCCTGGCATCGAGCCGAACCTCATTTGCAAAATAAATATCATAGGCAACAAATTGTGGTCCCTTCTCATTAAGCAAAACGATGTAGCCATCGTAATGCAGTATTCTAAAAAGGAAAGTTTGGGGTTTCTAACAGTTGCCATTTTTCTTAAATTACCTTATACTAGCTAGTGTATGGTTAGAAAGAAATCAGAAGGTCCCAGAGAACCGAAATTGCTGCGGGTAGGGGTTGCCGCCCATGAGTTAGGGTTGCATCCCTTTACTGTTCGCCGTTGGATCAAGCAAGGGAAAATTCAGGCCGTGCGAGTGGGCTTAGAAGCACGCATTCCCAGAAGCGAGATTGAGCGACTGGTGGGCAAAACCGACGAGCGCCTGCTTGTCTTGTATGGACGGGTGAGTGGGCAAGGGCAACGCGATGATTTAGAGACGCAACTGGCACGTCTGGAGCAGTGGGCCAAAGAGGCTCGCCCAGGTGTGCCGAAGGTGGTGCTTTCTGACATTGGCAGTGGCCTCTCGACCAGGCGCAAACAGCTTGTGCGGTTGCTGAAGATGGTCTGTGAGGATCGGGTGGGGGAAGTGGCCATCACATACGCTGATCGGCTCACCCGCTTTGGACAAGACTATGTGGAACTCTTATTTGAGAGTTTTGGCGTCCGGTTGACGGTCCTCTCTCCGGATGAAGAAACAACGCCGGAGCAAGAACTCACCGAGGATCTGTTGACCTTGATCGCTTCGTTTTCTGGCCGATTGTATGGAATGCGTTCGCACAAGCAGAAGGAACTCTTGAAGTGCGCACAAGCCGTGATCAGCAATCCCTAAGTTATCCGCTGCGACTTCCCGATGAAGCCCAGGTGGATGCGCTGAGACTGCTCGACGTCTCACGCGAGGTGATCAACGCTGTCGTTGCCGCGCTCTGGCCCAGGCTCGACGAGTTTGGCATGCGAGAGACCAGGTACGCCTACAAACAGGTCGAAGAAATGATCAACAGCCCCCAGCCGCATGGTCATCGTCAATGGCGGTGCGAGGCCGAGCAAGCAGGTCGCATCTTACGTGGACAGGCCGAACGAAAAAAGCAGTTTGCCCTCATTTTGCCCATCCTCTCGGCTGGCATGATCTTGCCTGCTACGGAGAAGAAGCAGGCAGGGAAAAATCGCAAAGCCATTGGAGAGGCCCTGGCTGATCTTCGTGATGCGAACGCGGATGGGGGCAACGCTGTCGAACTCCAAAGCCTGATTGAACAGGCATGCAATTTCTATCTTGCCAATGGGTGCTTCCCCGATACGTATGAGCAGATGCAGGCCATTCCTGTCCAGAAGGCGGCTCAACTGCCCTATGCAGGCGATGACGGACCCGCCTTTGGTCAATCCTATCGCATGTCCCTTGACATCGAGCACGCGCAGCTCACGCTTGCCATCCGCTTTCCTAATGAGCAAGGGGCTTGGCCACGTATCTGGCGAGAAAAGACCATGAAAATGGCTCTGCCTGAGCCTATCCTCGCCCGTCTGAAACAGGGAGAGGCGCTTGCTCCGACCTTGCGGGAAATCTGTGAGCCAGAGGGAACCCGCTACGCGGTGCTTGATTTCATCGTGAATGTGCCTGTCGCCGAGCCTGAGGACCGGCCTGCCATACAGTCTGTGCTTGGATGGGACTGGGGTGTGCGAACACTGGTCACGGCGACGGTTGTTGATCTGAATGGGCACCAACTCTGTCGCCCGTTTTTTCTGGATACCGGCTGCTTCGATGGACAGCAGGCTCGCACCCGACGCCAAATAGATCTGCTGAAAGCGAAGATCGCCAAGTTGGAAGCCCGACAAGACAGCTTTCCCGATGGCGATAAGAGGCGCGAGCCATCGATGAGGAAACTCGCGGTCCTGCGTCGGGAATTGAGCCGATGCTGGCGGAAGTACCAGGCAAGAAATCGGGACCTCGCTCATCTGGCAGCTAATGTGTTGCTGCTGTTAGCCACTGCGCACGGATGTAGTCTCATAGCCGGGGAGTCACTCAAATCGCTCAAATCTACTGGGCGTGGGAGAGACGCCAAGGGACGCTGGCGGAACTGGCGCAATAACTCACAAGTGAGAGGCGAGTTGTGGCAAGTGCTTCGCTACAAATGCCACTTGGCAGGGATGCGGCTCGAATGGCAGAAGCCCAGAAACACCTCCCATGCGTGCCCACGATGCCGCAAACTCTCCAATACTTATCGCTCGCCTGACGACCGCTCCAAAAAAGCGGACTGGGGGGCATGGTTCTGGTGTGAGCATTGTGGCTGGAACGGGGCAAGAGATTACGCGGCTGCTTTGAACATTGCGCGGCTGGGAGCCGCCTTGATCACCCACACCCAAACAACAGGTCGCGGTTATCATGCTATCATTATAGACGAGACTGTGAAAGCCGTGTCATATATTGGTGCGGTTGCGATGCTACGGTTACCATCGCCTGCCCCTCGGGGTTGCCTCCTGTTTGGAGGAAAAGTCTTTATGAATGGTTGGCGCGATTTTGTGACTCTTCGCACGTCGTATACAACACCTATCCTCTTACGACTGTGCGGTTAGGAGAGTTACAGATCACACTAGCTAACATAAGATTTTAGTAACGGTACAATCTCCTTATCGAGAGTCGCAGTATCAGAGCTTATCATTGCAAATAGCAAGAAGCAAAGGAGCAAAAAAGTGGACAGCACTCGGGTCAAAAATAGCGTAGGTATCTGGGCATTTGGCCCAAACGTCACCCGTTTTGTCCCTCCCGGCTACCATCCTGAAGTAACCAATGAGGACATGGTGACACGCACTCACCGCGTCGTCGATGGACTTGCCGACGTGATTGACGGCCTGGAATATCACTATCCAGGCGAAATCAACGAGGACAGTGTTGATGCGATCAAAGCCGCACTTGGACCAATGGATATTTACTGTCTCGCCGCTGGCCTGCACCCTGACCCCACCTACAAACTGGGGGCCTTTATCAATCCCGATCCCACCCTCCGCCGTCGAGGCATAGAAACCCTCAAGCGGGGCGTCGATCTCGCTGCTGCACTGGGCGCACACTTTATTATCTGGCCCGGCGCTGAAGGCTACAACTACAACTTCCAGCGCAACTATGCCCAGACGTGGGATTTGTTCGTCAGCGGCGTAGGCGAAGTGGTAGCGCATGCAGCATCTAAGGGGGTCACCGTCTTTCTCGAGCACAAAAACAGTGAGCCAGCCATGAACATCCTGATGCGCAACATTGCTGCTACCCTCCATACCATTGACCGCATCCGCCGCCTGGGGGTCGATACCTCGCGCCTGCTGGTCAATATGGACTGGCAGCACTTAATCATGAATGGCGAGAACCTGGCGGAGTACGCTGCCCTGCTCCACTCCGAGGGCAAACTCGGCCATCAGCATGGCAACTCCGGTTGGGGCACCTTTGATGATGATAACATGGTCGGCGCCTCCTTCTTCATGCAAACGCTTGAACTGGCAATGACCCTTCAGGATGTCGGTTACGGCTCAGACGGTGAGCGTATCGGCTTCGATCTCTACCCATACACAGAAGACCAGGTAGCAGCCGTGCGACGCTCCGTACTCCAATGGGAATTTATCAACGACCTCGCCCAAAAAATCGACCGCAAAGCACTCGAAGAGGCCCGTTCCCATGCCGACGCCGTCGAAGGCTACCGCATCGTCTACGAAGTACTCGGCCTCGACAAAGCCTACACCGACCAGATACTAGCCCGCCGAGCGAAGTCATGACGACTTCGTATTGGGGGTGCAGGGGGCGAAGCCTACTGCCGGGGCCTGGGGTGTCCCCAGAAACTTCTTTTTTCTTCTCTAGTTGGGGTACAGAGGTCTGGCGGCAAGAGAGCCAGGGAAGTTCTCATTGGGGGTGCAGGGGGCGAAGCCTACTGTCGGGGCCTGGGGTGTCCCCAGAAACTTCTTTTTTCTTCTCTAGCCGCCGCAGGCGGCGAACAAAAACTCCCTCCAGGGAATACAACAGCCCTTGACGCATAGATTTTAGAAAGAAGGCACACCTATGCAAACCCTCCTCGGTATCGACCTCGGCACAACCGGCGTCAAGGCGGCACTTTTCGCCGCCGATGATGGTCATGCAATCGCCTCGACCTTCGTCGATTACCCACTTTTCCATCCCCACCCTGGTTGGGCAGAACAGAACCCTGATGACTGGTGGCAGGCCACAATCGCAGCCATCCGTAGCTGCCTGATAGAAGGCGCCAGGCATAGTGTAGCTCCTACCGATGTACGTGGCGTTGGCCTCTCCGGTCAAATGCACGGAGTTGTTTTATTGGATGCTGAGCACCAGGTCTTGCGTCCATGTATCATCTGGGCTGATCAGCGCAGTGATGCCCAATGCCGTTGGATGACAGAGCGTGTGGGCGCAGCCCGCCTCATCGAACTTGTCAGCAATCCTGCCCTTCCCGGCTTCTCCGCCCCCAAGGCGCTATGGATTCGCGACAATGAACCAGAAATCTTCGCCCAGGCATCGACTATCATCCTCCCCAAAGACTACATCCGCTTTCGCCTGACCGGTGTGCTGGCAATGGAGATTTCAGACGCCGCAGGAACCTGCCTGCTCGATGTGAAACACGGAACATGGTCACATGAAGTGCTGGAGGCTATTGGCTTTGATCCTGCCTTGTTGCCACCTGTAGTTGCCTCTGATGCAGTATGCGGTACAACTACCAATGAGGTAGCTTCCCTGACAGGCTTACCTGCCGGAACACCAGTAGCTGGTGGGGGAGCAGATAACGCCTGTGGCGCTGTCGGCAATGGTATCGTGCGGCCTGGCCTGGCGCTCGTCTCCATCGGCACAAGTGGAGTTGTCCTTGCCTACTCAGATACGCCCCAGGTAGACACCTCTGGCCCTATCCCTAGAGTCCATACCTTCAACCATGCCGTCCCACATGCCTGGTACCTCATGGGAGTGACTCAGGGAGCAGGGCTCTCACTGCGCTGGCTGCGCGATAACATTGGCTTGCCAGAACGCGCACTGGAACGCTGGACGGGGCTGGATGCCTACGAACTGCTGACAAAAGAGGCAGAGAGTGTGCCTCCAGGCAGCAATGGCCTCATCTTCTTGCCCTATCTTCAAGGTGAACGCACACCCCACCTGGACGCCTATGCTCGTGGCGGCTGGATTGGTCTCACAGCCAGCCACGATCGACGCCATCTTGTGCGTGCCGTCCTGGAGGGTGTCGCCTTCAGCCTGAAGGATTGTTTCACCATCATCAGTGAGCAGGGTCTGCGTTTGGAGCAGGTGCGTGCCACCGGCGGCGGTGCGAAAAGTCCCCTCTGGCGTCAGATCATCGCAGATGTGCTTGGAGTAGAATTGGTGACGACGAATGCACAAGAGGGGCCAGCCTTCGGCGCAGCGTTACTGGCAGGTGTGGCAAGTGGCGTCTACACTTCAGTGCAGCAAGCATGTGAGACAACAGTGCGTGTGGTAGAGCGTACAGAACCTCGCCCAGAAGTGGAGGGCGTTTATGCCCAGATGTATGAGACATACCGGGCGTTGTATCCAGCGTTGAAGCCGATTATCAGCCGACCCTGATAGAATAATTGCTTACTGTTATGGCAGTAGAAGCAGCGTGCGGTGAATGCTCCCCAAACTCAATGGCAGTTGATGCCAGGTGTCGCCATGATCGGGCGAATGCCACACCTCGCCATTACTTAGCCCGGCGTACACATGATCGGGAGCACTGGGATCGGTGAGCAGCGCATACGGCATGTAGTTGAGAGGCTGCGGCAGTCCACCCGCCAATGGTTGCCATCCTGCGCCGCCCATAGAGCGGACGATAGCAGCTTGCGCGTTGTGCTCGCTGTGGGCTTTCATCGCGCCGGGAGCAACGGAGGCATACCACACGTCTGGCTGAGCAGGGTCGGCGGCAACCGCCCACCCATAGTGCCGGTCAAGACCCTCCTTCGGCTGTGTCCAGGTGGCACCAGCATCCCGACTGACGGAGACACCTGCACCAGTACCACCACCTTCGTAGACCCAGTCGCCATGCGTGGCATGGAAGGTGAGCGAATGGCAATCGCGTAATGCCCCCCTGCGATGTCCAGTCCACGTCCGACCACCATCACGACTGCTCACGACTGCTCCCGCTTCAATCCCCACCAGGATCGTCTGAGGATCTGTCGGTGAGAGCGCAATCGCCTGCACATAAGCAAGGTAGGGCTTCTCTGCCGGTGAGAACCAGAACCAGCGCCCAGGGATGTGACGGAACGATGCAAGTTCCGCCCAATGTGTGCCAGCGTCGTGCGAGACGAAGAGGCGCGCAGGCTTTGTTCCAGCATAGACCGTGTCTGGTAAAGTGGGACTGATGGCCAGCGCTTTCACGATCTGACCTTCCAGGCCCGCAGCACTCCACGTTCTTCCTCCATCGTTCGAGCGTAAGACTCCATTTCCCTGTGTTCCAGCATAGACCACATCAGGGTTTGTTCGATGCGCAGCCAGGCAGCGTACATCCTGACCAGCCAGGAAAAATTCGACCTGCCACTCGCCGCTCGCACGCTGCGAGGCCCGGACCAGTTCATGACCGGTCGTCGCCAGAAAGGTCTGCATACTCGTGATGCCCTCCTGTCACCCCTGATTTACTTCTACCATATGTGCGTCTTCGGTCACGGTGACAAAGGATATGTTATTATATTATCACAACAACTTTATTGTTCCCCTCTTTAGCCAGAAAGAAGGATGAACCGAACAATGACCGCAGATGAGACTTCCAGTGTCGCCACTTCCCTTGAAAAACAAGAACGTACCGTAAACGTCCAGGGCATCCCAACCCATCTATTCGAAGCCGGTCCCCCAACCGCACCCACAGTACTCTACCTGCACGGTACCTTCCTCGGCAATTTATGGCTCGACTTCCACAACGCCCTCTCACAGAACTTCCACATCTTCGCGCCCGACATCCCCGGCTTCGGCCTGACCGAGCGCCCCGATTGGATGCGCGATATGAGCGACTACATCCTCTATTTCCGTGACCTGCTCACGGGTCTCGGCCTGGACAAACCGGTGCTCGTTGGACACTCACTCGGCGGCTGGATGGCAGCCGAGCTTGCCGTATGGTACCCTGAACGAGTGAAAAAGCTCGTCTTATCCAATGCTGCTGGCATCAGGGTCAAAGGCGCGCTCATAGCCCATCTCTTTGCTATGAACCCCCAGGAACTGCTAAGCGCCTGCTTCGATGACCTCATGGCCGCTATGCCCCTGATGCCTGCCGAATTTAACACGGACTACCTCCTCTCACAGTATCGTCAGCGCGTCACTCTCGCCTCCCTGGCCTGGAACCCACACTATGATCCAAAGCTAGAGCGTCGCCTGGCCTCTATAACCTGTCCAACCCTGATCGTCTGGGGCGCAAATGATCGCCTCATTCCTCCCGTCTACGGTGATGCCTTCCAGCGAGCGATCCCCAATTCAGAATTGGTCAAATTAGAAGGCACAGGTCACATGCCAATGTTTGAGAAACCCGAACAATGGACTCGTGTTATCTCTGAATTTCTCAGCAGGAGTGATGCATAATGAACAAGCTACAATTCCACTACTTCCACCTGATGCCCTGGCCCTACTTACCGCCTGACTTCGACGAAAAATACGACTCGGCATGGGTGACGCTCCCCAATTCCATCTACGACCCGGTCAAGGGCCATGATCTGTACAACCGTTATTTCGACGAAATCGAGCGAGCCGATAAACTTGGCTGGGACAGTGTCATCGTCAATGAGCACCATCAGAATGCCTACGGCACCATGCCCTCCCCCAATATCATGGCCGCCGTCCTCACTCAGCGTGTGAAGCGAGCAAAAATTGGCATCGTAGGTAATGCTTTGCCTCTGCACGACGACCCGTTACGTGTAGCAGAAGAGATCGCCATGCTCGATGTGATCAGTGGCGGTCGCATCATCTCCGGCTTCGTTCGCGGCACTGGCATGGAGTACTATAGCTACAACGTCAATCCCACCATTAGCCGTGAACGTATGGACGAAGCCCACGACCTGATCATCCAGGCCTGGACACGCCCCGGCCCATTCGCCTTCGAGGGAGAACACTACAACTACCGCTACGTCAACATCTGGCCGCGCCCGATTCAGCAGCCCCCACCCATCTGGCTCCCCGGCACCGCCAGCCTGGAGACGATTGACTTCGCCGCCAAACACAAATACCCCTACATGACCGTCTTCATGGCCATGGAGCACCGCCAGCGAGCCTATGATATGTACCGGCGTATTGCCGAGGAGAAATATGGCTACGAAGCCAAACCCGAACAACTTGCCTTCTGCGTCCCCTGCTACGTCGCAGAAACCGACGACATCGCCATGAAGGAAGCCGAAAAGTACATCATGTGGCTTTTCCACAAAGGATTGAAGGTGCGCCCCGAATTCTTTGTCCCACCCGGCTACATGAGCGAAAGGAGCATCCGAGCCATGCTCAATGCCGGGTCATATGGTGGTGGCTGGGGCAGCTTCCAGGAACTACTCGACAACGGCATCATCATCGTCGGCAGTCCGGACACCGTCGTCGAAAAGCTCTCCTACTACACCGATGTGCTCCACGCTGGCATGCTGGTCAGCGGTGGCCATGTAGGTGACATTCCCGATTATCTCGTGCTGAAGAACCAGGAACTTATGGCGAAAGAGGTGATGCCACATTTCCGGGAGAAGGCCACACCTACTGAGGCCAGGCCAGTTGAGATGCCCACGGTCTAAGTGGAGCATTCGCTAAATCCTTGCAGGGGACCCAGAGCCGATAATGAATTTTAACAAGCAACATCGGTAAAGTGTTGTCACCCTGAGCGAAGCGAAGCGTCTCTGTATGGGTTACCAACATCGTCACCCTGGATGTTTCCCGACATCGTAGCCATCGGGAGAAATTGGCACTCCCACGGGAAGCGCATTCACTGCTCGCTGAGTCGTCTACGATGTCGGGAAACAGGAGAGGTGACGATGTTGGTAACCCATACAGTCTCTCTCGATGGGCAGAGAGATGCTTCGCTTCGCTCAGCATGACAGGACCGACCTTGAATGTTAAAATTCATTATCGGCAGTGGGCGCGATAAATCGGCCCCTAGGGAGGGCGGGAGGCAGATGCTTCGCTTCGCTCAGCATGACAGTGCTGTTCCTGGCGATAAATCGGCCCCTACGGGGTTTCCTGCAATGAGCGAATGCACCACTAAGTTCGCGACGACCGGTTATTTCTTGCCTTGACTTTCGTACATTTCGATCAGCTCCTGTACAGTCGTCGCATCCTCCGGCTTCTTGTCTTCCTCTCGGAATGAGACGAGCCGAGGAAAGCGCAGCGCATAGCCCGGCTCTGCTCCGACTTTTCCTGCCGTATGGATTGGCGAGCGCGTGATCTCGTCCGCCAGCACTTCGATAACGATCTGCGGCTCGACCCACACGCTCGGCACGATGAGCGAGGAGACACGGGCCGGCTTATGATCGACTTCCAGTCCCCTGGTGCGCTCCCGGATACTCCGCCATTGTTCATCGCTTAACCCCGTGCCGATTTTGGTCACTGTGACGAACAGGTCCCGCTCGGGATCATACACCCCCACCAAGAGCGCGCCCGCTCCGAGGGCCGCGCGCTTGCCCCTGCCAAACAGGTAGCCCAGCAGGACGCAGTCGATGGTGTCACCCAATGCCCCAGCCGAGTGTCGCTTGAGCTTCACCCAGTTGAAATTTCTCGCGCCCGCTTCGTAGCGACTTTCCGGCTTTTTCACCACCAGGCCCTCCAATCCGAGGCTGATGGCCTCATCAAAGAGGAGCGTGAGCGAGTGGGCATCTCTCACTTCATGACTCGTGGCAAGCATCATAGTGTCTTCAGCCGGGTGTATGGTCTCCTCGAGAATCTTCAGGCGTTCCACCAGCGGGGTATCAAGCAGCGATGCCCCATCTTTGTAGAGGATGTCAAAGACGAAGGCTTTCAGCGGCAGCTGCTGCGCCATGGCCTCGATCTTGTGTTTGCGCCGCCTGCGGGTCGTTTCCTGAAAGGGCAGGAATTCTTCCGAGGTGGCGTTGTAGGCCAGGGCCTCCGCATCCAGAATGGCGCGCTCTGCCCGTACCTGCTTGAGCGTTCCCTCAATGAGTTCTGGGAACATGTGCGACATGTCTTCCAGATTGCGTGAGAAGATGAACACCTGCTGGCCATCCTTGTGGATCTGCGTGCGAATGCCATCGTATTTGTACTGCGCCACCACCTCCCCCATTTTCGAGATGATGGCCTCGGGGGTGGGAAGCCGTTCGGCTAGTTGCGAGCGGATCGGCTTGCCAACCTCGACGTCCAGGGCTGCGACCGCGCGCTGCGCCTCTTCCTCCCCGGGATGCTGCCAGAGCGTTCTGGCGATGAGTCCCAGATCCGAGGTCTTATTGTAGGCTCCTTCTAACAGCTTGCGTTTCTTAGCGTCATTCCACCTGGCCTTTGCCAGGGCATCGAGCACGGTTGCGTCGCCAATGCCCAGCCGCAGATTTCCCAGCAGGATGCGCGTCACATATTTGGCAGACACGCCGTCAACCTGTGTGAGCAAGTCGGATAGCCTCGCAATGCGCTTTTCGACCGCTCCTTTCCCTGCGGTCTGCGCGATGGTTTTCAACCCCTCAAACACGTCGTTGACGCTAAGAGCACCAGGCACTGTTCCTGCTTCTTTCTGTACCTGTTCTGCCACCAATCCCATGTCCCCAAGGGTGTTATAGAGTGTTAGCACGTGCTCTGGAGTGGTGTGATAGGCCATGGCAATGGATCGGGCCACGGTTTTCTCCGCCATCCCCATCTCCAGCGCCTCAAAAAACGGCGCGACCCTCCCCTGGACCAGGTAGCAGACCTGTTCTATTTCATCTGGATGTTTGATCGAGCGAAACAGCTGCGTTAACAGCTCGATCAAAGTCAGACGGGAGCTGGTCCGTTCTAGTTCCTCAAAGGTGTATGCAAGGCTGGCAAATTCCACAGGATATCCTCCTTCCTGAGTTGAGTGAGAGCTTCGTATCGTTGAGCCAGCGTGCCTCTGCTTTCAGGAAGCCTCACATTTTCTGAGGCAGTTCCCACGGCACCTGATGCATCCGACATGTCGTAATATTATAGCGTACAAAAGGCTGTCAGGGCATCATCACGGAGAGCCACAGCGCGACCTTTTGCAGCGAACTCATGAACGTTCTTCACGAAAAAGGGGGTACGCATGCCAGATGCTCCGGTCAGCGAACCGCAGGCCAGCCAGACGTGCGCGTTCTGTCGCATCATCCGCGGTGAGGAAAAGGCCGCTATCGTCTTTGAAGATAGCGTCTCCCTGGCCTTTTTGGATCACAGGCCTCTTTTCCCCGGACACTGTCTGCTCGTGCCAAAGGCGCATTACGAGACGCTCGCCGATCTTCCCGCCTCCCTTGTCGGACCCTTGTTCCAGAATGCGCAACTGCTGGAACGGGCCATTGAAGAGGGCTTAGCGGCCGATGGAACCTTTGTCGCCATCAACAACCGCGTCAGTCAAAGCGTCCCCCATATGCATGTCCACCTCGTGCCCCGCCATCGCAGGGATGGCCTCAAAGGCTTCTTTTGGCCCAGACAACGCTACCAGGATGATGCGGCCCTCCAGCAGGTGCAGGAAACACTTCGCGCTGCTATTGCCAGGCTTCGGTCTCCCTTTATCTGATATAATCACGTATCACTTTTACTTGCTGTGTTGTAATCTACCTAGTAGACCGACAAAAGCCCTTATGAAGGAGCAACCATGCCAATCATCCGCACTCCCGACGAACGCTTCGCCAACCTTCCCGATTTCCCGTTCGCCCCCCACTATATCGAAGTGAACGGACTCCGTGTCCACTACATAGACGAAGGAGCAGGAGAAGTCATCCTCTGTCTCCACGGTGAACCCTCATGGTCATTTCTCTACCGCAAAATGATCCCCATCCTCTCACGCAACCATCGAGTGATTGCCATGGATTTCATTGGCTTTGGCCGCTCCGATAAATACACCGAACGAAACGAATATTCATTCCAGATGCACCGCGACACAGTAGCCAGCTTCATCAACGCCCTCTCCCTCAACCAGATGACCCTCGTCGTCCAGGACTGGGGTGGCCTGATCGGTCTCACAGTAGCAACCCAGCTACCGGAACGTTTCGCTCGCCTGGTTATCATGAACACTGGCCTCCCGACAGGCGAAGAACCAATGGGTCGAGCCTTCATGCGCTGGCGACAGTTCGCCGAAAGCTCACCCGATCTCCCCATCGGCTTCGTCATCGCCTCCGGCATGGCCCATCGCGAAAATATCCCACCGGAAGTCATTGCCGCCTACGAAGCTCCATTCCCTGACGTATCCTACAAAGCGGGTGCAATGGCCTTTCCCCTCCTTGTGCCCATTTCTCCCGATGATCCAGGTGCCGCCGAGATGCGTCGAGCACGAGAAGTTCTTTCCAGGTGGCAGAAACCCGCACTTGTGCTCTTCTCTGATGGCGACCCGATTACTAGAGGAGGCGACAAATTCTTCCGTGCCCTGATCCCTACTGCGAAAGACCAACCAGAGATTGTGATTAGCGATGCTGGTCACTTTCTCCAGGAAGAGAAAGGCGAAGAAATCGCCCGGCACATTGTAGACTTCATTGCTCGCACGCCAGGCTCTGAGTAAATCATGAGCTTTGCCGCTGCTGGCTTATGTGAAAGGACGGAAATGCCTTACTCGTGCGATTGAGATTCACTGGCCTCTGGCGTCACCCGGATTTCATGAAGCTCTGGACAGGGCAGACCATCTCCATCTTCGGTTCCCTCATCACCCGCTTCGCACTCCCGTTGACTGCCATTCTGCTGCTGAAGGCGACACCCGCTCAAATCGCCCTACTGAGCGCAACAGAGCTGGTGCCAGGTCTGTTTGTGGGACTCTTTGCCGGTGCCCTGGTGGACCGCCTCAGACGCCGTCCGATTATGATCTGGGCCGACATCGGGCGAACCTTGTTATTGGCTTCGATCCCTCTGGCCGCGATCTTGCACTCCCTACATATCGAACAACTCTACATTGTGGGCTTCCTGATCAGTATCCTCACCGTGTTCTTTGATGTGGCTTATAAGTCCTACCTGCCATCCCTTATACACCGCGAGCAACTCGTTGAGGGCAACAGCAAGCTCCAGGCGAGCAATTCGGTTGCAGAGGTTGCCGGGTTCGGCATCGCTGGTGTGCTCATTCAGGTACTTACTGCACCTATCACCATTCTTGTCGATGCCCTTTCTTTTGGCGTTTCTGCCCTCTCACTGCTCCTCATTCGTACACGAGAGCCAGCGCCACGCTCAAAGGAAGCAAGATCAGAGAATCCCCTGGGTGTCTGGCGGGAGATCGGGCAAGGACTGAAGCTGGCAGTGAGTAATCCGATCCTGAGAACCATCATGGGTGCCAGTGGCATAGTAAATCTAAAAAGAGGCATGATCGGCGTAGTGATCCTGTTATTCTGGACCCACGACCTGCATCTCACACCTGCCATCATGGGACTGGTTAGCTCCGTCGGTGGAATCAGTTCCTTCGTAGGTGCAATGCTGGTGGAACGGGTTACAGGACGTTGGGGCCTGGGGCGTACATTGCTCCGCAGCTCGCTCCTGGATTCCTTTGCAACACTGTTGACTGCTCTCGCGGGTGGCCCAATAGTGCTGGCGGTATCTATGCTGGTCGCTCAACAGCTCTTCGGCGATGGTGCGGCGACCGCCTTTGAGATCAACCATATCAGCCTCGTCCAGGCAATGGTACCCGGTCAATTGCAAGGGCGCATTAATGCAAGCATCCGGGTCGTCGAATGGGCAGCTATGCTCCTGGGCCTATTCCTCGCAGGAGTGCTCGGTCAAACAATCGGATTGCGGCCAACGCTGCTGATAGCGACCGGCATTGGCCTGCTCATCCCACTCTGGATCGCATTTTCTCCCGTCCGAGCGCTGCGAGCATATCCTGTGTTAGCTGTCGTGCCAGCGGTTGCAACTCCCGTGAGCGAGTGATTTGCTCTTTACTGAAGAAAAAAGCGCCCCCTCATCTGGTCATGCTGTTCTCTTCTCTCCGGGTTCCTCTACCGGGTGCAAAAGCACCATTGGGATCTCTCGGCGAGTACGCTTCGGATAGCTCGCAAAGAGAGGTGCCGCTTCCACCAGTTGCTCCCAGAGCTGACTCTTTTGCTCTGGACTGGCCAGCTCTGCGACCGCTTTGATCTGCTGGTTTTTTATCCGTACCGTGACCTGTGGATTGCTCCGCAGGTTGAAGTACCAGCCGGGATGCGTATCTCGACCAGCATTGGCTGCGGCCACCGCATACGAGGAACCGCTTTTGATGTAGATCAGCGACACCGGGCGTGGTTCTCCAGATTTCCGTCCCGTTGTCGTGAGCACGAGAAGCCCGACCGGATCCTCTGCACTGCCGGGGTGGACTCGCCCTCCCGTCAAGTTGTAGAGGATGAGAGAGAACATACTCAGCCTGGACGTTTTCTGTTGCATGGTTTCTTCCCTCCTTTTGGGGTTTGCGCTCTTGTTTGCACATGTTTGTCTTCCTCTTTCCATCTCCCCCCGGCTTACAGAAATTTCATTTTGAAATACTGTCAAAGTGAAAGCATTATCGAGGTAAAAAAATTTTGCCTTTACCTACAAGATGAGGAACATCCTTGTTCATGGGTGTTGCCATGAGTCATCTATTAGGATGGCCAGTTCTGCTGCACCTTATTCAGTAACTCGATGAGCACCAGTTGCTCTGTCGGTGTCAGAACACCCAGGACGCTCTGCACCACGGTTCGCCAGTGCTGCAAAAACGTTTCGACGGCTTGCTGTCCTCGCTCTGTGGGGATCACCTGGAAGCTGCGCCGGTCCTGCGGATTGAGCATGCGCCTGATATAGCCGTGCTGCTCCAGCCGATCTAAGATACGCGTGAGCGTACTCAGGCTCACGCCCTTGAGTTCTTGCGCGATTTCTTTGACCATCAAAGGGCCACGTGGTTCCATCCAGAGGAAGAGGACTCGTACATCCTCTGGGTGGCATCCCTCCATCTGCTGCTCAAAGTGCCACTGCTGTTCGTTGACCATACCACCCAGAAAGAAAACGAATCTGAGCAAGGCTGTGGTCATCTGTTGGCGATCAGGAAACGACGAGCGTTCCATAGACTCCTTCATGCTCTGCTTGTTGCCAGCGTCTCCTGGTTTCTTCCAGAGCCTATCTATTTTCATTATGAAAATAGAATACCTGACCTGTCGGCAAATGTCAAGAGGAGGATTTGACAGCGTCAACGAGAGGAGATAGACTGGGAGTGGAAGGTGAAACGATCTAACGCAGAGCTTGCAGCCATTGCTAGTTCGCTCTCTACTCAGATCAACAAGAGGATTTTCTTTCCCGATTGAAGGAGTGACGAAATGAAGACCTTCATCCGAATCGCAAGGCGGGTCGTTTCCTACCTGAACGCGAGAAACGAGCCTGATTTCGCCTCAACACACATCCCTACCGTTCACCACCCACATTCGCAAGGAGATGAGTATCTGGCCGGAATGCCCAGACGGGCACGCCAAGATGATCATCTTGCCGGATTTCCTAGACGGGCGATCATGGATGTCGTTCATGGTTGGAAGATTCCATCGCCGTCGGGCAAACTTCCCGTTGACGATTGAAGTACGGCTGCTGACCGTTTGTCGCCGACCTTCAGTGCTGAAAGTTCGAGCAGGCTGCGAGAAGCCGCAAGGGCTTTGCCGATTTCCAAGCCTCTCTCCACCAGGTGATCATTCCCCCAGCTCGGTTCAGTATGTCGCCACGCAAACATTTGCAGTTCATCATGTTGTCGGTACCACTGCCCTGGACACCTCCCTGAGCGACTACATCGCCTATTATACTCAAACGGCTCAACCGATCAGCTGGACCTCTACCATCGAGAAGCTTGAACAGAAACTCGGAGCGCATTTATGATCGCCTGTACTAAGGCATTCAGAATAGTCCGCCTGCCAGTACACCAACAGGGTTTCGTGGTGACGTAGAATAACGCAGCTAGACGGCGACAATCTGCTGTGCTACACTCTGTCCAGGGAGTTAGAACAACAGCACCACAAGGAATCTCTCGAAAAGAAAGCCTGAATGGAGCAGATTGTACCGCAACACCTGGGTCGTGACCCGCATCGTCCACGCTATCACTTTTTGCCGCCAGCCAACTGGTTGAACGACCCCAATGGCTTGATCCAGTGGAAGGGGCAGTATCACCTGTTCTACCAGTACAACCCTAATGGGCCATTTTGGGGCACCATTCACTGGGGCCACGCGGCCAGCACAGATCTGGTCCACTGGAGGCACTTGCCCATCGCGCTCGCCCCCACGCCGGGATCGGCTGATGAAGATGGCTGCTGGTCTGGCTGTGCCGTCGACCACCGGGGAATTCCCACGCTCATCTACACCGGCAAGCGCGGGGAAGCGGAGTTCCCCTGTCTTGCGACCAGCCCTGACGACTTACTCACCTGGCAGAAGTCTGCCGCAAACCCGCTGATCAAGGGCCCGCCACCAGATCTCCAGATCGTTGGGTTCCGCGATCCGAGTGTGTGGCAGGAAGGCGACCAGTGGTACCAACTGGTCGGATCTGGCATAGCAGAGGTGGGCGGAACAGCGCTGCTCTACACGTCGCCAGACCTGATCCACTGGGAGTACTTGCATCCTCTCTTCACGGGTGATAAGAACCGCACTGATCCTGTGCGGACCGGCTCTATGTGGGAATGCCCCCAACTCTTTCCTTTGGGCGAGAAGCATGTCCTGCTCGTCTCCGTCGGGGAGCATGGTCGTCCCTCCTACGCAGTGTATTTCGTGGGGAGGTATGTGAACCACCGGTTTCTGCCAGAGACGCAGCGCATCGTTGACTATGGTGGGCACTTCTATGCTCCGCAGACGTTGTGCGATGACCAGGGGCGCCGCCTGATGTGGGGATGGTTGTGGGAAGGGCGCAGCATTGCACAACAGCAGGCTGCTGGATGGGCTGGGGTCATGTCCTTGCCCCGTCTTCTCTACCTGCGGCCCGACGGACTGCTGGCGATAGCGCCCGTCCCCGAAGTAGCCGTGCTGCGTGGCGCAAAGTCCGGATATAGCGATCTGACGCTCACTCCCACCTCGACCCATGTTCTGCCCGATGTGCAAGGAGACTGCCTGGAGATCCTGGCCACATTTGAACCGGGCGATCCCACCACCTGTGGGATCAAGGTGCGCTGCGCTCCGAACTCTGCCGAAGAGACGCTGATTGTCTACGATCGTGCCGCTCAGCGCCTCTCGCTTGATCAGTCGCGCTCGAGCTTGAACCCGGCGGTTCAGCATGAACTGTATGCCGGGCCCTGTGAGCTTACTGATGAGGAGCCGTTGAAACTGCATATCTTTCTCGACTGTTCCGTCGTGGAGGTCTTCGCCAATGACCGCACCTGCCTCACGG
>WNGG01002391.1_pt1 | contig 25273 bp, 14 predicted proteins | sample 5400661 | NCBI WGS metagenome assembly WNGG01 (sample SAMN13153372, study PRJNA577476) | soil metagenome | isolation source: 100 cm soil or saprolite under Garry oak tree replicate 1 | place: USA:California | collected 2016-06-15
CTCGCGCCCCTTGACTCAGCCCTTGCCCTAACTCAACCACCATTGTTCGTCTCACGGGAGAAGTGAGCCCTAGAGATACCAAGAGTGCTTTGGGACGCACGCCTTTTGCGGCAAAATCGCTAACGGTTGCGACCACCGCTTTTCTAGCTGCTTGTCGAAGAGTCATCCCCGGTGGAACATCGGTACTCCCTACGAGCATGTCAGTCTTCAGAACGACTAGCTTCTGCGGGGACAAGTAATAGGCGGCGACATCTTCTTCAAACCCAAGTGGAAGCATTGGTCTGAAGTCGAATCGTTTTCTTAGAGCTTCAATGATTTCGCGTTCGCTAAGCCCGACCTTGTCCATTCGAGTCGCTCAGTATCCATCAATGGTAGAGCTTTAAGTCAAGACATTGACGCCGCTCGGCCAGCGCCTCGGTGGCTCAGCCTGGTAGATGCGTCTCGCAACAGAGAGCATCCGCCTCGTAAGCGGAATGGCAGGATTCTGCCCCGCAAGGTCGCGGGTTCAAACCCCGCCCGAGGCTCCAATATTGACCCTTGGCCCACCGCTCCGTCAGCTTTGAAATAACCGATAGACCCCGTCGAGTCAGGGTGACTGTTGGAGTTTGATAGGGGCGGACAGGATCTGGAATGAAGCGTAGACGGCTGTGCTTGGCGCGGGACCTGCTAAGCGATTGTGATAGTCTGAGCTTTCAAGTATTCTGAGTAAGCGTAGTTCTGGTATGTGGTCCATGCGGTGTGGAAGTAGATGATCGTCTGCTGTGGCAGCATGTTCGCAGCCACGCTAACGTTCGCAGAGATTTGGACGCTTCCCCCGCTTGCCAAGAATCCTATGCTCACAACGAACCTGGTATAGCCATTAATCGGGCTGAGGCTCGAAGAGAACGGTTTAGCCTGTCCTCCTAACGTAATGGATGTGAGGCTCATGCCTTGCGGCAGGTCCAGATAGAAGACAATATTGTGAGCTTCGCTACCCCTGACTGTGATCGTGAAATTGGCACTATAGGATGCCCCCGGTAAGACAGCGGTCGGGATTGAGGCCGAGGTTTGAACCATCATGAGATTGAAGGTGTTGGCATAAGTCATCACCTTCTTGTTCGAAAAGGTGACGTAGATGATGTAGGAGTACTGTCCCGAAGCCCCATTGTTCACGATGTAGTTGTATGAGTAGTTGAATCCAGGATTTCCTGAGACAGGGCTCATCGTAGCGTTGGCCACCAGTACTGTTCCCAATGGAGCCTTGATAGTTGTGACTATTCCCGTCACGGTGTAGGTTCCTTGGGACACTTCGGCCCCAACAATGACGGTATCGGTGGCGTTGAAGACCCGCTGGGCAGTCCCTGCTGTATTGAATGTCGCAGGAACGGCGCCGTCGAAGTAAGCGATAGCCCTGTGGGGAGTGTTCATCAAGACCTGTACGGTGGCGGAGGTGCTTATCGTTACGTTGTCGATGGACCAATGGTCGAAGAAGTAGGTCCAGACCGCGGACTTGGCCGAAAGACCTTGTGTGGCCGATGCATTCAGCCAGTAGGAGCCTGCTGCTGGGGTCAAGCTCGCTGCAGAGGAGGGTGTCCCTGCTACCGTCAACAGATTCTGGGCTCCGTACGTGAAGGTCAGCGATGCCGCACCGGTGACGAGAACGCTGCCTTGACTAAAGACATATCTGGTCTGATTGCTCTGAGCCACCAACGAATCTACTCCAATTAGATTGGAGGTTCCAGACGGGAAGCTGATGCTGACGGTGCTTCCCCCTGCCGCCATATGAGTGAGCGTTCCATTTGCGTAGAGACCTGTGTTGAGACTGGATGGCAGTCCGGCCACTGTGATGCTTACTGAGTAGCTACTCTGACCGGACGGGTTGGACACAATGAGGGAGATGGTCGCATTCCGCCCCAACGTTCCGCTCGAAGCCGTCACTGTGATAGTGTATGTGCCGGTAGAGGTGGAAGTCATAGTCGAGAGAGTCAGCATGGAGGTGGTTGATCCTCCTGATGCGAGGACCAGGTTGGTTTGGCTTAACGAGACGACTGGACCAGACGGAGAAGATGCGGCGGTCAGGGTAATGTTTCCAGAGAAGCCGTTGAGGCTTTGCAGGAGAAGCTGAGTAGAATTATTGCCGCCAGCTGTTACGGTCAGCTGGGCTGATCCCGCTGAGATACTAAAGTCGGGTTGAGGATTCACTGTGAATGCCACGGTAGTCGAATGAGTAATGCCACCACTGGTGCCTGATACAATTACTGTGTATGAGCCGGCGGACCCGCTGCACGATAGCGTAGATTTTCCCGAACCAGCCGAAACGCTTGGCGGATTCAGTGTACAGTTGAGAGCAGATCCTCCAGCTTATCGTCACGTTCGAAATCCCCTGGACTCCGGCGAGAACAGTTAGCGATACCGGACTGGCGGAGATCGTAAAGTCCTGAGCAGAGTTGACGGTAACGTTGACGGTGATGCTGTGAGATAGAGAGCCACTGGTTCCTGTGACATTGATTGTGTACGAACCAGGAGTCCCGCCTGAGATCGTCAGAATTGAGGTTCCGGATCCAGTAATGCTGACTGGGTTTAGGCTTGCCGCAATGGACGGGGATGAGGGATAGGAAGCAAGACCTACCAAAGAGTTGAAGCCTTGAAGTGAAGTTATCGTAATCGTAGAGTTTACCGAGCTACCAACTGTGAGACTTATCGTCGTCTGATTCGCGGAAACCGTAAAGTCTTGCACTGTGAAAGTGACGTTTGTCGATCGAGTCAAGCTTCCGCTAGTTCCGGTTACCATGACAGTGTACTTGCCTGTGAGGCCGCCGCAGGAGAGTGTTGATGTCTGTGAACCACTGATGCTTGAAGGGCTTAGGGCGCATCTCAAGCCGTTTGCTGGAGATATGGTGGAGGCTAAGCTTACTATGCCCGCGAACCCGTTTGCATTGTTCAGTGCGATCGTGGTGCTGGCTAGATCACTCGCAAGCATCGTCTTGCTTGGAGGATTGGACGTGATGGTGAAATCTGGGGCTGCGGTAACAAAGAGAGTTATGGCGATGGAGTGAATCGTGGAACCACTCTTCGCGGTAATGGTGAAAGTGTAGGTTGCTGGCGCGGTTGTGAACGTTGTGGTGATTGTGAGGGTGGAACTCGCTGAGCTACCGGCCGTCAGAACAACGACCGATGGGTTCAGCGAAGAGTTGAAGCCCGATTGTCTGCTATCGGTGAGTGTAACATTGCCGGAGAAGCCATCGAGACTCGTCAGACTGACGTTGTAGCTAGTGGAGCCGCCAGCGGCGACTGTTTGAGAGTTTGGAGAGACATGGAGGCTGAAATCAGCCACTGGCCGGGTTATGAAAAGAGTCAATATTACTGGATGGTTTGGCCCGTCGCTCCCGGTTACTGTTATGGAATAAAGCCCTGCCTGAACAGAAGGGGACACGGTGACCGTTAATATTGACAAAGCCGACCCGCCGGAAGCTAGCTGTACACTAGTAGGATTAAGGGAGACGATTGGTCCACTAGGCTTTACTCCAGATTGAACATTAACGTTACCTAACAATCCGTTTACACCCGTCACTGTTATCGTGGAATTCGCGGAGGACCCTTGAGGGATCGCCAAGAATATCGGGTTAGCTGAGAGGAAAAAGTCTGGCTGAGTCGTTACGGAGACTGCGATCTGCAGGTTTATGCTGAGTTTTCCAGTCGATGCAGTAACTGTAATGGTGTAGCCTCCTTGGACTGAAGAACCTACGACCAGTGTGGTGGAGACTGTTCCCGTCGCGGGAAGATAGACAAGTTGGGACCCGAGCGCCGCTGTAAGTTGATTATTGCTAACTTTGTCGGACAGGGTGACATTCCCGCTGAATCCGTTAATGCTACTCAAACTGACATAGAATGTTCCTCTCGAGCCTGGACTGAAGGTGAGAGAGCCGGGGTTTACGTCTAGCGCGAAACTGGTCACTTTCAGGGGCAGCGTGATCGTGTTAGTGATTGAACCGCTCTGCCCCTTCAATGTGACAAGATACGTGTCGGGAATAGCGGTGTTTGGCACCGCTATCGTGAGCGTAGATGTGGATGAGCCGCCGCTAGACACGGTCGGATTATTCGGGCTTAGTTGAACTCCGAAACCGCTCCCCGAGACCGTTGCTGAGAGGGAGACAGAGCCCGAGAAACCGTTGAGACTTGTCAAGGTAATGATTGAGCTGGTAGATCCGCCCTGGATGGCGGCCAAGGATGAAGGACTCGTGGCGATGCTAAAGTCGGGGGCTAGTTTCACAATGAGCAGTAGGGTCGCGGAGTGGGAAAGGGAGCCACTGGTCGAAGTTACAATCGTAGTGTAATTGCCCGCTGCCACTGTTGATGGGACCTGGATCGTCAGTGTAGACGAGCTTGTCCCTCCTGCAGAGAGAACGACGCTTGTGGAGGCGAAAGATGCCCTTGGACCGGATGGAGAAACAGTTGCTCCCAGGCCGATCGTTCCGGCGAATCCGTTGATGCTTTTCAGGGTCACTGTGCTGGTTCCGGAACCTCCGACTTGAACGATCAGCGATGTGGGATTCAAGGAAACAGTGTAATCAGGGGGTCCGGATATTGATACGACTTGACTCGTTTTGGAAGTACTGCCTTTAGCATCTGTCACCGTAAGGGATACAGTGAACGATCCAGGGGACGAATAAGAATGCGAGATTGGGCTACCCGTGCCCGTGCTTCCATCGCCTAGGTTCCACGAGAAGGAATAAGGCGGGGATCCTCCGCCTGCATTGGCAGTGAAGGTGACGGGTTGGGCTATAGTAGGCGCGCTGGGACTATAGCTAAAGCTCGATGTGAGACCTTGACCATTCGACAACCTCCAAGCCGAGACAGGATGCAGCTCCCAGCCTGAGAAACTGTGCCAGCTATCAGCTAGATGCGCGTCATCCCAGAAGGCAAACCCCTGAATATCGATCAGGGCACCAGATGTAGGCGCGTGAGGCGCTATTCCTGACCTGTTCCAGTACATATCTATCTCAGAGTGCAGCTTGTGCATCGTGTCAGGATAGGTGCTGGCACAGTTGGGTGCAAGATTGGTGTTGCAGAGGTTGAAGCTCTGATCACACTGGTTTGGAAAAACAGTACCGCACTCGTCATCGGTTACCACTCCAACTTTCAATCCGTGGATTTCCACCAGAGTGGGGAGAGCTGTACCGTTGGAAAATGTGACCGTGCAGGGAGGGCTCGTAGATCGCTTCGAGTAGGGCCAAGAGCTTGATGCAGGGTTTGTGCCAGCTGGCTTCCCCCCCTCTAACGGCAAGGCTCCCCCGCTGTAGTCCGCGCCCCTGTTAGTCCCTGTCTGCTTCGGGTTAACCACGGAACCGATGTACTGTTCGAGCGTAAGCACCACGGCGTTGCAACTTGTAGCGGAACTCCATGACGGAGAATTAGCTTGCGAAAAGAGGGTTGACAACCTCACCCGGTCCACTGCGAGAGATTGACTCGCCGTCATCCCGGTCAGAAAGGCCCCGAAGATTGTGAGAGCTAGAAGCGTGATTGAGCTCGCAATCTGCAAGAGATGGTGCACTCTCAGAAGCCCCTAGGATAATACGGTAAAAGCCAAATCCACAAAGGACGCATCGGCGACAGTAATTGAGAGAAGATTAACGAAAAGTCGTGCTCGGAGGAAAAGTCTTGTCAGGGTCTAACCTCGCAAACTCCAAGAAATCTCGGGATCGAACAGGAATATAGGAGTATGGCCGGCCTCTAACAGTCTGATATACTAGGATGTCATAGGACAGAGGTTTATAGCCGTGTTGGGCACAGAAAACCACAAGGCACCGCCAACATCAGTAAATCATGCCATACTAGGGATTGATCGGCTAAGAAAGCCGCGTCTTGAGCCAGATAGGGTGAGCCACCGGAGGACGAAGAGCGGATCTTTTCGAACCGGCCGTTGTCGCGCAGATGTTCGTGAACGTTCTTTTAGTGCAACATCTTGCTTGTCACGTCCCCGCAAATCGAGACAAAGGATGATTAAGAAACCCAAAAGTTTTCCGGGCCCGCGACAGGCTCACGAGCTTCCCGACTTCTATCCCTTCTTGAGGCTAACCCTGCCTGGATCGCCTGGTAGCGGTCTATTTTTTTCTGGGTAATACGACTGTTCCTTGGCTCGTTGCACTGTCTGTTGCAACAGGTATGCGAGACTTCATGTTCGCTGTGATGAAAGCCGTCTGTGACCACCGAGTCTGATGATTGAGCAACGAAATCGCCGTGACAAGCCTTTCTTAGCCTTCACGATAGAAGAATTGGTTAGAGCCGCTTCGTGGGGGCCTTTTTCAAACAGGTGAGGGTTTATACTTGCATTTGCTCTCATTGCCCGAGGCCCCGGCCAAGTTCGAGACTTTCTAGATTGTTTGAGCTATCTGTCCACCGGAATCGCAGAACATTCCAGTCTTAACGTTGCGGAATGACAAATGTCTTGAATTTCTGAAAGGAGATTGGGAAAGTCAGACCAAGACGAAAAATATAGGCGGCAGGACTCACGTCACAATTGCACTAAGAATCCTGCCTGACGGCGAGACAGGATAACCTTTCTAGCTGGTTTCAAGCGTCGCCTTCTTCTCATGTACAAGGTCAGGGAACTAAGTGCTCCAAGAGTTCCTCCTCCGAGGAGCAGAAAAAAAGTGGTGGTGAACAGGGGAGGATTGTTTGTGGTAACGACTATTGTTAGGTTGACTCTGTGGATCAATGTACCACTGATCCCCGTTACGACGATGGTGTAATTTCTAGGTGTGGATGAGCTGAGTTTGAGTGTTGACGAGCCCGGAACGGTTACATTTGTCGGGTTCAGAGCCGTAGCTAAGCCTGCGGTCGGAGACACTGTCTCGCTGAGACTCACCGTTCCAGAGAAGCCATCGAGGCTTGTGACCGTAATCGTCGCGGCGACCGAGGAACTAGGTGACATGGCAATAATGGAAGCACGGGTGGAAAGACCAAAGTCTGGCGGAGGAACAGCTGGAATACTGGATATCTGATAACCCCATACGTTGATGCAACCATTGACTCCACTCTCCCGGTGACCATTCATCCATAGTGTGTAACCAACTCTCCCTGGACCACCATCGAAGTTAGACGCGATCTTCTGGACAAAAGCTAGAGTGGAAGCCGCGTATGTGCAGGCACCGCTATTCCAGAGAGAGTCAGGGGGCTGTTGAACGGTTCCATCGTGCCACTGGGCCCCTACCTCAGTGCTGACGAACGGTCGTCCGAACCTCGCCATAGCGGTTCTAACATAGATGTTGACATCGTCCCCTTTGGCCTTCGCGCAGTTGACGCTCCATGAACAGTTGACCCTTGTTATCTGGTATTTATCCGAGGCGTCGTAGTTGGGGTATTGATATGCGGTCTGATCGTAGATGCCTCCCCCGTCGTTGTAGAAGTGATACCAATGCCTGTTCAGCAAGATTCTGTTCAGTGGGTCGCTTACAACTGGAAAGTCCCCGCCCCACTGAGCGTTGGACATGATCACCCAATGCTTGTCCCCCTGTTTGCTGCGAACGGTCGTGATGAAGTCCTGATAGGGTCCTTGAAGAGGGAGAGGATTTCCAGGGAATCCGAGCGCAGTTCCGTTCTTCGTTGTAGCTGAAACGATGGGCTCGTTCAGCGGCTCCCAGATAATGTTGTCATAGTAGTTCTTGTATCTCTGGACAATGCTGGTATTCCAGAAAGACAGCCATTGGCTCTCCACGTTGCTTCCCACGAAATGCGTCTCAGGGTCAGAGCAGGTGTAGGTGGAGTTGACCCAGTCACAGAACGAGTGCATGTTGACGATAATGTAGATGCCTAGGGTCTTCGCAATTGTGATCGTTCTGTTGAGCCAGGGGTCGTAGTAACCTCTCTCATCCGGATAGTTCTCTCCATTGGAAGTGAAGGGGCTTCTGAAGATGACCCGCTCGGTGTTATGCCCATGCGCTACAAGGTAGAGCATCTCCATCTCAGCATCCGACGCCTTCTCCCCAAGAAAGACTACGCTAGATGGATTATTGGGATTAGACTTTGAAAGGTCCGTCTCCCCTGTCCACATTCCTCCCCAGCCCACCAAGACAGGATAGGTTGAGGGCGTTGGACCAGTCGTGATACTGTAATTGTCTGCGAACGAGCCGTCAGTGTTGATGAACCGTGCGGATATGTTTCCGGCTCCAACCGAGAACGACATGTAGCCGAAAGTATCATTGTTAGTCGCGGCAAAATAGTCGGTGTCCTGCGTTGTCTTGACGGCGCTGTGGCCCTGCCCGAACGTGCCGACGACTTGAAAAATTGTTCCTCGACCCTTCGTGTAGGAACCGGGTGACCCATCAGTTGCAACACAATAGGACCTGAAGGTCTGGTCTTTTACGCATAGGAGCTGCTTGCTCCTCTGGAAGGTCCGGTCGTGTGCTTGGAGGACCAAGTCCACGCCTTTGCCCACGAGCAGGTTGTTGACGTCCTCGCCAATCTGGCAGGTCGCCTGGCCTGATGTAATGCAAAGATTGTTCATGCCAACTATTATCCACTGAATTCCTAGAGTCCTGGCATTATCGATGGTATCGGAGAGCCAGGTGTAGTGATTGTCACCCTTCGAGTAAGCCCACGTCTCGTTCAAGCCGCCCACTGTGAACGATATCCCCGGCGAGATCATTATCATCCGAGCAATGGGGCTTGCACCTGGATAGTCAAAGTAGTACTCGTATCCGTACCCATAGCCCGCCTCCTCCCCTGGGGAAACGGGGACGCTTAGCGTGAAGGGACAATATGTGATGAACTTGCTGATGTCCCCAGCACCCGAGACCTCTCCCGACTCCTCCTCTCCGGCGATGAGCTCGACGTTCGTGAACTTTGACTTGAAACTATTACACCATGTCTGCTCGTCAGTCGTGCCATTCCGCAGGTCCCCGAGAGCCAGGTAGAAGCTTGCACCCGAAGCTCCTAGGGAGCTGAGCGTCGTTAAAGAACTTCCGGGAACAGTAATGTCTCCATGGTCGCCTGCCGCGCCAAAGGTGAAACTTTGAGGAGTTGATGCATGGGCTTGATCATGCTGAAGTGGGAAGGCGATTGATACTAGAGCGACTAGGAGGAGAATGAGTTTCCACAGTCTCATCTTGCTCTAAGTCCTTACCTAGCTGTTGCGAGATCCGATCTTGCAACGTATCTTCCAGCCCGTGGTGTGACGTTTAGATCGGATCCGCACCGAGTTTTGGGAGGGTTCCTAAGGAAATACAATTTCTGCCTATCAGGACGATTTAGGCGTCTCCAAGCTTGCCTTGAGAGACTGCGAACACACTGAGTCGAGAGAACGGTTTAAGTCTACTCGGTCGCCTTGATTCCGGATATTCTGGGGACGGACCGGATCTGCAAGAGCGTCCGTCTGACGGCTCTTTTGGCGAGCACCGGGCGGCCGATACGAGGCTGATTTTCGTGGGGCACATACTTCAAGTACATCATACAAATGAAGGTGGGGAGGCATGCTACAATAGAGTCACGGTGACTGTCACCGCGGTCGAGCGCGACAGTGTGCCGCTGGAAGCAGTGACAGTAACTGTGTAAGTCCACGGTGTTGTTAGAAGGCTTGTGGAGACCGTCAGGGTCGAAGTTCCAGTCCCGTTTGCCGAGAGGCTGACCGCTGATGGGCTTAGTGATGCTGTCGGGCTATCTAGGGATATCGATCCTGTCGCGGCCGCTGTAAGAGTTAGATTCCCAGAGAACCCATTGAGGCTTGTCAGCAGGATTGTTGATGTGCCTGAGGAGCCGAGCGGGATGCTCAGGCTACTTGGGCTAGCAGAGACTGCAAAGTCCGGTGGAGATGTGACATTGAGCCCCACATTTACGGAATGCGATATGGAGCCATTGGTCCCTGTCACAGTGACGGTGTAGGAGCCGACGGTCGAGGAGCTAACTTTCAGAGTCGCACTGAAGGAAGTTCCGGGAGTGAGTGTAGCGCTTGCCGGGTTGATGGACGTTGTAACTACTGTTGGGGCAGACACGCTAAGCGAGAGTGTGCCGGCAAAACCGTTCTGACTAGACAGCTTAACCGTCGACGCCCCAGACGAGCCTGTCTGAAACGTGAGACTCTTAGGATTCGCTGACATGGTGAAGTCCGGGGTTGAAGGCCTCCACGCGCTCAGAGGGTGAACCTCCCATCCTGAGAAACTGTGCCATGCATCGATGACATGACCATCGTCCCAGAAGACGAAGCCTTGAATGTCTATGATACTTCCCGCCGTTGGATGCGTTGGCGCTATTCCCGACTCGTTCCAGTGCATGTCTATTTCCATGTGAACCTTGTGCATGGTATCAGGGTAGGTGCTGCTACAATTAGGTGCTAGATCTGCGTTACAGGCGTTGAACGTTGCGTCGCACTGTCCAGGAAATACTGTACCACACTCGTCTAAGCTGATAGGAGTTGCAATCTTGATATGATGTATCTCCACAAGCGTCGGTAGTACCGTGCCGTTGGTTAGGGTGACTGTACAGGGTGGATTTGTGGACCTCTTGGAGTAGGGCCAAGCTGCTGATGACGGGGTTGTACCGGAAGGTTTGGAACCCTCCAGTGAGAGAGCCCCGCCACTATAGTCTGCACCCACGTTTGGTTGGGTCTGGTTGGGATTGGGGACTTTCCCGAGGAACTGCTCCAACGTCAAGACCACTGCGTGGCAGGAGGTCGCGGCGCTCCAGGAGGAAGAAGTGGCCTCCTGAGCCAGAGCAGAAGGGATTCCAACCGCTGGCCTCCAGAAGCCCACCGCCCCAAGGAATAGGACAGACGCTAGCAGTCCAACGGCTACGATGGTCCCGCATGACCTTTGCCGCAGCAGTCTTGCCGAACTCTTCTCTACCATAGCTTATGCCTTGCTCGACCTAGACACGGCTACAATATTTTACCTGGCCGTTTACAATGTGTGGGAGATGAGCACCTTAGGGGTAGAGCCGCAGTATCTTGGCCAGCGAGTCTACATGTGTTAGGGATGAATACCTTCGACATAATAGAGGTTACAAGAGAACACACCTTACTCGGAACGGTCGGCGCCTTAGAACATGCCTCGAGAGGTTGCCTAGACAATAATACAGGAAGAATAATCAGGTTTCGTCCGTAGCTCTGCATCCTCGAAAATTCCACGGTGCAAATGGGGATGGCAAGAGTCATCTGAAGCGACTTTGGAGTGGAGGAATGCCCACGTGACTCATGTTTGAAAGAACGGACTGGATGACTCGTCTTTCGCTAATTGGGAGTGGGAAAACGATTCGGGGGACGACCGGAGGATCTCCGCAACCTACCATTAACGCCGAATATTGTAAGGGCAAGTGCAACGAAGATCGCGGAGAGGCAGTACAATTCCGTCCAGCCAAACGCGGCCAATGTGGATTGCTGAGCTGTCAAACCCTCAATCGCGAACTGTTGGCTCGTCGGTGGCAACACATGGACTCTGAACCATAGCTCGATGCCGGTACTCGGAGTAGCGATCCAGACATAGGGAAGTGTGCTGACCTTGCTTCCGTCGATAAGATTCTGGCTCGATACCACCTTGTAGTTTGTTGTGGAGTTCGTCATCTCCACCTGTTGGGCTCCCCAAATCTCAGTGTCTGTAGCATTCCTGCTGAATATGTCTCCGTTGCTCGGGAGGACATAGAACGCAATGAGTGTTGGTGTCGAGGTACCTGTGACGAAGCTGAGGTGGAGACCCGCAGGCGTGGGTGCGGTTATAGAGGTTATAGTCGACGGTGCGGACCAAGCGCCGTAGGGACTGTCCAGGAATCTGCTGAGATAGGCTGAGGTGCCATCCTGGTATGCGTAGTGCACCCGTCCGCTGGACGGGTTGATTGTAGCGCTTCTCCTATCGGCCGGAGAACCGGGTGAAGGCGTGAAGGAGGCCGGGCTGCTCCAGGTCATATTGGTTCCATCCCAGTCTAGGACTATAGTCTGCTCGGTCGTGTCCAAATCCGCGCATGCGAGATACTCCGGGCCGCCAATGCTGCTGCCCATGCAGGAGCCCGCGATGACCAGCACCTCATGCCCAATCAGCCCTCCGACGATTTCTGGCATGTAGGAGGGTTTTGTGACACCGGCAACGCTCGTTCCCGCAAACGGGAAGGCAGAGGCCGGATTCGAGCAGCGCCAGGCAGGATTCGCGACCGGGTTTTGAACCATGCTCGCGCAGACGATCACATTCTGGCGATAATTGCTCGAGGTTGAATTGGCAACAACATAGGCTGCTGCAATGAATAGGTATCCATCATTGGCCCGGGCGATGGTAGCATACGCCATAAGCTCGGTCTGCAAAGCCGGTCTGACCAATTGAGAGTTGGACCAGGAGATTGCGAGGCCCGAGTCGGGTATGAAGCCTATGGCGAAGCGTATTCCATGGGATGTTCCTGTGACAGTGTCAGGCTTGGTAAATACGACGTAGACTACCAGTCTACTGTTGGCCGTGTCTTCCCAGAAGGTGACAGAACAGCTGTTCATCCCTGAGAAGGAGGCAATATCGCTGATGGTCTGGTTCACCACCCACGAAGTACCACCGGCCGAATAAGCATAGTAACACCTGTCAAGACCCGCCACCGACTGCCTGTAGAATACATAGTATCCTTGTAATCCCCTTGGATCTCTGAAGACGCGCTGCTGACTTTCCGGCGCGATATCAGACTCGGCAGAAACGGTCCTGACCACGTCGGCCGCACTAGCCAGACTCACGTTAACTTTAGTGGTGTGGGAAAGTGAACCGCTGGTACCGGTCACGGTGGCGGTGTATGACCCTGCACTTCCAGTGCAGAACAGGGTTGAGGGCTGGGATGAGCCAAGAGTAACGCTGGTTGGACTCAGGGAGCAGGTGAGACCTGCCGAAGACACTGTTAGGGATAAGCTCACAGTGCCGGTGAACCCGTTTATCGGAGAAACCGTGACCGTTGAAGTGGCAGCTGTGCCAGCGTTGGCTGTAACACTCGTCGGGTTGGCTGTGACGTTGAAGTCGACGAAGCGGAAAGTGATTGGACCGGTTGAGCGAGACACCGTAGGTGTGCCTGAGGCACCAGTAATACTGGCAACATAGTCGGCAGCTGTGATGGCAGTACATGTCAGTGTCGAAGTACCGGAACCACCTGTGATGGTCGTCGGATTCAGCGCGCAGGAGAGACCTGAAGCAGCCGAGAGCGACAAGGTCACACTACCCGTGAAACCATTCACAGGCGATACCGTAATCGTCGAAGAACCTGATGAACCAGGATTGATCGCCAATGGAGTGACAGTACTAGCCGAGACGGAGAAGTCCTGGACAATAACGGTAACAGTGGCAGAGTGAGATAAGATGCCGCTGGTTCCTGCAACCGTCACTGTGTAATTTCCTGCAGCTCCGTTACAGGACATAGTGGTATTCGTTGCGGGACCGAGGGCTATACTCGCCGGATTCAAATTGCATGTAAGCGAGCGAACATTGACCGTAGATGGAAAGGTCACTGTTCCAGTGAACCCGCTAAGTGGGGTCACAGTAAGTGTGAAGGTCGCCTGGGCATTCCCCAGAACGGTGACGCTGGTGGGTGCACGCGGGGTGACAGCGAAGTCTTGGACCGTCACGCTGAACGTTGTCGAACTTCTCAGCCCACCGCTGGTACCAACCACAGTGGCCACATAGTTGGTGGCAACAGATGCAGTGCAGGACAAAGTCGCAGAGCCCGAGCCGCCGGTGATGGTCGACGGGTTCAAAGTGCAAGACAGCCCAGTGCTGGGAGCCGTCGACACGGTCAGAGCCACAGTGCCGGTGAAACCGTCGGAAGACGTCAGGGTTATTGTTGACGTGACCGTTTGTGTATTGAGAATGGCAGCGTTTGTCGGATTCGCCGTCAGCGAGAAGCTGCCGGATGTAATGTGGTAGGTTAGGTTTGCAGTGGTGTGAGATAGCGAAGCACTCGTGCCGGTCACGTTCGCAACATAGTCGTTAGGCACAGTGGCGGAACATGACAGTGTCGAAGTGCCGGAACCACTAGTAATGCGGGATGGACTGAGATTGCAAGATAGCCCTGAGGGGGTGTTGAAGCTTAGAGTAACAGTACCGGTGAAACCGTTCAGAGGCGACACGGTAATTGTTGTCGGGCAAGTGGCACCAATTGCGCAGCTGACCGTCAGAGGACCTGATGGAGAGATCGTGAAGTCCTGGACTGCATAGCCCACCGTTGTGGAATGTGACAGGGTTCCACTAGTTCCCGCAACCGTTACGTTGTATATTCCGGCACCGCTAATGCTACTTGCGCATGATAGGACAGCAGTCTGTGAGGAACCTGACACAATGACGCTCGTGGCGCTGAGGGAGCAGCTGAGACCCATATTTGGCGAGACGGACGAGCTCAGAGCTACAGGTCCCGCGAAACCGTTGATAGGGGTGACCGTGATAGTAGAATTCCCAGTCTTTCCCGCCAAAATGGTCACAGCTGTTGGATTGCTAGTAACCGTGAAGTCAGGGGGTTGAACAGGCCCAACGGTGTAGGTGATCGCCGCAGAATGCAAGAGAGAACCAGCAGTTCCTGTAACCGTGACAGTGTAATTTCCCACAACCGAGGCAGTGCACGACAGTGTTGCGTGTCCCGAGCCTGTCACGGTAGATGGGGATAGGGTGCAACTGAGGCCCGAAGAAGGCGATACCTTTTGGGAAAGGCCGACAACTCCGCTGAATCCGTTGACGGGTGTGATCGCTATCACAGAGTTGCCAGTCTGAGTTACGTTGAGAGGAATGGAATTCGGATTGGCGCTAATCTGGAAGTCCTGAACAACAAAGTTGACTATAGCAGAGTGGGACAAAGATCCACTCGTGCCAGCCACGGTAACCGTGTAGTTCCCGGCTGTGCCAACATTACAAGACAGATTCGAAGACTGCTGCAGGCCAAGAGTAACAGTGGCCGGACTGATGCTACAGCTCATATCGGAGGACAAGACGGATAGCGAAACTGTCCCGCTAAACCCGTTTACAGATGTCACACTGATCGTGGAAGTGCCAGGCTGACCTGCTAGTGCTGTGACACTTGTCGGATTCGCCGAGACGGTAAAGTTAGTCACCTGTTCTGGATCTGCATCGAAGGCTGTGACTCCACCATTATCAGTAACCGTCACCTTCACGAGATAGTTGCCGACTGTCGAATAAACATGGCCGTCACTTGTCGCCTTGGTTGCGAAGGTGTCGATGGTGTCGTCACCCCAGTCGACTACAGTCTGAGTAATTGTTCCATCGGGGTCTGAGGAGGTTATTGAAACAATCACAGTCTGGCCAACCTGAGCAGTGTTCGAACTTAGGACAAGGCTCATGGTTGGAGGCTTGTCTGCCACCGTGAGCTGGCTCGATGCGGTACTAATGTTGTTTTTCGAATCTTGTACTGCCACACGTACGCTGTAGCTCCCAGCTGGGTAAGTGTGGCTGACCGAGGGACCTTTCGCGATTGTGCCGTCGCCGAAGTCCCAGGTGAAGGTGTACGGTGAAACGCCGCCGGAAGCTGTTGCGCTGAACGTTACGGCTTGCCCAGGAGAGGGCGAAGAGGGAGTGGTGTTGAAGGTAACTGTAGGTGGTGAAACATGAAATCTCCAGGCGGCCAGGGGATGGATCTCCCATCCGGAGAAGGAGTGCCAACTCTCGGTGATGTGCTGGGTGTCCCAGAAGACCCAGCCCTGAAGGTCAACATAACAACTACATGTACTGCCATTTGGCCCGGGGTTTTTAGGCGCAATGCCATGCGCTTTCCACATTTGATCGATCTCGGTATGGAACTTAAACATCGTATCTGGGTAGGTGGAACTGCACTGAGTATCTCCCCCTCCGGACTTTGCGCCGGTCGGGTCGCAGACATTGAAGGTAGTATCGCAGTATGAGGTCCCGTTAATCGTGCCGCAGTCTTCAACCGAGATGCCCCTAACCTGGACGTTGTCGATTTCGACGAACGCGGCTGTTAGTGTCCCGTTAACGGAAACTGAGCATGGCAGGCTACTTGGAAGCGCCCTCTTAAGATAGGGCCAGGTGGTGGGGTTAGAGGCAAAGGGGAGATTTCCGGCTAACTGAAACGCGCCGCCACTATAGTCCGCCCCTCTTCCCCCACCTCTGGCAATAGAAATATTCCCTACCAACGCTTCCAATGTTGTCACATAAGGCGCGCATGTGGTAACGGCGGGATTCCAGGAACCCACAGGAACCGTCCGACTTGTTGTCCCTGTGTTCGAGGCCGAGTCTCGAGTGGTAAGCGTCACGGTGTAGTATCCCGGTTGGAGAAACATGTGGCTCGCTTTGCTTCCCGTAGCTGTTCCTCCATCCCCAAAGTTCCAGCTGAAAGTGTACGGTGCAGTGCCTGAAGTAGCCGAGGCGGTGAAATTTGTAATCAGCCCCACCCCAGGGTTGGCTGGAGAAAAGTTGATGGTCCCTTGAGGGACGATCCCGCTCTGTATGCCAAAACTATCAGAGAACGATCCCGAGAAAACAGTCTGCGCAGTAATGCTCGTCGACGAGACCGTGTATTTCACAAAGCCGTGACCCGCCCCCTGAGTTGTGTTTCCCATCGTCTTGGCGAAGTAGGGGAGGTCGGGATCAGACGTCTGAATTGGCGTCTCACCGGCACCGAAGGTCCCTGAGATGACGAATACGGTTCCGGCTCCTTCCGTGTATACGCCTGACGATCCGTCGTTCACAACGCATGACGAAATGTAGAGTTCCGCTTGCCCACAGGATAATTGTTTGCTGCGCTGATACGTGTGATCATGACCCTGCAACACTAGATCGACTTTGCGATTCATCAGAAGGTTCATCACGTCCGATCCAATCTCGCAGGGATGCTGCCCCGCCGAGATGCAGACCTCATGGTCTCCCACAATGATCCAACGAATCCCCGCTGCCCGTGCGCTATCGATAGCGCTTGCTAACCAGTTGTAATGGCTCGTCCCCACACCATAGGACCAGTAGCCGCCGAATGTAAAGTTCAAGCCGGGAGATATCAGAATGAACCTGGCAAGCGGCGCGCTCGACGGATAGTCAAAATAGTATTCTTTCGCATAGGTTCCATTGATCGTCCCTACCTGGTTGGGTAAGCACTGCGCGAAGTTGTCAATTAGCCCATTCTGTTCCTCGTTCCCGTCTTCGTGATTTCCTGAGAGAAGCTGGAACGGATAGTTCTGGCCGACGTACGATTTTACGTAATTGCACCAAGAGGTTTCAGGCGTGATCGTATTGTAGCTGAGATCTCCTATAGCCAGAAAGAAGTTGGTGCCAGACCCCGAGAGGCGAACGAGACTGGAGTTGGCGTTCGCATTTGCGTCAAGATCACCCGCTGCGGCGAAAGTGAATGAAGACGAGGATGGACCGGAAGCTGAGAGAGAGCCGCCGACTGTGAATAGAGAAAGTAAGACGAGCACAGTCAGGATTGCGATTCTTGCTCTTTGCACTACCCCACGTCCGCCAGCCTGGATCCTCATACGCAAAGCGCATTCCAACTATATGAGGGTTCACTAGTCCATTGAGAGTGAGGATTCTCTTTGGCTGCAAAAGATATCTGTGTATTTCCGCCCGAACATGAGCGCACGCCGTGCGAGCGGTGCTTCCTCCATGAAAACTCCCGTCTTAAGGTGCAGGATCTAGGCATGTAAAAATAGGGAGGGTGGGAGTACGTAGGTGACAAGGAAGGACTGTACGGGGTGTCGATTCACATCAACAAATGGTTCGGAGCGCTTGCGGTGATCCTATCCATCACGTCAGCGGTCGGAATCCCTGCTCTTCTCGCCAACCCTGCAGCGACGAGCCACACATACGCGCTAATTGTCGGTGGCTCCGGCGGCTTCTATTCGTTTGATGGCAGAAATCTAGGGAGAATTCCCACTCCGACCACCGAGAATCTGACCGACATAGAATGGAGACACGACGGCTCTTACGCGCTAATTTCAGGACAAGGAGGCACGCTGCTGAAATATGATGGTATTTCCATGCAAGTCATTCCTACAGGGCTGGGACAAGGTACTGACCTCGAGGCAATTTCGTGGAAGCCGGATGACTCCGAGGCTTTGATCGTCGGCATCGGTCAATCGGCTGGGAATAGTCATGGCGTTGTTCTAAGCTTCGATGGGAATTCTCTGACCAAACTTGCCGATGAGAAGTACGTAGGGTACAAAGCAGTTGAATGGAATCCCAACGGTCTTTACGCGGTACTCGCAGGCTACTCGACTCAAATCTTCTTCCATGGACGCTTCGACCGTTTGGAGGGAAACGTAACGAAGACCATCCCGGTTCCGACTAATGACAGCCTGAACACTGTGTCCTGGTATCCCAATGGTCGCTTAGCGCTCATCGGCGGAGATGTGCACGACTTTGCGAAAAACGCAACGTTATTCCAGTATGACGGTTCCACAATAGAACTGCTCGACACCCGTTGCTGTTTCCTTAACGACGCCCACGTGATCAGGTCCATCGTCTTTGACGATGGTACAAGTATGGCCGTAATCAACGGCAACAAAGGCCTTGTAATCCAAGACAGTCAGGGAAACCTGACCAGGATTCGAACGTACACCATCGGTAGAGGAAATAGCATTGACCTTCACCACATTGGTGACTTCTACTCCGCTGCCTGGGTGCCCGGGACGGATGTGGCGTATACTGTGGGCACGAACGGCACTATTGCAGAGATATCATCTGATAAGGTCTCTCTGATAGACCAAGGAACGCCCGTGACCTTTAGAGGCATTAGCATTATTTTGGACAGCTCAAAGTCAAGGACTTTCGCGAACGTGACCCCCATGGCCACCTTCTATCCAGAGAGTAATCTGGCGCTCGTGGAAAGCTTCTGGGCTTCGCACTACCAACGGATAACCCTAGATGCAATCGTGGCGATTCTTGCCATCGTATTTGTCTACGAAGTGGCCATTCAACGCGAAGCTTCGAGGAACAGGAGTAAGCGAAACCAGGAAACGGTAAAACAGAAAGCTTCTCGCCAAGCCGCGAACTAATCTCAGGAACTGTCTGGTTCGACACTGGCGTGAAGCATTACGTAGCTACCCAATTCTTCTATCTCGACTACTTGAACGATCATAAGTCCTCTATCTATCCCCAGCCACAAAAGAAAGCTCGTCACAGATTCTGCTTCAAGACCCGCTGCCCCAAGAAGTCTTATACAGTTGAATCTCAGGGCACTGCACCAATTACCAGTAACAGCTCACTGAGACTTTTCGGCCGACGTCTGGAAGAGTGTTTGTCGGCATACTTCTGCGTCTTGCAGACGTAAAGTTCCGGGGGGCTCAGTAAATAAGGAGCAGGGTTCGAACGCCAAGAGATCGCCTTGGTCCGAACGTTCCTCAGACGTCTGGACAGCTAACTCTAAGCAGTAACGGTGACAGGAATGGTGATCGTGTGTGATAGAGAACCGCTTGTTGCGGTGATGGTTACGGTGTAGCTTCCGATGGGAGTCTTGTTGAGTGCTCTGATTGTCAGGGTCGATGTGCCGGAGTTGTTTGAAGCCAGCGTAATCGTCGTCGGGATGAGAGATGTCTTCGGACCAGAGGGTGAGACGGTTACTGAGAGAGTCAGGGTTCCAACGAATCTGTTCAGGCTTGTTAGAGTAATGAGCGAGGATGTTGTTGAGGACGCAGCAAGGGTTAGTGTATTCGGGCTGGCTGAGATGGAGAAGTCGGAAACGATGACTGGAATTGAGATACTGTGAGTTAGGGAGCCGCTCGTCCCGGTTACGTTGGCTGTGTAGCTGCCGATCGTTCTGGAGCTAACCGTGAGGGTTGAATTGACCGTCCCACCGGATCCTAGAAATACGCTGGTTGAGTTGAGCGACGCATTGAATCCGTTGGAGGACGAGAGCGTCAGAGAGATAGTGCCTGCGAAGCCGTTCATCGAAGTGAAAATAACTTTTGAGACTCCGATCCGGCTCGGACTAGTGTTGATGCTTGCAGGACTCGCACTAATTTTGAAGTCAGGGAAAGCAAAGGTCACGGTGGTGGAGTGTGACAGGCTGCCACTGCTTCCGGTTACCACAACAGAATATGCTCCAGAGCCTCCTGAGCATGAAAGAGTCGAGTTTTGAGATCCTCCTAGAACAACGCTTGTAGGGTTCAAACTGCACGAGACCCCCCCGGCCGATGATGAGGAGACTAGGGTGACTGTTCCCTTAAACCCGTTGAGCGGGCTGGCCGTGATAGAAGATGAACCAGATGACCCGGCCGTTAGCTTGACTGTACTCGGAGTGGCCACCATTGAGAAGTCGGGACTAGACGAGGATTGGGAGAGCCGCCAAGCTGTCAACGGGTGGAGCTCCCATCCGGAAAAACTGTGCCAACTGTCAGAGACGTGTGCATCATCCCAGTACGCGAATCCCTGAAGATCGACTATAGTCCCAGCCGTTGGCCGCGGCGGAGCTATTCCCGAGTTGCTCCAGTACATGTCGATCTCGGAGTGAAACTTGTGCATTGTGTCCGGGTAGGAACTGGAACAGTTAGGGGCCAGGTTTGCGTTGCACGCGTTGAAAGTTTGATCACACTGATTGCGAAAAACGGTCCCACATTCATCGTCGCTGAGAGCACCGACCTTGACACCATGAATCTCAACAAGGGTTGGCAACACCGTCCCGTTGGACAGGGTCACCGTGCATGGCGGGCTGGTCGATCTTTTTGAGTAAGGCCAAGAAGTGGATTGGGGGTTAGTTCCGGCAGGTTTTGCACCCTCCAGGATCAGAGCCCCGCCACTATAGTCCGCGCCAACATTGGGCTGCTTCTGGGCGGGATTTGCCACAGCACCTACGTATTGCTCTAGGGTAAGAACTACCGCGTCGCAACTTGTTGCAGGGTTCCATGAAGGAGACGTGGCCTGAGTCGCAAATGGTGCAAGTGCTACGGGACTATCGAGGCCAGCAGTAAGTGTAGCAACACCTGAAATGGAGAGTATGAGAGCTAAGAGGATAATTGGCTTGTCGCTGGCTCGAGAGAGAGGGATCAATCAGAGAAATCCTCCAGAAAAGGTGTCGTAGAGAGAACAACAAGAGGCGCGACGACGACAGACGGTTTTAGCTGGATTTGTCAGGCTCTTACCTACTGGATCTAGCGAAATCTACCTCAATATATATACCTAGAGGTTGATGTGGGACAGATTGGTATCTTTGGCTATCCGCAGCCACGCTGTGACCTACTAAAATTACATCTTAGAATGAAGAGAACCTCTCTATGGGGAGCATTGACAGTACATTGGAATAGTGGTTGCAACTGCATGTCGAGGACCAATACGACCGTAGCAGGATCGACACTCTCCGAGACCGCTTTGTGTTGCGGGTCCGCCACGCAGATCTGAGATCCGAGTAAGAGAAATTCCCCTACCATGCCCATGTACATTTGACTACAACAAAGTATATGCTAAGAGATGACTAGAGTAGTATCCGTGGGAACGATCAGGCCATCGGATCTTGCTGCTGGGAAAATAATGAAACGCGGAACAAGCCCCCGGGAAATCTCAGGGGCCTCGAAGGGCGCAGCAACGTTCGACTGCGTAATAGTGGGAGACGTGATGATGGACGTAATTCTCAGGTGCGAAAGCGAGATTGTAGACTCGCTGATAATGGACGGAACTAACTACTTCAGTGAGAGCAAAATAACTCCCGGTGGCTCCGGCAATGTGGCAGTAGCCATCGCCAAACTAGGGGGTCGGGTTGCGTTCGTAGGAAAGGCCGGAAACGACCCCTATGGAAGAGCCTACTCAGACGATCTGACATCCGCGCGAGTAGCCACGAGAATTACTGTAGACCCTCGAATGAGCACTGGACTCGCAGTGTGTCTAGTGGAACCCTCCGGGAGTAGAACCATGCTTGTCTCTAGGGGAGCAAACGACTATCTGACGAAAAACGAGGTTACGAACGCTCTCAAAAAAATGGGAAGACCACGGTTCATCTATCTGCCAGGATATTCGCTGAACGCATCACCGCAAAGGGAAGCTATCCTACACGCAGCAAGGTTAGGGCATGAACAACAATCAAGAGTCGTCTTTGATCCCGGAGCGTCCAACCTGGTTCGCGAACACCCAGACGTGTTTCAAGAAGCCGTGGACAGATCCGACATCCTCTGCGCTAACTTGGATGAAGCAAGAGTTCTAGCGGGAAAAGTTGAGGTGAACCGATATGCCGCTAGGCTCTCGCGGAGGGGGAAATTAGTCGTTGTCAAGACAGGAGTAGAAGGATGTCTTCTCGCCTCTGATGGAGAAATAACAAGGATTCCGGGAGTAAGAACAAGGGCCGTTGATACCACGGGGGCAGGCGATGCATTCCTTGGCGCATTTCTTTACAGTATGTCCAGAGACGTCGGCCCTGTCACTTCCGCCAGGTTCGCGAACTGGTTTGCTTCAAGGACAACGGAAAAACTCGGACCTAGAAATTACCCAGGAAGGAATGAGGCACGCCATAACCTATTGTCGCTCCAGCGAAAAACCATGCCAAGCTAGGCAACGTTCTCGAGATGATCTCGAGGGACTGTTATTGAACCAACGATCAAAGTACGAGGACACGTAGAAACATTTGGCCGAGGACTCTATCACGATCCATAATCGGCGGTTATTTGAACGCTGACTAGTTCCTAATCTATTTGAGACTAAACCAAATCTGGTCCCAAACGCTTCGAACAGTGCCATTCGACCTGAACGAGAAAACAAAGGAACCAGTTTGAAAGTCGTATGCTTCCAGCTCCAGAACAATTCTGAAGTTCTGTCCCCCATTGGCCGAGATCATCGTCCCGTTTGTCAACTGGCCATTTACGTTCACAGTGTCGATGCCGATCGTGTTCCCCTGTGGGGTTGTCGTGTTGGTGAAAGAATCGACAAACCAATTGATCGGAATATTCCATGTCTCATTACCAAGAACTGCTCTATAGGTCTGCATCAAGATCTTCCCAGCGTTCGGTGTATTGGTGGGTGAGCTAGGTCCAGAGATCGTCTGGTTCGCAAGTTTCATTGTAAGTAGGAAAAGCTGAGCAGTGCCCAAGTGGTTGTACACGAAGACATTCCACTGAACGGCCTCTTGGGGGGTGATTGTCGAATTGCCCGCTGGAAAATAGTTTGTGGCTGTCATGTCTGTGCCTAAGACGCTTATCGAAGCGAACTGGTCTTGCATAGGCGGGTTTGCAACAACCCATGCTGTTACTGATGTCAGCGAGAGGAACAAGAGGAACAACCAGGCGAACTCTTTGCTTCTGACTAGTTCTATCATCGCGTTGTCCGTATCTCGCTATCCAGAATTCTTTCCTTGGCCAGTCGCTTCCTGAACCTAAGAGAGCCTGTCGTAATGAAGGATAGGATGAATGCGATTACGGGTACCAATAGTCTCGTAAGCAGATTGTCAAGAGACTCAGCGGAAAGAGCTGATTTTTGGGCCGCGATAGCTTGGTTCGTAATCACGTCGAAGGCGGCATCTGGAGCGGAGTTTTGGAGGCCTGATTCTTCAGCAGAGTGGATTGCCTCAAACGCGGCAAGGGCAGTCGACGAGGGTGCCTTCTCGCCTGCCAGCTGAGTCGTCCATACTGAGCATGTAAGAAGGACCGAAAGTATGAGTGATGCTACTAGCGTGGACTTGGCCGACATCATATTTGATAATTGGACAACTTCATACATTTATCTTGTGTGAACGCCTTTCTGAACGCTGGCAGAGATGCGGAGAGACCAGAAACAAGACAAGCTGGCGCAAATGGTCGAAGAGGTTCTGAAGACTTCGTATCCGCGAACTGTGAGAGACCTTGTAGGAAACGTACAGTTACGGGAACCAAGCGTTTCGGAATCTTCGATCCTTCAGATAATAGAAACTCTACGCCAGAGCGACCGTCTAATTACCGCTCCGCCACGATTTGAGTCTTTTCAGAAATTTTTCATCAATCACCGATGGAACATTGAGCTGTGGCCCATTATGATAATTTTGTTGGTCGCTAGCCTGCTTGTGGTGCCGCTCGCCTTTCCCTGGAGCCTTCTCAAGCTCTCCTCGGTTATCCTCGTTTTCTATTTGCCTGGGCGAGGATTGCTAAGGATCCTCCTACGGGAACGCGAACCTGCACCGATTGAGAGACTTCTTCTTGAGTTGGCTTCGAGCATAGTTCTAATCATGATGCTTGGGTTGGCGCTCAGCCTTAGCGGGCTAGGGATTTTTTCCGGCACCGCCGCAGCGTCGGTCGTTGCCCTGAATTTGCTTGTTTCCGTGGCTGCATCCTACAGAGAATATGGGGACCTGCGCGACCAATCCAACGCGTAGATGAAGGTCATTTCATTGACCCTGCTGTTGCGCTGATGATCGCGCTGCATTTGTCCCCTTCGATGGAGGCAGTTCCGATGAATGTTCAATCTTTTCCGGTATGCCCCTATTGACCGTCATCTTTTCGTTGTCGATGATCAGTCTCGGCGTCTTTAGAATCTGATTGTAGTCCTGTGAGCTCGGGTCTAAGTCCGAGGCTACTCGGTGCCAGTGTTCAGGGACTGTGGCGTATGCCGGTTCGAATACGGCCCAGTTCGTGGCGTAGGAGAATGCTCTTGTGCCGATTATCATGAGGAGGAGGTAGGCCTCGCCGAGAGACTGTTCATCAACATTTTTCACGTGGTCTGTGGAGTACAACATGAGTCTTTCCCTGTGGCCTTTCATTGTCTTTGTCCGACAGAGTCGGAATCTTTGAAATTCCTGAATCACCTCGTCCGTGGGTATGTTGCAGAGGGGGCAGATGGCTTTGTCAGGTTCCATTACGATCATCCTACTGAAGCTCTAGAGACTGTGCAGATGCACACCTTCACCAAAGCCAGGCATCTAGGTTCGCAATGGAACCCACTATAGAACATTGCCGCACTCCCAGTAATATGGACTAGACCACGTGAAAAGCTGCGTCAGCGCGAACCCAGAGGGTCCCTAGTGGACCATCTTCTGTTGCTTTATGCCAAAATAGAGCCACTGACCCGCCACACAATCATCCCTACTCATCTTCCACAACTCTTCCTCCTGCACAATGCCCTCCCGAACAAAAAATACGCTCTCTAGATGTTCCCTGCCTTTCCTTAGAAGGTCATGGTCTATTTCTCCATCATCCAGTAGCGAAGATAGGACTAGTGCAGACGATAGATACACGTTAATGATTGGCGATGTGAATGAAAAAATATTTCTGGAAGGATACCTTCCAAACCTGCGCGCCTTGCCCCTGAAGGACTGGAAATCATACGCTTGGAACAAGACATTGGCTGCGTGGACCAAAGGAGCACCTCTGACTCCGAGCCGTTTGAGGTAGTAGGAAAGATACTGTTGGAAGAAGACCCACCTCATCTTCTTAACTGCTTCAGGGTACAGGCTA
>WNGG01004191.1_pt1 | contig 25272 bp, 24 predicted proteins | sample 5400661 | NCBI WGS metagenome assembly WNGG01 (sample SAMN13153372, study PRJNA577476) | soil metagenome | isolation source: 100 cm soil or saprolite under Garry oak tree replicate 1 | place: USA:California | collected 2016-06-15
GGAAGTCACCTCCCGGAGGCGTTGCGGGAACTACCACCAGGGCGCTACGCAGTCGAGCCCATCGACGATCTACCACCGCTCACGCCGGAGGAGGATGTGGGGCTTCGCGCCGCTCTTGATCAACTCGATGCAGGCAGAGGGATTCCTCTTGCCGACGTTGTCCGGGAGATTCGACGTGGCTCCTCCAAACGATGACGATTGCCCTCTCTCCGCAGGCGCGGCAGGATCTGCGCCAACTGTATCAACAGATTGCACAAGATGATCCTGAGGCCGCTGACCGGGTGCTGGCACGAACCGTCGAGGTGATCGGGATGCTTGCGTCAGGCGGCGTTGAAGGCCGTGAAGTGCATCTTGCAGATGGCAGGCAGGTTCGGACGTGGCCCGTTCCTCCCTATCGAATCTACTACCGCAAGACGGCCGAGGTATTTCAGGTAGTCCGCGTGTATCACCAGGCACGCCGCTCAATCGAGCGTTAGGCCTCAGCGCTCGATCGTTTGGCTTCGGCCAGCTTAAGGAGCTTTTCGTATGCAGCCTGTCAACGTCCACGCCGCGAAAACACACCTGTATCGGTTGCTCCAGCGTGTTGCCCTGGGCGAGACCATCATGATCACCAAGAGGGGCCGGCCAATTGCGCGGCTGATGCCCGTGGCGCAGGCGCGCGGGTTGGCCGACCTCCTGGGGATCGATCGCGGCCGGATGCGGGTCGCTGAGGATTTCAACGCCCCGTTGCCCGACAAGGTCCTTTCAGCGTCCGAGGGCGCTCCGTCGCGCCGCCACACGAAGGCGCGCCGTCCCGCCCGCCGGCAGCGCCGGTGAGAGTCCTCCGCGACACGCACGTCTGGCTATGGATCCTCGCCGCACCCGAGCGGCTCTCTCGCGCGGGCCGGTCTCGGCTCGGCGACCCCGCCCATCAGTTCTACTTCTCAGCTGCCAGCGTCTAGGAGATCGCCATCAAGCAGGCGCTCGGGTGTGCCGTTCGTGTTGTTGCGCGCGGGCCCTTCTGCTAGCGTAAGCGCTGAGGGCCAGAGGGGGACGGGTGTAGTGGGCCACATACACCAAGAGGTGCGCGTTCGAGCAGAGCGGGCGATGACCATTCGTATGCTCGTGGATACGGGCGCAACTTTCTCAGTCGTCCCTCGGCGTTTAGCGCGCGCGCTCGGGATCAGGCGCCCGCGGCGATCCGTGAGCGTGCGCCTCGCCGATGGGAGGCGAGTGAGGCTCGGTGCCGATGTCGCGATTATCCGGATCGATGGCCGTGAAGCCCCGGCCACGCTCCTCGTGGGGGACGTTGACGAGCCCATTCTGGGCGTAGAGGCACTGGAAGCGCTGGGCCTCGTCGTCGACCCGCGGAAGAAGCGACTGTCTCCGTCCCGGCCTTACGCGGTGCGCCTCGGCGGCTACCGCTGATCTGGTTCGCAGCTGCCCCAATCGAGATGCCGGCTGGAGGAGATCTGGCCAGCCGGCGTGGCGAGGATTGTCCGGTTCGCTCGCACGGTCTTCCGTAAACCTGCGCAAGCTCCCGTCGACGCTCGCCTTCGACGCACTGGCATCCGTCGTGCTGCATGCTCCTCCCTGAGATGCCGGAGATGACGGCTGCCGCGGGCTCCCGTCCCGGCAATAAGTCGTCATCACCAACCCAGGAGGAGGAGTCCATGAAGCGAGTCACAGGGATCGCAGTGAGCGCGGTGCTCGTGCTTGCGCTCGGGGTACCGACCGTCGGCGCTCAGAACGACGCCCAGAACGCTCCGCCGAAACGGCAAGACATCCGGCAGGACACGCGGGAGATCCGACAGGATCGCCGCGAGCTCCGCGATGACAACCGCGACATCGGCCAGGACCGACGCGAGATCGGACAGGACACGCGCGAAATTCGCCAGGACCGCCGCAACATTCAACGCGATGAGCGCGAGCTGGCGGGGGACCGTCAGGACCTGGCGCGCGCCCTCAAGTCGGGGGACAAGGAGGCGGCGAAGGCCGAGCGCGCGGAGATCGCGAAGGACAAGCGCAAACTCCAGGCCGACCGTCGGGAGCTCGCACGCGACAAGCAGGCGCGCGAGCACGACCGGAAGGACCTGAGGCACGACGCCCGCGAGCGGTACCAGGACCGCCGCGATCTACACCGTGACGTCCGTGACCGGCACACTGACCGCCGAGACCTCCGGCAGGACCACGCCGCAGGCCGCAGCCCGCACGCCAAGAGGTAGACGCCCGCTCTCTCCCGGTGACGCGGGGCGCGGCTAAGCCGCGCCCCGTTTGTTTTGAAGGTACGGTAGCGTTCGTAAATCTCACCGCTCGAGTATTACAGTATTTGCGATAGGATCTGCCATGCGATGACCTTCCCCGAACTCTCTGGTCGATCGTGACGACGTCGACACTGGAAATGTGGATCGAGTCGTACTTCCACGCGTGAGATTCGCGCCACCATCCGACTCGAGGACACCGAAATGACGACGCCTCAGTATGGTTCCGATCTCGTGGTGGACCTGATGCGCGCGGCGGGCATCGAGTACGTCGCCTTCAACCCGGGCGCGACGTTCCGGGGCCTCCACGATTCGATCGTGAACTATGGCGGCAACCGGGCGCCGGAGATCATCCTCTGCACCCACGAGGAGATCGCGGTGAGCGTCGCGCACGCGAGCATGGCCATCTTCAACGCCTTCTGTGATCGGGCCCCGATCCTCGTCCTCGGAGGTACCGGTCCGATGGACACCTCGAAGCGTCGGCCCTGGATCGACTGGATCCACACGGCGCTGGTTCAGGGGACGTTGGTCCGCGACTACGTCAAGTTCGACGATCAACCGGCGAGCATTGCCGCCGTTCCTGAAGCGTTTGTTCGAGCCTGGCGGATCGCGCGGACCGAGCCGCAGGGTCCCGTGTATGTCTGTCTCGACGCCACAGTGCAAGAAGAACGTTTGGAGCGGGCCATCCCTTTACCGGATCTGGCCCGGTTCGAGCCCCCGGCGCCGCCGCAGGCCGACCCGCAGGCGCTCGAAGATGCAGCGCGCCGACTCTGCGAGGCTCGATCTCCCGTCATTCTTGTGGGGTCGCTCGGCGGCAAGCCGGCGGCCAGCCGGTCGCTCCTCCGCCTGGCCGATCTGCTCGCCGCGCCTGTCGTCGATCTGTCCGACGCCCACCAGGGGCGTCCGAGCGTCCCGAGCACCTACGCGCTGGACATGAGCGCAGCACGGCAGGACGTTGTGGCAGATGCCGATGTCGTCCTCGCGCTCGACGTCCCGAACCTCCTCGGCGCGCTTGCCGACGTGGACCGGGCCACGCGACAGGTCCAACTTCTGAACGACCGGACTAAGGTCATCACGATCTCGCTCGACGACTACGCGCACCGAAGCTGGGCCCAGACGTATCTTTCGCTCGTACCGGTCGACCTCCCGATCGCCGCGCATCCGGCCGTCGCCCTGCCGGCTCTGGTGGCGCTGGTCGAGGATCGCCTGAAGAACGATCCCGAGGCGGGAGCCCGCCGATCCCGAGCGGAGCGAATCGCCGCCCGGCGCACGGCCCTCGCGGCTGAGTGGCGCAAGACCCTGGAGCGCCAGCGCTCCGAGCGACCGATCGCCCAAGCGGTGCTCGCCGCCGAGGTGTGGGAAGCGATCAAAACGGACGACTGGATCCTGGCGAACGGCACGGCCAACGGATGGGCGCGCCGCCTCTGGGAGTGGCGGCCCGAACGGAGCTACGGCGGCAGCGGCGGGGCGGGGCTCGGCTATGGTCTCGGCGCCTCGATCGGCGTGGCCCTCGCGCATCGCGACTCAGGACGGCTGTGCATCGACCTTCAGTCGGACGGCGATCTGCTCTACGTTCTCGGCGGCCTCTATACCCTCACGCACCATCGGCTGCCGCTCCTCATCGTCACGTGCAACAACCGCTCGTACTACAACGACGAGGAGCACCAGGAGCGCATGGCCCTGGTGCGGGGACGGCCGGTGGAGAACAAGGGCATCGGGATCCGGATCGACGACCCCGCCCCAGACTTTGCGAAAATCGCCCAGGGTTTTGGAATCTACGCCGAAGGTCCCGTCGAGGACCCCGCGATGCTCCCACCCGCCCTGAAGCGCGCGCTTCGGGTTGTGCGGGACGAGCGTCGGCCGGCGCTGATCGACGTGGTGATCCAGCCCCGATGAGCGTGACGACCATCGATCGAACCGCCCTGCGCGCGCGTCTCATCGAGCTCGGCGTGCTGCTCGCTGTGAGCGTCCCCTTCCTGTTCGTCGAGCTCGGGATGCCGCTGCTCGACCCCGACGAAGGGCTCTACGCCACCATCGCGCAGGAGATCCTGAACCGCCGGGACTGGCTGATCCCGCACATCAATGGCCTCCCGTACCTGGAAAAACCGCCACTCTACTTCTGGCTGACCGCGCTGACCTTCTGGGTCTTCGGCCCCTCGGAATGGGCGGTGCGCTTGTGGTCGGCGCTCGCCACGCTGGGTTCGGTGCTCCTCACGTGGGGGATCGGGAGGCGCCTCTACGACGATCGCGCCGGGGTGCTCGCCGGCCTCGCGCTCGCAACCGTCGTCGGCAACGCCCTCTACGTGCGCAAGGCCTCCACCGACCAGCTCTTCGTGTTCTGTCTCGCGCTGGCCATGTACGGGTTCCTGCGCGACGTCGAGCGCCCGGACCTCAAGCTCACACGCTTCCTGCTCTTCTACGTCGGCGCGGCGCTCGGCGTGCTCGCCAAGGGGTTTCTCGGACTGATCTTCCCGCTGCTGATCTTCGGGGTCGGCCTCGCCGTGGCGCGGGGGCTCACCTGGCGCGAGCTCAACTTTGCGCCCGGTGCGGCCCTGTTCCTGCTCATCGCGGCGCCCTGGCACGTGCTCGCGGCCTGGCGATCGCCGACGCTGTTCGAATTCTACGTCCTCGACAACCATCTGCTCCGGTTCCTCAACGCCCGGCGGTTCGTGGAAGACGACGTGCCGATCTCCACCCTCGGCTTTCTGGTGGTGAGCTTCCTCTGGGCGTTTCCGTGGGGAGTCTTCGTGCTGGCGCGGCCCGCGCCGGATCCATCCCCTGTCGCGCGCTGGCGGCCGGTGATCGCGGTCTGGGCGCTCGTGATCGTGGGGCTCTTCGCGCTCTCGCGATTCAAGCACGAGTACTACGCGCTGCCCGCGTTCCCTGCGATCGCCGTCCTGGTTGGCGCCGCATGGGCGAGCGGTCGCGACATCCGACGCTGGCTGTGGGTCGGAATGGTCGGGTGCGGAGCAGGCGGCCTCTGGGCCCTCTTTATGGGCGCCGGGCTCACGCCCGCGCAGGCCATGAGCGGGCTCGCTGTGCTGAACGCGTACTACCGGATCCTCCACGAGCAGGGCGTCCTCTTCCCGTTCGCGTCGCCACGTCCGTTCGGCGTGCTCCTGCAGTGGTTGGGGCTGACCCTCCTCCTGGGCTGGAGTGTCGCCACCTTCTGCTGGGCGCGCGGCTGGCGTCGGGCCTCGTTCGGCTCGCTCGTGGCCGTCGCGGGTGTGATCACCGTCCTGATCCTCAGGCTCTTGGCCGTCGTCGAGCCCCACCACTCGGCGAAAGAGATCTCGAGGGCGATCATGGCCCACGCCCGGCCGACCGACGTGATCGTGGTCGAAGGCTCGCTGGAGTACAGTCCGGCGCTCCTGTTCTACACGGGGCGCCCGGTGCTGATTGTCAACGGCGCCGTCGGCTATTTCTCGTTCGCCTCGACGCTGCCGGAGGCGAACGGCGTCTTCATCGACACCCAGGAGTTGATCCAATCGTGGGAAGGGCCGCGACGAGTGTTCCTCGTGGTCCGGCGCCCTCGGGCCGAAAGCGTCGTGGCGGCGTTACCCGCGACCAGCGTGATCGAGCTCGGGCGCTACGGCTCGCGCTGGCTCTTCTCGAATCGCTAGCCACCGAAGGAACAGCCTCGGCGACGCGAGTCAGGTAGGTCATCAGGGCCGGTTCGTCACCAGCTGGAAGCGTGGTCCCGTGGCGAGTCGGACGGCGCCGGGGAGGTCACGGCCGCGGTCGCCGACGACGAAGACGCGGCCGCTCGAGGCCCACAACCGCTCGAACTCCTCGCGCGTCAGGAAGAGTCCGGGCGCGTCGCCCTTGTGGTATCCGAAGAGGAGGTCGCCGCCAGCGCCATCGAGCATTCGGGTGGGATAGCCCGTGTAGAGCGACACGCCGCAGTAGTCCTCGTAGTTCCCCCAGACGACGAGCTCCGCCCGTGGCTCCCAGAGCTTGCGGATGATCGGCGCGAGATCACGCTGCGAGCGATCCGGAGCGACCAGGCGGTGGCCGAGCTCGACGAACCACAGGAGCCCGACCGCCCCGGCCAGCCAGATCGTGAACGCCAGGCGAGCGCGGGGGAGGCGCGACGCGAGCACGGCCGCGCCTCCGAGGACGACGATGAACACGGCAAACGGGAGGACGAGCCGCAGGCATTCTTCGACGAAAGCGAACGACGCTTCCCGGTGGTGGGCGAAGTACTCGCGGTAGACGCCGTCGAGCAGCGTGAAGAGTAAGGTGAGCGACTCCGCGGCGCTTTGCCGGAACAAGACGAGCCACGAGAGGACGGCGACTCCAAAGAAGAGGACCATCCACGCGGGGACGCGGACGCCGGCCCGCGATGGCCGGGTGTCGATCGCTCCCCGCCAGTATGCCGCCACGACCACGGCGAGGGCCGGGAACGCGGGCAAGGCGTAATATTCGAGCCGCGAGCCGCTCGTCGTGAAGAACGCGATCACCCAGGCCGACCAGACGAGCGGCAGCGCGAGAGCCTTCCGGAGGTCGGCCGACGCAAGGGCAGCGGGGAGGAAGAGCGACCACGGGAGGAGCCAGAGGACGCTCGCGAGCCAGAACCCGCCGATCGCGAGAGGCGTGTAGTCGATCGGCTCCCGCGCGTTGAAGAAGCGGAGGAGGTGCTCGTTCACGAGGTAGAAGCGGAGGAAGTCAGGGTCCCGTACGCCGAGGAGGAGGTGCCAGGGGACGAGGACGAGCGACACGATCGCCACGCCGAGGCGCGGGCGGAGGTCGTGCAGGAGGCGTATCGGGCCGAAGAGGAGCGCGCAGGTGGCCGCGGTTCCCAGCGGAAAGACGAGGCCGGCGAGGCCTTTGGTGAGCCCTGCCAGCGAAAGACCGCCCCAGAACAAGAGGGGTCCGAGTAGGCCGCGCTGGCCCCGCGCGACGACCACGAGGCCGAGCAGCGAGACGGCGAGCCAGAGAACGAAGAGGGTGTCGGTGAAGAGGAACCGCCCGTAGAGGAAGGGGCCCGCCGAGGTCGCGAAGACGAGCGCCGCCAGCGGCGCCGTCGCGGCGCCGAGAAGCTCGCGCGCGAGAAAGAACGTGACCGCGACCGTGGCGACGTACGCCACCGCGCTCGGCACGCGCGACGCCCCCTCGGTCTGGCCGAACAGCCGGTACGAGGCGGCCACGCTCCAGTAGAGGAGCGGCGGCTTCTCATAGTAACGGACGCCGTTCAGGCGCGGCTGCACCCAGTCGCCGTCGTCGAGCATCGCGCGTGCGATCAGCGCATAGCGCGCTTCGGCCGGGCTGGAGAGCGGCCGCTCGCCGAGCTGGTAGAAAGCGAGGACGGCCGACAGGCCGAGACACGCGGCCAGCCGCAGCGCCGTCCGCCCGCTCATTCGGCCGCGCGATCGCGCGCGACCCGGGTCGGATCCAACCCGACGACCTCGTCGACGACGAAGATCGGGCGGTTCTGGACCTCCTCGAGGACACGGCCGACGTACTCGCCGAGCATGCCGATCACCAGGAGCTGGAGCCCGAAGCAGAACGCAAGCGCGGCCACGACGCCGGCGAGGACCGGCATCCCCCTGAGCAGCACGACAAGTCCTGCCGCGAGCGAGAGCGCCGAGATTGCGGCGCCCGCGAGCGCCACCAGCCGGAGCGGGACGACGGAAAACGACACGATCCCCGAGACCGCCAAGTCCAGGAGCCGCCAGACCGTGTACGTGGCCCTGCCCTTGCGGCGGCGATCGCGCTCGTAAGGAAACCCGACCTGACGGAAGCCGACCCAGCTCCTGAGCCCGCGCAGATAGGGGTGGCGCTCGCGAATGGCGACGATCAGGTCCACGACCCGGCGGTCCATCACCGCGAAGTCGGCGGAGTCGAGGGGCATCGTGGTCTTCGAGAGGCGCGTCTGAACACGGTAGAAGGTCGCCGCCGCCGCGCGGGTGAACCATCCCTCGCTCCGCGCCGCGCGGACGCCGTAGACGACCTCGGCACCCTTCCGCCACACGCGCACCATCTCACGGATCAGCTCGGGCGGGTCCTGGAGGTCGCCGTCCATCACGGCCACACACGCGCCGCGGGCGAAGGTGAGGCCGGCGAAGATCGCCGCCTGATGGCCGAAGTTGCGCGAGAGGCTCACGAGCTTGAAGCGCGGATCCTCGCGGGCGAAGTCGCGGATGATGACGGGCGTGGCGTCGGTGCTACCGTCGTCGACCAGGATGCACTCGAACTCGTGATCGGCTAGCGCCGCCACGAGCCGGGCGCGGAGCTCGGGAAGGTTCGCCTCCTCGTTGCACACCGGGACGACCACCGAGACCAGCTCGCCCATCAGCGTGCCTTCACACTAGCTCGGCTCGCAGGCTAGAATGTCGCTCACCGTGATCTCGCGCCGGGCACGGCGATGCTGACCCTCTATCGCTTCCCGACGCTGTACCGCCTCGCGATGCGAGTCGGCTACGGAGCGGACGCCGAAGCGCGCTATCCGCTTGTCGCCGACCTCGTGGCCGACCGCACCGATCAGCCGGGCCACATCCTGGAGCTCTGCTGCGGCGACCTCGCGCTCTACCGGCATCTCTTGCGGCGAGGACTTGCGCGGTCGTATCTCGGCCTCGAGCAGTCGTCGGCCATGCTGAGGCTCGCCCGCCGGCGCGGTGTGGATGTCCGCGCGTTCGACGTGCGCGCCGCTGGCGAGCTGCCGACGGCCGACACCGTGATCATGCAGGCAAGCTTATATCAGTTCCACGACATCGCCGACACCTTGCTTCCGCGCCTGTGGGCGGCCGCCAGGCGTCTCCTCGTGATCGCCGAGCCCGTGCGCAATTTGTCGCAGTCGCGATACGGCGCGGCCCACTGGGCCGCGCGCATTCTGACGCGGACCGACGACCGCGTTCATATCTTCCGCTACACCGAAGCGACGCTGCTCGAGCTCTATCAGCGCTGCAAGATCCCGGTGAGCCGTCTCGATCGCACCCCGGGCGGGCGCGAGATCGTCGTCTGCTCATTCAAGGCTCCTTCACTCTCAGCTGGACCGTGATGCTCGACGGCGGCAGCGAGTCGCGCTCCGCCGTGTAGCGCAGCTCCTGGAATCCCGGGAGCGGTGTCGTTGCCACGACGCCGACCCACTCGCACCGCGAGCCGTCTCGCATCCGTCGGCGCGTCCTCGGATAGCCTGCAAGGGCCACCGGCTCTCCGTTGATGCTGAGCGCGAACCGCATCGTCGCCAGCTCCCGCGCGAGGCCGGGCTCGTCGCGGGCACACCACGCCGGACCGAGGGGAATGCCGTGCCCGTCGATGATCGCCTCCTGGTACGCGTGATGCTCGCCGGGCTCGCGCCAGCCGTCGGGCAAGAGCGCCTCCCAGAAGACGGCGTCGCGGTAGTCGAATCCGATGTCGGGCGCGAGCCCGAGCGCGGCGACGCTCGCCGGCGGCTCGACCCCTGACGGCCGGTACGCGGCGGCGAGCCCGAGGGCCACGAGCGCGAGCGCCGCAGCCACCGTCGCTCGAGCGCTCTGCCGGCTGCCGAACGTCTTCCCGGCTGGCCGCCCCGCCGCCACGCTCGCAACCAGGGCTCCCAGCACCCAGCCGACCCAGGCGCTCCCGATCGCGGTGAGGGTGACGCCGGGGAAGGCCGCGGCGACACGTCCGAGATCCCAGGGTCGGCCGACGGCCCACACCATCCACGCGGCCTCCTGCGTGTAGAGCACGATCGAGAGCGCGACGCCCGCGAGGACAGGCGCCAGCGCCGAGTAGCGCGGGACGGGGAACGCGGCGACGACGAGGTCGATCGCCAGCGCGGGCAGGATCGGGATCGGCGTGAAGGTCGGGATCCGCATGTCGAACGCGCGAAGCACGAGAAGGATCACGACGTGCTGGACGGTGAAGAGCACCGCCGTCGCCGTGGCGGCGCCGGGGCCGAGCGCGCGCGTGGCGGTCACGAGGATGGCCGGCAGGAACAGCGCCAGGAGAAACGGATAGAAGTCGGGCGTGCGCCCCCACGCGTCGAGGGTGTAGTGGTCGAGCGCGACCATGGATTTGTGGATCAGGTCGGCGAGGCAGAAGAGCAGGATCACGCGCGGCGCCCACCAGCGATGCGTGCGCGCGAAGCGCGTGTGGGCGGCGACGGCGAAGACGAGCCCCACCGCGATGAGGACCGTCCCGGCGAGGCCGACGAGGTGCGGCGGGCTCCAGAGGTTCACGTCCTTTCCGACGTTCACGTGCCACCACTCGTCGAGCGCAGCGCCGGCCACGGCCAGGAGAAATCCCGCGCCGCTCAGCGAGAGCCCGGCGGGGGCGCCGTAGCGTCTCCGCCCCCAGGCGAGCGCCCACGCACTGACGAGGCCGTTGGCTGCGACGCCGGTGTACATGAGGACGTGAGGGGGTGAGAGGAAGCTGTCGCGGCCGATCGTCCGGTGCCAGGCGACGTCCCAGAGCAGGCCCGGGAAGCCGAACCAGCCGGCGCCCAGGGCGAGCGCGAGGGCCAGCGTGACGGGATCGACCCGTCGCGTCACCGGCGGTCCGCCAATGCTCACGGATCCTTGAAGGTCACGCGCAGCTCGACGTGGGTCCGCGCTAGCCCGGCGAGCCCGCGGTGCTCGACCGTGTACACGAACCGGTTTTGGCTCGCCCGCTGAAACGCGGACGCCACGCCCACCCACGCGCAGTACTGACCCTCGCGTAGGGGTAGACGAACGAGCGGGTACGGCGCGAGATCGACGGGAGTGCCGTTCACCTCCATGGTGAAGCGCACGGTTGGCAGGTCAGCGGCGAGCGCAGCCGCGGTCGGTGCACACCAGGCCGGACCGACGGGGAGCGGGAAGCCGTCGATGATCCCTTCACTGAGCGCCTGCACCCGTGCTGCGGATTGCCAGCCGTCCTCGAAGAGGACGTTCCAGAAGACTGCATCTTGGTATCGGAAGACCGGTAGCGGAGCAAGCTTCAGCTCACCCACCGTCATCGGAGGGCCGAAGATCTGAGGCCGATTCGTGGAGGCAAGGCCAGCGGCCGTGAGCCCGAGCGCGACAACAACCGCCCAGCGGGCGCGGCCCGTGCTGCCTAACGCGGATCCGACGGGCTTACCGGTCGCCGTGACCACGAGGAGCCCGCCGAGCACCCAACCCACCCACCCGCTCAGACCTCCAGCAAGGACCGATCGCGGGAGCCCAGCGAGGACGCGATCGAGCGGCCAGGGATGGCCGACGACATGGGCCATCCAAAGAGTCTCGACGAGGGTGAAGACAAAGGTGAAGACCAGCCCCAACGCGATAGCGAACCAGGCGCGCTCGCGATAGCGACGAACTGCGACGGCAAGGAACGTGAGGACGAGCGCAGGGAGGGCAACGATCGGCGTCACGGTATAGCGGTCGAACTCGATCGCGCGCAGAATCGTGTCGGTCGTGAGCGCCACGGCGAGAAACCCAAGACTCACCAGCGTCGGCGCCAACGGCCCGAGCGCTCGCCCGGCAGCCACGAGCACCAGAGGGAGCAGGAGTGACGACAGGTACGGGTACAGATCCGGTGTGCGGCTCTCCGGGATCATCGTGTAGTGCGCCTGGACGAAGAGCGCACGGTGAACGAGGTCGACGAAGACGGCGAGCATCGCCAGCCGCCAGAGCCACATCCGCCGGAACACTCGCCTACCCGCCTGGCCTGCGACCGCGAACAGCAGGCCGATCGCCGTGACACCGGCGCCGAAGTGGCCCATAAGGTGCGAAAAGCTCCAGATGAGAGCGTCCTTGCCGTAAAGCCAGTGCCACCACACGTCGATTGGGGCCGCGGCGCCAACGATGAGCACGCCGAGCGCCGCAATGCCGAAGCCCACCGGGACCTGGAGGCGGCGAAGGGCGAGGACCGTGCCGCCGAAGTCCGAAGCGCGCCCGAGTGTGGCAGCCGCGACGGCCGCGACGGCAGCTCCCCAGATGCCTAAACCACCGCAATAGATGAAGAGGTGCGGCAGGACGAAGAACGAGTCGCGGCCAATCGTGCGGTGCCACGCGGTGTCGAGAAAGACGCCGACCATTCCGAGGCCGCCGAAGGCCAGCGCGACCGCGATTGCTATGTTAGGAATCAAGAGTTGACCTTTCGCGACTCGCGGGATCTCCACCTACCCCTACGAGCCTCTCGGCTTGCTCGAGGTCCCGCACCGCCTGGGCGAACGGGTCACCGCCGGGGCCATGATACCCAAGCCATGATCCCAGGGAGGGCTTCACTCGGAGGCCCATCATGGAAGAGATGATCCGCAAGCAGGTCTACATCGAGCCACGCCAGGAGCGTCTGCTCAAGGAGCGGGCGCGGAGATATCGCGTCACGGAGGCCGACCTTATCCGCCAGGCCATCGACCGGGGGCTCGAGCGGACGGCACTATCGATTCCCGACCCTGAGGCGTGGAAAGCGTTCAAACGTCGAATCGCGCCCAAGAAGGGCGACCCCGCTCGCAGCGTGCGGCGGTGGACGCGCGATGAGCTCTACACGCGTTGACGTCCTGGTCGACGCAAACGTTTTCGTCTACACCTACGTCACGGCGGAGCCCGAAAAGAGAGCTCGCGCGCTAGACGCCCTCGACCGGTTGGTGCTTCACGGCCGCGGCAAAATCTCGACCCAGGTGCTCGGAGAAGTTTTTCGAGTTGTGACGGCCAAGCTGAGACCCTCCAGAAGCGCCGGCATCAGATCACCACGGTCACCTTGATGGAGCCGGGCTGGGCGTGGGCCACGAAGGCGTCGCTGATCGTCTCGAGCGCGAAGTGGTGGGTGACGAGGGGCCGCGTCTTGACGGTCCCGTCGGCGACGAGGCGCATCGCCTCGGCGAACTCGTCCTGGTAGATCATCGAGCCCACGATGGTGACCTCGCGGCGAACGACGAAGAAGAACTCGACGGGCGTCGGCTCGTGGGGCAGTCCGGTCAGGACGACCCGCCCGCCGGGCCGCACGAGCATCAGAGCGTGATGCACCGCCTCGGCCGTGCCCGCCGTCTCGATCACGCAATCGACGCCCTCGCGCCCTGAGAAGACGCGCGCCGCGGCCTCGACCGACCCGTCCGCAAGCGCATGCGTCGCCTCGGCGCCGAGGTCGCTCGCGAGCGCGAAGCGCCGCGCGCTGCGACCGACGACGAGGACGCGCGCTCCGTGGCCGCGCACCACCTGGAGGGCCAGGAGCCCGAGCGTCCCCGCTCCGACGACGGCCACGGTCTCGCCGGAACGAACGCCGCCCCGGCCGACGGCGCGGACGACGACCGCGAGGGGCTCGGTGAGGACCAGGTCTTCGTCGGCGACGGCGGCGGGCGCCCGCCAGCAACAGCGCGACGGGACGCGCACGAGCTCGGCAAAGCAGCCATCCACGTCGATCCCGACCGCGGTGCGCGCCAGGCAGATGTTCCGGTTGCCCTCCAGGCAGAGCGGACACGTCCCGCACGAGTAGTTCGGCTCGACCGCGACACGATCGCCGGGCGCCACGCGCGTCACGCCGGGGCCGACCGCCTCGACGCGGCCGACGAACTCGTGCCCCATCACCCGCGGATAGGCCACGGGCCTGTCGCCCGACCAGATGCGGTAGTCGGTCCCGCAGAGACCGGCGACGCCGACGCGCACCAGGACCTCGTCGGCTCGGACCTCGGGCGCTCTCGACGACTCGACGCGCAAGTCGCGCGGACCGTGAAGAATCGCGGCTTTCACGCGGAAAATGTACCCCACTCTCTGGCTTTTTCCTAGAAAGGCGGCCGGGGTCGGTGGTAGCCTGCATCTTGGGACGGTTGATGACCTCGTTCCTCTACTACCTCTACGAGCGACGTCTCCTTCGGCAGATTCGGGGACGACCGGTCCCCCGGCACCTCGGCATCATCCTCGACGGCAACCGCCGGTACGCGCTCAAGCGCGGCTTCGTCGACCCATGCCAGGCGTACGCGCTGGGCGCACGGAAGCTCGACGACGTGCTCCTCTGGTGCGCCGAGCTGTCGATCCCCGCGGTGAGCCTCTGGGTCCTCTCGACGGAGAACTTTCGCCGGGATCCGAGCGAAGTCTTCGGGATCCTGTCGACCATCGAGGCCAAGCTCGTCCAGCTCGCCCGTCACCCGAGGATCCGCCGTCTCGGGGTCCGGGTCCGCGCCGTCGGCAAGCTCGATCTCCTGCCGGACTCGGTGGTCGCCGCGATCCGTGAGGCCGAGGAGGCCACCGCCGCCAATCGCGAGATGGCGCTGACGATCGCCGTCGCCTACGGCGGGCGCCAGGAAATCATCGACGCGATGCAGGCACTGCTTCGCGAGAAGGCCAAGCAGGGCGAGGACCTCGAGACGATCATCGAGGGCATCTCCGAGGAGACTCTCGCCCGGTACCTCTACGCGCCCGACCTTCCCGATCCCGACCTGATCATTCGAACGAGCGGCGAGGTGCGGCTCTCGGGGTTCCTGCTCTGGCAGAGCGCGTACAGCGAGTTCTACTTCTGCGACGTTCACTGGCCGGCGTTCAGGAAGATCGACTTCCTGCGCGCCGTGCGCGCGTTCCAGGAGCGGGATCGTCGCTTCGGATCGTAAGGGGGGCGAAGCCCCCCTCCGAGGAAACTACGCAGCCGAGTGGCCGCCGTCCAGGAAGATGGTCTGGCCCGTCATGAAGTCGGAGGCGGACGAGGCCAACAAGACCGCGAGCGGGCCGATCTCCTCCGGCCGGCCGATCCGGCGCATCGGGACGTCGCGGGTGAGCCGCTCGTTGATCTTCGGGTCCGCGAACGCGTCGTCCGTCATGGGCGTGGCGAACCAGCCCGGAGCGATCGCGTTCACCTGGACATTGTGGCGGGCCCACTCGACGCCGAGCGCGCGCGTCAGCGCGATCACGCCGCCCTTCGTCGCGGCGTAGATCGTGTAGCCCGGGAGCCCCACCTGCCCTAGCACCGAGGCGACGTTGATGACCTTGCCCGACCTCTGCGCGATGAGGTGGGGCGCGGCGGCGCGGCAGCCGTTGAAGACGCCGGTGAGGTTCACATCCACCATGAGCCGCCAGTCCTCCGTGGTCATCTCGACGAGCGGAGCCACCTTGGCGACGCCCGAGTTGTTGACCACGATGTCGAGGCGTCCGAGCTCACGCCTCGTGCGCTCGATGAGCGCCTCGACCTCGGCGTAGCTCGCGACGTCCGTGGGGGCGACGAGGGCGCGCCGGCCCGCCGCGTGGACGCGGCGCGCGGTCTCCTCGAGGTCTGCCTTCGAGCGCGCCGCCAGGGCCACGTCAGCGCCGGCCCCGGCGAGCGCCACGGCGAGCGCGCGGCCGAGCCCACGGCTCGCGCCCGTGACGACGGCGACTTTGCCCGCGAGCGTCAGCGGTAGAGCGCCTCGATCGCGTCCTGGTACTTCTGCGCGACGACCTTGCGTTTCACCTTCAGGGTCGGCGTGAGCTCACCGCCGTCGAGGCTGAAGTCCCCGGGGAGCACCGTGAACTTCTTGATCTTCGCGTACGACTGGAGCTGCGTGTTCTTCTCCTCCACGGTGCGCCCGACGCGCTCGACGATCTTGGGGTGCTTGACGAGCACGGTGGGGTCGTTGACGAGGATCCCCTGGTCGCGGGCGAACTTCGTCAGCTCCTCGGGGTTGACGGTGATGAGCGCCACCGGGTACGGGCGCCGGTCGCCGTAGACCATCACCTGGCTGATGAACGGGTCGGCCTTGAGCATGTTCTCGACGTTCTGGGGCGCGATGTTCATGCCGCCGGCGGTGACGATGAGGTCTTTCTTCCGATCGGTGATGAAGAGGAAGCCGTCCGCGTCGAGCGTGCCGATGTCGCCCGTGTGGAACCAGCCGCTGGGCTCGAAGACCTCCTTGGTCGCGTCGGGCTGCTTGAAGTAGCCACGCGTGGCGATGTTGGGCCCGCGCGCGAGGATCTCGCCGTCGGGCGCGATCTTGAGCTCCACCCCCGACAGCGCCTGGCCGACGGAGCCGAACTTGAAGCGAGTCGGTTGATTGAAGGTCAGGGCCGGGCACGTCTCGGTGAGCCCGTACCCCTCGAGGAGCAGGATCCCCGCGGCGTGGAAGAACTCGGCGATGTCACGCGACAGGGGCGCCCCCCCGGAGACCGCCCACTGGAGCCGTCCGCCGAGCGCGGCGTGGAGCTTCGAGAAGACGAGCTTGTGGGCGAGCTTGCGCTTCCACTCGAGCGCCGCCGGCACGGGCTGGCCTTGCTGCTGGTGGCGGCTCACGTCGCGGCCCACGCCCACGGCCCAGCGGAAGATCTTTTGCTTCGCGGGCGAGCCCGCCTCGACGCCAGTCAGGATCTTCGCGTAGACCTTCTCGAAGACGCGCGGGACACTGCAGATGAAGTGCGGGCGCACCTCCCTCAGGTTCTCGCCCACCTTGTCGAGGTTCTCGGCGAAGGCCGTCGTCAACCCGTGGGCCACGCCCAGGAACGACTCGAGCCGCGCGAAGGAGTGGGCGAGCGGCAGGAAGAGCAGGTGCACCCACCCCTCCTCCACGGGCGTCCGCTGCTTGGACGCGCTCACCGCGGCGATGTGGTTGGCGTGGGTCTGGAGGACGCCCTTCGGAGGTCCGGTCGTCCCCGAGGTGTAGACGATTGTCGCGAGGTCCGCGGGGCCGGTCGTCGTTACCCGCTCGGCGAGCGTCGACTTGTGAGCCGCCTCGCTCTCGCGCCCCAGCCTTCGGAGCGACGCCCACGTCATCACCATCTTCGGCGGCTGCGGGGCGTCGTAGCCCGCGATGACGACGATCTGCTCGAGGCGCGGCATCTTGTCCCGGGCCTGGAGCGCCTTGGCGAGCTGGGCCGGGTCCTCCACGATCAGGGTTTTCGCCTCCGAATCGTTGATCACGTAGGCGATGAGGTCCGGCGGATAGGACGGGTAGACCGGCACCGTGACGCACCCGGCGCTGAAGATCGCGAAGTCGGCCTGCACCCACTCCGCGCGGCTCGCCGAGAGCAGCGCGATCTGCTCGCCCTTCTGCCGCCCCAGAGCGATCAGCCCCAAGGCCAGCTCGCGGACGTTGTCGCCGACCTCGCGCCATGTGACGGTCTTCCACCCGGCGCCCTGCTTGAACGATTGCGCCGGGCGACCGGCGCTCTTCTCCACGCGGTCCCAGAACATCCGCGCCAGCGTGTCGGCAGCCATGGGCCCCCCTAACTCAGCAATTTCAAAAGACTTCTAGACCGTAGCACGAGCGGTATAACGCGATGCGAAAATTAACTTGACAATGATAACGCGACGCGTTAATACTCACGCTAATACTCACGGCGGACGGAGACGCGTATGGCGAAACCCGGTGGGACGAAAAACGAAACAGAAGGTGCAGGAGGAGCGACCCATGATGGACGATCCCAAGAAGGCTCAGGAGTTGCTCGGCCAGATCACCGGCAAGGCCGTCGAGACGATGACGGTCTGGGCCGATGCGAATCAGCGCGTGCTGCGCGAGCTGGTCGAGTTCGGGGCGACGAGCGCGAAGGAAGGCGTGCGGCTCTACGCCGAGCTGCAGCAGAGCGCCATCGAGGCCCTGCGCGACTCGCAGGCCGCGGCGCTGCGCTGGCAGACGGCGTGGCAGGACGGCGGTAAGGACCCCGTCCAGCTCTACCAGAAGGCCCTCGCCGAGGGCGTGGAGAACGCTCAGAAGGCGTTCAAGGTCCTCGAGACGCAGGCCCAGGCGGTGACCCGGTCCGCTGAGCGGCTGCAGACCTCCGCAGAGCAGGCGGGCAAGGGTCTCCAGGAGACGTACGCCGCCGTCGTGTCGAAGCTGAAGGACGTGTGCGCACAGAACTGAGCGCGCGCTCGCGCCCCTCGCGCGATCCAGGCGGCCCGGCGTCACACGCCGGGCCGTTCTACTTCGGCTGCGCCTTGCGCTTCTCCAGCCGCTCTTCGAGCGACTTGAGGCGCTCCCGCAGCGCGGCCACTTCTTCGCGCAGCCTATCCGCGTCCACCTCGGCCGTCCCGTCACGCTTGGGCTCGGAGCGGGTTCCGAGGCCCGCGCCGGCCATCATGCTCCCCCACCCCGCGCGACTCATCCACTCCTGGAAGACGCGCTCCATCTCGCGCTGGTTGGAGATGACTCCCTCGAGGCTCGACTTCATCGAGCGCTGCAGGAAGTCCTGCCAGGCCTCGCCGTGCTTGATGAGCTGGTGGAGGAAGCCGGTCGGCAGGCCGCCACGATGGCTCCGCTGGTTCTCGAGAATGATCTGCGTCAGCGTCACGCCAGTGAGGTCCTCGCCCGACGCCGCGTCGACGACGGAGATCTCCTTGCCCGTGCGGATCATCTCCTCGATCTCCTCGAGGGTGACGTAACGACTCTCCTGCGTGTCGTAGAGTTTCCGGTTCGAATACCGTTTGATGACGTACGCCATGGCACTCCTCTGCAGGGGGATGGGATCCCCTGGCGCCATGATGAATCGCATAACACTCCGCGTCAAGAGGGCCAGGCGTGGCACCGTGCTAGACTGACCGCCCACAACGAGGGGAGGACACGATGAAGCTCAAGGGTCGCACCGCGCTCGTCACCGGTGGCTCCCGCGGGATCGGCCGTGCCGTCGCGTGGGCGCTCGCCGAGGAGGGCGCCGACGTCGCCGTCAACTACGTCTCGAGCGAGGCGGCGGCCAACGACGTCGTCGAGCAGATCCGCAAGATGGGCCGGCGCGCGACGCTCGCGCAGGCCGACGTCGCCGACTTCCCCGACACGTTCAGGATGGCGCAGGAGATCCTGAAGGAGTTCGGGCACCTCGACATCCTCGTCAACAACGCCGGCATCAACTCCGACAAGACTTTCGTGAAGATGGATCACGCCTCGTGGCGGAAGGTGCTCGCGATCAACCTCGACGGCGTCTTCAACTGCACCAAGGTCTTCATCGACCAGATGCTCAGGCAGGGCTACGGGCGCGTCGTCAACATGACGTCGGTCATCGGCCAGATCGGCAACTTCGGCCAGGCCAACTACGCCGCGTCGAAGGCGGGGGTGGCGGCGTTCACGAAGTCGCTCGCCAAGGAGCTCGCCGGCAAAGGCATCACGGTGAACGCGATCGCGCCGGGGTTCATCGAGACCGAGATGGTCCACGGGATCCCGGACAAGGTGAAGGAGAAGCTGCTCGCTCAGATCCCGCTGAAGCGGTTCGGCACGCCGGCGGAGGTCGCGCGTGCCGTCGTCTACATGGTCTCGACCGACGGGGACTACATCACCGGGGCCGAGGTCTCGATCAACGGCGGGCTGCTGATGTGACCATCGTCGCCCAGGCGGCCAGCGCCTGGGCGGCCCAGGACCAGGGCCTCAGGGCGAGCCGGACCAGCGACGCTGCCACCCCCCGCTCCTCCTCGTAGACGATGTGGGTCCCTGACGGCATCACCCACGCCTCGCCTGACAGGACGTCCTCCCCCCGCTGGTTCGTGCAGGTCGTCCGGAGCCGGATGCGGTTGCGCTCGTGGATGACCTCGAGCACCTCGACGCGCGCGGTGATGGTGTCGCCGGCCTTGACGGGCTTCACGAACTTGAGGCTCTGCGAGAGGTAGATCGCGCCGGGGCCCGGGAGCATGTTGCCGATGACCGCCGAGATGAGCCCGGCCGTGAAGAGGCCCGGCGCGATCGGTTCCTTGAAGGGCGTCGTCGCCGCGTAGGCGACGTCGCTGTGCAGGGGATTGACGTCGCCCACCGCTTCGATGAAGTCCGCGATGTCCTGGTCCTGCACCGTTCTGACGATCTCCGCGTGGTCGCCCCTCGCCACTTCAGTAATGGTCTTCCCGATCATTGGGGCTCCTTGCCGAAACGCCGCAGCACCGCATCGATGCGGTCCTCGAGCCGCTCGAGCCGCTCCTCGAGCTCCACGATCTGCTTCGCGACCGCCGTCACCTGACTGCGCGAGGGCAGGCCCAGCGCCTGCAGCGCCCGCTCGGTCTGCGCCTCGGCGGCTTTCCGGAGGGGCCCGAGCGCCGCGAGGAACTGATCGAACGACTGGCCCATGAGCTTGGCGAACTGCTCGGTCCCCATCGTCTGGCCCAGGATCTTCGACCACGCCTCGATCCACTGATCGAGGAACTGCTTCCACTGCGCCAGGAGCTCGGGCGTGGCGGGCGTCTGGGCGAAGAGCTTGGCCCACGTCTGGAGCCCCTGGTCCAGGACCGGCCGCCAGAACACGGTCGGGTCCGGGGGTGTCGCTGCAGGGCGCTCGGGCGAGAGGAGGCGCGTCCACACCTGGGCGGACTCCTCGACCTGTTTCCGCCACATCTCGAAGAGCTGATTGGGCGTAGTCTCCATCGCTCCCCTCAGTGTCGCGCGAGCCAGCCGGAGACCTTCGGCCAGCAGTGACGCGCGGCCCCCCGCCCGGCGATGAGCGAGATGTGGCCGCCGGGCAGCTCGACGTACTCCTTGTCACGGCTGCCGACGAGATCGATGAGCGCGCGCACGCACGCGGGCGGAGCGATGTAGTCTTCCTTGGCGCCGACGACGTAGACCGGGCACGTGATGTTCTCGAGGCGCACCGGTCGGCCGCCCATGACGAGCTCGCCCCGGTAGAGCTTGTTCTCCTGGTAGAAGTCGCGCACCCACTGCCGGAAGAACTCGCCGGGGAAGGCCACGTACTCGTTCGCCCATCGGTTGAGCGCCTGGAACCCTTCCACGTAGTCGTCGTTCCAGAGGTTCCACCAGAGGTTGAGGCTCGTGGACAGGTCCATCATCGGCTTGACGAGCTTGAACCCGGCCTTCACCAGATCGGCCGGGATGGAGCCGAGCGTGTCGACGACGCGGTCGACGTTGAAATACTCCTTCTTGAGCCAGAGGCCGAAGACGCCGACCTTCGAGAAGTCGACCGGGCCCGCCAAGTCGATGTAGTTCTTGACCGGGACCTCCGGGTGCGTGGCGATGAACGACGCCGACATCGGCGCCCCCATGCAGTAGCCGAGCACGCTGAGCTCCCGCGCGTCCGAGCTCTGGAGGACCTTCTGCGCCATGCGCGGCAGGATCTTCGTCACGCAGTGCTCCACGGTGAGGTCGTTGTCCTCCGGCCCGAAGACGCCCCAGTCGAGCAGATAGAAATCGAATCCCTCCCGCGTCATGTGCTCGATGAAGCTGCCACCCGGAAGCAGGTCGAAGATGTATGGTCGGCTGATCCCGAGGTTCGGGACGAACAGGACCGGGGTCCGGTAGCGCCGCGACGAGGCGTACCGGTAGAGGCGCGACTTGTTCGTCTTGTAGATCTCCTCACGCGGCGTCTGGCCGACCCTGGGCTCGACCGGTCTGGTCACCAGCGTTTGCAGGTTCCGGAGCCGGCGAACGTTCTTGTCGAGCTCCTCCTGCCACTCCCGGATCGTCTCCGCACCCATGCGGCGCTCCTTGTCTACGGTATGCGACGGCCCGCTACATCTGGAACATCGAGCCCAGCTTCATCGCGAGCCCCATGTCGCCTTTCACCTTCAGCTTGCCCGACATAAAGAGCATCTGGCCAGACTGCTTGCCCGAGAGCATATCGAGCCAGTCCTGGGCCGCGATCTGGAGCGCCAGGTTGGGGCTCGTCGCGGGCCCGGTCTTCACCGTGCAGGTCCCGTCCTTGATGACGGCGTGCCAGGTGCCGCCGCCCTCGCCGCTCACGTCGTACTGGATCACCGCGCTCGTCCCCGCCGCCTTGTCCGAACGAAACCGGCCCGGCATCGCGTCGAACGTGTCCTTCACTGTCGCCATCGTCGCCTCCTTGATCGCGTTGTCGAGTGACGTTAAAAGGTGAACAGATCCATCCCGCCCGTCACGGGAAGCACGGCGCCCGTGATGTAGCGCGCGCGCTCCGAGCAGAGGAACGCGACGGCGTTGGCGACGTCCTCGGGGTCGCCTTCCCGCTGCATCGCGACGCGCTTGACCATCCGGTCGTAGAGCGGGGACAGCTTCGCGTTGGGCGCGATGATCCCGGGCGCGATCGCGTTGCACGTCACATTGTACCGGGCGCCCTCCAGGGCCACGGACTTGGCGAACCCGATGACGCCGATCTTCGTCGTGGCGTAGGCGGTCTGCCCGAACCCGCCCATGAGCCCCGCGATCGACGCCATGCAGACGATCCGCCCCCAGCGCCGCTCGCGCATCCCCGGGAAGACCGCCTTGGTCATCTTGTAGGTGCCCGTCAGGTTCACGCCGAGGTTCAGCTCCCAGTCCTCGTCACGCATGTCCTTCAACTGCCCGACCGTGTAGATCATGCCGGCGTTGTTCACGAGGATGTCCACGGGACCGAGGTCGCGCTCGATCCGCGCGACCGTCTCCTGCACCTGCCCCGCGTCGCGGATGTCGCACGCGTAGCCGCGCGCCCGGCCGCTCGACGCCTCGATCTCCCGGGCCGCCTCGGCGGCGCCCTCGGCGTTGAGGTCCGCGATCGCGATCTTGCATCCCTCGGCGGCGAGCGTGAGCGCGTCGGCCTTGCCGAGGCTCCGCGCCCCGCCCGTGACCAGCGCGACCCGGTCGCGAATGCCCAGATCCACCGCTACCTCCCCTTGAAGCTCGGCTCGCGCTTGGCGAAGAAGGCCTGGATACCCTCCGAGGCATCCTCGGTCTTGAGCGCTTTCAAGAACGCGCGCACCTCGATTTCGCTCGCCTTGTCGATCGGCGCCTCGAGCCCCTCGTCCACCACCTCGATGATCAGGCGCGTGGCGATCGGCGGGCGCTTGGCGATCTGCCGCGCGAGCGCCTTGGCGTCGTTGAGCGTCTCGCCTTCCTTGCACAGGCGGTTCACGAGCCCGAGGGCCAGGCACTCCTGCGCCGGGATCTGGGTGCCGAGGATCAGGAACTCGAGCGCCTTCGTCCGTCCGATGAGGCGCGGCATCCGCTGGGTGCCGCCGTAGCCCGGGATGATCCCAAGGTTCGACTCGGTCTGCCCCATCCGGGCCGTCTCCTTCAGCAGCCGGAAGTGGCATGCCATCGCGATCTCGCAGCCGCCGCCGAGGGCGTGGCCGTTGATGGCGGCGATCACCGGCTTCGGGAAACGCTCGATCTTCCGCATCACGCTGTTGCCGAAGCGGATGAAGGTGTCCACGCTGCCGCCGGAGAACGCCGAGCCGAGGTCGGCGCCCGCGCAGAAGATCTTGTCGCCCGCCCCCGTGATGATCACGGACCGCACGGCGTCGTCGTCCTCCACCGAGGCGAGCGCGGCGTTGAGCTCCGTGACGAGCTCGGCGCTGATCGCGTTCGCCGGCGGGCGGTTCAGGGTGACGACGACGAACCTCTCTTCGCGCGCGAACTGCAAAGTCTCAAACGCCATCGGTCGTGACTCCTTTGAGGAAGATCGACGCGACCGGCTCGGCTGTGTCGGTGAGGCGGTAGGCGCGCTTGCCGAGGACCCACGACGTCGCCAGCTGGTCCATCGCACCGAAGAGCATCTTGGTGGCGAGCTTGAGCGGCAAGTCGCGCCGGATGCGCCCGGCCGCCACGCCCTCCTCGAGCACGGACTGGATCACGTCGAAATAGGCGGAGACTTCGTGGGCGGAGGCGCCGCGGAAGAACTTCTGCCCCTGGCGGAGCTCGACCTGGACGACCTCGGCGAGGTCGGGGCTCTCCTGGATCACCCTGAAGTGGAGCGCGACGATCTTGCGGATCTTCGCGAGAGGATCGTGCTCCGTGGCGATCTCCTTCCGGACGAGCGCCACCCACTCGGCCATCTTCTCGCGGAAGAGCGTGACGAGGATGTCGTCCTTGGTCTTGAAGTAGAGGTAGATCGTGCCGCTCGCGATTCCTGCCTCGCGCGCGATGTCCGAGACGCGCGAGTTGTAGTAGCCGTTGCGCGCGAAGACGCGGATCGCGGCGTCGATGATCGCTTGCGGCTTGTCAGGATCGCGCATTAGATGGTTGCTGAACCGCGGTTCATTCTACGGAGCCCGGTTCCAGGAATCAACCCCGGAGGTCCGCGCCTCCCCTCGGTTCTGGACATCACGCGGAATTCCGGAAATCGGCCAGTTTGTCGCCGAGTGAGCACAATGTGCCGGCGAGAACCTTGTCGGCGACCGCTCGAGCGTCGCGTCCCACGGAGCCAAGCGCCCGATTTCCTGAGACATCCGAAAATTCGCGGGGTTGGTACGCGTCCTGCTTCCTACCGGATCGGCAGTTGAGCGACTGTAGAAACCAACGAGGCTCGAACTATGACAATGAAGAATGAGGAGGACGCCATGAGGCGAGACCTGAGACGGACGTTCCTGATGCCGGCGATGCTGGCTCTGCTGGCGTTCGTTGCGGCCCCGCTGTTCGGCGCCACCGCACTTGCGGCGGATGCCACACTGTATGAGCTGACGGAGAACATGAAACTCGTCGGCAAGGACAGTCCCCGACGCAGGGCGACCTCGGAGCTGATGGGAACCGCGAACGCGGGTACTCCGCTCTGCCCGATGCCAGTGGGCGCCCCGCCCTGCACCATCAACGCGACGGGGTCGGACAACATCAGCCTGATCACGGGCCTCGGCAAGTTCGGCGGCACGTTCACGGTGGTGGTCCAGGGCGACAACCTGGTCGATAGCCCCGAGTTCGTGGTCGCCAAGGGCAAGTTCAGTGGCCAGATGGACTTCTCGCCGGCGATCCTCGGAATCCCCGGAGCTGATGGGAAGCGTCATATCCTTCCGCTGGGAACCGTGGTCGGGAAGATGCAGCTCGACGGCGTGCGCAGGCACGTTCCGTTCACGGGGACGTTCCGGCTGCCGTTCGTGATCCCGGACTCCGGCTATCCGCCGCTGTACCTGGGGGACGACTATATGACCGTGTTCCCCGTGGAGCCTAACGAGTACGCGCTCGGCTATCCCACGGTGAGGTTCGAGATCAACTTCTAGTCGCTGTATCACATGGCTCGGCCAGGAGGCCGACCTCCTGGCCGGGCCATTAAGCCTGCCGCTCAGCCGACACCATCGCCCCGATAGACCTCTCGCCGCCTGATACTGCGCTGGAACTCGACGTAGCTCTCACGCGTCATCGTAGGCCGGGCGTTCGCGACCACCTCGCAGGCTCCGCGCGCCCCGTCCCAGAGCAGGTCCACCACCATCGCCGCCAGCGCGCGCGCCGGCATGACGTAGGCGAGATGAGGATCGACGACCTCATAGTCCGCCCCGTGCCCCGTACCGCGAGCGCCGCCCATGTAGGGATGGAGCACCGGGATCACCTGGCTCA